>JACCDQ011313915.1_pt1 | contig 12400 bp, 12 predicted proteins | sample 7446031 | NCBI WGS metagenome assembly JACCDQ01 (sample SAMN15323442, study PRJNA562643) | freshwater metagenome | isolation source: river surface water | place: USA:Blue River Watershed | collected 2017-08-17
ATTATCTAAAATTTTGCAGACACCTGTTGAAATAGAAAAGTTTCTATCTGCATAGTCCGCTCCACCAAATACCGATAAAACGCCTGTAGAGAGCTTTGAAACGATATGTGTGTGGTTTTCTAGAACATTTATTTGCCCGCGAACCGTTGGTACTAACAACGATTCTGCAGGCATATTCTTTGCTACAATTTTTGAAGGAGTAAGAATGTCTACTGTAAAATAGTTCATTTTTTATCCGTTATTATTTAGTGCTCGCTTTAATTTGAGCAGCTTTTTCATAAACCATGTCCAATCCACCAACAAGATAAAATGCTTGTTCTGGTAAATCATCACACTCACCATTTAAAATTGCTTTGAATCCCTTGATTGTATCTTCAATTTTTACGAATTGACCTTTTAATCCGGTAAATTGTTCGGCAACGAAAAATGGTTGAGACAAGAATCTTTGAATTCTTCTAGCACGTCCAACGATCTTCTTATCTTCTTCAGATAATTCGTCCATACCTAGAATCGCAATGATATCTTGAAGTTCTTTATATTTTTGAAGAATCTTTTTTACTCCTCTTGCAACATCGTAGTGTTCATCACCAACGATTGCTGGAGATAAAATTGTTGATGAAGAAGAAAGTGGATCAACCGCAGGGTAAATTCCAAGCTCTGCAATTTGACGAGACAATTCTGTAGTCGCATCTAAGTGAGCAAAGGTTGTTGCTGGAGCTGGATCCGAGTAGTCATCCGCAGGAACGTAAACTGCTTGGATTGAAGTAATCGATCCGTTAGTAGTTGAAGTAATACGCTCTTGCATGGCTCCCATTTCTGTACCAAGTGTTGGTTGGTAACCTACCGCTGAAGGAATACGTCCAAGTAGCGCCGAAACTTCTGAACCAGCTTGAGTAAAGCGGAAGATGTTATCAACGAAGAAAAGAACGTCTTGGTTTTCTTCATCACGGAAATATTCAGCAACAGAAAGACCTGTTAATGCAACTCTAGCTCTTGCTCCCGGTGGCTCATTCATTTGTCCGAACACCAGTGCTGTTTTATCAATAACGCCTGAATCACTCATTTCGTGATAAAGATCGTTTCCTTCTCTTGTTCTCTCACCAACACCAGCGAATACCGAGTAACCACCGTGTTGAGTAGCGATGTTGTTAATTAATTCTTGGATAAGAACTGTTTTACCAACTCCTGCTCCACCGAATAGACCAATCTTTCCACCTCTTAAATAAGGTGCAAGAAGATCGATTACTTTAATACCTGTAAAAAACTGCTCTAGCTTTGTAGATTGTCTATCAAAACCAGGTGCTGCTCTATGAATATCGTAAGTTTTCTTTGCTCCTACTGGTCCTTTTTCATCAATTGGATCACCAGAAACATTGATAATTCTACCTAAACATTCTCTTCCTACTGGAGCTTGAATTGGTTTTCCTGTATCAAAAACTTTTAATCCTCTTGATAGACCTTCAGTTGAGTCCATCGCAATACATCTAACCATGTTGTCACCTAGGTGAGAAGCAACTTCTACTACCAGGTTCCACTCTTGATTAGAGATTGATTTGTTTGTTAATTTTAGGGCGTTATAAATCGCTGGAATTTTCCCATTAGAAAATTCAACGTCAATAACTGGACCCATAACTTGTTTTACTACACCATAATTTTCACTCATATTGGTGATCCCCTTAACCGTTTAAAGATTCCGCACCAGATACAACTTCTGTTAATTCTGTTGTAATGGCTGCTTGTCTTAGTTTATTTGCTTTAATTGTTAACGTTCTAATAGCTTTTTTACAGTTTCCAGATGCCGAATCCATCGCACTCATTCTTGAACCGTGTTCTGCTGCTACCGCATCTAATAAAGATGTGTAAAGTGAACTCACATAAGTTTGAGGAATTAGTGTGTTTAAAATTTCTGTTGGATTTGGATCATACTTAAAATCAAAAGGAAATTTTTCTCTTAGATCATCAACTTTTTGTGAATCAAGTGTCATTGGCAATAATTGCTTAACAGTTGAATCAAAGGCAATTGCTGATTGAAAAATATTGTATGCTACAAATACTTTTCCGACTTCACCAGACGTAAACAATTCACCAAGTTCAACTGCAATATGCTCCATTTCCATGAAGCTTGGTTCAGCTTTAACAAATGAATATGTTTTACCTTTGTTGTAGCTCGAAGGTAAAAGATCTCTAACTTTTTTACCAATGAAATACACTTTTAAGTCTAGGTCTGTTTCATCTAAAAATCTTCTAACTTTTTTAGTAAGTTGCGAATTGTACGAACCACATAATCCACGATCTGAAGAAATAACTAGCATGATTGCTTTTTTATTTTCTTTCTTGTCGTGTAAATACTCGTGATCATAACCTTGAACCAAAGCAGATACGACTCGAATTGTGTCTTCAAGTTCAGCCGTATACGGTCTTGAGTTTTGAATGTTATGTTGAGCTTTAGCAAGCTTAGCGGCCGAAACCAGCTTCATCGCTTGTGTGATTTTCAATGTACTTTTCGTACTCTTGATTTTCTTTTTTAGCTCTTTAATATTGGCCATTGTTTATCCCAAAGTCTTAGTATTTTTTAGTTGCTAAGAAGCCTTTAACTGCATCAAGAATTTTTGTTTCATTGGCAGCGTTGATTTCTTTGCTATTTCTAACTTCGCTCATTAGTTCTGCATGTCTAGAATTTAAAAATTCTACGATATCTTTTTCTGCATCTCTAACTTTTGAAGTTGGAACTACGTCTAGTAATCCCTTTGTTGCTGCTAAAATTGCTACAACTTGGTTGATTACATCAACAGGTGAATATTGATCTTGCTTTAAAAGTTCAACTAGTCTTTCACCTCTATTTAATTGTCTCTTCGTTGCTTCATCAAGATCAGATCCAAATGCCGCAAACGCTGCAAGCTCTCTATATTGAGCTAGATCTAGTCTTAGTGTACCGGCAACTTTTTTCATTGCTTTTACTTGTGCAGATCCACCTACTCTTGAAACCGAAAGACCAACGTTTACCGCAGGTCTAATACCAGAGTTAAATAAATCTGATTCTAAGAATATTTGTCCGTCTGTAATTGAAATAACGTTTGTTGGAATATATGCCGAAACGTCACCTTCTTGTGTTTCAATAACTGGAAGTGCCGTAAGAGAACCTGCTCCTAAAGCATCTGAAAGCTTCGCTGCTCTTTCTAGTAAGCGAGAATGTAAATAAAAAACGTCTCCAGGGAAAGCTTCACGTCCAGGAGGTCTTCTTAGCAGAAGAGACATCTGTCTATAAGCTTGAGCTTGTTTTGTTAAGTCGTCATAAATAATTACAGCGTGTCTTTTTGTGTCTCTGTAATATTCGCCCATTGTACAACCTGTATACGGAGCTAAAAATTGCATTGGTGCAGATGAAGAAGCTGTTGCAGAAACGATGATTGTATAATCAAGTGCTCCAGCATCTTTTAATTTTTGTTGAACTTGTCTTACTGTAGATTGCTTTTGTCCAATTGCTACGTAAATACAAACAACGTCTTTGCCTTTTTGATTAATGATGGTGTCGATAGCAATCGCTGTTTTACCAGTTTTTCTATCGCCAATGATTAGCTCTCGTTGACCTCTTCCAATTGGAATCATCGAATCGATTGCTTTTAATCCTGTTTGTAGTGGCTCGTGAACTGATTTTCTTGCGATAATCCCTGGAGCTTTAATTTCTACAACTCTAGTTTCTTTAGATTTAATTTCACCTAATCCATCGATTGGTTCTCCAATTGCGTTTACAACTCTTCCTAAAAGAGCGTCACCAACTGGAACCGCAACGATTTTTTCAGTTCTTTTTACCGAAGTACCTTCTTTAATTCCGTTATCTTCTCCTAGAACTGCAACCCCAACGTTGTTTGTTTCTAGGTTTAAAACCATCCCTTTAGTTCCCGTTGCAAATTCAACAAGCTCTCCGGCCATAACATTTTTAAGACCGTAAATTCTTGCGATACCGTCCCCAACAGTTAAAACGGTTCCAACTTCATCAACTTGTAACTTTGTTTGAAAATTAGAGATTCTTTCTTTGATAATACTTGTAATCTCTTCTGGATTCATTGCCATTTTTTACCTCTTCGTTATTTTTACGAATTTAAAACATCGCTTTTAAATTTTTCTAATTGATTTTCTAAAGTAGCATCGAGTTGTAAATCTTCTACAGTAACTCTAAACCCTGCTGTGATCTTTTCATTCTGCTCGTAAGTTAAAACAACATCTTTGCCTAATTTTTTATTTAAATAAGATTTCAATTCATTTTTTATACTATCATTAATTTGAGACTCTGAGCCTTCAATCGTTCCACGCAAAAAGCCTTTTTTATGATCATCAATAACAATAACGTTTTTGAAAATCATTGGGAAAAGTCCAATTCTTTTTTCATTAATTAAAAAGTTAAGTAAGTTTTTGGTGATCTGAGAAAGTCCTAATTTATTTGCGACAGCCTCAAGTACACTCCACTTTTCTTCTGCTGTGAAAACATCTAAAAACAAAACCGTTTCTAGTTCATTTGATTTATTGATTGTTTCTGTCAGTGTCGTTAGTTCTTTTGGAAGATCTAATTTGTTTTCTTCTGCAAGTTCTACAATCGATTGCGCGTAAGCTTTGGCGATAATTTGTTCTTTCATTATCTTATTCCCGCAACAATATTTTGAGTTGCTTTATCTTTTAAGTTTTTATCTGAATTAATCGTTGTTTTGGTTTTTCCAACAACTTCACTTAGTAATTCGTGGCTTAAGCCATCCATCATTTCTTTTCTTTCACCAGCTAGTTTGTTTTCAACATCTCTTTTCATTCTAGCAATTGTTGTTGCGGTTTCTTCGCTTTGAAGTTTGGCATAATTTACAATTTCATTTTCATAGTCAGTAGAAATCTTTACCGTTTCTGAATCTAGATTTTTAATTTTATCTTGGAATGCTTGAAATTTTTCTTCGGCATTTTTACTTTGCTCGGCTGCCGATTTCATTAAAGATCTAACGTCTTCAGCTTTTTTATTAAACATATCTGACAATGGTTTTTTTATTTTCCAAACAATGAAACCGAAAAAGATTACAAAGTTTAGTGCTGGATATTTTAAATCTAAAACAGAAGGTTCATGATGAGCTGCGTGTTCTCCACCTTCTGCATAAACACTGGTGATGGTAATAAAGCTATAAATTGCAAATAATAATTTTGTCTTCAATTTGCTACCTATTTAGTTATTTTCGTTACTAGTTGTGAAGATAATTCTGCAACTTGCGCTAGAGCAGATTTTCTTTTTTCTGAAAATTCTTTTTCAAGCATTGCTCTTTTTTCTTCATATTCTTTGGTTAATTTTTCTTCTGCTTCTTTTATTAAGCTTTTTTCATTGGTCAAAATATCTGATTTCTTTTTTGAAGATTTCACTTGAGATTCATGGTGTGTTTTTTCAACATGGGCACGATACTGTTCTGCAAGTTCGTCCGCTTTTTTATAAACAGCATGTGCATTATCTTCTAATTTTGTCGTTTTATTTTCTCTATGATCCAATACATCTTTTAAACGATTAAATAAAACCGTCGAAAGAATTATAAAAATAATTAATAGAGATACGAATTGAATAAATACAGTTTGATCTACGCTTAATGATTTGAAAATCGTTACAATCATTTCTCATCTTCCTAAGGAAAGTTTGAATAAAAATTATGCAATTTTTATTTAATAAATCTTTGATTTTAATTCACTAATGAATAATGTTTTACGAAGTTATCGTCAAGATTTTTTATCGCGCATTTTTGTTGTGCCGTGAAATATTACGCCCTCTTCCACAATTAAACTCGGTGTCGTAATTACGCCTTCAAACCTAGCTGGCTTTAGAATTTCAACTCTTGAAGAGGCTTTGATGTTTCCCTTAACTGTTCCGGCTATAATAATGATATTTGCGCTAATGTCTGCGTTAATTATGGCGCCTTCAGAAATGATCACTGTGTCATTTGAAAAAAGTGTTCCGGAAACTATTCCTGCAATTCTTGCGGTGCCATTAAAGGAAACATTTCCTTCAAGCTTGCATCCTTCTTCAATAATTGCCGACATGTCATTTTTTCTTTTATCCATAATTCACTTCCAAAAAAAGAGGGCACTAAAAAGTGCCCCCATAGAACCACTTATTTATTCTATTTTATTTTGAAAGTAGAAATTCGTAAATGTCGTTAAATTCTGCTTCATTATTAAATTTTAGGATTACTTGACCAGAACCATTTTTTCCAGAAGTAATATTAAAATGATAACCAGTCTTTTGTTCTAATGTCTTTCTAAATTGATCCAGTTTTTCATCGAAGAATGGATTTTTCGCCTGAGCCTTTTTTTCTTTTAAAGGCTTTTTAGACTTAATCGCTTGTTCTAACTCTCTAACTGACCATCCATTTAGGACAGCTTCGTTTGAAAGCCTTATAACGTCTTCTCGCTCTTTTAATGATGCTAAAATTTTTGCATGCCCAAAACTCAATGCTTCTTTCTGTAATAAATCAATTGCTGGACGAGGAAGGTTTAGTATTCTTAAAAAGTTTGCAACCGTTGATCGCTCTTTACCTAATTTCTTGGCTACTTCTTCCTGAGTTAAATTATATTCGTTCATTAGTTGATAATAAGCCAATGCTTCTTCAACACAATTTAAGTCAGAACGTTGAACGTTTTCAATGATCGACATAATCATTTTTTCACGATCAGTTGCTCTCTTCACAACCACTGGCACATGATCAAGGCCCGCTTTTTTCGAAGCACGAAGTCTTCTTTCACCGGCCACTAGTTCATATTTTCCTTCTGGTAGTTCTGTAACAATTAATGGTTGAATTACACCGTTTTCTCTAATTGATTCAGTTAATTCTTCTAAATCTTTTTCTTTAAATATTTTTCTTGGTTGATTTGGATTTGTTTTAATTGAAGCAATGTTCACCATTAATGGTGTGTTTTCTATTCTTACTTCTATTTCTTTTTCAACAACTGGTTGTGCATAATTTTGTGTTACCGCTGGTGGTGTAGCTGTATCTTGCAGTAAAGATGCAATTCCTTTTCCTAGTGCCATTTTTTTTGCCATAACTCCCTCTTTCATTAGTTGATAACCGGTTGATCATCAAATTTGATATTTTCTAAAGACGGAATTCTATCCATGATTTCATTTTCTGCTTCCACTGCAGGCTCTGAATTTATCTTTTTCATTCTTTCTTTTAAAATTAATTCTTTTGCTAGTGCCAAATAAGCTTCGCTGCCCTTTGATTCAATATCATAAAGAATAATTGGCTTACCAAAACTTGGACATTCAGCAAGCTTTACGTTTCTTGGAATTATTGTTTCAAAAACAGATTCACCAAAATGTGTTTTTATTTCGGTTGCAACTTGCTTATGGAGTCCCGATCTCGCATCATACATCGTTAATAAAATTCCATCTAATTCAAGGCCTGGATTTAGTGATGCCTTAATTAGACGAACTGTATTTAATAATTGTGCCAATCCTTCCATTGCTAAATATTCTGTCTGCATTGGAACAATGTATGAGTGAGCTGCGTTCAATGCGTTTACCGTAAGAAGACCCAGCGAAGGCGGACAATCAATAATTATGTAATCGTAATTTTTTTCTATCGTTCTAATCGCGTTTTTTAACTTTGCTTCTCTCGCAAATAAACTAACAAGTTCGATTTCAGCTCCAGACAAATTGTTATCTGATGGGCAAATGTGAAAGCAAGGCAATTCAGATTCATAAATTGCATCTTTCATTTCAATTTGACCAATTAAAGCGTGGTAAATATTTTTCTTTGAAAATGTTTCTCTATTTAATCCAATACTAACACTTCCATTACCTTGAGGATCTAGATCTATTAACAGAGTCTTTTTCTCAGCTACCGCTAGACACGCCGCAAGATTAACAGAAGACGTGGTTTTACCAACGCCACCTTTTTGATTCATCATCGCAATAATTTTAGCCATTTAGCTCTCCCTATAGCTTGTGTGTGCCTGTAATTTATAACGTTTTTTTTACTTAAAGTAACGAAGAAAATTTTATTTTTTGAGGATTTTTTGTTCCACGTAGAACATTTTTATTTTTAAAGCCCAGCAGCATTCTTCCCTCTGTACCAGGAACTTCATACTGAACTTCTTCTATCAATTCCCAGTCATTGAGTATGCCATCCAAACTTTCAAGTTCGTAAAAATTTGGCCCTTTAAAAAAGAAAACTTTTAACTCGCTTGTTGTGGTAAACATGCTGAGTAGCTCTTCTACTTTGCCCACTGCTTTAAAGGTTACAACAACAGGTTGATCAAAAATAATTTCTTCAAATCTTGCATGAGACAGCTTGGCATTTTTTATTAAAAGATCCTCTGCGATTTGTGAAACCACCGATGCCTTTTTGGCGCGAGCATCAAAGCCAAAAAATTTTTTTCCTGGAAGGATGTGCGCAAGTGGTAAAATTGGAAAACCACCGCCAAATCCAATGTCCACCAATGTTTCCACTGAATCTACTGAGGATTTAAAAACCTTGCTCTTTTCCAAGGGTAGAACTGAATCTAATATCTGCTTATGATAAAACTCATCGGAATTCTCAATTCTCGTCAAATTGATTGAGGAATACTTGCCAGTTAAGAGCTCTAGATACTTATCAGAAAAATCTCTCATCATAAGAGATTACCTGCTACGTAAGCCAAGGTCGCTGGTCTAATGCCTTCGATTTTTTGAAGCTGGCCAAAGGTTTGCGGAAGAGTTCTCCTAATTCTTTGTTTGCATTCGAATGAGATATTTGAAGAATTCAAAAGCTCATTAGGATCTAGTTTCTTATTTGTCAGTTTATTCAATTTCGTAATTTCATTATTTGATCTAACGATATATCCCGAATACTTGTTCTCAATTGCCACAAATCGGATTACGTCGTAGTTAAAAGTTAATCCAAATTCCAACAATTCACTTTCAAGAACTTTTACTGGGTTTAGTGCTGGCCTTCTCAACAATTCAGACAAAGTAATATTTGTATCTAGTGAACCATAGCCCTTTTCTTCAAAATCACTTCTATCGATGTGAGCATAATATATTTTCTCGCTTAATAATGATGTTAAAACATCTGCCTCTGTCAAAATTGAATCTAAATGTTTATCAATTTCACAATTTAGATCTAAATTTTGCCTGTAAGGTGCAATTCTTTTAAATGTATTATCTTCGCGAATACCCAACCTGTTTTCAGATCTAGCGGTAAATAACCTGTAAGGTTCATCGCGTTTAACTGAAACCAAATCATCGATCATGACTCCAATATAGCTCTCATCGCGTGATAGAATGAGTGGATTTCTGCCTAAAACACTTAAAGCCGCATTAACACCAGCAACAAAACCTTGCCCAGCTGCCTCTTCGTAACCAGAAGTCCCACAAAGTTGGCCCGCAAAATACAGTCCTTGAATATCCATTGACTCTAATGTTTTGTTCAGCTTGGATGTATCTACAACATCATATTCAACGGCATAGCCATATATGGCTATTTTACAGTTCTCAAGACCATCAATTGTTCTTAAAAAATCCTCTTGAACGTCTCTAGGAAGCGAAGTTGAGACTCCATTTGGGTAAATTGTGTTTAAATTTAATCCCTCTGGCTCAACAAAGACATGATGTTCATCCTTTTCGGTATATCTAAAAGCCTTATCTTCTATGCTGGGACAATATCTAGGGCCAACGCCCGATATTTGACCGTTGAAAATCGGTGATCGTTCTTTGTTTTTTCTGATTATTGAAAGTGTATTGCTATTTGTTCTCGTTAAAAAACATGAAACTTGCTTTAAATTCCTAGACCAAGGTGGATTAATCAATGAAAAATTTCTAGTTTCAGGGTCACTTTCTTGTTCGACCATTTTTGAATAATCAATTGTCGCCTTTTCAAGCCTTGCTGGTGTTCCCGTCTTGAACCTACCGCCAAAAAGCTTTGCATCACCAATTAAATTCATCAATGAAACCGATTTTTTACTATCAACTCTTCCACCATCAGTTTGAATTTCACCAGTGTGAAGTTTTCCATTTAAAAAAGTGCCCGTAGTCAGCACCACTTTCTTTGCAACAAAAACATTTTCAAGCTCTGTTGTTATTAAAAAACGATCATCTTCTTTGGCGATTGAAACAACTCTCTCTCTTGCAATGTGGAGATTGGTTTTTAATTTTAAAAATTCGGTAGCAAAAAAAGAATAGGCTTCTTTGTCTATTTGCACTCTTGTAGATTGAACGGCAAATCCCTTTGACTCATTTAATGTTCTGAATTGTATCCCTGCCAGATCTGCAAGTTGACCCATGAGTCCGCCTAAAGAATCAAGCTCTCTAACGACTTGACCTTTGCCAACACCACCCACTGCTGGATTACAAGGTGCTGATGCAATATCTGTGTCGGGAGATGTGACAAGTAAAACCTTTAAATCAAATTGCGTTGATATATTAACGGCCTCGACTCCTGCGTGACCTCCACCAATTACAGCAATGTCAAAAATTTCATTTTTCACAAGTTTCCTTAAATGTTCTACGTGGAACATGGGATTTGTATTATAAAAAAATCGAAAAATCTATTTACCAATACAAAAATTAGCAAATACTGAATTTAATACATCGTCTGCCGAGATATAACCGACCAGCTCGCTCGAGTATTCGCCTAATATGTTGATATTATTCGAAAGTATAGCTATGTCGTTGTTTTTATTGTGATCGAGGTCATCTGAGCTCAAAATAGTACTTAACTTATTGATAATATTGCGATGCCTTTCTAGGAGAATCGGTGAATTTTCAGAAATTTCTTTAAATTTTTTAGAAATTGCATCGAAAATAACTGGTTCTATAGGACCAGATTTGTGTGGTTCTATAGGACCAGATTTGTGTGGTTCTATAGGACCAGATTTGCGTGGTTCTATAGGACCAGATTTGCGTGGTTCTATAGGACCAGATTTGCGTGGTTCTATAGGACCAGAATAAATAAATTCATTCGATAAAAAATTAGCAAAATAAAGATTTTTATTACTTAATATTTTTTCTGGAATACCAATGAAATTTGAGTAAAAATTCGTATCATCAAAATGAGAAAAAATAACTAAATCAAAATCAAAATTCCCCACTCTTTCAAGATAATCCTTATTAAAATTTGCAGGATTCAAAAGCAAAATTCTAAAAAAAGCCGTGCCTAAAACCTGCATGGTCCGATCAATTCCTATGGCCTCAATCGGATCAATTGAATCACGAATTCCTGCCGTATCAATTAATTTAAAAAAAGATCCTTCAACGGCAATGGATTCACTAATGAAATCCCTAGTAGTGCCTGGAATAGAAGAAACAATTGAGCGCTCATTGGATAAAAGTAAATTAAAAAGTGTACTCTTCCCTACATTCGGTTCACCTGCAATAACAATTGTAGGATTTAACAAGTTTGAATCGGGAGTTGCTGAGCGTTTTTGTAGGGAATGGAAGATTTTTTTCAAATCATTCAGTGTTGATTCATATAAAGCATTCGAAGATTCATCACCAACATCGTCAGAAAAATCAATCATGATCTCTACTGCCGATCTAAGTTTTAAAAATAAGTCATAAACCCGCAAATATGTCTGATGAAGCTCGCCATTTAAAACATTTAAACCTTGATCAAGCATCAGGGAAGAATTGGCATTCAAAATTAAATCAAGACCTTCAACTTGAGAAAGCGAAAGCTTTCTATTTATATAAGCTCTTAAGGTAAACTCACCTGCTTCAGCATATCGAAAATTAAACTGTGAAACAAAATAGTTCATAATTCGACGTACACTTATCAAGTTTCCATGCACGTGTAGCTCTAAAACATTCTCACCAGTAAAACTATTGGGTCCAGGAAAAAAAACCAATAGAATTTCGTCTAAAATATTTGAATCTTGGTCAATAATCTTAGTTAAGTGACAATAGCGAGATTTAACTTTTGATAAATTAAAAGAAAATGCAGATTGAAGTGCAATTAAATCTGAAAAACCTGATAAACGTAAAACCGAAACAGCAGAATTAGAATGGCCACCTGTACTTATCGCAATAATTGGATCAAAAGTATCTAAAGTGGCCATAAATATTAATCAATTGCTTTATTAACGATATATTGTTGTAAAATACCAACGATTGTTGAAACAAAAATATAAAGAACTAGACCTGCAGGTAAGCTCTTCATAATAAATCCAAAAATTATTGGCATTAAAAGCATAACTTTTTGTTGATTAGGATCCATTGAAGTTTGTGGAGTCATCTTCTGCTGTAAAAACATAGATGCAGCCATTAAAACTGGTAAAACATAATATGGATCTTTAATACTTAAATCTGTAATCCAAAAATAAAATGGAGCTCCAACTAACTCAACTGCACTATAAAGAACCTTATAAATTGCAAAGAAAAAAGGCATTTGCAATAGAAGAGGAAGACATC
>JACCDQ011461232.1_pt1 | contig 12400 bp, 6 predicted proteins | sample 7446031 | NCBI WGS metagenome assembly JACCDQ01 (sample SAMN15323442, study PRJNA562643) | freshwater metagenome | isolation source: river surface water | place: USA:Blue River Watershed | collected 2017-08-17
CTTGCTGCTGAGAAGCTTGTTCCGCTAGCCACCCCTCAGGCAGACGTGCTGCAGGCACCTTCCGCTGCTGAGCCCGAGAAGGAGCTCAAGATTGAGCTCGAGGTTGAGGTTCGACCAGAGTTCAAGCTTCCTGACTACAAGGGTATGAAGGTCAAGGTTGACTCTCTTAAGGTTGCCAAGCTCGACATCGACACCGAGCTTGACGCCCTACGCGCCCGCTTTGGCACCTTGAAGACCGTTGAGCGTCCAGCTCAGAGCGGTGACTTCACCTCAATTGACCTCAGCGCTGTTATCGATGGCAAGACCATCGACACCGCGAAGGATATCTCCTACGAGATTGGTTCCGGTCAGCTACTAGATGGTATTGACGAGGCTCTTGAGACTCTGACCGCCGGTGAGAGCACCACCTTCCGCTCCAAGTTGGTAGGTGGCGACCTAGCAGGCCAGGAGGCCGAGGTTTCCGTAACCCTGAACGCAGTCAAGGAGCGCGAGCTACCAAAGGCAGACGATGAGTTTGCTCAGCTGGCTTCCGAGTTCGACACCATTGCGGAGCTAAAGGCTGATATCGAGAAGAAGCTCGAAGTCAACCTTGCTCGCAAGCAGATCCTGCAGGCTCGCGACATCATGATCGATGAGCTATTAGAGAAGGCGAAGATTCCGGTTTCAGAAGAGGCCGTCAAGCGTGAGGTTGAGAGCCACCTTGAGGGAGAGGGTCGTCAGGCTGACGACGTTCACCGCAAGGAGGTCACCGAGGAGACTGAGAAGAACTTCCGCACCCAGCTATTGCTAGATGCAGTGGTCGAGGCCGAGGAGATCAAGGTTGAGGACCAGGAGCTCATTGAGTACTTGGCATTCACCTCTCGCAACTACGGCATGGACCCAAACGAGTTCATCAAGCAGGTAGCTAACGCCGGTCAGGTTCCAGCATTTGTTGGTGAGCTAGCTCGTCGCAAGGCAGTAGACGCCCTGATTGCAGCTGCAGAGATCGTGGACTCCAAGGGAAACAAGGTTTCGGCTGAGGCTAACAACTAACGCCTAGGGCGAACATAGCCTCTGGTTTTCCTTACCCTGACTATCTTTATCTCAGATAGCTAAGGAGCACCCTTTATGTCCATGCCTCAAATGGAGCGAAATGGCGTTTTCGATCGCCTGCTAAAAGACCGCATCGTCTGGCTCGGTAGCGAAGTTCGCGACGAGAACGCAAACGAAATTTGCGCCAAGATTTTGCTTCTAGCAGCCGAGGACGCAGAGAAAGACATCTTCCTCTACATCAATTCTCCAGGCGGTTCCATTACCGCTGGCATGGCAATCTACGACACTATGCAGTACGTGCCAAATGACATTGTCACTGTTGGTATCGGCATGTGTGCCTCGATGGGCCAGTTCCTACTCTCATCCGGAGCCAAGGGCAAGCGTTACGCAACCCCAAACACCAGAGTGCTGCTGCACCAGCCACACGGTGGATTTGGCGGCACTGCCAGTGACATCCAGACTCAAGCTGAGCTAATCATGTCCATGAAGCACCAGCTGGCGTCAATCACTGCCAGACAGACCGGCAAGACCGTTGAGCAGGTCATGAAAGATGGCGACCGTGATCGCTGGTTCACTGCTCAAGAGGCGCTGGAATACGGCTTCATTGACCACATCCAAGAGTTTGCAAACCGTTCCACCGGCGTAGGAAAGGCTGACTAATGAGCTACCTAGAATCTCAATCCGGCCGCATTCAAATGCCGCAGGCGCGCTACATTCTTCCTGAGTTTGAGGAGCGTACCAGCTACGGCTTCAAGCGCCACAACCCCTACACCAAGCTCTTCGAGGACCGCATCGTGTTCCTCGGTGTGCAGGTTGATGACGCCTCGGCTGATGACATCATGGCTCAGCTACTTGTCTTGGAGTCCCAGGACCCAGACCGCGATATCACGATGTACATCAACTCCCCAGGTGGTTCTTTCACTGCGCTGACTGCAATCTACGACACCATGCAGTACATCAAGCCACAGATTCAGACCGTGTGCCTAGGTCAGGCAGCCTCGGCTGCAGCAGTATTGCTGGCTGCGGGTGCCAAGGGCAAGCGTCTAGCTCTACCAAACGCTCGAGTCTTGATCCACCAGCCATCAACCGGTGATGCTGGTCGTGGGCAGGCATCGGACATCGAGATTCAGGCTCGCGAGATCATGCGCATGCGCGAGTGGCTCGAGGAGACCCTGTCTAAGCACTCCGGAAGGTCTGTCGAGCAGGTGAACAAGGACATCGACCGCGACAAAATCCTGACCGCTCAGGACGCTCTTGAATACGGCCTAATTGACCAGGTGCTGACCAGCCGCAAGGCCTAATTACGCCACGCCTAAGCGAAAAAGTCCGCAGCTAGATATAGGGTTTTGGCATGACCTTGTCGGAGACCTCTGAGCTTTTGAAATGCACTTTCTGTGGAAAGAGCCAGAAGCAGGTAAGAAAGCTAATCGCGGGACCCTCGGTCTACATCTGTGATGAGTGCATCGAGCTCTGCAATGAGATCATCGAAGAAGAGCTCGGTAACGCCATTGCTACCGAAGCCGAGAGCATCGATCTTCCCAATCCAAAAGAGATCAAAGCATTTTTGGATGAGTATGTAATTGGACAAGACGGAGCTAAGAAGCAGCTCTCGGTGGCGGTTTATAACCACTACAAGCGGATCAGAGCTCAGGGCACGCTCACCAGGACGGGCAAGAGCCACGATGACATCGAGATCGCAAAGTCCAATATTTTGATGATCGGCCCAACCGGTTGCGGTAAGACTTACCTTGCGCAGACTCTGGCAAAGCGTCTGAACGTCCCATTTGCGGTAGCTGATGCGACCGCTCTGACCGAAGCTGGTTATGTAGGTGAGGATGTTGAGAACATTCTGCTCAAGCTTCTTCAAGCGGCAGATTTCGACCCTAAACGAGCCGAGACCGGAATCATCTACATTGATGAGATCGACAAAATCTCACGCAAGGCCGAAAACCCCTCGATCACCAGAGACGTCTCCGGTGAGGGCGTTCAGCAGGCGCTTTTGAAGATTCTCGAGGGCACCGTTGCATCGGTTCCACCGCAGGGCGGCAGAAAGCACCCACAGCAAGAGTTCATCCAGATTGACACCACCAACGTGCTCTTTATCGTCGCGGGCGCGTTTGCTGGACTTGAGACCATCGTGGGGGAGCGCACTGGAAAGAAGGGCATCGGGTTCGGCTCTCCGTTGAAGGAAAAGACCGACTCGAGCAACGTCTTCAAGCAGGTTCAGCCCGAAGACCTTCGCAAGTTTGGCCTCATCCCTGAGTTCATTGGTCGTCTTCCAGTGATCGCCACTGTGGAGGAGCTAGATAAAACGGCTTTGGTTTCAATTCTGACCGAGCCCAAGAACGCTCTAATCAAGCAGTACCAGCGCATGTTCGAGATTGATGGTTTTGAGCTCGAGTTTGACCCCGAGGCAATCGAGTTGATTGCAGACCAGGCGCTTGAGCGCGAGACCGGTGCCCGCGGTTTGAGAGCAATTCTTGAAGAGGTTTTGGGTCCAATCATGTTTGAGCTTCCAGGCTCTGAGCAGCAGGGCCGTGTCGTCATCACTGCAGAAATCGTTCGCACCAAGCAAATGCCTGAGGTATTGCCGCTCAAGCAGCGACTTCGCGACAAGAGCGCATAGGACTCAAAATCAGCTCCCAGCGCATAGCTCCCTACCTTGCCGGAACCGTTGCATCCACAACGGGATCGGTTGCCACCTTCGGAGTAGCAATCGCTGGTCTCACCGCGATGGGTGCAACTCAAAGTCAAACTGCCACAGCACTTGCTGTTTTGCTAGTTGGTTACGGTGTCCTATCGATCTTTCTTTCGGTATGGCTAAAAAAGCCAGTGAGCGTGGTGTGGTCCACCCCCGGCGCAGCTTTTCTTGCATCTTCCTCAGCCCTTGGGGTGAGCTTCGACCAAGCCGTAGGCGCGTTCTTGATTGCAAGCCTGCTAATCGTGCTGACCGGAGTCTGGCCTTGGCTGGGTCGAGTCGTGGGCCTTATTCCACCGCAGATTTCCGCTGCGATGCTGGCTGGCGTGATCTTCCCATTTGTGATCGCGACAGTGCACGCCGGCGTTGACTTCCCAATTTTGATTATTCCGGTGCTGGTGGTTTGGTTCGTGCTCAATCGATTCGCAGCGGTGTGGGCATCTCCTGTTGCTATTTCACTCGGCTTTTTGCTAATTGGTCTAAGTCCGGAGGTAGGCGAGCTTGGTTCGATTGTCTTCTGGCCAGAGTTAGCGCTAATCACCCCTGCATTCGATGTCACAGTCATGATTGCGATCGGTGTGCCGCTTTATCTAGTGACCATGGCTTCCCAAAACCTACCGGGCTTAGCAATCATGCAGTCTCTAGGTTTTCCACTTCCGGTTCGAAGGGTATTCCTCACCACTGGGCTCGGTTCTGCCATCACGGCATTCTTCGGAGGGTTTGGCCTCAATCTTGCAGCTATCACTGCGGCCTTGAATGCCGACTCCGGTGCCGCTAAAGACCCCGGTCGGCGCTGGATAGCTTCCAGCTGGGGAGGCGTTGTCTACATCCTCTTTGCCATTTTTGCCGCACCATTTGCCGCCTTTGTTCTGGCTGTCCCCAGAGAGCTTCTGCTTGCTCTTGCCGGGATTGCGCTTTTGAACACTTTCTCCGGGGCTTTGAAAACAGCGATCTCGGACGACAGCATGCGCCTAGCGGGAGCAGTAACTTTCCTCACTGGAGCGGCAGGTATTGCCATCCTCGGAGTCGGTGGAGCGTTTTGGGCTCTGGTGTTCGGTGTCGTGGTTTGGCTTTTACAAAAGACCGCGGCGACGAAGTAGTGGCTCGATCTTCGGATCCCTGCCAAGTAGCTCCTTGACCAAGGTCATCGAATCCTTAGATCCTCCGCGAGATAGCAAACCCTTTGAGAACTTCTCTCCGTTCTCTCGAGTGAGTCCACCGTTCTGTTTGAACCAGTTCACTGACTCTGCATCCAAGATCTCTGACCAGATGTAGCCGTAGTAGCCGGCTGAGTAGCCACCAGCGAAGATATGTGCAAAGTAATTGGTGCGATATCTGGTTGGCACGGGGGAGTAGGTGAGTCCATACTCCTCGATAGCGTCGGACTCAAACCTCACTAGGTCTTCAGGGGTGCTCTCCTGAGAGTGAAGCGCAAGGTCAAGGATTGCAGCCTGGAGGTAGTGAGTGGTTTCGAAGCCCTGGTTGAACCCCTCGGCAGCGGTGAGCTTCTCAACCCAGTCAAGAGATAGCTTCTCGCCGGTCTCAACGTGTACGGCATAGTTCTCCAGCACCTCTGGCCATAGCATCCACATCTCGTTCACCTGCGATGGGAACTCTACGAAGTCTCGTTCAACCGAGGTTCCGGAGAATCTTGGGTACGTGACATTTGAAAGCAGTCCGTGAAGGGTGTGACCAAACTCGTGGAAGAGAGTGTTTACCTCATCCAGGGTCATCAGAGCAGGGTCGCCATCGGCGGGCTTGGGAATGTTCATGTTGTTCACAACAACCGGCAGCTTGCCCAGCAGGTGAGACTGGTCTACAAGGTTGTTCATCCAGGCGCCACCGCGCTTTGAGGGTCTTGCAAACGGGTCGAACAGATAAAGCCCGCACTTCGATCCGTCCTCATAATCAACCTGGTAGATCCAGTTGTCAGGGTGGTAGCCGACTAAGTCATCACGTCGTGTGAACTTGAGTCCATAGAGTCTGCCCGCTGCAAAAAAGACTCCGTCTTCCAGCACTCGGCGGACCTCGAAGTAAGGCTTTAGAACGCTGGTGTCGATGCTGTACTGCTTGGTTCTGAGCTGTTCGGTGTAGCGCGACCAGTCCCAGGCAGCCAACTCACCATCGGTCTCTGCGTTCATAAGTTCCTGCAGGAGAGCGCCTTCGCGCTGAGCGTTTGCTTTGGCTGCGGGGGCAATCTTGCGAAGCACGTTGTGGACATTTGCGCCGCTTCCAGCGGTCTGCTGGGCGGTGACATAGTCAACGTAATTTGAGTAGCCGAATAACTTTGCCTTCTCGCGCCTTAGGTCCAAAAGCTGCTTGACGACAGCTGAGGTGTCGTTCTGGTTCCCTCTTGAGCCGCGGGAAAGGGTGGCCTTGAGGATTTCCTCACGCAAGTCGCGGTCCTCAAGATTGGCAAGTAGCGGGTGCCCTGAGTAGTTCAGGAGCGGAATGACATACCCGTCTAGTTTTCTGTCCTCAGCTGCTTTTTTGCAGGAGGCGATTTCTGCCTCGCTGAGCCCTGAGAGTCTCGATGCATCTGGGAGATGAATTGCCAGATCATTGCTATCTGCCAAAAGGCGCTTGTCGAATTCGACCTCAAGTCCTGAGACGGCTTCGTTGATCTCGCCGACCCGAGCGCGTTGCTCGGCAGTAAGTTCGGCACCGGCAAATTTGAAGTCCTTGTAGTAACGGGTTAGTAGCCAATCGCTCTCAGCATCAAGTCCGAGCTCATCGCGCTTTGCTACTAGCTTTTGAATGCGCTCAAAAAGGGCCGGGTTTAGTCGGATTGAGTCAATGTGTGCAGCAATCTTCGGAGCAATTTCGGCGTCAATTTCCTGCAAGGTGTCATTGGTGTCGCTGGAAGTCTTGTTATAAAAGACCATCAGCATTGAGTTCAGCAGGTCTCCAGCCTTTTCCATCGCCACGATGGTGTTTTCGAAGTTGACCTCTGGTTGCTCCAAAATTGCCGCAATTTCAGCATTGTGAGATGCAACTGCATGCTCAAACGCGGGCAGGTAGTGCTCGTCTTTGATGAGCGCAAAGTCGGGTAGCTCGTATTCCAGGGGAGAGACGCTAAGTAGAGGATTAGTCATTGCACCAGCTTATTCGGCTGGAGCGAACTCAACCTTCGTTAGCGCAAGCGCACCTTCGCTCAGTGCTAGCTGAGCAATCTTGCCCACCGCCATCAAGTCTGAACGAAGCTTTGCTAGCTCTGCCGGACCGCTTAGCTCAGCACTCAGAATCTCAGCCTTCATCGAAAGCTTGGCATCAGACTTAGTCTTTCGCACCAGAATCAGTGCCTCTGAGGCGAGTCCGTATAGATCCGCGTCAGAGTAATCAGCCAACTCAGATTCGCTTGGCCAGCTTGCTCTGTGAACCGAACCCTGCTGCCACCAGCTCCACACCTCTTCGGTGGCATATGGAATGAAGGGTGCAAGCAGGCGAACCATGATTCCCAAGGCCTGGCGCAACGCGAGGACGGCGCTACCAACCTGTTCGGGTGTGAAGTCTCCCTGTCCATATGCGCGCTCTTTTACGAGCTCGACATAGTCATCTGCAAAGGTCCAGAAGAAGGTTTCGGTGGTTTCCAGGGCTTTGGTGTGGTCATAGTCCTCAAATGCCTTGGTTGCCACCGCGATCTGATTCTTGAGAGCCGCCAGCATGGCCTTATCGACTGGCTCTGTGACCTCAGTGACGCCCTGGGGCAGCTCGAATGTCAGTGCGAATCGAGCCGCGTTTAGAACCTTGATGGCGAGTCGGCGACCAATCTTCATCTGACCCTCGTCGAATGCCGCGTCGGTTCCAAGGCGAGCCGAGGCTGCCCAATACCTAACGGCATCAGAGCCGTGAGTATCGAGTAGCTCGTTTGGTACTACCACGTTGCCCTTAGATTTCGACATCTTCTTGCGGTCTGGATCCAAGATCCAGCCCGAAATAGCTGCGTTCTTCCAAGGCAGTTCACCGTGCTCAAGCTCGCTTCTTAGCAAGGTGGAGAACAACCAGGTGCGGATGATGTCTTGTCCCTGAGGGCGAAGGTCGAAGGGGAATACCTCTTTGAAAAGTTCTGGGTTTTCAATCCAGCCACCGGCAAGCTGCGGCGTTAGGGATGAGGTTGCCCAGGTGTCCATGATGTCGTGTTCACCGATGAATCCGCCTGGGATGCCACGCTGAGACTCCTCGTAGCCTGCGGGGACATCGGTTGATGGGTCTACAGGCAAAGACTCCAGGTTTGGGGTAATTACATTGTCAAAATCAGGATTTCCGTCCGCATCCAGTGGATACCAAACCGGGATTGGAACACCGAAGTAGCGCTGGCGTGAGATCAACCAGTCGCCGTTTAGACCATTGATCCAGTTCTCTAGTCTGACCCTCATGAAGTCCGGGTGGAAACCTAGGTCCTTGCCCAGTGCTATCAATCGCTCTGCGAGGTCTTTGTCGCGGCCACCATTTTTGATGTACCACTGACGCGTGGAGACAATCTCGAGTGGCTTGTCTCCCTTTTCAAAAAACTTCACCGGGTGGGTGATTGGCTTTGGATCTCCAATTAGTGCCCCAAGCTCTTTGAGCTTTCCGATGATCAACTCTTTGGCGCTAAAGACAGTCTTGCCCTTGAGCTCCTCGTAGAAATCTGCCGCCTGTGATTGTGCGATCACATCTGGGGTGGTTGAGACGATGCGACCGTCAAAACCGATGATGGCTCGGTTTGGTAGGTCCAGCTCACGCCACCAGATGACGTCGGTGACATCACCAAAGGTACAGATCATCGCAATGCCCGAACCCTTGTCCTTCTGGGCAAGGCGGTGAGCGACGATTGGCACCTCAACACCAAAGATTGGAGTCTTAGCCGACTGACCAAATAGTGGCTGGTAGCGCTCATCATCAGGGTGTGCCACAAGGGCAACACAGGCTGGAATCAACTCAGGTCTGGTGGTCTCGATAAAGATTGGACCGTTAGGACCATCAAACTGCACGCGGTGGTAAGCACCTGGTTGCTCGCGGTCCTCAAGTTCAGCTTGGGCCACTGCAGTTCTAAAGGTCACGTCCCACAGTGTTGGTGCCATTGACTGGTAGGCCTCACCGCGGGAGAGATTGTTTAGGAAAGCCTGCTGAGAAACCCGCTGGGCTTCCTTTGAAATAGTGCGGTAGGTCTTTGACCAGTCAACCGATAGGCCAAGGTCACGCCAGAGGTTTTCGAATGCCTTCTCGTCTTCTTCCGTCAGGCGCTCACATAGCTCGATGAAGTTGCGACGTGAGATTGGAAGTTGGTCGGCAGCTTTGGAGCTCTTGTTGTCGCCCCCTTCTTGGGGTGGAGTGAAGTTTGGTTGATAGGGAAGTGCTGGGTCGCAGCGAACTCCGTAGTAGTTCTGAACTCGACGCTCGGTTGGTAGACCGTTGTCATCCCAGCCCATTGGGTAGAAGACCTTGTAGCCGCACATTCTCTTGTAGCGAGCTACCACATCAGTGTGGGTGTAGGAGAAGACGTGACCTACGTGTAGCGAGCCGGATGCGGTAGGGGGTGGGGTGTCGATTGAGTAGACCTCACCCTCGCCCTGGTAGGAGTAGACACCAGCGGACTCCCAGCTGGGGACCCATTTTTGTTCTAGGCCATCTACCGTCGCCTTCTCGGGTACGGTGGCAGAACGTGTTGGATCTGGAAGAATTTGCGTCACTTGGGTAACTCCGGGGCTCAAAACTTCTCTAGGTTAACATTGTTAAGTTCTAGAACCCATCGAAAGCAAAGATGTATCCAAAGCACAGGCCTGAATCCGCCGGCGTTACACCATCTCCGTTCTTCCCAGACGTCGAGAAAGAGGTGCTGGCTCACTGGGCTGAAGATGGCACTTTCCAGGAGTCCATCGAGCAGCGCGCAAAGGCCGCTGCCGATGAGTTTGTTTTCTACGACGGCCCACCGTTTGCTAACGGCTTGCCGCACTACGGCCATCTACTCACCGGTTACACCAAGGACCTGATTCCGCGTTACCAAACTATGCGCGGCAAGCGCGTGGAGCGCCGTTTTGGTTGGGATACCCACGGCCTTCCAGCTGAGGTCGAGGCTGAGCGACTACTTGGTATTTCAGGCCGCCCCGAAATCGAAAAGTTCGGTGTTGCTAAGTTCAATGAGTTTTGCAAGACCAGCGTTTTGAAGTACACCCAGGACTGGCGAAGCTATGTCACTCGTCAGGCTCGCTGGGTGGATTTTGACAACGACTACAAGACTTTGGACCTCAACTACACCGAGAGCGTGCTCTGGGCCTTCAAGGAGCTTCACAAAAAGGGCCTAATTTACGAGGGCTTCAAAGTGCTGGCCTACTGCTGGCGCTGTGAGACTCCGCTTTCGAACCACGAACTTCGCATGGACGATGAGGTGTATCGCTCTCGTCAGGATCAGTCGGTAACAGTCAGTTTCCCGATTACAGCTCCAGGGCATGAGCTTGATGGCGTGAAGATGCTGGCTTGGACCACCACGCCGTGGACTCTTCCAACCAACTTCGCGTTGGCAGTAGGACCCGAGATCGAGTACTCAGTGGTGGCCACAGAGACCGGAAAATACCTGCTTGCGCAGTCGCTCCTTGCTGGCTACGCCAAGGACCTTGGTTTTGAAGATGCGGCGGCGATTTCAGCCGCCGTGGTGGGTCGCTATCTAGGAAAAGACCTGGCTGGTCTTCGCTACGAGCGACTATTCGATTTTTACGCTGACCAGGAGAAGTACCAGGTTGAGAACGCCTGGCAGGTTTTGGTTGGTGATTATGTAGCCGATAACGAGGGAACTGGAATTGTGCACCAGGCTCCGGCCTACGGTGAGGATGACCAGAACCTCTGTAACGCAGCTGGCATTCCGACCTATGTGTCAATCAACGAACGTGGTCAGTATCTGTCGAACATTCCTCCATACGAGGGCATGCACGTATTTGATGCCAATAAGCCGATCACTGCTGATTTGAAGGCCATGGGTCGACTCGTTCGTCAGCAGTCTTATGAGCACTCCTACCCGCACTGCTACCGCTGCAAGAACCCGCTGATTTACAAGGCGGTCAGCTCTTGGTTTGTAGAGACCACCAAGCTTCGCGATCGCATGCTGGAGTTGAACCAACAGATCAACTGGGTTCCTGAGCACACCAAGAACGGAAGCTTTGGCAAGTGGCTTGAGAATGTCCGTGACTGGGCAATTTCACGAAACCGTTTTTGGGGAGCCCCGATTCCGGTTTGGAAGAGTGATGACCCGAACTACCCAAGGATCGATGTCTACGGTTCATTGGATGAACTTGAGAAGGACTTTGGGGTCAGGCCAAGCGATTTCCACCGCCCTGAGATTGACCTTTTGACAAGGCCAAACCCAGATGACCCGACTGGCAAGTCGACCATGCGCCGCGTGCCGGAGGTGCTGGACTGCTGGTTTGAATCTGGCTCCATGCCATTTGCTCAGGTGCACTACCCGTTTGAGAACCGTGATTGGTTTGACTCACACTTCCCGGGCGACTTCATCGTCGAATATGTAGGGCAAACCAGGGGTTGGTTCTACACCCTGCACGTCCTATCCACCGCGTTGTTTGACAGACCGGCGTTCAAAAACGCCGTGAGCCACGGAATCGTTTTGGGTAACGATGGTCAGAAGATGTCCAAGTCGCTTCGCAACTACCCGGATGTCAACGAAGTGTTTGACCGCGATGGCTCAGATGCCATGCGCTGGTTCTTGCTATCAAGCACGATTTTGCGCGGTGGCAACCTATCTGTCACCGAGCAGGGTATTCGTGAGGCAGTGCGTCAGGCCCTCTTGCCACTTTGGAACAGTTACTACTTCTTCACGCTCTATGCCAACGCGGCGAACTACGTAGCCAGCCCATCGCACTCATCCACTCAGCTGCTTGATCGCTACATCCTCTCCAAGACTGCAGATTTGATCCGAGATCTTGAGGCTGACCTCGATCTGTTTGACAGCTATAGCGCATCTGCCAAGGTTCGCGATTTTGCTGAGATCCTTACCAACTGGTACATCCGTCGCTCCCGTGACCGTTTCTGGGAGGGTGACAAGGACGCCTTTGACACCCTGTACACAGTCTTGGAGGCGGTGCTTCGTGCTGTTGCTCCGCTACTACCGCTGACAGCCGAAGAGATGTGGCGCGGTTTGACCAGTGGTAGAAGTGTTCACCTCGAGAGCTGGCCGGATGCGGGTGAATTCCCATCGGATTCAGATCTAGTGTCTGACATGGACACGATTCGCGAGGCTGCTTCGGTTGGGCAGGCCCTCAGAAAGAGTGCTGGTCTTCGAGTGAGGCTGCCACTTAGCTCACTCACCATCGCATCAAACTCCCAAGGGCTCGCACAGTATGCCGATTTGATTGCTGATGAGTTGAACGTGAAAAGCGTTGAAGTGGTTGCCGCTAGCGAGGAGATTGCCCAGCGATTTGGCATCAGTAAATCGCTAACGATCAATGCCAGAGCGCTTGGTCCACGCGTCGGTGGCGATGTTCAGCGCATTATCCGTGAGGCTAAGGCTGGAAACTGGGTTCTAGAAGGTGAAACCGTCTTGGTCGATGGCACCTCACTGGTTGAAGGTGAGTATGAACTCACCATGACAGCGGCATCAGACAACCCTGATGCCAACGTTGGGATTACCTCCTTTGGATTCGTACTCTTGGACACCAAGGTGACCGAGGAGTTGGAGCGCGA
>JACCDQ011305422.1_pt1 | contig 12398 bp, 14 predicted proteins | sample 7446031 | NCBI WGS metagenome assembly JACCDQ01 (sample SAMN15323442, study PRJNA562643) | freshwater metagenome | isolation source: river surface water | place: USA:Blue River Watershed | collected 2017-08-17
AAGAGTTGTCACGCGCTTTTCCGGGATACCCAGTAATACTGTCGGCAGGTGATGTGATTAAGAGACGGATAGACAATAAACCTGCCTTAGTTCTGGCCACTCCCGGCTCTCAACCACAGGTAGCACAAGGTTATTCAGCGGTTGTTATTCTCGATGGAACGCGATTCTTTGCACATACTGATTTGCGAACCGCTGAACGAGCACGAGAGTTATTCTTAGAAAGTTCATCCCTTATTTCGAAAAAGGGCTCGGTTCTACTAGTAATTGATGAATCGCACCCAATAGTCGCGAGTATTACGCGGTGGAATATCGCTCCTATGTTGAAGAGAGAACTCGCTGAACGGGAAGAATTGGCACTGCCTCCATATTCAACCTCCGCCGTATTGGTTATGGATCAGTTATCGGCAACTCAAATACATTCTGGATTAAAAAAAGCTATCGACCAAGGACGTTTACCAGATTCGACGAGAATATTCGGTCCAACTATTATTGCCAAAGGTCAGGCAAAAATCGTTTTACATGTAGAAAACGCACAGGCTCAACTCATGATTTCAACGCTTCATGAACTTCAAAGAAAGCGCAGTATTGCCAAGAAGGATCTCTTCACTATACGAATCAATCCTTATTCCCTGTAGCTCATTGGTAGTATTTACCCATGTCGATTCAGGAAATTCGCTTCTTTGGGGATCCAGTTCTAACGACCCCTGCCGCCCCGGTTGTCGACTTTGATAAAGAACTACGCGTGCTTGTGCAGGATTTAACAGACACCATGCTTGATGCACCAGGTGCAGGTTTAGCAGCGCCTCAGATCGGAGTCTCGCTTCGAGTTTTTGTGTGGGATGTAGATGAAGCACTAGGACATCTGATTAACCCTGTTTTAACGTTAAGCGACGAGATGCAGAATGGCGAAGAAGGATGTCTTTCATTTCCAGAGCTTAGATATGAAACACCTCGCGCTATGAGAGCGGTCGCAAAGGGCTTCAATATGTATGGTGAACCAATTACTGTTGAAGGCAGCGAGTTTTTGGCTCGCGCATTACAGCATGAAACTGATCATCTCAATGGGATCTTGTTCATCGACAAGTTATCGGCTGAAGATCGAAAGCTTGCCATGAAGGAAATTCGTGAGTCGGATTGGTTCAATTTGGCCAGCGAGCAGGGTAAAAACATTGAAGTAAAAGATTCCCCGCACAGCATATTCGGACGGATCTCTTAATGCTTATCGGAGTAGCGGCTACTCCGGATGTAGCGATTCCGACATTGGATTGGTTACTGCTATCCGACTACACAATTGATTTGGTAATTACCCAACCTGATCGCCCAGCGGGTCGGGGACGCCAATTAACGCAATCTGTGGTTGGTCAATGGGCACACCAACATTCAATCAATCTCGTTAAGCCAGAAAAATCCTCTGAATTGGCAGGGAAAATCGATGATCTGGATTTGGTTTTGACGATTGGTTACGGAGTATTACTTCCGGAAAATATTCTGGCGCTACCAAAATATGGTTTTTTGAATCTTCATTTTTCTTTGTTGCCCGCCTATCGAGGTGCAGCTCCCGCACAACGTGCTTTGCACAATGGCGAAACCACCACAGGGGTCACAGTATTCAAATTAGATAAAGGTATGGATACGGGGCCAATCTATTCACAAAAAAGTATCGCCATCGATCCCGCCTGGAGAAGCTTTGAATTGTTAAGAGAACTTTCGCTGTTAGGTCCCGCTGCGGTCGCAGATGCAATTAATCAGATTGAAAAGGGGCTTGAACCAATAGCTCAAGCTGGTGAAGCATCAATTGCGCCCAAGATCACGAAAGCTGAAGCAAAAATCGATTTCCATTCGAACGCCACTGCGGTTGTGAACTCCATTAAAGCTTTCACCTATGAACCAGGTGCGTGGACTATTTGGAAAGATGAGCCATTCAAAGTAACAGCTGCGGTTGTTTCGACTCATACTGGGTGCAAGCCAGGAGAGATTCTGAATAAGGATGGCGCATTATTGGTTGGGACAAAGGATTTCTGTATCGAAATCTTGACCGTTACGCCTGCTGGTAAAAAGGAAATGAATGCCATCGACTGGGTTCGTGGAGCCAGATTAGTCGGCGGTGAATACTTTGGCTGAAGCACGCAGAAATACTTTCAAGTCTCCGAAACCTGATGCCTCACGGTTACTTGCATACGATCTTTTGACAGAAGTTAATCGAAATGAGGGGTACTCAAACCTGTTACTACCTCAAGCCTTGAACGCTAGTAAGTTAGAGGAAAGAGATAGAGCTTTAGTCACTGAACTTTTGTATGGAACGATCAGAATGCAAGGAAAGCATGACTGGGTTTTAGCTCAGATTAGCGATCGACCGTGGAGTGAAGTAGATCCGGGAATTGTAGATATCTGCAGACTCGGTGTCCACCAAATTCATGAGATGCGGATTCCTGATCATGCAGCGGTTGCCGCGACTGTAGAAGTTGCCAGAAAACGAATCGGTGAATCAAAAGCTAGTTTTGTAAATGCATTGCTTCGCAGCGTAACCCGCAAATCAATCGAAGATTGGTTTTCACCGTTAGAGCAGATTAAAGATCCAGTTGAAAGATTGGCAATTCACTATTCGCATCCAGAATGGATCGTCTCTTCCTACTACGATCTGCTCAAGAATTGGGAGGATGTTGAAGCTGCCCTAGCCATTAATAATCAAGCAGCTATTCCAACTCTTGTATCTTGGCCGGGTTATTCAACGCAACAAGATCTACTCGACCTCGGGGGAGCAGCTACTGAGTTCTCGCCATTTGGCGCACATTGGAAAGGTAACCCCGGTGCTCTTGATTTAATTAAAGAGCGCAGGATCGGTGTGCAAGATGAGGGGTCACAATTAGTGGCAGACGTATTTGCAAGGATGGCCGAAGGTAATAATTGGTTGGATCTTTGCGCTGGACCTGGCGGCAAAGCGGCATTGTTATCCAGTATTGCTCGGCAGCGAGGTGTCACCTTTACAGCCAACGAGTTTTCACCAGCGCGAGCTGAATTGGTAAAACAGGTTGTTCACGGAGATCGTGTACTTGTAGGAGATGGTCGTGCAATTAATTCGATCGGCGAAAAATTTGATGCAATCTTGATTGATGCTCCCTGTACTGGATTGGGAGCTCTACGCCGACGTCCCGAAGTGAGATGGCGTCGCACATTGCAAGACCTTCGTGCGCTTACTCAACTACAACGAGAATTGATTGATTCGGCCATTGAAGCCCTTAATCCAGGAGGAGTTCTTGGGTATGCGACATGCTCACCCCACTTGGCAGAAACGACTATTCAAATTTCTGACATTGCTAAACATCATCCAGAATTAACTCAGCAGGATGTGACCGACTACCTCCCGAGTAACCTCAAGGGAGCGGTTCGTGATGGTGCTATGTCCTTGTGGACACACAAACACGGAACAGATGCCATGTACTTAGCGGTTTTTCAAAAGATAAACAGTTAAAATTTGAAGATGACGGCCGATATTCGTATTACTCCAAGCATCCTTAACGCTGATTTCTCACGCCTAGATCAAGAAATCCAAAGCATTGCAGGCGTTTCAGATCTCATTCACTTAGATGTAATGGACAATATTTTTGTTCCTAATTTCACCTTTGATTTTGAGGCAGCTTCGAAGATTATTCAGAATTCCTCGATCGGAGTAGACGCTCATCTTATGGTTGCAGATGTAGATTTAATCGCGGTTCAATACGCTGAAATCGGTTGCGCTTCGGTGACTATTCACGCTGAAGCCACTAAAAATATTCCTCAAACGTTGAGAAATATTCGCAAAGCTGGCTCACGATCTAGTTTGGGAATCAAGCCAAATACCGATATAACGCAGTACGAATCGATTGTTGATGATGTGGATATGTTCCTCATCATGACAGTTGAGCCAGGGTTTGGTGGTCAAAAATTTATGGAAAATATGATGGAAAAAGTTCGGCGTGCTAAGAAGATTATCGGTGATAGACCTATTTGGTTACAGGTTGATGGTGGCATATCTATGGACACCATCCAGGTCGCACTAGAGGCTGGCGCAGACACCTTTGTTGTAGGAAGCGCGGTTTTCAACGCTCCTAACCCAGCTGATATGGTGAAAACAATCAGAGCTTTTGCACAAAGTCACGTTCAATGAACATTTCGCATATTCTGCACCGGCGCTAGATTAACTCTAGTAAACTTCACCCATGAAAAGTTTTGAATCTCTCTGGAACGAACTCAGCGATAAGGCGGCATCACGCCCCGAGGGATCTGGCACAGTTGCAGCTTTAGATGCGGGAATTCATTCAATCGGAAAGAAGATTCTTGAGGAGGCGGGCGAAGTTTGGCTCGCCGCCGAACATGAGTCAGATGACGCTTTGGCCGAAGAAATTAGCCAGCTTATTTATCACCTGCAAACATTGATGTTGGCTCGTGGCTTATCTATTAACGATGTTTACAAGTTCCTTTAGGAGATCACAATGCTAAGAATTGCAGTTCCCAATAAGGGATCGCTGGCCGAAAGCTCGATCGCAATACTCAAAGAGGCGGGGTATCGTCAGCGCACAGATAGTCGTGATCTAGTACTCATTGATAACGATAATTCAGTTGAGTTTTACTATCTTCGCCCTCGTGACATCGCTGTTTATGTAGGAACTGGTGAATTGGAAGCGGGAATTACGGGACGTGATTTACTTATTGACTCGGCCGCATCAGCAGATGAGATTCTCTCGTTAGATTTTGGAGGTTCGACTTTCCGTTTTGCCGGACCTGCAGATAAAGAGTGGTCGGTCCAACAGATCGCTGGAAAGCGAGTCGCTACTGCTTACCCAGGGTTAGTGGCGCACAGTTTGAAATCATTGGGAATTTCAGCAGAGATCGTCCGCTTAGATGGAGCTGTTGAGAGTTCTGTTCGTTTGGGTGTCGCAGACGTTATCGCCGATGTAGTTAGCACTGGAAATACTCTTCGCCAGGCAGGTTTAAAAATCTTTGGCGAGCCTATTCTGACTAGCGAAGCGGTTGTAATTACCCGAAAAGGTGCAGCTATTCCTGCTGAACTCGAAATTTTGATCCGTCGTCTTCAAGGTGTTGTGACAGCGAGACGTTATGTACTTCTTGATTATGACGTTCCGAAAGAGCTAGTCGAAAAGGCGTGTGCAATTACACCCGGATTGGAATCACCAACTATTTCGCCACTGCAAAAGCAGGATTGGGTTGCAGTTCGAGCTATGGTTCTAAGAAAAGATACTAATCGAGTTATGGATGAGCTTTGGGCCGTTGGTGCACGTGGAATCTTGGTGACAGATATCCACGCCTGCCGTCTATAGAAGTTAGATTTCACCTATCAACTTCACAACGGATTTCAGTGACGGCTCATTAATAGCGTGATCTGCCGAAGCGGCAACTACAGGCTTAGCATTGAAAGCGATGCTTATTCCAGCTAAAGCCATCATGTCTAAGTCGTTAGCGCCATCTCCAATAGCTACCGTGTTCATCAATTCGATATTGCACTGAGCTGCAAACTCACGAAGGGCGGTCGCCTTTGCGGCTCGATCAATGATGTCACCTTCAACCTTGCCCGTTAAATAACCATCTACGATCTCTAATTTGTTTGCCCTGTAATGCTTGATGTGTAGGCGATCGACTAGCGGTTGCAAAATATCGATGAAGCCACCGGATACAAGAGCCACACAATGACCTCGCTCATGAAGAGTCGCTACTAAATCAGCTGCACCATCAGTCAGAAGAATCTCGGATTGCACTTCAGTTATGACAGATTCAGGCAAACCCTTCAGGAGTGCAACTCGAGCCTTTAGACTATCGGCAAAATCTAACTCTCCTCGCATCGCAGAATCAGTTATTAAGGCAACCTGCTCTAAAACACCGGCCTTTTCCGCCAACAATTCAATCGCTTCTTGCTGAATGAAAGTTGAATCTACATCCAATTGAACAAGACGCTTGGGACCAGCCATTTATTCGTGAGCCTTAACTGAAACCTGTGATCCATCTTCGAAAATAATTGAGGTCAGGAGTTTAGAAATCTCATCCAAATTAACTCCAGAAATGGTGAAACAGATTGACAATGGAACGCTAGCAACGCGTGAAATACTTTCAATATTTCCAGCAGCGTTTGCTAACACCTTGGTTACTTCGGCGATACTTTTTGGATGCAACTTATCGGACTTGATCACAACATCAATCAATGGAGATTTAACACCCAGCAATGGACGAGAGGTAAAAAGCGTCGCGATATCAACTGCGTTTGCGGTGGCGCACTCCTCAAGATCTGCCTCAATCGCCTTTTGGTGAGATGGATTTAAGGCGATTAGAACGGTCAAAATCAATCTATCGCTAATGACAAGTTGTTCAACATCAAGAATTGAAATCGAAAATGGAGAAAGGGTCTCGAACAAGGCCGAAGCGATTCCAGCTTTATCCGTTCCTGTAAGGAGGATTAAACCGGTGAACTGCTCGTTATTTTCTTCATTTAGTGTCATAAGAGGTCAAGGTTATCGTGAATCACTATCGCTTTATGCGAGGCATTGAGCCACATAGGCCTGAATTGGCACTATCTTTTGCATCTATGAGCAGCCAGGTCCTGACCCTCAATGACGTCACAGTGCGTCGTTCAGATCGAGTAATTCTCGGTCCGATCAACTTCTCCATTTCCCAAGGGGAGCGTTGGGTTGTCTTGGGTCCCAACGGTGCGGGCAAATCGACTTTGCTTCAAATTCTGGCCACTAAAATTTTCCCTACACAGGGTCAGGTTCGAGTTCTTGATAAGGAAATGGGCAAAGTAGATCTATTTGAATTACGGACTCGTATCGGATTGTGCGGCTCGGTTATTGCGGAGGACATTCCTTTTGATGAAACGGTAAAGGATGTTGTTCTAACTGCTGCGTATGCGATCTTGGGTCGCTGGAATGAAAATTATGATCTATGGGATGAGTCCAGAGCTATGGCACTTCTTACAACCTTTGGGGTCAGAGATCTTGGAGATCGTTTGTACGGTACTTTGAGCGAAGGAGAGAAAAAGCGTGTTCAAATCTCTCGAGCGCTTATGACCGATCCCGAGTTGTTACTACTTGATGAACCTGCCGCAGGCTTGGATCTTGGCGGACGCGAAGATTTACTCCAGCGCTTTGCAAATTTTTCCGCCGATCCTGCAGCACCCGCGACGATTCTTGTTACGCACCATATTGAAGAGATCCCTGTTGGAACTACACACGCACTTTTATTGAAGGATGGCGCTATCGCAGTCTCTGGTCCGATAGATCATGTAGTGACCTCAGAACATATCTCTGCAGTTTTCGGCACCTCAATATCGGTTACACCAGAGGCAGGCCGGTTCTTTGCTCGCGCCGCTCTTTGATCAATTACATCCCGACTGGCAAAAGGTACTACTTTCTCAAAAAGAGCTAATTGACAGTATTGATTTTGCAATCTCTGAAAAGGCAATTGCACCGAGTAGAGAAAACATTTTCCGAGCACTTAGAGAACCGATAAGCGACGCCAAGGTTGTCATCTTTGGACAGGATCCATATCCAACCCTTGGCCATGCTCATGGCCTTGCCTTTTCGGTAGATGGTGCGGTAACAAATCTTCCTCCTTCGTTGCGAAACATCTTCGAGGAGCTTTCGATAGACACCGGCAAACCAAAGCGTGAAATGGGCGATCTATCGGATTGGGCCAATCAAGGAGTTCTATTGTTAAATCGAATACTTACAACTGAGGTTGGAAGCTCGATGGTTCACCAATCTCTCGGTTGGCAGACAATCACGGAACTTGTTGCAGCCGAACTTGGCTCAAGGGATGTTGTAGCAATCTTGTGGGGTAAGCCGGCGGGGGAGTTGAAAAAGTATTTTAGGGAAGAATTAATTATTGAATCTGTTCATCCCAGCCCTTTGTCGGCATACCGTGGCTTCTTTGGTTCAAAACCTTTCAGTAGATGCAACCAGATTCTTGAACAGCGGGGAATAGCTCCCATTAATTGGTAATAAAAAAGCCCCCGGTTTCCCGGGGGCTTTTCCTTAGATCTTCTTAGCCAATCCAAGCGTTAATTGGAGATGACAGGAAGTAGACCATGAATAGACCTGAGACAAGTAGGAGCAGAGGATGTACATCCTTGCGACGACCTTGGATCAAGCGAATTACTACGTGAGATACAAAACCTGCACCAATACCTACTGAGATGTTGTAAGTAAATGGCATCAAGATGATAGTTAGGAAGGCAGGAATAGCAATTCCGTAATCTTCCCAATCGATATTCTTGATTTGAGTCATCATTAAGAAACCAACAACTACTAGTGCAGGAGTTGCAGCCTCATAAGGAATAACGGCAACAAGTGGAGCCAAGAATGTTGTAAGCAGGAATAGAACGCCTGTTACAACAGAGGCTAAACCAGTACGTGCGCCTTCGCCGACACCTGCAGCAGATTCAATGTAGCTAGTGTTTGAAGAGATGCTGCCTGCACCACCTGCAACAGCTGCAATTGAGTCAACAAACAAAATACGCTCGTTGTTTGGAATGTTTCCCTGTCCGTCGATCAAGTCAGCTTCATGTCCGATTGCTGTAACAGTTCCGACTGTGTCGAAGAAATCTGAAAGAAGCAAGGTGAAGATAAATAGGATTCCGGTGATCAGTGAGATGCGATCAAATGAACCTAGAAGATCGAACTTTCCAAACAATGAAAAGTCTGGTGATGAAACCACATCTGAAGGAACTGCAGGAACATTGAGTCCCCAACCCTTTGGGTTGACTGCGCCAGTAGCACCGTTGAAGTTTGGACCAATTTTGAAAGCAGATTCGATCGCGATAGCAGCAACAGTTGCCACAGTGATGCCGATCAGGATTGCTCCCTTAACCTTCTTAACCATCAATCCAATGATTAAGAAAAGACCAAATGCAAAGACGATTGTTGGCCAGCCAACAAGAGTTCCATTGTCGCCAAGTGTTACAGGAACTGGGCCTGAACCTGTGCGACGAACGAATCCCGCATCAACCAAACCGATAAGTGCAATGAACAGACCAATACCAACTGAAATAGCAACCTTGAGTTGCGCTGGAACCGCACGGAAAACCGCTGTGCGGAATCCTGTAAGAACCAAAACTGTAATGATGAGGCCTTCAATAACAACAAGACCCATTGCATCTGCCCACGTCATTTGAGAAGCGATGCCGACAGCAACGAAGGTGTTGAGACCAAGACCAGTTGCGAGCGCCAAAGGATAATTACCGACAACACCCATAAGGATCGTCAAGATTCCAGCGATCAAAGCTGTCATAGCCGCAATCGCAGCAAGGTTTGGAGCATCTCCGCCGCCTAGGAACTTTCCATCGCCATCTTTGGCAAGGCCAATGATGAGTGGATTTAGCGCCACGATGTAAGCCATCGTGAAGAATGTTACGAAGCCGCCGCGAACTTCGCGGGCTATGGTTGAGCCTCTTTCTGAGACCTTAAAGAATGAATCCAGCATGAAGTGATGCCTTTCTAATTTTGTTAACGGGGGTGTTTGCGACCCCGTGTGCGATAGGGCGCACAGCCCTTGGGAAGATGTGAGGATCCTATGCGCTACTGAGAGGTAACTCGAGAAACGACTCCCAGGGCAACGGCAATGGACTGACCGATGAGCAAGGCAAAAAGTAATGTTCCAACTCCAACCGTGCCCCCTAGAAGCCATCCCATGATCAAAACTGAGCCTTCGATAGCCAAACGCACCCGCCCAATGCGGATCCCGCTTCGGTGATGAAGAGCTGTCATTAAGCCATCACGAGGACCGGGACCCAGGCCGCAGGTTATGTAGAGAGCGGAACCGACTCCCACCATTCCAATGCCAAGTAGACAGTAAGCAACACCCAAAAGGTATGAATCCGGACTTGGAAACACACTCACGCCTACTTGAATCGCAGCTGCAATGATGACGATATTTGAAAGAGTTCCAAAGCCAGGTTTTTCGCGCAATGGAATCCAAGCAAGTAAAACAACGGAGCTGATACCAAAAGTTGCCCATCCCATGGTGATATCAAGACGATTAGAAATGCCTTGCGCCAAAACAGACCAAGGTGCATTTCCAACTTCGCTTTGAATCAAAAGAGAATCACCCAAACCGAAGATAAAAAGCCCAAAAAATAAAACAGCAATACGTAATGGGGACAAATCCCACCGAGATTGTGCGGTCCAAGGTGTTTTCGGAACAGTTTTATGAGGCCGCAGAAACTCTAAGAAGGGATTAGACATTGCATGAGTATAATCATCAAATGTTTCCAGGCGTCGGTACATTCATTAACATCATCACCATTATTTCTGGTGCTTCGCTGGGCGTCTTAGTTGGAAATCGAATGAACTCCAAGACACGTACATTATTGACTGATGTTCTTGGAATGGTGACTTTACTAGGAGCTGGATCAGCGTTAATCCCTTTATGGTCTGATCGATATGTTTCCGCATTGCCACAAGGATGGACTCTTTTAGTCGTATTAGGTTCCTTGCTAATCGGCGGACTCATCGGATCGGCGTTCAAGTTAGAAGAACGTCTGGATGGTTTAGGCGAACGTTTGCGCATCAAGTTTAAAGCTTCAAGTGATTCACCCTTTGTAGAAGGTTTTGTCTCAGCTTCACTTCTGTTTGCAATTGGTCCATTAGCGATACTTGGAAGTATTAGCGATGGTATGGGCAACGGTATTGATCAGCTCATTTTGAAAAGTACTTTGGACTTTTTTGCCGCAATGGCTTTTGCTACATCTTTAGGTTGGGGAGTAGCGGTATCGGCGTTACCGGTTGGAATTTATCAAGCTGTCTGGACCGCAATAGGTCTTGGTCTTGGAGAAATTCTGGATGGTTACCAAGTAGATGCCATGACGATCGTTGGCGGTATTATGTTGATCTGCATTTCTTTTAGATTACTCAATATCAAGCAGGTAGCTGTCGGAAACCTTTTGCCAGCACTTGCTATTGCACCAGTGTTTGCCCTTTTAGTTCATTCCCTTTAAAAGGTAGTTGCATCGATTACGAAGCGGTACTTAACATCGCTAGCAACAGTGCGAACATAAGCCTGATTGATGTAGTCGGCCTTAATCACTTCAACATCGCTGACGATATTGTGCTTGCCGCAAAAATCTAACATTTCTTGCAGCTCTGGAACGCCGCCAATCATTGATCCAGCGATTCTGCGACGACCATTAAGAAGTGCGCCTGCATGAACTGCGTAAGGCTTTCCAGGTAATCCAATAACCACCAAGGTTCCATCAAGTGTAAGCAGGTTTAGATAATCTCCGATTTCAAGCTCTGCGCTGACGGTATTTAAAATCAAATCAAAGTTCTTTTCTAGAGGCTCCAAATTTCCTGGATCTTTCGTTGAAACAAAGTGATGCGCACCCATTGATAGCGCATCTGCTTCTTTTGAAGGTGAATGTGACAGGACAGTAACTTCAGCACCCATTGCGACTGCGAACTTAACGCCCATGTGCCCAAGTCCGCCTAGTCCCATGACGGCAACCTTCATTCCAGGTTTCACATTCCAATGCTTAATTGGGGAGTACAGGGTTATTCCTGCACACAACAATGGCGCAACACCATCCATCGGCAAGTTCGCAGGAATCTTCACCGCGTAATCCTCGTTTATAACAAAGTTGTTTGAGTATCCACCCATCGCAACAGTTTTTCCATCACGCTCTAAACCGTTGTATGTACCTGTCATACCTTCAACGCAATATTGCTGTAATCCTTGTACGCAGCTAGCGCACACACGACAAGAATCGACGAAAACTCCTACGCCTATTCGATCGCCAATTGAAAATTTACTCACAGCTGAACCGACAGCTGTCACAACACCAGCTATTTCGTGACCAGGAACCATTGGAAAGATTGCAGGGCCCCACTCTTCAGCAACCTGGTGAATATCACTATGGCAAATACCTGCATATGAAATATCTAGCGCAACATCGTGAGCACCTAAATCGCGACGATCAAATTCAAAGGATTCGAGTGGGCTCTTTGCTGTCTTTGCGGCATAACCACGTGATTTCATTGTTACTCCTTGAACGGTAGGGGAAGCGATGAGGTATGCGCAGCTCGTGAGGCACGGGCGGTAACTTGGCGCATATGGTGTCGGCGGCACAGTACTTCATAGGCAACTTCGGCGCCTGGTGAAACATCTCCAACCACAACCTGCTCACCTTCAACAACCATAACTCCACCGACTGTTCGAGCATTATGTGTAGCGCGAGAACCACACCAACAAAGTGCCTCAACCTGCAGAGTGTTTACTCGATCGGCTAACTCAACCAAGCGAGCGGAGCCAGGAAAAAGCTTGGTGCGGAAATCGGCAAGGATTCCGAATGCATACACATCGATGCCTAGCCCATCAACTACGCGAGCTAATTGTTCAATCTGTTCGCTTTCATAAAATTG
>JACCDQ011460441.1_pt1 | contig 12394 bp, 13 predicted proteins | sample 7446031 | NCBI WGS metagenome assembly JACCDQ01 (sample SAMN15323442, study PRJNA562643) | freshwater metagenome | isolation source: river surface water | place: USA:Blue River Watershed | collected 2017-08-17
AAGGCACGGAGCATGTATTTTTCGTTGAAATCCAATGGAATTAATGAGTGAATTAGTGAATGAATGAATTAGTGAATATTTTTGTGGGGCGAATCGAGCGTCGACCGCATCCTGCTCGCCGAGATATTCTATAAAATTAGAATATTTTACTGTAAAAATTATAATAATGCAGTCCAGCAAAAAACTCTTTGATAATTTACTACAACAAATTACGGCCTACGAAGCCCAAGAAGCAAAAGAAATTGTTTTTTGGTTGATGGATTTTTATTTAGGTCTAAGAAAAATTGATATTCTGAGCGATAAATCGTTTGATAAAGCTATTGATTGGGCAAAAATTATTGATAGATTGAACACCCATGAACCAATCCAATACATTTTGGGAGAAACCGAGTTTTACGGACGTAGATTTTTAGTCAATGACTCGGTACTCATTCCCAGACCCGAAACCGAAGAGCTGGTAAAATACGTTGTTGATAAAACACTCAGAACTCAGAATTCAAAACCCAGAACTCTACTCGACATCGGCACAGGGAGCGGCTGTATTGCCATTTCGTTGGCCAAAGAATTACCGAATTTTAAAGTTACGGCCTATGATATTTCAGAAAAAGCCCTCGAAACAGCCAAAAAGAACGCCGAACTGAATAAAGCCGACGTAAATTTTGAAAAAGTAGATATTTTAAATCCATCATTCACCATTCACCATTCACCATTTACCATTATAGTCAGCAACCCTCCGTACGTAACGAAGCAGGAAATTGACCGAATGCAAAAAAATGTCTTGGATTTTGAGCCACATTTAGCACTTTTTGTTGAAGACTCTGAGCCATTGATTTTCTACGAAGCAATCGCCAATTTTGCATTCAATAACCTTACTGATAATGGTTTAGTGGCGGTAGAAATCAACGAAACGTTGGGCGAAGAAACGGCCAATGTTTTTAAAAGAAAAGGCTTTTCAGAAGTTGAAATCATTAAGGATATTCACCAAAAGGATAGATTCGTGAGTGCCGTACTTCATAAAAAAGATGGAGAATGATGGCGGCTTTTTGATGCTTTTTGCTAACTTCACGTTTTAAAGACTCCACAATTTTGAAAATTGTGCTACAAGATATATGGAAACCTCAAGAATTTTACATAAAAAAATAAGAGACGTTTTTGCTGAAACTGGAAAAGTAGTTATTGGTCAAGAGAAATTGATAAATCGCTTATTAATTGGACTTTTTACGGGCGGTCATATCCTGCTCGAAGGCGTTCCAGGGCTGGCTAAAACCAAGACTATCAATACTTTAGCTAAAGTTTTAGACTTAGGTTTCAATCGTATTCAGTTTACGCCCGATTTGCTCCCCGCCGACCTCGTTGGTACGATGATTTATAACCAAAAATCAGGCGATTTTGAGGTAAAAAAAGGGCCAATTTTTGCCAATTTAATTTTGGCCGATGAGGTAAATAGAGCCCCTGCAAAAGTACAATCAGCACTTTTGGAGTCGATGGCTGAAAAACAAGTAACCATCGGCGATGAGTCTCATAAACTCGACCGACCATTTATGGTAATGGCCACCCAAAACCCCGTTGAGCAAGAAGGAACTTATCCCCTACCCGAAGCCCAAGTTGACCGTTTTATGATGAAAGTTTTTGTTGATTATCTCAATAAAAATGATGAATTGGAAATGGTAAGAAAAATTGCTAACCTCAACGAAAACTACGTACCGAAACCCATTCTTGATAAAGAAGAAATTGCGGCAATCGGACAGGAAATCAATCGCATTACAATCTCCGAAATGCTCGAACGTTATATCATTGAGTTAGTTTTCGCTACTCGTCGCCCAGCCGAATATGGTTTAAAAGACGAGGCTCGTTACATCCAATTTGGGGTTTCGCCACGTGCGGGGATTTCGCTCTACAATGCAGCCAAAGCTCTCGCTTATTTTGATGAGCGTGATTATGTGTTACCCGAAGACATCAAGGCTCTTGTACACGACGTTTTCAACCACCGTATTATACTAAATTACGAAGCCGAAGCTGATGGGCTCACGACGCACGAGGTGATTGATAATGTATTGAAACGTGTAGCGATTGGGAGGTAAAATAAAGTATGCACCACAAGTCTGACTTTAAAATCGGTCAGACCTGTGGTAAAACGCTACTTTGGACGCCAGTACTCCATGCTTATGTAATGCCCTAACGTATTATTGAATAATCGTTCCACTTCAATAATATAGAACCCATCTTTCATAAAGTGTTTATAGGTAAAATTTCTACCTTTACTTTTCCCTTCACCATAATCAACCTCTTTAAAGATAGGATTCGTATTGAATTTTGACAGGTATTCGTATATATACTCGTACGACTTTGTGGCATCTTCATCTCTATCTCTAAAAATATGCCAACTCGAAATTACTATTGATTTTTGTACTACTCCCTTATAACTCCTCTCTCCAGTCGTAATAAGTAATCCTGATGAATCTGTTTTAATTCCGTCAAAAATTTGGTTTTTTATTTTACCAATAAAATATACCTTTTTGTAGGCTTCCAACTCGCGTTCTTTTTTCTTCGCACTTCCTTTAAATTCAGGTATTTCAGGTTGTAAATTGGAATTCTCCCAAGCCGCATACAAAATTTCTTCATGAGAAGCATTCAAAGGAAGATTATAATACAACTCAAAAATGTCTTTTTTTTGACTGAATCCTGCAAACGAAATTAGATATAATACAATTGAAACATATTTGCTCATAATAAAGTAATTTTACTCATAAATCACACTCAACAACTCCGCCACGCAAGCAGGTTTTTCTGAACCTTCCAGCTCAAAAACGGCATCAATGATGAGTTTCGCTCCACTCGGTTGCATATCCTCTACTTCTTTTAAAGTCGCTTTCATACGCACACGGCTACCTACTGGCACAGGCGAAATAAAACGCACTTTATTCGTTCCGTAGTTTAGTCCCATTTTGGCAGATTCTACCTTAAACATTTCGTACATGAACTTCGGAGAAAACGAAAGCGATAAAAATCCATGAGCAATAGTTTTACCAAAAGGCGAAAGTTTAGCTTTTTCTTCATCGACATGAATCCATTGGTCGTCGAGAGTTGCAGCGGCAAAAGCATTGATTTTATCTTGCGTGAGTGTTTGCCAATCTGATGTACCAAGCTCTTTACCAATATGTTTTTTTAAGGCCGTTAAATCCTTAAAAATCAACATTTCACCTACTTTGTTTACCTCCATAACGGGCTTTACTTCCTGCTGAGGCATATTGGCAACTTCATAACTTGGCATTTTTACTTCATCCGACATCACTACCACAGCTTTTCCAACCACTTTTCTGTTCATCAAATCATTCAACGACTCGGCGGCTTCTGCAAGCGAATAGAGTTTATGAATATGCGGACGTAAACTGCCCTTCATAAAATACCCCGCCAGTTCTTGGATATTCTTGAAATTCTGAGCGGGCTCTTTTTCGGCAAACTGTCCCCAAAAAACACCAACAATCGCACAGCCTTTCAATAAAGCCAAATTCAAAGCTATTTTTGGAATTTCGCCAGCCGCAAAACCTACCACTAAATAACGTCCTTTCCAAGCAATCGAACGAAGGGCTGGCTCGGCATATTTATCGCCTACGGCATCATAAATTACATCAACACCTTTACCTTCGGTAATGGTTTTTATTTTTTCTCGTAAGTCTTCACTTGTGTAATTTATCGTAAAATCAGCTCCTTTTTCCTGACAAACAGCCAATTTTTCATCGCTCGATGCTGCCGCAATTACGGTTGCTCCCATCAGTTTTCCCAATTCTACGGCAGCCAAACCTACGCCACCTGCCGCACCAAGCACCAAAAGGGTTTCTCCAGCTTTTAGTTCGGCACGGTCTTTCAGAGCGTGGTAAGATGTACCGTAATTATACATAACCGAAGCCGCCGTAACAAAATCCATCTTAGGCAACATCGGAAACACTCGACGGGCATCAACCAACACTTCTTCGGCCATTCCACCCCAACCCGTCATGGCAAAAACTTTATCGCCTACTTTTAGATGTTTTACTCCTTCGCCTACTTCTTTCACGATTCCCGAAACCTCACCCCCAGGAGAGAAAGGCAAAGCTGGCTTAAACTGATATAGATTTCTAATAATTAGGGTATCAGGAAAATTGACACTACACGCCTTGATACTTATTACAACTTTGCCAGCTTCGGCTTTCAAAGCGGATAAATCCTCTAAAACGAGGGTATCGGGCATTCCAAATTCTTTACACAGAAGAGCTTTCATTAAGTTTTTTGTTTTGTTGAATAGTTTTTTTAGTCCACGGTCGATGGTTCACAGTCTACAGATTTTCTTACTATTGAGTCTTAACCACAAACTTACAACTGTTGACTATAGACAATTAACCGTGGGCTTTAAATTTGAGACAAAAAACGTAAATATTACGCTCATTTTTCACTTTTTTTGACCAATTATTTCTTAGGTTTTCAAAAAAAAGTATCTTTGCCAGTACTTTCCTATAAATTCTAATGTCCTATGCTTTACTACTTATTTACTTACCTTGACAAAGCTTTCGATTTCCCTGGAGCAGGTGTATTTCAATACATTACTTTCCGTGCGATGGGAGCTATTGTTTTCTCTCTATTGATTGCTTCAATCTTCGGAAAACGAATCATTCTTTTATTGCAAAATCTCCAAATAGGAGAATCAATCCGTGACCTTGGTTTACAGGGGCAAATGCAAAAAAAAGGTACTCCAACCATGGGTGGCTTTATTATTTTGGCATCTTTGATGATTCCTGTATTACTTTTTGCAAAACTCGACAACGTATATATTGTCTTGTTGATAATCGCTACTCTTTGGACATGCGGTATCGGTTTTGCCGATGATTATATCAAGGTTTTCAAGAAGGACAAAGAAGGCTTAAAAGGAAGATTTAAAATTATTGGTCAAGTAGGCTTGGGCTTAATTGTGGGGCTTACGCTTTACTTTAACGACTACGTAAAAATCAGAGTGTACGAAAAGGGCAAAATTGCAAGTGCCGTTGGCGAGATTCAAAAATATACCGATGTACATTCCTTAACAACGACCGTGCCCTTCTTCAAAAACAACGAGATTGATTATCAGATATTTGGTAGTTTCTTACCCGAAAGTTTGGCTTGGCTACCTTATGTTTTGGTAGTAATTTTTATCATCACGGCGGTTTCAAACGGAGCAAATATCACCGATGGAATTGATGGTTTAGCCGCAGGAACTTCAGCCATTATTGGTATTACGTTGGCGGTCTTTGCCTACTTATCGGGCAATAAAGTTTTTGCACAATACCTCAACCTTATGATGATTCCAAACTCGGGCGAAGTCGTTATATTCTGTGCAGCCTTTGTGGGAGCTTGTATTGGCTTTCTTTGGTACAATGCGTACCCTGCCCAAGTTTTTATGGGCGATACAGGTAGCTTGATGCTCGGAAGCGTAATTGCGGTATTGGCCTTAGCTCTCAGAAAAGAATTATTGATACCTGTCATGTGCGGGATTTTCTTGATTGAGAACCTCTCGGTAATTATGCAGGTCAGTTATTTTAAATACCAACGTCGTCGGAAAGGTTTAGAGTTTGCTCAGCAAAATCGTTTATTCTTGATGTCGCCTTTGCACCATCACTACCAGAAAAAAGGCTACCACGAAGCTAAAATCGTTACTCGTTTCTGGATTATCGGAATCGTATTGGCAGTAGCTTGTTTGGTAACTTTGAAACTAAGATAATTTTAGTAATCCACAGTCAATAGTTGACAGTCCACAGCATTGTGAGAGTTTCAAATACAATTCCTTTGACCTTGGATAAATATAGTTTATTACGACAAAAAACTTCTTCTCAGATTTTAAATAGAAGAAGTTTTTTTGTTTTTAAGCCTGCATTCTTTTTATTCATACTACATTTTATTCCTATCTTTGAAAAGTAGATTTTAGTCAAACCTTTCGTAATAATGATAAATCGTCAAACCTTCATCAAAATATCCCTATTCGTTGCCATTGCTTCGGCTTCATATAGTTGTTTAGTTCCAGAGAAAAAACGAGTAGTCCAAGTTGACACAACAGAAGCAGGTTCTGGCATTGATAGTGTTTTGGCTGTACAACTGGATGCTGATGAATATGGCATGAAAAATTATGTGATGGCACTCTTGAAACGAGGCCCACGCCGATGGATGATTGACTCAGTAACGGCTTCAAACCTTCAAAAAGCACACATGGCTAATATCACTCGCTTAGCCGATGAAGGAAAATTGGTAGTTGCTGGGCCATTTACGGATAGTACCGATTTAAAAGGAATTTATGTTTTTGATGTAAAAACGATTGAAGAAGCCCAAAAACTCTGTGAAACTGACCCTGCCATTAAAGCTGGCTCATTGATGATGGAATTGCATCCGTGGTATGGTTCGGCTGCGATGCTGCAAATTCCTGTTATTCATAACAAAATCGCAAAAAAACAGCCGTGAGAAAGTCATTAATCGTTTCAATGTTGCTCGTAGCCTTGCAGTCAGTTGGGCAGAAGCTAAAGGTTATTGAAAAACCAATTGTGTGGGATTCTACTCGCATTGCTTTGTCAGTAGAATACCTCAAACAACGCCACGGAATTGAGCAATCTCAACCAACTATTCGTCCTAAAATGGTTGTTGTTCACTGGACGGCCATTCCGACCTTCGAGAAATCGTTTTTTGCTTTTAATTCTCCAACCTTACCAAACGCCCGCAAAGAGCTACAAAACGCCAGTCAACTCAATGTTTCGGCTCATTATCTGATTGATAGAGATGGGACAGTCTATCACCTGATGCCAGATACACTTTTGGCTCGCCACGTAATCGGACTCAACTATTGTGCAATCGGTATCGAAAATGTTGGCGATGGAAGTAAAAACCCGTTAACCGAAGAGCAGTTTAGGGCCAATTATCTATTAATCAAACAATTACAGAAGAAATATAAAATAGAATACCTCATTGGGCATCATGAGTACACAAAGTTTAAAGGCTCAAAAGTCTGGAAAGAAACTGACCCAAACTACCAAACCGTAAAGTCTGACCCTGGTGATGAATTTATGAATAGATTGCGAGAGAAATTTAAGAAACTGCGGAAAGAGCCTTGATAGAATTTTCAACGTCGGCATGGTTTTAAACCATGCCGACGTTTTTGTCCCCCCCAAAAAACTAATCAAACTCAATCATAAATTTATCCAAGTTTCGTAGCATTTGATTATTTGCATGAAAAGCCTCAAATCTCTCTTTCCCACCAAACAGACCCAAAACATCTTCTCGCTTTAGTTTAGTTTCAGCTGTATGCAGGAGTGAACGATATGATGAATGAGTATAACTTCTAAAATCTTTCACAAATCCATGTTTTTCTGGATTATTATGAATATAAAAAACCAGTTCAGCTAAGTAAGATTGATTACTAATCAAAATCCTCCTAAAAGGTTCTTCAAAAAGACCACCTGTGCGGTTGTAGGATTTATTAATTGCTTGTGCATAACCATTAAAAAGCGAAGCAAACTGGTGGCTAATAATGCGAGAAACTGGTGGTAGGTTTATTTTTTCTGGAAATTTATTCTTGTAAAATACTTCTATCTCTTCTAAACCCTTTATCTTCAAGGCTATATGGAAATGATTTTTCAATAAACAATAGGCGTAGGTTTCGGCGATAGGAGCAATATGATGTCCATATCGTTGTAGAAAATACAGATAGTTTTTTTCTTCTTTGAAGATATTTTCACCATTTATACCTCTATTATAAATATGATAAATAGCATTGGGTTCTAAATTTTCGGTATTTAATTTCATACAACTCTATTGATATTCAGCAAAAGATGATGCAAGAAATTAATAATTCGACATAAAAACAAACGTCGGCAAGGTTTAGAACCTTGCCGACGTTGTAATATAAAGAATCGGTTTCCCGAAGAATATCAAACTTATTTGATTTCAACTTCAGCACCAGCTTCTTCTAAAGATTTTTTCAAACCTTCAGCTTCGTCTTTAGCTACACCTTCTTTCAATGCTTTTGGAGCACCGTCAACTAAATCTTTAGCTTCTTTCAAGCCAAGACCAGTTAAGTCTTTTACTAATTTAACAACTTGTAATTTGTTAGCACCAGCTGATTTCAAGATTACATCAAATGATGTTTTCTCAGCAGGAGCTTCAGCAGCGTCACCACCACCAACAGCACCAGCTACCATTACTGGAGCAGCAGCAGCAGGCTCGATGCCATACTCGTCTTTCAAAATTTGAGCTAACTCATTTACTTCTTTTACAGTTAAGTTTACTAACTGTTCTGCGAATGCTTTTAAATCTGCCATTTTTATAGATTTTAAAAAGTTTTTTACAAAAAATAGATAATAATAATTTTTAATGATTAACCGAAAACTGCCAATTGATGGCCGTTAACTGATAATTGTTTAGGCTGCTTCTTTCTCTGAAAGAGTTTTGAGAATACCAGCCAATTTGTTGCCACCGCTTTGTAAGCCAGAAATAACATTTTTGGCAGGTGACTGCAACAAACCGATGATTTCGCCAACCAATTCTTGCTTTGATTTCAACGTTAACAACGTATCCAATTGGTCGTGTCCGATGAAAATGCTTGAATCAACTGATGCACCTTTAAGTTTGATGCTATTTTTGTTTGCTTTAAGGAAATCCTTAATCAATTTCGCAGCTACTTTGCCCGACTCTTGGTGGAACATTACACCTGAGAAACCTTTCAATACTGTATCATCGAAAGATGAGTAGTCAGTACCTGTACTTTCGAGAGCTTTTCTAATCAAAGTATTTTTGATTACACGGTACTCGATACCACGCTCGAAGCAAAGACGACGTAATTCGTTGGTTTTCGCAACGTTTAAGCCACTTGCATCAGTGATATAGAAGTAAGGTGTATTCGCAAACTTCTCTGAAAGCTCTTCGATTATTGCTCCTTTTTCTTCTTTTGTCATGATTACAATCCATTAATGGTTGTTTTGTCGATTTGGATACCAGGGCCCATTGTACTTGCAAGTGAAATAGTTTTCACATACGTACCTTTTGCCGATGATGGTTTCAATTTCAACAAAGTTTGAATCAATTCGGTGGCATTTTCTGCCAATTTCTCAGGCGAGAATGAAACTTTACCGATAGAAGCGTGAATGATACCAGTTTTATCAACTTTGAAGTCGATTTTACCAGCTTTCACTTCTTTTACCGCAGTTGCAACATCCAACGTAACTGTACCTGACTTAGGGTTTGGCATCAATCCACGAGGTCCGAGGATTTTACCGAGTTTACCTAATTTCGCCATTACAGTTGGCATCGTGATGATTACATCAATATCAGTCCAACCTTGCTCGATTTTTTGGATGTATTCGTCCAAACCTACGTGGTCAGCACCTGCAGCTTTCGCATCTGCTTCTTTGTCTGGCGTACAAAGTACCAAAACACGAACAGTTTTACCTGTTCCGTGAGGTAATGCAACCACACCACGAACCATTTGGTCAGCTTTACGAGGGTCAACACCGAGGCGTACGTGTACGTCCACCGATGAGTCGAATTTAGTGTAAGCAACTTCCTTCAAAACACCAGCCGCTTCTGTAAGCGAGTAGGCTTTGTTGGCGTCAAACTTAGCATTCGCCTCTTTTCTTTTTTTAGTTAATTTTGCCATTGGCTTAATTTGGTTTTAGCGTTAGAATCTAATCTGAATGATTTATTTCTAACTCCCAGTGAATAAATAATTGTCGCTGTTGCGACATTCGCCGAAGCGAAACTTTCTGAAAATGAATCTTGAATTTTAATTCTCAATTCTTAATTAGAAAGGTGCGTTGCCTGTGATGGTGATACCCATGTTTTGAGCAGTACCGGCAATCATCTTCATTGCTGAGTCAACAGTAAAGCAATTTAGGTCAGGCATTTTGGTTTCAGCGATAGTTTTCACTTGGTCCCAAGTAACTGTTCCAACTTTCTTACGGTTTGGTTCAGCCGAGCCTGTTTTTACTTTAGATGCTTCCAACAACATGATAGCAGCGGGAGGAGTTTTGAGTTGAAATTCAAACGATTTGTCAGTAAAGTAAGTGATTACTACTGGCACAACCATACCCATTTTATCTTGAGTACGAGCGTTGAATTGCTTACAAAATTCCATGATGTTCAAGCCTTTTGAACCCAACGCTGGACCAATTGGTGGTGCAGGGTTTGCTTGACCGCCTTTTACCTGAAGTTTCACATAACCTGCGATGTCTTTCGCCATTGTCTTTCAGATTTAAAAGAATGTTGTATTAAATAAGAATCTGGCTTCAACGAAAAAGGTAACAATCTCTCACGTATTGACCATTTAAAAAAATTCGCTATTAGTCAGGGGAAGCGACGGCACGAATGACGTCAAGACTAATAGCAGAATTTCGACCGAAAAAGACGAATGTTTGCACATCTATCGAAAATCGGAGTGCAAAGGTAGAAGTTTGCTTTTAAATATGCAAAGCTTTGATGGAAAATGTTTTAGCTTTTCTTTTTGGTGGGATTCGACAGCGATGGCTGCCCTCACCCACCAAAAAATCAGTGTCGTTGCCTGAGCGGAGTCGAAGGCAACAACGCTGATTTACCTTCATGACACTTTTATTAATTTTCTTCTGATAAAATAATACGCTGCTCCGATAACGCCCCAAAGTGGCCATAACTTAACCAAAAACACCAATATATTTTCAAATACAAGCCAACCATCTTTTAGAGAATCTCCGACCTGAAGAAAAATATTGGGGCGATATGATTCAATACTTTTCATATCTGGCATTACCGTCGTTTGAATTGATTCTGTTTGATATATTTCGAGGTTTACAACGCTGAAATTTACTCAGTCTTCGATGCTCTGTTGGTCAACCTTATAATTATCGGCTTGGTTTTCGTGGGTCAAGACTTCTTTCTCAGCTTCGGCGGCTACTGTGATATTTCCTTTTTGCTTATCAATATGGGCTTTGTTTCTATCCGCAAATCCTTCTAAACGTTTGGCTTTCAAAGAATTTGCCAGCAATAATAATGAAGCATCATCGGTTTTCAGTTCGCAATTATCCCAATAATCTACCATTCTGAATATATCTCTCAATAGGCTATCAAGCTGTTGGTTAGGCACTCTGATAGTGAGTTGGTTTCGGACTGTAAATCTTTCAACCTTTGCCAGCGAATCGGCATTTATCTGAACTTTTTTACTTTTAATTGATTCGCTTCTGAGATTCATATTGCTCACATACCCCCCATATTTGTTTGTTAGGTCATGAATTTTTTGAGTTGTTTGCTTGACATCCTTCACTCTGAATTTACTTTCAGCCGTGCGGATAAATTTCTTGTTTTTGAGGGTTTCGTTTTGGGTAAGGTTGGAGTTATCAGGTACAACTGAGGTGGAATCAGCCGATAAATTTAAGTCAGGTTCTGATACAGTGTCCATATTTTCTTTATTACCATTGGAGCAAGCAATGGAGAAAATGCTGGCAATAAATAGAAAAAGAGCGAGGTAAACAAAAGATGGTTTCATAGTTAGACTGTGTTTTAGTTTCACAGAAAACGTATGAAGCCATCTTGTTATTTTATATTTTTAAGAATATTTTAAGTTTATTTTAAGAAAATTTTAAATAAAATATTTTAACACCGATTTTTACTTGAAATACTGCTTAATCAATCATCATCGTCGTCGTCACCTTCTTCTTCATCGTCATCATCACCTTTACCCAGTCTTACGAAAGCACTTCGTTTTGGAGCAGGCATTTTACTGTCGAGTCCTCTGACGGTTTGCCAGACAATTTCGCTAAATTCTAAATCATTGATAGCATCGGGTTGGGCTAAATTAAGTTTTCCTGAGCGAATAGAATTACGGTTGACAGCCACATTTTTGGCGTTAATATCAACCAACGGCTCAACAGCCACAAACGGAGATACATTGGCGGTTTTACTAAAGCAACGATACATTGGTCGAGCAGCGGCATCATACTGGCTCATGGGTTTTATGCCTAAAATTAGTTCAATCGTTCGCAACATCGACGACGTTGAGTACATCGTGTGGTCAACGTAGCCACGTTTAACAAAACCACCTGCTACGTAGGCCGTTGAGCGGTGAGCATCAACATGGTCGGGGCCATTTTGGGCATCATCTTCTAAGATAAAAACTACTGATTCTTTCCAAATTTTTGACTTTGAAAGATGTTCGACAAATTTCCCCACCGCCAAATCATTATCAGCCACGGCCGCAAATGGCGAATAAGAACCTACTTTCGCTCCCGAAGTATGGTCATTACCCAAACGAACAGTATTTAGTCGTGGTAAAGCATTGATATTGAGCAAAGAATCGAAATCGGCCTCCCATTCTTTTTCTCGCTTACTATCTTGGTAAGCTAAATTATAGCCTCTGAATTTCTTGCAAACATTTTCGCCC
>JACCDQ011589651.1_pt1 | contig 12394 bp, 9 predicted proteins | sample 7446031 | NCBI WGS metagenome assembly JACCDQ01 (sample SAMN15323442, study PRJNA562643) | freshwater metagenome | isolation source: river surface water | place: USA:Blue River Watershed | collected 2017-08-17
GGGGTGTACCGGAGAGGTCATATCGTCCCGCGGGCTCCTGCTCACCAATCACCACTGTGGCTACGGCAGCGCCCAGGCGCTGAGCAGCCCGGAGAAGGATTACTTCGCCAATGGTTTCTGGGCCAAAAGCCTTTCTGAAGAACTGCCCTGCAAGGGCCTGACCGTGACCTTCATCCGACGGATAGAGAATGTGACCGATCGAATACTGGATGGTGTGGACGATACCCTCCGCGATGCCGTGCGCGATACCATTATCGCCCGGCGCATAGTGGCCCTGGAGGCCGAGATGGCCAAAAGCTCGGGTATGGATGCCAATATCAAGCCATTTTTCAAAGGCAATGAGTTCTGGGTGGCTATCTCCGAGACCTACCGGGACATACGGTTCGTAGGTTTCCCGCCCAATGGTATCGGCGCGTTTGGCGGCGATGACGAGAACTGGATGTGGCCACGGCATACGGGCGACTTCAGCCTCTTCCGCATCTATGCAGGCGCCGACAATAAGCCCGCTGACTACTCTCCCAACAACAGGCCCTATGCGGCCCCACAGTCCTTCACCATCAACATCGGTGGGTATGAGGAGGGTGATTTTACGATGGTCTACGGCTTCCCCGGCACTACCAATGAGTACATCTCGTCCTTTGCGCTGAAGCATGTCTACTCCATATCCGATCCGATCCGCATAGAAGCGCGCACGCGCAAGCTGGATGCATGGACCAACTACATGAATGGTTCGCGCGACATTTTCCTGAAGTACACCTCCAAGCGTGCAGGCGTGGCCAATGGCTGGAAGAAATGGCAGGGCGAGGTGACCGGCCTGAAACTGAACAATGCTACCGGCAAGAAGCAGGAATACGAAGCTAAGTTCCAGGACTGGGCGGACAGGGATAGGCGTCTGCCCTATGCCGATGGCCTGCTGCCACGCATGAAGGCAACGGCAGAAGCGGCCGATAAGGTGGTGTATGAGGACCAGTACATCAACGAGGCAGTGCTGGGCATAGAGCTGGTGACACAGGGCGCTGTGGCCGAAAAGATGCTGGCCTGCCTGCGGCTGAATATCTCGGATGCGGCAAGGGCAGATACCCTGAACAAGCTGGTGAACGCGCAGGAGGGTTTCTACAAGAACTACGATGCGGCTACAGACAAGGAGGTCTTCAAAACACTGATGGCGCTGTATTTCAACAAATGTGCGGAGACCCTGCCTGCTTATTACAGCGGCGCTTACTCGACCTATGGGGGGAACATCAACGCCTGGGCCGAGAATGTATACAGTGTGTCGGCCATGACATCTATGGAGGGGCTGAGGACCTGGGTGAATGCCACCCCGGCCGATAGTATGTGGATAGTGAACGACCCGGCCTATGCGCTCTATGATGCCGTGAACAAGATGCGTAAGGCACGGATAATGCCGGCGCTCAGCAAGTACAATACCAATATGCGCTACCTGGAGCGCCTGTACATGAAGGCACAGCTCACCTACGACCGCAGGAAGGACTTCTACCCCGATGCCAACCTGACCCTGCGCCTCACGTATGGCAAGGTGCAAGGACTGGACCCCGATGGCGCTGCGCCTTATTCTTACCAGACCACGCTGGGCGATGTGGTGAAGCTGGACAACCCGTTGAATGAAAGTTTCCGGGTGCCGGAGAAGCTGAAGGAACTCTACCACAAGCGGGATTTCGGCCGATGGAGTGTCAACGGCGTGATGCCGGTGGCTTTTGTGGCCTCCAACCACACATCGGGCGGTAACTCGGGCAGCCCGGTGCTGAATGCGAAGGGTGAGCTGATAGGCACTAACTTCGACCGTGCCTACGAGGGCACCATGAGCGATTATTACTTTGACCCCAACCGCTGCCGCAACATATCGGTGGACATACGCTACACGCTGTTCATCATAGAGAAGTTTGGTGGGGCCGGCTGGCTCATCAACGAAATGAAGATAGTGAAGAATTAAAGACAAGGACCGGGAGCGATACCCGGTCCTTTTTCATTGAGGCAGAACGACCGCGAAGAGTGCTAAGGTCGTCTGTCGGTATGGTCATCTGTGCTTGCGCTTATATCGCTTTTCTGGTATTATCGGTATGCTATTGATGATCGAGTCCGGTATCAGGTCGCTGGATATGTGTGTCAAGACATGCTCGGTTCCTCCACGAGGCGAAAAAAGAGGTTTTCGGTAGGCAAAGATCGTAGGTGCTGGTGTCATGCTGTAGAGCTCTATGCACATTGGTGCTATGGCTTTCGGTTCCTGTCTCATTACCTGTGCTTTCAATAGGTCTCCTGTAAAGAACTGGCACAGCACTAAAGTGCATATCACGCGTATAACTTCACCACATCGGGTACTCCATATGAACGTTTGTTGTAGCGTCATTTGTTGGGTTCATTTTTCCCTTTTTCCTGTATGATGTGGATACTTTGTACGATGGAGTCGGGTATCGGCCGTAGTGCCGGTCCAGGAGGCAGGCCACGCCCTCTTTTGCTTTGGTACAGCGTAGGTGCTAAGTTCACCGGGTCGCTTACCTCGTACGTCCCCATCACTTTTATATCGTCTTTGGTGATGGTGCCCGTTCTTTGTAGGGTGTCGTCCCAATGCTTTTTGTAGGCCTTTATCTCTGTTGCGGGTAAGGTGCTTTGTGGTGGCCTGTTCTGGGCTTGGGCATCGCCGTAGTTGAAAATAAGCGTCAGCCCCAGGGTGATGGTCAGCACATACAGCCTGCTGTGTGGCTGGTGTGGTATGCGATACGGCTGTTCCAGTTGAGATAGGCGTGCTTGCACGCATACATGACCCCGATGGCTGGCAAAGAAACTGCGCACTTCATCGTCCGTCCATTCTGTGAGGTCTATAACGGGTGTCTGGCATTTACTACAGAACCGGCCACGCTCGCAGGGTGTCATATACTCCCATGGCTGGCTGCAGGGTTTGGGGATGGAGATCTGTATGGGGCGCTGCTGTGACATATGAGGCTCTCCTGGTGGTAAAGACGAAAAGGGGAGTTTATTTCTTGGGTCTCACACTAAATTCTAGTATTGCCCCGTTCCCAGCATCACCAGTGTGCAGGCTTCCAGCACCTGTATGCCTTTGTCGGCGGCCATGTCTTCCAGTTCCTCGTTCTCCGTGCCGGGATTGAAGATGATACGCCGGGGTTTTAACGAAAGAATGTAGTCATAATAGGCTTTTTGGTGGTCAGGGTTCAGGTACAGGGTCACCGTATCTACTTCGTCTGTCTGAACCGGGCCTTTGTGTATCTCTATGCCGTAGGCGCTGCTTGTGGTCTTGCCCACTGCCACCACCTCGTGCCCCTTGCCCTGCAGCCTTTGCATGGCCATGTTCGAATACCTGCCCGGGTTATCAGATGCACCCAGCACCAGTGTCTTGTTCTTCATATCACAAAGGTACGACCACTACACACGCGTGGCCATTGTTTCGGCTGCTACAGGTATAGTTTTAACAGATATAGTGGGGCCATACCCATTACCCTTTTAGCCAATTGGCCTTTTACCCGGTCGCCCGCACTACAGCGACATCGCCACCATCTCTGCTATGTCCAGCACTTTCACGCTGTCCTCTTTTTCCTTGTTCTTCACACCATCTGTGAGCATGGTAGTGCAGAAAGGACAGTTGGCGGCTATCACGGTAGCGCCCGTCTCCAGCGCCTGCTCTGCCCGGTCGAAGTTGACGCGGGTAGTACCGGCCTCTTCTTCTTTGAACATCTGTGCACCGCCTGCACCGCAGCACATGCCATTGGTGCGGCAGCGCTTCATCTCCACCAGTTCGGTGTCGAATGCCTGCAGCACTTCGCGCGGCGCCTCATAGATGCCATTGCCGCGACCCAGGTAGCAGCTATCGTGGTAGGTGATCTTCTTGCCCTTGAAGGCGCCACCGTCCTTCAGCGTTATCTTACCCTCATTGATCAGCTGCTGCAGGAAGGTGGTGTGGTGCATCACCTCGTAGTTGCCGCCCAGCCTAGGGTATTCATTCTTGAAGATATTGAAGCAATGCGGGCATATGGTCACCACCTTCTTGATGCCATAGGCATTCATTGTATTGATGTTGTTGTAGGCCATCATCTGGAAGAGGAACTCATTGCCCGCACGGCGCGCAGGGTCGCCGGTGCACATCTCTTCCTTTCCCAGTATCGCGAATTTGACGCCTACTTTATCGAGTATCTGCACGAACGCCTTGGTGATGCGCTGCGCCCGCTGGTCGAACGAGCCCGCACAACCCACCCAGAAGAGCACCTCCGGCACTTCGCCATTCGCGGCATATTCGGCCATACTTTTTACTTGCATATTCTTCAAAAACTTTTTATCTGTTCTGTTCAATGGTATACACTCCTACCGAGTCACTTCTCTTTCATGATGCGAACCAGAGATCCTTACGCATACATCAACTTTCCCTTGGGTTCAGGAATGGGCCTTCCTAACGAGACCGCCGTCTCTATCCACTCAGCCATCACGGTCTGCACATTGTCTATTGCCTCATTATACGAACTTCCGTCAGCCATACAGCCGGGTAGTTCCGGCACCTCAGCTACGAACGCATTGTCATCCTTACTCCAATAGATGATCACCTCAAATTTATTCAGTTCCTGGCGCATTTGGTCTAAAAGTCGATCGGGTTTTTTCTAAAAAAGCACCGTAACATAGATGCATATTCCGAACCATCTTCCTGAGACCTGCTAATAAGTTCCCTAGCTGCTTGTTTTTGATCAGTATCAGGATGTCCTTTGGCGAGGTCATATATCATCACGATTTTATTCAACATAGCCCTTCGTTGTTCATTTAAGAGTTCACGATCGAGCCCTAACTTTTTTATGGTTCTGTCGCCTCTTATACTACCTTCTTTCGGTTTAGGTATTTCTTCATTGAATTCGATGTGGTTCTCTGGTTCATCGTTCACCGGGTGTAGGAATAGAGGGTCTTCCTTTCTAATGTCTCCGTTATGATTCGATACGCGAGTTGTTGTGGTCTCTAAAGGAAAGTAGTTTTTCTTATAACGTTGATTGCATATTTGGCAAGAAAGCATCAGGTTGTCCCATGTGTAAGCAAGCCAATAATAGCCTGGTTTGTTGATCGCTTCATCATCTTGCACCCAGCCTGCTTTAGGGCGATAATGTTCGACGTCACCATAACTGATATGTCCTATTTTGGATTCACAGAAACAACATTTGTAGTCCTGTAACCGGATAAGTTCGCACTTTACGTCATCGTGCCCATATATAGCGGATTTGAAGTCAAAATCGGTATTGCCATTACTATACGTCGTTTTATAGTGCTCGGTCTCAGCTACACCTTTGATTGTGAGAATGTCAGGAGCCGGCGACCCTATTTTTTTTTTGATCCTGATCATGCTACCCCTGTTTGTTTTTTAGATAATCAGCAGCTTTTCTGATCACGTCCATCGCTTCTATATCAGCTTGGCTATCGGCAGTTGGTAAGGTATGTGCTAGTTCGTTCAGTTCTTTCAGTCTGTTCTTCTCCACCTCGGTCAAATTGTCTTTCTGCAGGAGGGTCGTTCGCTCTTCCATCTTTTTTTCTATCTCAGGATTGCGAGCGCTGTCAATGCCGAACAAGTCGCTTTGCATGATCTGGTCGATACGCCAGTTCCTCACTGATTCTACGTCATTATCTATCTTCACAATGAACTCTTCACCGACTTTTTCTTTTTTGAGTACAATGATATTAGCATCTTTAGGTGCACTCTGAACGATCAGCGGACTATGAGCAGTAACAATGAATTGTGCTTGTGGAAAGCGCGTCTCAAGAAAGTCAAATATTTGTCGTTGCCATTTGGGGTGAAGATGCAGGTCGATCTCATCAACAAGAATAACGACTGGTTCTTGCAACGGATTGTCTGAATTTGGGTAACGTTTGAACATCCTTGCGGCCACATCAACGATCCACGCTACCATCGTCTTATAGCCGTAACTGAGTTCATGTAACCGAACCCAGCCATAAAGTGTTTTAAATTTTATAACTGGAATAATAGGCGACCCCTCAAGGTCGGTCGCTACTGCCTCAATGTCAGGTAGAATTTCTACAATAATTCTGAACACTAAGTCACGCTGTTTGATTGCCGTTAATTTGTATTCGGTTCCATTGCTTTCAGCATAGGTCGCAGAGTAGTCTACTTGATACAACCATTCTTCTGCATTAATTAATTTAGCATCGTCATTGAAAAGCGTTTCTGAGTTAGTTGATGCTACATCTTTTTCTGACAACTTGTTAAAACTAATACTGCGATTAGCTCCATATCCTAAAACGAAAAGCTCCGAAAAAGACTCTTTACTGGTTGGAACACGCCAATTAATTCGCCAAATTGAATTTAAATGCCCAAAGCCTACGGTGGCAGTGTCTGAACTGTCAGAGTTAACTAAAGCCGCAGCGGCTAAAACCCTAAGGCCTTCGATAGCTCTTACGTCGGCTCTGTGGCCTATGTCATTATTTTTTATGGGAAATATTGAATATCTATTGTTTAGAAAAACTCGGGGACTCCATTCTTTCCTTGGATGCTGATGTCGTGTGTATTTTTCGAAGTCTATGTCGTCATGCAATTCTGGGTCTGCTTGCAATTCCATTCCTGCGAGACATTGCAGTAGCGTTGTTTTACCAGTACCGTTATCTCCAAGTATAACATTCCATCTGCTCCACTCGCCTCTATCGTTGCATAGTTTCAAAACTGCATCTGCGCCAAAACACCTTACGTTCTTTAGCGTTAGCTCAGTGAAGTATATGCCTCTATTCTCGCTTGCCATGATACATAGTTATTTTACTCGCCATGCTAAACTTCCGCTACCCACGCATCACGATCGTCCGGACTGAATTTCCATGGCGCCATATTATTCTCGATATTTCCGAACATCAGGTTCCACTCACCCGGCGCATTACTTTCTTCCATCACCAGGTTGCGGCGCAGTTGCATGATGATGTCTAGCGGGTCTATCATTACCGGGCATGCTTCCACGCAGGCCTGGCAGGTAGTGCAGGCGCGCAGTTCCTCTACCGTTATGTAGTTGTGCAGCAGCGCCTTGCCATCGTCCTTATACTCACCATTGGCGTTGATGTTCTTGCCCACTTCTTCCATACGGTCGCGGGTGTCCATCATTATCTTGCGGGGAGATAGTTTCTTGCCGGTCATATTCGCCGGGCAGGAGGCCGTGCAGCGGCCACACTCCGTGCAGGAGTAGGCATCCAGCAGGTTCTTCCAGCTCAGGTCCATCACGTCCTTCGCGCCAAAACGGGGTGGGGTAGCGGCCTCGCCCGTAGCAGCCGGCGCCTTATCGGGCTCCATCATATACAGCACCTCGTTCTGTATCTCCTTCATGTTCTTCACTTCGCCATTGGCGTTCAGCTTGGAGTAATAGGCATTGGGGAAGGCCAATATGATGTGCAGGTGCTTGGAGTAGGGCAGGTAGTTCAGGAAGGCGAACACACCTATGATGTGCAGCCACCAGCACGTGCGCTCAATGGTCACCAGCGAGCCGACCGACATGCCGGAGAACATACCCGACAGGTGCTGTGTGATCCAGAATGGTTCGGTCTTTGTATAGTGCTCTGCGCCCATTTGCTGCAGGGCCAGGTCGGCCGAGTTCATGATGAGGAAAAGGCTCATCAGCACTACTTCGGTGATGAGGATGAGGTTGGCATCGTTGCGTGGCCAGCCGTTCAGTTCTGCCATGTTCAGGCGGCGCACTTTCAGCAGGTTACGGCGAATAAGGAACATCACGCAGCCTATCAGCACCAATGCTGCCAGCACCTCGAAGAAGCCTACCAGGAAGGAGTACAACCCGCCCAGCAGGGGCGCAAAGATGCGGTGCGCGCCAGTGACGCCATCTATGAATATCTCCAGTATCTCTACATTGATGATGATGAAGCCTGCATATACCGCCAGGTGCAGCAGGGCGGGTATCGGCTTTTTGAACATCTTTTTCTGGCCCAGCGCCAGCAGTATCATGTTCTTCCACCGCTGGTCCTTATTGTCGCTGACGTCCTCATCCCGGCCCAGCAATACATTGCGCCGCATCTCCTTTACCTTCTTCGTGAACAGGAAGACGGCAGCGGCTGCCAGCAGGATAAATAATATTTGTTGTGCTACGTGCATCGGCTACGCCAATTTTTCCCCGAAAGTAGCAGGTTTTGACCCAAAAGCAAAATGTAGGGTACCCATGCAGCACCCGGCATCAAGGAATGATGTAAAGCTTTACTGGTAGGTGTCTTACCGAAAAATAGCCGCAATTCGTTACTTTGCCGCCTTATTCCGCCTCTATAAACATGGCGCTCCGTCACATATTGCTTGTCGTATGCTTCTGGCTGCCACTATCACTCCTCGCACAGGTGGATACGGTCCGTCGTGCCGATACCCCCTTGTCGGCGCCCCCACAGGTGATGGCTGACAGCCCCGTGCTGGATACCAGTGTACTATCTATCCCGGCGCAGCAACCCTCCCACCAGCAAAGCGCAGGCAAGGGCGGTTACAAGATACATGGCAAAGTGGCCGATATGAATACGGGCGAGGGGATCCCATTCGCCACTGTGTTCTTCCCCCACAGCAGTGTGGGCCTCGTGGCCGACCTGGAAGGCAACTTCATCCTTACGACCCCCACACTCCCCAACGATACCCTGCACCTGGAGGCCATAGGCTACAAGCCGGAGGTACGGGTGCTGAACAAGGCCAAACATGAGTATAACTATATAGTGGAACTGGAGCGCTCGGTGACCGGCCTGGGTGAGGTGACCATACATGCAGGCGAGGACCCCGCCATCACGCTGGTAAAGAACATCATCCAGCACAAACGCGAGAACGACCCCGACCGAACGCAGAACTATGGCTACGAGGCATACAACCGCCTGGAGGCCGACCTGCAGCGCCTTACCAAAGAGCAGTTCGAGAAAATGCCCATGCTGAAAAGCTACGCCTTCATCTACAACAACCTTGACACTGTATCAGAAGGTACACCATATCTGCCCGTCTACCTTACCGAAACGATATCGGACTATTACTTCCGCCGCCATCCCAAAAAGGCCCGGGAGGTCATCAAGGCAAGCATGGTGAAAGGGGTGAACAATGAGAACGTGGTAAAATACCTCGGCACCTTCCACCAGAACCTGGATGTGTACAAAGACTTCGTGCCGGTGTTCGACAAGAAATTCGTGAGCCCTATCAGCGATGAGGCGCTGTCTTACTACAAGTTCAAGATACGGGATACGCAGGTGGCTTACGGCCACAACATCATACTGGTAAGCTACTGGCCCAAACGCCCCATAGAGAATTGCTTCACAGGCGATTTCTGGGTGGTCGATTCTGTCTTTGCACTGCAGCGCATCAGCATGGAAGTGGGCAAGGAAGTGAACATCAACTGGCTGGACAAAGTGGCGCTCTACCAGGAGTTCGCTCCCATAGACAGCTTTTGGTTCTGCATCAAGGATAAGTTCATCGCCGGTTTCTCTGCCTACAATTCCAAAAAACTGCCAGGCATGATAGGCCGCAAGACCACCACCTATCACCACATCAGGATCAACAGCGATACCGTGGACAAAGTGCTGGACGACCCCAAGATAAAGCAGGACGTAATAAAGCTCGATTCTGTAAAAGACCACAGCGACGACTGGTGGGCCAGCAACAGGCCAGATACGCTCACGAAGAACGAGAAGGCTATCTATAAAATGGTGGATACCATCAACCAGATGCCCATCACCACCGTTTACAAGAACACTATCACGTTTATCTCCACCGGTGTCAAAGATGTCGGGCCCATACAGCTTGGTCCTTACTTTTACATATACAGCCGCAATCCGGTAGAGGGCAACCGCTTCCGCCTCACCGTGGGCACACCGCGCAAGGTGAAAGACCTGCAGTTCACTACGTACCTGGCATACGGTACAAAAGATGAGCGCTTCAAGTATGGCTTCACCGGCTTGTGGATGATCAGGCGCAGCCCATGGACCTACCTGGAAGGTATGTACACGCATGATGTGAGCCAGACCACCAACTACTACGACCAGGTAGGCGCAGACAACATCCTGAGTACGCTCTTCCGTAAGAGGGGCGTGCCCTGGAAGCTGGCATTCACGGATGAGCAGCGTGTCAATTTCTACAAGCAGTACTTCAGCGGCTTCAGTCACATGCTCATACTGGTGCACAAGGAATACACCCCCTACAAGCCGCTGCCCAGCACCGGCATATTCTATGATGTTCATGGCAACCCATCTTCCAGCGTAGTGAACAGCGAAGTGGGGCTGGACCTCCGCTTTGCCTATAAGGAGAAGTATGTGGAGGGCCAGTTCAAGCGCGTGGCAGTAAAGAGCAAGTATCCCGTAGTGAGCCTTACCGTATCGGCCGGCATGAAGGGCGTGCTGGATGGCGCTTATAGCTACCAGAAGGCGCGCTTTTCGCTCACCGGTCTCAGCCTCGTGCCACCGCTGGGCAATATCTACTACAATGTGTTCGCGGGCAAGTATTTCGGTACGCTGCCATACCCGCTGCTGGAGATACATCCCGGCAATGAATACTACTACTACAACAAGTATGCCTTCCAGATGATGAATAACTACGAGTTCCTGAGCGATGAGTATGTGGGGTTCAACATGGAGCACAATTTCGGTGGTGGCATCTTTAACCGCATCCCTGTGATGAAGCGCCTGAAATTCCGCCAGTTCTGGACCGCCAAGGGCGTAGTAGGCACCCTCAGCGAGGCCAACCAGAAAATGAACCTGGAACATGGCTACGCTTTCCGCACACTGAAAGGAACTCCCTACCTGGAGCTGGGCACGGGTGTATCCAACATCCTGCAGGTGGGTCGTATAGATTTTGTATGGCGCGTCAATCCAGCACCACTATCCAGCGAGGCTAAGTGGCGCTACTTCGGCATCTTCGGCAGCGTGAAGTTTGAATTCTAAGTTTACATTGATCCATGCCTTTATCGTGCGCCTCAACCCTAGACCACATCAGTGGCGTACTACTATCGTACAGGGAAATTGCAGTATTTGTAGTAGCTAGTAATTGCTAGCGCTTTGCGGGACTTCTGTAGCCCCGGATCTTCAGGCCGGGGTACGTGACGCATTTTATGGTAGGCTTTAGCCAAACTGACAACATGTGGTCAGTCGATACTCTGGTCATGCTTCTTTATCGACCGATCTACTTTCGAAGTCTTTTTTAACCGTATTACTTGTTGCAAAGCGGCTGCATATTGTATTTCGGAGCGCTGTGCAATGATCCGTTTGCCAATCGATGACATTTCCTGCAACGATATTCTCAATTTTACTTCTGGTATCATCTGGTAGCATTTGTGCAAAAATGCGAAGGTCCCGATGTTTGATCATTTCTTCACCGGCGGCGCAGGCTTCATCGGCGATACAGCGCCAGGCGCAGGCTTTATCGCCGGCGGTGGTGCCACCTTGGGTGTTGCCGGTGCAGAAGCAGGTGTAGCGTTGGGCTTCACGGTGGGTGTAGCAGCTGCAGGCTTGGGGGCGGCAGGTGCGGCCGCGGTCTTGGTCTCAGTTTTTGTCCCTGTTTTGGCGGCTATCTTGCGCGGTTTCTTCGCTTTTTTGGCCACTACTGTCTTTTCTTCCGGCACTACCCTGTCTGCCTGGTCATAGGGCAGCTCATGCCGCTCCGGGTTTTGGTACACCAGTATCTCGTAGTACTTGTCCTTCTGCGAGTAGCCGGTAAATATGATCTGCACATCTTGCGCGCGTTTCGTGTTGCACACATACGATTCAGACCTGGCGCGGTCGCCGGCCAGTTCCTTGGTGCAGGTGCTGGTGATGGAATTCCGGATCTTGTTGTAGTCGCTCGAGTTGTCGGTGCGGTAGGTCACATAACACTCGTTCTCGTTGATCACAAGCGCATAGTAGGCCTGTCCGCCTTCTGCGTAGTAGTGGTAATACCGGTTCTCGTTTTGCCTTTCATACGAGTTGGCCTGCAGGTAGTAGGTCAGCTCATCCTCCATATTACAGATCATCTTGTTCTCGATGATGTGCATGAAGACACTGTGCTGCGCGAATACACCATTGCAGGATGCGGCCAACAGGGCGGACAAAAGCAACTTTTTCATATGAAAGACATTTATTGCTCTCAAAGCTATAAAAGTATATCCGATCATCATAGTGTGCACCGTATTCTTAATTTTGACGTTCAACCGGATGTATATGCACAACTTTCCCGTAAAACTGCCCCTGAGGCTGGATTGGAGCGAGATGGACCTCTTCGGGCACGTGAACAATGTCTCTTATTTCAAATATATACAGGCGTCCCGTGTCAATTACTGGGAGCTTACGGGGCTGGCAGCCACCTTTGCCGCTACACGCATAGGCCCCATCCTGCTGTCCACCGCCTGCCAGTTCCTGCGGCCGCTGCATTATCCCGGCAACATAGTAGTAGAAGCCCGCATCGAATTCATGA
>JACCDQ011729981.1_pt1 | contig 12393 bp, 21 predicted proteins | sample 7446031 | NCBI WGS metagenome assembly JACCDQ01 (sample SAMN15323442, study PRJNA562643) | freshwater metagenome | isolation source: river surface water | place: USA:Blue River Watershed | collected 2017-08-17
GGTTTGGAACGCTCCTAAGGACATCCAGAACGCTTGCATGGGCACTGAAGGTCCTACATTTACAAGTGGCAATTTTAAGTATGCTTCTCGTTCTGTGGTGTATGCGCCAGCAGGTGCTAGTAATGTTCAATTAGTACAAACTGCTATTGGCAATTCGTTCACTAATAACGCTCCGATTCCTTGCTCATTCCAGCGTAACAATGTTGTTTTGCAGACTGAGAGTGGTCCAGTTCCATACTCAAGCAAGGTTTACATTCACCGTGCTTTGCCTGAAGTTGCTGGCACTGGTCAACTTGACATTACTGTTGGTGGCGCTAACTCTACTGCCCAAAGTCCTACTTATGGTCAGACAGGCAGAATGGATATTGTCACTAACAATCCTTGGGTAACAACTCAGCAAAATGCTGTGCGTACAGTCTCCATCAAGATTGAATCTAATGATGCGACAGACGCATGGAATACATCAGCAATGAACTGGCAAGCAACTATTGTTGAGGATGCCTTCTAATGACCTTTGCAGTAACTTCAAGTCCTTCAAATGAAGAGTTAGCTGAAGCGGTTAATTACCTTCTTTCTAACTTCTCTCAGACTATGGCTATCAACCCTAATACAGGGCGGATAACCACAGCCAACTATGGCATTGTTAGTTACTTGTACAAGTATTTGCAGGTCAGGTATGCAGATAGCTATGATGGATCGGTTAACTTCAGCAATCTGCCAACTAACCGACTCTATTACGGTATCCAAAATAATGATTCCGCTACTGAGTCAACAAACCCAGCAGACTATTTATGGTTGCCAGTAACAGGTGGTTTTGGCACTACTAAATTCTTTTGGTACAACACCACTGGTGGTCGGCAGATAGAGACATACATTGGAGCTGTTCGTCCAACTCCTAGCTTTGTTAAAGATACTGGTAATGCCATTGATCTTGATTTGCTAACTGCTTCTGCTGAAGATAAAACTGATCCTGTTGCTTATGATTACTCTTTGCAAATCCAAGCATTAGAGCAAGCAATTGGATCTATCCCACAACCTCAGTTGGGCACAATGGCTCCCCTTCAGCAAGATAATTTGCCTTGGGTAACATTTGACACAACTGCTGAAAATGTTCCTCCTAATGTTGGTACTGTTGCATGGGATGGTGGCACAACACTTGGTGTTCAAGCAACAGCTAATGTTTTGATTCGTATTGGGGAATCAGAATTTGTTTATGCCAAAGCATCAGCAGCCATTACCAAAGGCCAGCTTTGTTACCATACTGGCTCAGTAGGTGCTTCTGGTGTTATTACTGTTGCACCAACACCGCTTGCTCTTTCTGATCCCAATCAAATTGTTGGTGTGGCGGCTGAAACATTAGCAATTAATGATTTTGGTTTGATTCAGGTAAGTGGTGATTTGCGTGGGTTTAATACTACAGGAAGTAGTGTTGGCGAAACATGGGCTGATGGCGATCCTTTATATTACAACCCTGCTTATGTTGGGAGTATGACCAAGGTAAAACCGTCTGCTCCTAATCAAAAAACATATCTTGGTGAAGTAATTAATGCATCTAGTGCTGGTTCTGGGTCGATGTCTATTCGCATTGTGCCTGGTTCTATTCTAGGTGGCACTGACTCTAATGTTCAATTTAGCGCATTGGCTAACAACGACATTATTCAATACGACAGCACACTTCAATATTGGAAAAACGTATCTTTGAGTACTGCTGGTGCTGTGACATCAGTTACTGGTACTTCACCTGTTGTTTCTAGTGGCGGTGGGACACCTGCAATCAGTTTGGCCTCTGGTTATGGAGACACTTTAAATCCATATGCCGCCAAAACTGCTAACTATGTGTTGGCAGGTCCTACTACAGGCGCATCTGCTGTACCAACATTCAGAGCTTTGGTGGCTGCCGACATTCCTGCTTTGCCTTATGGTTCAGGCACAGTTACAAGCGTTTCAGTTACATCTGCCAATGGTTTGGCGGGTACTGTCGCCAATGCTACAACGACACCTGCAATTACTTTAAGCACCTCAATTACAGGTCTTTTGTATGGCAATGGTACAGCTCTTGCCGCAACTACAGTTAGCGCACCTTTAGCCTATTCATCTGGCACATTGAGCATTACTCAATCCAGTGCAAGCACTAATGGCTATCTGTCTAGTACTGATTGGAATACATTTAACAACAAAGGTTCAGGTACTGTTACTAGCGTATCTGTGGTGTCTGCCAATGGCTTTGCAGGTACTGTGGCAAATTCCACTACTACTCCTGCCATCACCCTTACGACAAGCATTACAGGGCTTTTAAAGGGCAATGGAACGGCAATGTCTGCCGCTACTGCCAACACTGACTACATGGGTGTTGCCGCACCTGTAACCAAGACTACTGACTTTACTGTTGCCAATGGCGACATTTGGTACATCAACAATAAGTCAGGCTCAACTTGCACAGTGACCTTACCTGCCGCCTCTTCATGGACAGGTCGGTCATTGACTTTTAAGAATATGCAAGCTCAGACGCTTGTGTCAGCTTCCAGTAATGTTGTACCAATTGACAGCACAATTGCAGGTACAGCCATCCTATTGGGAGTTATTGGTAATTGGGCGACAATGGTGTCTGATGGCACTAATTGGGTAATCATGCAAGCCGCATCCAATAACAACTTGTTGCTTGAATAAGGAATCATAATGACCACAACAGTAAAAGTTTTAATTCCTGCAAAGATTGCAGAAAATGCTCAGACAACTCAATATACAGTTGCATCTGGAGTAACTACCATTATTGATAAATTTACAGCGACAAATTATGGTGCTTCTGCCGCATCACTTTCTGTAAACTTAGTTACTTCTGCTGGCACTTCTGGAAATAGTAACTTAATTACTAAAACCAAGACATTGCAAGCTGGAGAGGTTTATACTTTTCCTGAGATTGTTGGTCAGGCTTTGGCATCGGGTGACTTCATTTCGACACTAGCTAGTGCGGCTACCACCCTGACAATTCGATCTTCTGGTCGTGAATTTACTTAAAGGTTGATCATGGGAAGCTTTTCTCCAACTATCGCCAGTAACCCCACATCTGAGAGTAGTGGCAAAGGTACTCAACCTTCAATGACACCTAATCAGTTACCTAGCCAACCACCTGTGGAATTCCAAGGTAAGGGCGGGTCAACTACTAATTCGGCTACATCTGGACAGCCTCAAATGGGTAATCCCCAAAGCCCAGATAATATGTATCAGCCACAACGCAGATTCCCAAATACTATTCAACCGTGGGATAATTCAGACATTCAACCTCAGACTCAATCTGGGAAAGGTAAAGGGCAATAATTATGGGCGGTGGAAAAGGTTCTAGTTCATCACAGGTACAAGTAACACCTGAACAACGGGCAGCACTAGCCGCTCAAACTGAAGCTTTAACAGGCACGTTTCTTCCTGCCTATAAAAGTACTATTGGTAAAGCTGAAGATGTTCTTGGGCAGGTAATGCCAAAAGCAACCGCTGCTGCTGATATTGCCTCAGGTGCTTCTTTGGCTACTGGTGGCGCTCAAACTGGTTTGGGATTAAAGAACCTGTTTGGCGGTTCTGAAGCTTTAACAAATTTGTTCAATCCTGATTACAAGAAAGAACAAATACAAGCTTCTTTGCAACCAGTTCGTGAAGCTTTCAGAGAAGATGTTGGATCTCAAAATGCTTTGTTTGGTGGTGCTGGTGGTGGAACTTCAGCTCGTTTGGCTTTGGCTCAAGAGAATTTGAGAAACCTTGCTGAGAACCGTGCCCAAGCTACTGCCGCTGGTGTATCAAGTAATGTTGAAAATTTACGGGCAGCCGCTGCTCGTGACTTGATGACATCTGGCACAGCAAACATTGGCGCTGGCAATACAGCTTTGGCTAATCGTGTAGCACTGGCTCAAGCACCACAAGACGTGTTGGCAAAATATGCCTCTGTTATTTACGGCACACCACAAGCTTCTACAACTCCCAACTTTGCAGGAACTCAAGGTCAGAAAACCTCCAGCAAAGGTTTTGGCTTCTAAGGACATATCATGGCAGCAGATACACCTTTTGGGCTTAGTTTTGGTAATCCAAGTAAGTACATGGGTCAAAGCCCTTTGGCTGAAATTGGCAAGGCCGCTAAAACAGGCTTGATGCTTTACGGCTTACAACAAACAGGTGCTATTGATGCATTGGATAAGCTCGGTGTTAAGCCAAATTCAGCAGGTGGATTCTCATACAACAATCCTACTAGTCCTACTGGTGCTGTTCCTCCTGTGGTTTCAACAGGTGCGCCTATTGCACCTATTGCTCCAAGTGTTGCTGGTAGTGCTGTTATGCCATCTGGTCCTGTTGCACCAAACTCTGTAGCACCTGCCGCACCTGCACCATTAACACCTTCTCCAACTATTGGAGTTGATATTCTTGATGGTAAGTATCATGGTGCTGACGTTTCATTTGTAAATCCACAAGCACAACGTGATTCATTGGTTTTGCCACAACAAGTGGGATATAACCAGATGTTGCAAACTGGTAATGAATACCAACAAGTGCCAGGTTATGGCAAACTAGCTAAAGCTTTTAAAGCATTCTCTGGTGGAATGGGTTAAGGAAAAATCATGGCAGAAATTACTGAACAACAAGCTCCTCCCGTTACGATTTATCCAAGTGCTTTGCAAGATGCCGCCTCTATCAAGGATGCGGCTAATACTGCTTTAGCTACTCGTGATACCAAAGGTTTGATCAATGTTGCCCAGCAAATGGGTGTTGACACTCCTCAGGGCAATGCCGCCCTTAAGACTGCTCAAGAGATGCAACAAAGATCTAATGAGTTCAAGTCTTTAGTTGCGCCTATCACTGAAGCTAAGACTGATGGTGAGCGAAACATTGCTGCCGCCAAAGCTCTTCGCAATGTAAGCCAAGAACCTTTGTATGGTCAGGCTCTCATTGCTTTTATGATGGGTCAGAAAGAGACTGCATTTAACTTGGCTACTGGTGGCGCTCTTAAAACCACTACTGAATATGCCAAAGACAATGGCAACATCATTCAAGTAACTGTTAATGCTCTAGGTCAACCACAAAGTTATTTTGATGTTGAGCAAAAGCGTGTTCTAACACCTGAAGAATACTCAAAGCGTGGTGGCAGTGTTTCTGACATTGATAAAACTTTTGCAATGAAAAGTGCAGAAGAGAATCGTGGCGTATACAACCAAGCTTTTAGAAATGAAAAAGTTGCTGTTAATAAGTGGACTGAAGCTTACGCAGGTCTTGCACCTAAACTTGAATTCTTAGACAAGTTTTATAAGACAGTAAAGACAGATCTTCCACCTGATGAATATGCAAAATTGGTTAGCGCTATTTCTAATAGTGTTGGTCAATCAAGCACTAAAGCCAATAGCTCAACTTACTTTAATCAGATTACTGATAGCAAGAACAAAAAAGAAGGCTTGAAGGTTGATGCAGGTCTTGCTGCCAAGTTAGGCATTCCTAAAGAACTTATTGGCACAGAGTTCTCTGTTGAAGGCAACTCTCTTGTTTCCAAGAGCAATGGTAAATCTTGGGATTATGGTTTGTTAAAACAACAAACTGATTCTGCTAATCTGTCTTCTGAAGCAACACAAAACAGCCAATCAACATTGGAAAGTGTTATCACTTCTAAAAAGTTTCAATCTGCTATTGCTGGCAAATCTCCTGCTGAACAAGCAAGAATAATTCAGCAAATGAAGACTGCTGTCCAGTTTGGCAATGAAGTTGGCTCTGAGCTGGCAAGAACTGTAGACCAGTATGGCAAACCTAATTTCATTTCTTTGCCTACATCTGCATCATTTGTTGATCCACAATCTCAATCAATGGTTCAACTTGCTCAACATAAGCAAAATGCAGAACAGATTGCTGCATATAAAAATCACTTTGATGCAAATGCCAAGCACTATGATGAGACTAAAACTCTCCCCGTGCCTGGTGCTATCGGTGCTGCTTACACTGCAAAGCCAATCTTTAATGAAGTGCGTGATCGTTGGTCTAAAGAAATTCAGAATATCATGGAAGGTGAGTATGTTGCCCGTAATGCACGACAGCAACCTGCCGCCAAACCAAAACCTGAAGCTCAATCTAGTGGTCCTGTAGCACCACCAGCAACCAATAAAAAACCTACTTTGGCAGAACTTAGAAGACAAGCTGGAGGCTAATAATGGCTAAATTTGATGAAGAGAAATTCCGAGCTTCTGCAAAAGCCGCTGGTTATTCTGATGCGGAAATTGATGCTGAATTAAAGACTACTGCCGCACCTGCTGGCGCTGCCGTACCAAACATTGTTCCTATTGCTGATGGAAGAGAAACAACTGCCGCCTTTGCCGCTGAAGCTGAAGCAAAGCAAAATCAACTTGAGCAACAAGCCACCAAAGAAAAGGAAGCTACTTTAGCCGCCCCTACATTTGATTGGCAAAATGCAATAAATTCTCCTGTTGGCTATGTAACAGGTGCTGCCGCTCTTGGCGCTATTGGTGGCCTTGGTTATGCATTAGGCCGCAAAAAACTTGATGGTTTAGGTCTTAAAGATCGTAGCATCACAAAACCAGAAGTAGATCGAACCATTGATATCCCAATGGAGACTGTCGAGAAAAGAAACGTCAGCCCATTTGCTCAACAGTTTGAAACAACATATGGTGTGCCTTTGGCTGATGCCGAAAGATTAACTGGCGGTCCAATCACTAATCCTAAAGATGCCGCCATCATTGGTGGAGCGTTAAAGAATCAAGCTGGTATCTCTGTTAACACACCTTACCAGACAACTCCATATACACCTGCGACTTTTGAACCTTCTGAATGGTTAAAGTCTGGGATGATTGATAATTCGCAAAAACCTGTTGCACCTGCTGTTCCTGAATTTTCACCTGCTGCTCCACAAGCTGCCGCTCCACAAGCACCTGCGCCACAAGCTGTTGCACCTGAACCCGTTGCACCTCCTAAGGCCACAGATCCTCTTGCGCCTAGACCTAATCCATACATTACACCTAGCGTACAAGCTGGTGTTGAAGCAGGTAATCCTGCGCCAGCAGTGCAAGCAGTTATTGCAAAAGAGCTTGATAAGACTACTGGTGCGGCTCCCACTTTGGCAACATTTAACCGTGATGCCAATGGCAACATTCAATATCCAAAGGGTATGAGTGCCGCAGCCAAACAAGGTGCTGAAGCATTTGCTCAACAGTATCCAGATCATGCAAAAGCATTGGCGGCTGAAGGTCGCTTCGGCATCTTGGGTGCTGGCTCTGGCGACAACAATTTGTTTAATTCTTACGGCTCTGACATGATGAAGAGAATTCGTAATGAAGTAAATGAAGGCCAAATGGTTGGTGCTTATGCCAACTACGAAACCAAAGTGAACCCAGCTATCAAGGGTATTTCTCCTGAGTCAGCTATCGGTAAGGATCTGGCTCAATTGAGAGAAGCTCAGATCGGTGGCAACTATGGACCACTTGGAACACCAGCCAGTATTGGCGGTAAAAAAGGTGGCCTGATTCAGGGTACAAACATGGTTGCTAAAGCTGTGAAAGCTGGTGGACCTGTTGCTTTGTTGATGAGTATTGCTGATGCAGCCAATGCCGCCCAGCAAGGAAAACTTGGTCAAGCCGCTGTTATTGGTGCTGATGTTGCCACAGACTATGTACCTATGATTGCACAACTAAAGCAAGGTTTATCACCTACTGAAGCTGGCGCACCAACCGTGTCTAGACAATCAATTGCAAGCTCTGCATTGCTTGGAAGTCCTTATGCTCAAACTGATTGGGCTAAAGGTGAAAGATTAAAAGAAAAGGCTGGTGCTGGTCGTGGCATCGCTCCCCCATCTGCTTACATGAGGTAAAAATGTCTGAAGTTTCACACGCTCAAATATACGAACGCCTCGTAAAAGTTGAGGAAAAGGTTGATAGTATTGACAAGAACACACGAGGTCTTGTGGAGGCCATCAATGCCGCCCAAGGTGCTGTCAAGGTTCTTAACTGGATTGCTTCATTAGCTAAACCAATAATGATTGTCAGTGCAGGAATTACTTTCATTGTGGTGGCTTGGCAAAACTTTAAATCTCACTTTTAAGGGGGCTTTATGAAAGCTGGTTTGTATGCAAATATCCATGCAAAGAAAAAGCGTATCGCTGAAGGCTCTGGTGAGAAGATGAGAAAAGTTGGCACTAAGGGCGCACCTACTGCCAAAGCATTTAAAGAATCTGCAAAGACTGCCAAGAAGGGTAAGTAATGAAATCCCCTGCATGGACACGCAAAGAAGGCCAGAATAAAAAAGGTGGCTTGAATGCTAAAGGCAGAGCTAGTGCTAAAGCTGAAGGCATGAATTTAAAAGCACCTGTTAAGTCTGGTGACAATCCTAGACGAGCTAGTTTCTTAGCTAGGATGGGCAACATGGCTGGTCCTGAATACAAGGATGGAAAGCCTACGAGACTTTTGTTATCTTTAAAGGCTTGGGGTGCTTCATCCAAAGCTGATGCAAAAGCTAAAGCAAAGAATATTTCCGCAAGAAATAAAAAATGAAAGAAGATGCCGTTGTCATATTGGCAGCGGTAAGTATTGTTTTACTTGTCCTATGGGCAGTTTATGTTATGGCATGGCATTGGGATGTTATATAAACTGAGGACTTGAAATGATTGACCCAATCACCGCACTAAATGGCCTACAAAGCGCCATTAGCATGGTTAAGAAGGCTAGTAAGGTAGCCAATGACTTAGGCTCTCTTGCCCCAATGATTGGCAAGTTGTTTGACGCTAAAAGTGCTGCAACCAAGGCAATGCTTGAAGCAAAAACAAGCAAAAAAGGCTCAAACATGGGTGCTGCTCTACAGATAGAGATGGCACTAGAGCAAGCCAGAGCATTTGAAGAAGAGCTAAAGATGCTTTTCATGCAAACAGGCAAGATTGATGTCTGGAACAAGATCAAAGAGCGTCAAGCACAAATGGATGCTGATGATGCCAAAGAAATCCGAAAACTTCGTGAACAAGAAAAGCGTGAGAAAGAAGCTGAAGAAGAGCAAATGACTTACCTGATTGCAGGTTTGGCAATTGTTCTGTTGCTGTTCTTGGTTTTTGTTGGCGTATCTGAAATTGGCGAGATGTGTGCCAAGTCAAGGTGTGGTCGGTGAATGAGTACCAAAAGCAATTCAACCTGTTCTGCAAGGTCATCTGCTATGGATGGGCAGCATGGTGGTTTCTTGGGTTCTTAAAATTCTTACCTGATGACCTATCAAACAAAATTGTTAACCTTTTATTGGGAAAGATTGGGTTATGAAAATTACGCCTTACCAAGCCAATGCCAATATGCTCAGAGAGTGCCAAAGGGTCATTCACGAGAAGAATCTGAAAGAGCTGGAACGCCTCAATCGTCAAGCAGAGATCAAGCATCGACAGATAATTAATCCATTAACCTCAAACAAAATAGATGTGTTTGCATGAGATATTTACTTTTATTATTGTTGCTTACAGGATGCCAAGACAGGTTCAGGTATCCATGTATGGATAAAAACAATTGGGAGAAGCCAGAGTGCCAGCGCCCTCAATGTGCCATTACCCAAATGTGTCCTGATATGCTTTTAAAAGCAGAAGATATGAAAGCGGAAATAAGATGAGTTGGAATCCTGATCACGTTGAGTCAAAGATCAAGTTAACCATTGCTGTTAGCTTTTGTTTGACCATTATGTCTATGGTTATTCTGTCTATGTACAGTTTGGTTTTTGTGCCTCAACCTATGAATGGTATTGCGCCAGCCGACAAGCAGTTTTTCTTTCTGTTGTCTGACATGAGTAAATACATTCTTGGATCTCTTGGCACTTTGTTGGCAATCAAAGGCAAAGAGGCTATCAAAGAAATGATGCCACCAAAAGATGAACCAAAAGAAGAAAAGAAGGAAGCTTAAATGTTACCAATGATTGCCTCAATCGTATCTGGACTGATCAGCAATGGCTTGCCCAAGGTGGCTGATGCTGTGATGGAAAAGGGCTTAGATGCCGTTCAAGCCAAATTAGGTATAGAACTAAAGCCAGAGGGTCAAATGACTCCTGAGGACGTTTCTAAGCTGAAAGAGGCGGCTATGAAGCATGAAGAGTTCATGGCTGAGATTGATCTCAAGAATATGCAGGGTGCTAGAGATATGCAACTCAAGGCTATGGATTCTGATGATCCATTGGTTCGCAGGTTTGTGTATTACTTCATTGGCTTTTGGTCTTTACTGTCAGCTTGCTATATTGGGTTCATCACATTTGGCGACATACCAGAAAAGAACATTCGTTTTGCAGACACCATTCTTGGTTTTGTTCTTGGCACTATGGTCGCTTCAATGTTCCAATTCTTGTTGGGTTCAAGCATTGGTAGCCGTAAGAAAGATGAAGCCAAAAAATGACACCAGAGCTAAAACATCTGGTGGCGGCTGGCATCAAGGAATCTATTGCCAAACAATGGTTGCCACACGTTCAGAATGCACTTGTTAAATTCAACATTACTACTGATCGGCAGGTCGCTGCTTGGATTGCTCAGACAGCGCATGAGTCTGGTGGCTATACCATCCTGAAAGAGAACCTAAACTATTCTGCTGATGGCCTCGCAGGTACATGGCCTAACAGGTTTGCAGAGATTGATCCTGCCACTAAGAAGCCTAAGAAAAATGAGAAGGGGTACAACATCCCAAACAAGTTTGCTCTAACCTTACACCGCAAGCCTGATCTTATTGCCAATGTTGTTTATGGCGGTCGTATGGGCAATGGACCTATTGAATCTGGTGAGGGAGGTTTGTATGTTGGCAGGGGACTGAAGCAACTTACAGGCAAAGAGAATGTAACTAGATGTTCACAAGCATTAGGTGTTGATTTTGTCAGCAGTCCAGATAAGTTGCTTGAGCCTGAGTATGCTGCCCTGTCTGCTGCATGGTTTTGGTCTGACAAGAAGTGTGGCGCATTAGCCGATGCTGATGACTTTGTAGGTTTAACCAAAAGAATTAATGGTGGAACCATTGGCATTCAAGATCGGACTAAACGCTACAAAGACATACTTGCTATTCTTTAACAAAGATCCCATCTTTATTGAGAAAACCCTTGCGGTCTTTGATCTCGTTATAAGCACCTTTAAAGCACGTTACAAGGTCAAGATCAGCACAGGCGCAACCCATCACTAAAGTGACCAAGATGTCACCATAAGCGTCTGCCATCTCTTCTCTATTGCCTTTAGAGATTGCATCAAACAATTCTTCAAGCTCTTCTTTGGTCTTCAAGGCTTGAGCATAAGGTGTGCTGTTCTGGACAATGCCACGAGCCTCACCCCATTGCACAACTTTCATTTCTACGTCTGCGTAACTCATTCTTCATCCTCAAAAAATTCATCATTAAATTTTGACATGGTGTTGGTCTTTGTATTGAAAAAGCCATCACCCAATCTAGTCATTGTGGACCCATCATTGCTGATGTAGTTATCACCAACTTTGTTAAACACATCTCCATCTTGATTGGTCAATGTGGTTGTTGATTTGGTGTGGAAGTTACCAGTTAAAAGATCAATAAATACTTTCATTTGACCACCTTCATAACTCGTTGATAACGTCCTGAAGCCGCCTTGCGCTTTTCTCCAGTATCCTCAACAAACCCTTTACGAATCAATTGAGAAAACCTTGGAGAGATGCTGTTGGCCTTAATGTGATTCAGATCTGCTTCTACTTCATCTGCAATGCATCCATTGGGATACTTTGCAATGGTTTCATAGACCAGCTGCTCAAGCTTTGTTGCGTCAACTAAGACTGCCGCTTCATAGCTGGTTATTGGATCTGATGCTCTGACCATAAATTTAGGTTCAGTGCCGAAAATCATGTGATACAAACTTTTAATCATGTTAACTCCTATTAAATTTGGGTGGGGGTACTCGCTGCGTCTGACGGATGATTCACTCAAGATGTATGGGTCGCTAAACAACATACATATGTAAGAGCCACCTTTTGCCATCGCTTTGGATCAGTATCCGCTTTCCCCCCGAATATCAGAAGGGTACGTCATCTTCCATGTCATCAAAGCCCGTTGACTTGGAACGCTCTGATGGCTTGGCTTGTGGCTCTTTAGGTGAAAGTGCAAGTCCCATGAACTTACCGCCCTTACCTTCTTTGATCCATGCTGACAGCCAGTAATCCTGACCGTTCACAGTAACATTGCCTTTGTAATCTGGGTGGTTTGGTGTTTCTTTCTTGTCGTTTTTGAACAAGACACCTGAGTTGTCACGCTTTTCCATATTAAATTTCCTTAGCTTTCTTTAACGCTGTACGCACTTTGCTTGGGAGGAGAGTCCATAGAGCTACCTTTTGCTCGGAGTCTAAGTTCTCTGCCTCCAACTTAACCCAAGCTGCCTTGGGATCACCTTGCTCACACATGGCAATCAATTCA
>JACCDQ012102784.1_pt1 | contig 12391 bp, 8 predicted proteins | sample 7446031 | NCBI WGS metagenome assembly JACCDQ01 (sample SAMN15323442, study PRJNA562643) | freshwater metagenome | isolation source: river surface water | place: USA:Blue River Watershed | collected 2017-08-17
ACTACGGTGCTTGAGGTCTTCCGTTGACAACACAATGCCGACAACGCGGGCACCCAACCATGAAGCGTGCACGCCGGCCAAGGCAACAATGATCATTTCACTACGATCGAGACTATCCTAATCTGCAGTCGCAAAATAGGAATGTAGCAAATCGAGATGCTTCAAATCGGGGGGCTATTCAAATTAGGAATAACAACGTTCAATTTGGGAAGGATATTAACAAATCAGGATCACCGATGAACAATTTGGGGGCGTTGCGGAGCAAATTAGGATGCCAGTGAGAACCGGGAGTAAAGCATTACATATCGGGAGAACAATTTAGGGCATATAGTCATCAAATTGAGGACCCAAGTGCAAATTAGGAATTATGAAGACAAATCGGGAACATGTTATTGTGCAGATTGGGATGCTCTTCCTAAATTGTGAGGCCGTTTTGGCATATTAGGATAGACATATGTATCCGCGCATGGCATGTGGCACGTACATACTTGAGTGACAAAATGATGCTCGTCCTGATTTGCTCACAAAATGCACTTGTGCGTGCGCTATTGATCTCACTTTATCCTGATTTGCATCTCACTTTATCCTGATTTGGATCCAGATTTTGCTTCTCTGCCACATGCACTGTGTCCAAAGGACACGATGAGACTCCACGTGTAGCATATCGTGAAAATCCTGATTTGAAATGAAAGCAGTGACTACGCGTGGAAGTTGACAATGACACACCCAATAATTAACACTTAATAAAATAATGATAGAGACGTGGTTTTGGGGGTGCTACTTCTATTTGCCTCAATAATTGGCAGGAAACAGGACCTTCTTGTCAACCATATTGACCTCTGTGCGTTTGTTGCCAACTCTCTTTTTATAAATGATCCTCGAGTCTCTGGTGTTTGTTGTTGCTGACATAATGGCACGCTTTACCAAGCTGGTTGGACTTGGAGTCACTCTCCGTCCATGTTTGTTGAGTTCGCGCAACCAGTACTGCTTTGCCATTTTTTCAGCCAAACCTTCACCAATATAATCCAAAACATCTTCTGGGCGGAAGACGACCATGTCATTTGTGGGTTCTTGGCAGAGCAGGTACGCAACCAATGCATCAGTAAAGGCATTCTCACCCATGCTTCGTTGTTCACGTTGACATCTTATCCAGCCTTCGACAACCCCAACAATTTCCTCGCAAACAGAAGAGCGGGTCAACCCAGTTTTCAATGAATCCAACTTTACCAACTTTGACAGTTCGAGCCTAGGAAGAAGGCGGCATTTCAACCCTTTGGTTGTTTGTGGCCTCTTGTAGGTAGAAAACAGAAGGAGTCCTCTACCCCACCAGTGCTCAAAGGCATCTGGCGACGAGCATTTCATTGTCTTCAGCACCAGCTGCTTCCGATCCTCCAAAAGACCAGTACCTAGTCGGATCAACACATCGCTCAGTATTTTACTGGGCAAACCACACTCGGCTTGTGTTGAAAAGCCGCGAAGGGCCACATCAACATCAACAGGTTTATTGCCTCGCTTCCTCATAACAACTCCACAGCCCATAAATTTGCCAAGCGTTATGAACTCCACACAATCAACATATTCCTTAGGCATGCTTGTTGTCATTGCTATTCCTGGTCCCACTCGACCACCGGTTAGAACCTCGTCTGCAATCACAACAACATCAAAGCGTATGAGCAACAAACCCAATTCACGCAAGAATCTGTGGGAAAGTTCTGCCCCATTGCCTCCCAAAATGTACTCAAGGACGAGTGCTTTGTAGGGCCTGCCAATGAATAATGCGAATAATAGTGTTTCGTGCAAATGAAGTAGACATTTCTTTTCGTACGCAAGAAGTTTGTCGGCCGTCATCCAGTCACTTTCTATGTGGTAGGGGAGAGGTACAGTTTGCTCTTTGCACTGCGCATTGGCTTCCTCGTAACATTGAGGCATTGCAAGTACCTGCCGAGGAGTATATCCACTTGTTGAATACATTTGGTGGGGTTTATCACCGCCGACATAGCATCCCACACCAAAAAGACAGCGCTTGTAGTGACAATCTGTGGCTAAGGCGATTGCTTCGCCGTTGGCATCCGTACCAGACATATTTACTGAATGAAGTTTGAAGCCTGGAACTACCAAACTAATATCAATATCAAATCCATTGAATGTACGACGACCACATCGCCTCTCTGTGTGGGTGATGAAATTCACACCCCATTCGTTTTCCATAGTATCCTCTGCCATCGCGACGGCAAAAATAGAGGGTAAGTGTCTTTCTTTCCAATTTGTGACCCACACAAACTCAACAAACGTGCAGACCAACGTACCTAATTGTTTCTCCCGGTCCATTCCTGATATGTGGCGGTACAAAGGATTCGATCTTACTATTTGGTCTGCCTTGCGGTAGGAGTTTGATATGCCGAAGATGTTTCTGTTGCTATTTGTATTGCATTTTTGAACTGGATTGGCGCCACAAGATCCGTCTCTGTCAACCGTGGACAGTCACAAAGTCTTCGAAAGAAGGCGCGCCAGGCATCACTTCCAGATGCGAGTGGCTGTCTATTGAAAATGTACTATCGAACGCGCCAGTATGTCACTTCTTCAACTCTCAATGACCATCACGTTGACTCTTTTCGTCGGCTTTTGTACAGACATTTCTATACTGGAGGAAACTGGAGGCGTTACGGACTTACAACAACGCCTGCTGACAACTCCCTCACATTTTGCTTTCATTTCTTACCTTCGCTTACTCTTGCATTTTTGTTGCTGCAGAGCAGGCGGCGCTGCACTGTTGACCACGTTTTTATTTAAAGCCAGGAATCGCTAAAACTGCGCACTACGAACCGGCTGGGAAAGACAATGAATAACCAGGGTGTCAACCATCATGATCCCACCGACGGATTGCAGCCCCTCGGCGAAACTTCCCTCTATGCTATCGAGCGGGCTGCGAAGTCAACAATGCTCATGCTTATCCAGAATCAAAATCAGCAACCTTATGGATTATACAGCTACTTCGTCATGAGAGGAATGGGCTTTGCAATTAACTTTATCGATCCGGATGGACGTGTCCATAAGCAAGATTACATGGAGAAGAAACGTTTCATGAGCAATGAGGAGCTGTTAGTCATGTTGCAACTCAGGATGGCCGTCGAAGAGTATCAAATGGCTACATATGGCCGTATTATTGGTTACTTCATCTAGATAGGAGCTCTTACTAAACAATTAATTTAGACAAAGTGATACCAGGACGCAAACTCTCCCAGTTCGATGAAATTAGTGCGAAGTAGTTGCCGTAATTTCCTTCTTTGAGAAGCGGCATAAGCAAAGCAAATCCCATTCTGGCAATCTGGGGAGCCAGATGTTTCCACTCAATTCGATCTACTTCTTGTTGCGGCATGGAAAAAGAAATGTAGAAGAATCCAAATCGCTCAATGGGGCTCTCTCCAGTATTTGTCATCTGAATGGGAACGATGTGATCATAGTCACCAACGACTGCAACAAGATCTGTCTGGCCTGTTTCCAACTCAATCAAAACAACGCTAACAGGTCTCCTGCTTTGAATGGAATTTTCAGCTCGAAAGTACTGGCTCAACGTGAATACCGAATCATATTTATGGAAAAACCCCTGCTGATCTCTGAGGGCATCATCTGTCTTTACTCCATCACGAAGTTGCATTCTAGGTTGCTCTGCCAGAAGACTTTCAAATGCTTTTGCTCGATGCAATTTCAATAACAAGCTATGATGCCAGTTCTGACGAAATCCTTGTGTCATGAATGGCTTCGCAAACCTTGCAAAGCCCTCACCTCGTGGACCACCCTCCCAAATGCAACGCAATGGACCAAATCTCTCCATTGCATCCGGGATGTTCAGGAGACAAATGAAGTTGTAGCTTGAAAGAACTGGCGGTACTTTGTTTCGGACTTGTCGTGTAAGTGAGTCATATTTCGATAGAAATACACGGATCGCGTACCTTGTTCGAACCACAAGGTCTGGTGTTACCTGTGGGTTCATAATGCATCGAAGCATTTCTATAAGAGCTTTCACAACTGCCTCAACATCAGCTGGTGGTATGTCTGGCACAGGTAAAGGGTCAGGTGCTCCTGCTGCCATATATTTAGCAACGCGCTCTTTTAGGTCCTCTTTTTTCCCTTTGCTATCAAGCCCCCGAGCTTGGAGCCAATACTGGTTGTGACGATGCAACCATTTTTCAGGTGGCAAACCCTCTGGAGGAGAGAAGTCAGTGGTCATTTCAACGGCGTTCTGAATGTTTTGAAAAAACCAAGGCATGATTCTGCTGAATCCCAAGTAATTTTCACTGACCCATCCACCCATCCTCTCTCCCTGATATGGTTGAATTGGGATCCATTCAATATGCAACTTTTGAAACTCCTGAAGATAGCCATCTGTCGACTTTCGAAACGAATTCAGTTTGGACTGTGCGGAGAGGCAGTTTTGGATTTGCAAAATTGTAGTCTTTACGACACCAAGGAAGAGCAAGTGCATTATAACGTCTGGATGAAGATCAAGTTCAATTGTTGGTCGATTCCAAGCAGGTGGGTAGGGCACTTTTCCATATTTTACTGGATCTGCTTCTGCGGCATTGATAATAGCTGGATACTTATCCGGGGCTTCACGTGCTAGTTTCAAGCTATAACTTCGGATACTGTGCTCCATTGCCTTCTCAATGAACTTAGTCGACAATCCTTCAACTTCCAAAAATGACTCATAGTTTTGATTGGTCCAAGCACCATTTAGGTACTGATCATGGGCATGGTCAACAGCTTCCTTGAGCGACTTGTAAGTAATACGGAATGGCCTTATTTGTTTCCCTTCTGGTGTATTCACAATTCGTTTGCTTGCCGTTGGATAGTCATTTGGAGGAGTGGACCGCGCTAATCCATTGGGATCGTCAAGAACATCCCACCGTAAACAGCTCATGCAATTTGGCAATGGCCATACACACTGATCATTTTGAAGCCCAGTTTCCAATAGTTGAAGGCACTGACCACAAGCAGGCAATATATTGGCTTTGTAAATGGCACCATGATCACCTGAGACGCCAAATCTCCCTGTGTGCGATCCATTTCCTGCTCTTAAGCAATTGAAATCCCGTCGTTCCGGCTGGTCTTGGAGGGTAGCAAATAATTCAAAGTAAATCTTAACCTTTTTCCGTAAACGACCAATATAGAAATCAGGGCACAACCCATTTCGTAGCTGCTGCATGTCACGTTCAACTGCAGCTACCACAGAACCATGATCGTCTCCCTTTTTGCCTACAGCTACTGGAAATGTATGTTCCATGCAATGGCCATTCTTTAAATGTGTTGCAATTGTTGCTGTCATCAACCAGACGGACCCCCGATTTGCTTTGGTTCGGTTAGGCTCCACATCGTCACTCCAAAATAAGATGTAGCTAAACAGTGCAGTTGCGTCTTGGTTTTGGTCTGCTGAGCCACACAGCTGTAGAATTTCTCTGGCGCGAGGGGAGACTGAAGAATGATCAATTATTGATCGCTCTTGCTGGATTAAGTCATTTGGAATAAGCGCTATGTCTGACAAATTGCGCAGTCCGAGAAAGTGCCGAATACAATCAACCAGAGAAACATATGAATGCACACCCCGTTCATCGCGTTGAACTTTCGGTATGGGGAGATTATTCACAATGGATCTGGATCCTTCCAAATGGCTGGATCGCAAATGACTCCAACTTGTTGGAATCCGGGTACTCCACCTATATGCTGGTGCTTTCACAAGATCAGGTTTGTAGTCGATCACGAGGTTCTCTGTTGCTTTGACAAGCAAAGTTACACCAGCATCGTTGCAAGCGTTTGTTTGTATTGATGACATCTTTTTTTGCACAAGGCCTTGAGAACAAGCAAAGCCATCTTCACAACCAACTTTGTAGGCACCTTCCAACACCCGTATAACCATTTCGCATTGACCTTTTGTTAGCAAATAGGTAAGGTGAGCAATGCGCATCTGCAGATCGGAATGGTTTGAGGGAAGCTGCTGCAATAGGTAATCTCGAGGCTGAAGCTCACTGCGGCTCGTACTTCGCTTGACAAGGTAATCAATACCTGCCTGTAGTGAGTTTGCCAAGAAGCACTGTTGAAAATAAAGCCGACTGTGCTCATCATCAAATCCCAATTTTGTTGATTTTACCACTTCCTCGCCAAAGGCCTGCGCCGTAGTATTGTAGATTTCACGACTTTCCTCGCAGACTGGTTCATTATCATTGTCAAGCATTGGGTCTTCCAAATCAGGATCAGAAAACACTTGTTCGTCTTGCATTTGCTGAGCAGAGCGCTTTGTTGCACGTTTTTTTCGATGATTTGATATGTGGTCACGAAGTTTTTGCGTAGTAGTGATGTGAGCACGTTGTCTTCCACTACATTCAATGCAGAGAAACCATTGCATTTGACATTGTGGAACAGCACACTCCACCAATACATAACTTTTGCTGTAAAGACCCTTCGCTTGGGATTGGAGACCTTTGCAACTGGGGCATCGCAGGAGTTCTTGGTTTAATTGGTTAACTGCTGTTGCTGGGACAGAAGAAAAATTGGTTACACCATAGTGTTCCATAAGCTTGGCTTTCTTTTTAGGGCTTCTGGCACTCATTTTTCTTGATGAACTGGAAAAATTGAGGCTTCGTCTTGTTCGTATCTATCTGCATAGTCCTGCATGGACGTACTGTACGTGCAAAGTTTCAAACCGAAGAGGTGCATAGTCTCATTTTGTGAGAATATGTCGTTGACCATGCTAATGAATATAACCATCTACGTAGATAATTTTTAACGCCTCGAAATGAGGAAAGGCAGTCGGCAATCTACATATTTTGCTCCCGCCACTTTTCAAGCGGGGCCGGACTTGGGATTGCGGCTCAACCAATCAAAAATCAGGATTTCTTCGTTTCGTTCGTGGTCGTCTATGGGATGAACAGTAGCCGTGACAAATCAGGAGGAAGCGCAAATCAGGATGTTTAGCGTGAAACCGAAGACAAAAGCATGCCGTTACCACGCCTGTGGAGTAGATAACGATCATCACATCACGATCGTGCACATTCATACGATGGCGTTTCCACGGTACGAGCAACTGGGAGTGCATGCTGTTCCGCAACATCAATTGAAGATCACAGTTTCATCCAGTCTCACTTTCCTGCATTTTGCACCAAAAGCGCCGTTCGAACCTTTCCTCACGATGGCATCAAACACTACAGTTGAAAATGAAGACGTCAATCCATCCCCAGCTCGTGGCGATGGCAATGGTCTTTCGACCCTGTTCGCGGCGACACAGAATGGACCTTCTCCTTCTACTGCTGCTGGTGGTGGTACTGGTACTGGGGCTTTGCAGGCTGTGACTCCTGGTGGTGGCGGCTCTCTCGAGGCAAGTGCTGCTGGGCCTTCTTCAAATGAAAGCTCTTCACGTGGTACCAGTGGTGACGAAGCAAGTGGTGAACAACAAAACACCCAGCGTATCAGCAATCCTCCAGGCATTGTTCGTGTAGGTCACAGGGCACATTCTGATAATGAAAGCCACAATGACAAGGAAGACCGAAAGCCAGCAGCCAAGGACAAGGATACTGACGACAGTGCTGAGGATGATGATGGCCAGGACGAAAAAAAGCCACACCAACGTCTTAGCTTCAGCAAGCAAACTTTTTCGGAGTGGGACAGCCCCGGTGAAGAAATCGACTACAGCAGCGACAGTACAGAAGACTTGGTTGCAAACCTTATTGCTGATGGGACCATTCCATGCTCAAATGTTGCATCTCTTGCACCCGTCATTGGTGAACGCGCAAAGAAGGCAGCTCGGACAGTTCGCCGCAAGCGCCGTGATGTACGCCGTGGTTCTTCTCCAATCAAGAAGAAACCCAAGACGTCTACTGGCACACGAAGGACTGTCCAGCCAGTTCCCAAGGACATCGCTCACGCAATGAAGATGCTCAACAAGAAGAATGCTGTGATCAGTGGCTACGCAACCAGAGTACGAAGCCTCAAGCGTCACCTAGAGTGGGCTGATCGTGTTTGCTATCTCCTTTTTGTTGTGTTCAACAGCGAAGACTTGCGCGGCAGCAAGGACAAGGGAATGGAGATCTATCGACTCCTTCGTGATGAGCTCACAAATACTGATGGTGATATTGATGAGTTCGATTTTCAATCTATCCAAGAGCTGTTGGAGGACATTTCGGCTCAATACGATTATACTAGTGGAAATGGAATGACTATTGACGCAATGGAGGCTGTCGTTTTGCAGGAGAAGGAACCCGTCGTTCTTGAGAGTGGGGAGGAGAAGAAGGACGGAGACGATGAGGGAGATGAGCAAGATGAGGAAGCCAAGGACTCTGAGGAAGGTAGCTAAAGCGACCATCCTCTATTCTCTGATGGGTTTGTGCAAATCGTTGCTGTATTGTGACAAAATGTGGCATTGGGATCTCTTTGACTGGCTTTATGTTCCACCCAACGCCCCTATTCAATACAAACTCAACAACAAGATCGCCAGTCTAGTTTTAAATATGATTACTTAGGATTCAATATATTAAACTTGCGTGTGATCGACCTAAATGAATTAGCCTGCAAAACATTAAAGCGTTATTGTAATTAGGAGCCAAATGCCTCCCCCGCGATGCGCCTTCAAAGGTATGCTCTTGACACCATTGGTTTCATATTTCAGTACAATTCTACGAATCTTCTACACAACAGGTTGCACCAGTGGGTTGTCCTGACCAATCTCTCGGCAGTGGTAGCAGAACGCAACAAATCAGGTTGACGAGTGCACCAAAACGAACGGTACTACTACAATGACAAGCTTGGAGAACAGCCGTGCTACCCTTCACGATCCTGCAGGGGCTGGTGCGCCGGGTAGTGGGGAGAGAGGTAGTTGCGAGGGTGCAGAAAGACTTGGACTAACTAGTGAGCGAGCCAAAAAATGTTATGCTGCTCTTTTAAAAGTATCGGATGGAGATAGGGCCAAACTGAAGTCGAAAGATGGCGACTACTGTGGACAACTAGCTCCAGCTACATTTGCACTGGGTGCCCCCGAGCTTAACTTTGACAAACCCGAAGGATTCGTCCTTATCAGTCGCAGCTTTCCCTGCCTGCGTAGCAAGGAAGATGCACTAAAGGAAGCAGCAAAGCTTGAGCTAGCTGCTGCTGGTTGCCCAGTAGACAACGAGAGCATCCAGGATTGTGTTGAGTTGCAGAAGGAATTGAAGATAAAGTTGTTTGCTGTGTTCAACAGCAAGCTAAAGGTACTTATTGACGATGCCATTGTAAAGCAGCAGGTTGTATGCAGTGTTAGTAACAAGGTTTGCCAAGATCATTCGGCAGTGTGCCGGGCTTTCAGGAGGAATCCTCCGTCATTGCCATTTTTTGAGAAGCTGTACAACATATACATTGCCCAGTTTGAGAAAGAAGGTGTTCTGGATGCCATGGTGTACGAGGTTATGATGGAGCTGGGTCTTTGGTACGCATATGATAGAAAAAGTCTCAACAGAACAATTGGCGGCAAAGACGCAAAAGTATCTTCTCTTCGCACCATTGCAGGCACCAAGTGTCGGGAACTTCGTCATGCTATGACAGAGAAGAAGACACACGGAGTAACGCTTACCATTTCTATCAAGGGTGGACGCAAGAAGAGGAGGAAGCGAGAAAGTGGTTTTGTAGCGGTAGATTATGTCCAAGGCTGGGGTGAACTGCAGCACGTTGACTTTTGCAGGACGCTTGGACTTCCCGATCCTGCTCCATTGACGGCAACTAAGGATGAGCCCGATTTTACCAAGAAGGCTGCACCACCAGCCATGATAGTGCCTGCAGCCATGGCTTCGCACAAGGTACAAGTAAGTCGATCCCGGTGTGCATTTGCCTTTGCTTCCCATACATCCTAAATCCCAACATCATTGCAGGCATCCCGCGAGAGAGCAGTTTCTGTACAACTGCTAGAGATGCCAACGGTAAGAAGGATCCGGTTTGATCATTTGTGATCTTTTTGGGCGCCTATTGTCCACTGACGTCAAATATCAACAACGGATCGAGCAGCCGGTGGTAGGATTGGCACCCGGAAAAGCGGTATGTTAATAACCACAAGAATTCATATCATTTGCGTCCCTTTTAACTTCATTGTTGCCATCAACTACAGGTCTTAGCAGCAAGGGCTGCAAGGAAAGGAAAACTTACCCCTGATCAAGAAGCCAAGCAGTGGCTTACTGCGCTTGAGCAGCAGAAGAAAGGAAGGGCCATCCTGGCCCAAATCAATGAGGTCAAGTTGGGAGAGGTGCGTTTTGCCATTGTGCAATTCTTCATTTATTTGGAGATATCAAAGTCGATCGTCTGACACATACGATTATAGCCTGCAATGAAGGCTACCAAACCCATCACTAAGCGCGATGACACAAGCGTACAGGAACAAATCAGGGGCTTGACGGAACAGATCAGGGCCTCGACAGAACGCGACGCGATGATGGATCGCTTCAGGAAACAAGAGAATAGAATTCGACAGCAGCAACAGGAGCTACGTGCTGCTCAAAGCGAACAAAAGGCTATGAAGGCCATGTTGGAAGCAAAGGAGGTTGAAGAAAAGGCCCGACAGGCAGCATTGGGTGATGACTTGGCCCAAGAATTGGCAAGGAAGGGCAGGCCTGGAAAAAAGGTAATGGACGTGTGCTACTTTCTTGTTTGCGTGACATCACAACCTCATATCCTCTTCTTTACTTAGAAACAACCAAACATTACCAACAAAGAAAAGGTTCCTAAACTGTTGGTAAGTACAGCGTCGATCCCACTATGATGTGAAGTATAGTAAATACTAACTTGTTTCTCAGCCCGCTAGCAAGGCACCAGAGGATGAGTATGTTGACATTGTGCAAATCCATGAGGTATCGTACGACGACGACAAATTCTGGCTATTGTGCACAGAAGAATCCAAGTCTGGAAAATACGAGGACAGTACCAACTGGCTGGATGCCAAAGATGTGTGGAAAATTTGCCAGCAATTTGTGGATGAGGGTTTAGAAAACGAGAACTTTGTTTTCCTCTTCATAAAGGGGAACCCAGAGCAAGTACCACGTGAGCTTGCAAAAAGTATGGCCCAAATGGCAGGCTTGAGCATTACTGCTGCTTTTCCTGATTGTCATGGGAAGTTCAAAGACAATGTAACAACCGGAAAGGCAAAGAAGAACTCGAAAAAGCCAAAATCTCCTTCGAAGCAGAAATCAAAATCGCCCTCGAAGTCTCACGAAGTCATCTGCTCTCTTGACCATGATGATCCCACCAACTATAAGGAAGTGTTGGATACCTACTACTTTGAGGTCGACAGGCGTTACAGCACAAGCAGGTGCCGTGGTTGTAAGAAGCTTTTTTCAACCACAGCCAACATGAAAAGAAAGGACTGGGAAGCTGAGAATGGCATTCCACTTCCCAAAGCAAACAGGTTCGTCTATGCGTGTGAGAAGTTTGAGTCTGGGGCTTGCAATTGTGGCAACATGCTATGCAACAGTTGCTACGTTGGCAAACTAGACGGTTCTGGAAACAGTAGGCGTCGCAAAAGGACGGGTTGCAGTGACGCAAGCCCGGCAAAGACCAAGAGAAGTCGCTCCTAGATCACTGCGTTTCTCATTTCTGTATTCACGTATTGTGGCGCACCCAGGCGCCAAACAGGATCAATTAATGTAGTAACATTAAGTAATGATTTAAAAGTTGTTTTACCATTTTAAAAGTTGTTTCCTGTTAGCATCTTTTTTGTAGCGCACAAATGTGATGGCGCACTACATGTGCAGTTGCGCACCTATTGCTGTTCTAGTTCATGATACGAGCCAGCCTTGGCACGTGGTAGGTGACGTGGATGATGACGTGGATCATGACGTTGCTATTGACCCAGTACCCATTCTTAACTCATTACCAATTACAAAAGTGCTCCTGAAATGCACTACTAATCAGGAAGATTGGTCGATCAAATCAGGGAAGAACTGTGGCAGATTAGGATCAGCAAATTAGGAGCGACAGCATATTAGGTTGAACAAATCAAGAAGGGCAGATTTAGTTCACGAATTGAGCTCAATTCAGGAAATCCTAAGTCCTAAATTGTAGCTTAAACAACCCTGATCTGCTGTCATATTAGGGCGTGCCCCTAATATGTCACGTTCAGCTCCTGACTTGCATACAAATTAGGATAATAGCATCCTATTTCTTTGGCCGATCGACACTAAAATTGCCAAACGCAAATCAGGAGTGTAGTGCAAAATAGGGAACGTACGTCATCCTAATTTGATGACGCAATTTAGGATTTTTTAGCGTAAATTAGGAAAGGTACGATCGTAGTGAGGGCCTAGGTTCTTATCACAAGGTGCAACAAGCAATGGGCCGTTGCTCTGCAAGAAGTCCAGGGCTTTCTGCTGGATTGGGAGCAGGTTTGGTC
>JACCDQ011784211.1_pt1 | contig 12389 bp, 11 predicted proteins | sample 7446031 | NCBI WGS metagenome assembly JACCDQ01 (sample SAMN15323442, study PRJNA562643) | freshwater metagenome | isolation source: river surface water | place: USA:Blue River Watershed | collected 2017-08-17
GTTCGCTTCTTCGGCAGCCATAATCCAGTTATACTTAGGAGCTAAGGATTTATTCATAATATTTTTAGCATCCATAAAAGTCGTACATCTGTCCAGTTCTTCCAGAGCTTTGTTATAAGCGTTAATATCCCCTTCAAATAATTTACCAATAAATAAGAATTTTTGGTTTAAGCTAACGGCATCTGCAATACTCTTAACAGGACGATTAAAGGCTAACTCAGGTTTTCCACTCCCAATAATTTCTTTGCTTACCAAATCATTCACTGTTGGTAACTCATTCTGAAAACTAGCATTCAAAGACGAGCCATAATAGGAATCCCTAGGAGACTCTGGAATACCCTCTTTCTCAATTTTTGCCTGTACATAAGAAACGGTTGGTAAAGGAATATCCTCTTCTTTGGCAAAATCTATATCGGTATCAAAAAACGATTTACTTTGTTTGTTTCCGATTCCTTTACCTTCATAAAATTGATTTTTATTACATGGTACTGTTGTATTGAAAATCTCAAGGTATTTATCTGGATTTTCAAATTGAACATGCTCTGCAATTTGATTTAGCCAGTGAATTACATCAGAGGTATAAGCCTGTGTGTCATTCCCCACTCTTTCTACTAATTGTTTAGCAATACCATTATTAATTTTAGTATATTTTGCGAGATTCACAAGTCGCTCCTTTGCAATAGAAACACTTGCCGTTTCTCGAACGAAATCGTCAAAATACTTACTTGGGTCCAGTAACAATACAATTGTTTGAGCGACTGCACCAGCCAATACAGGTTCAAAATGTTCTCTTTTCACGGCAATATGATGCGATACCGTGTTCATTAGTGTTTTTAGAGCAGCCGTTACCTCCTCGTTTTCAAAATCGAAAAAGGGGCTTCTAAAATGCACAGCATCCTGAATCCATCGTTCGTACAAATCACCCAGAACGAAGGTATTGACCTGAGCCACGTTGCTCAATTTAAGAATTTGCTGGCCATTGATAATGGCACTTCTGTTAAAAAAATCGTCGCAAACTTTACCAGCATACTGCCTTGCATAGCTTTCTACCGCCGAAAAATCTAGTTTCATACTTGTTTGGGATTTTTACACTGATGGGTTAGTTCATAGTTTGGCTGTTTGAAGACCTCGTATCGCTATTCCCTCCTAATAAAATATTCTTTATTACTCGGAGAAATAGCCTCCGAAATTGAAACCAAAACACTGCTTAAAGTTAATACTTTAGCTAGATAAAAACGTAACAAACCTCGTGATTACTATAAAAAATAACGTAAAAATGTGTTTTAAATTACGATTTAGTACCTGTAAAAAGGATAAAAATCTAGTTTTACTACAGCCAGTCAAACTTTTCCATCAACTTCTCTTTTTGACTTCTAGCAACAGGAATCGTTTGTCCTCCTAAAAGCACAACGGAATTATCAGCTTTCACAAATTTTTTAATTTGATTAAGGTTTACGATATATTGACGGTGAATTCGCAAAAAGTGAAAGGGTTCAAGTAGTTCTTGTAATTCTGCAATGGTTTTTGAAAGAGCCAAACATTGCCCATTACTCAAGTATACATTCGTCACATTATTATTGGATTCACAGTAAATTAATTCCTTAAGTTGCATAAAAGATAAGCCAAATTGAGACAAAACGGCCATTTCAGCCAGAGGACTCTTGGCTTCTTTTATTTGACGTTGCAGATGATTTATTTGTGTGATATGCGTAGCCACATATTTATCCACTTTTTGAATAGCAGCAATAAGTTCCTCTACGACAATAGGTTTGAGTAAATAATCAATCGCACTATACCGAAATGCCCTAACGGCAAATTGATTATAAGCCGTTGTAAATATTAAAGCAAAGCTTATTTCATCGAGGTTGTTGAGTAATTGAAAGCCATTCATCCTTGGCATTTCAATATCTAAAAATACTAATTGGGGTTTATGCTTTTTGATGGCTTGCAAGCCCTCTTCACTTTGGAGACAAATAGCAACAATCTCAATATGAGGGCAATGCTTGGTTAGCTTTAAAGCTAGTAGCTTCGTACAATCTGGCTCATCATCGATTATGATTGCTTTCATTTTTTACTAATTCGTTTAAAGGGTCTGTTCTCTTTTAAAATATTACTATTCAATTATTATTTAACATTTTTCATGTTCAGCATTTCCATTTACTCAATTTTTCGACCATTCACATATTTAATGACCTTCAAAATTTGCCTGCCCACAAGAATAAAACGATATTAGCATAAGATAAGAACTCGAAAACCGCTCGTAGTCTATTTCAACAACTTTCTACAAATAGCTATCCAAATATCCACCAAACACCAAAACTAGCTTATGAATCATGCACATCTCCCACTAAAACAGAGTAGTATTAGAAGCTCGATGCGGATTGTAAATCCCTCAGAAGTTGTTCTTTTAGAAGGGATTGGTAATTATACCGTTGCTCATCTTCTCAATGAGAGTAAACTTGTTTTTTCGAAAACGTTAAAAGTTTATGAAGAAGAATTTTCTTCCGCTGGATTTATTCGAATACATCGAAACACAGTCTTAAATCCTCATTACATCGTCGCATTCAATAAGTTAGAGTCGTCTTTCGTGTTAAAAAATAAATACGAAGTCACGATTTCCCGTCGTCGTTTAAGAGAGTTACGTTCGTATTTACAAGACAACGATATTCCTGTTGTTGAGCAGACAGCCCATCACACTAAAAAAATAGGGCATTCATCTGTAACCATTCAGCATAATTACTCTAATTTTTAGTACAATGCTCCCTTGTTATCATCCTTGTTCCAAAGATACTAAAACCAAAGGTTTGACGCATTAGCGATTCAAACCTTTTTTATTTCACGGTCTTTTACCTAAACTTGCAGAAAAATACATTTAACGTAGGTGCTCATGCAACCTTGCAGGTATCCACGTGAATCAAAAACAAGATTATGGAACATCAAAAACCCATCATAGGAATTACCTTAGGAGATTACAACGGCGTAGGTCCAGAGGTTATTCTGAAAGCACTCTCTAGCAATCGTATCTTAAAAATATGTACGCCTGTCATCTACGGCTCACAGCGTATTTTAAGCTTTTACCGCAAATCATTAGAATTAAAAGATTGGACATTACAAAACATTTCTTCTATCCAGCAACTCAACCCGAAAGTTACTAATGTAATTACCTGCTGGGATGATAAACAATCGGAAGTTGCAGTAGGTAAAGTAACGCCAGAAGCAGGACAAGCGGCTCTTGCTTGTCTGCAAAGAGCAACGGAAGATTTGAAAAATGGCTTGATTAGTGCCATCGTTACCGCCCCTATCAACAAGCACAATATCCAATCGGAAGAATTCAAATTCCCTGGACATACGGAGTTTTTTACGGAAACATTTGAAGCAAAAGATTCTTTGATGTTTTTGGTGGCAGAACAAATCCGTGTAGGAGTTGTTACAGGACATATTCCACTAGGCCGTGTTAGATCAAACGTAACTGCGGAACGAATTTCTCAAAAGTTAAGTCTAATGTTAACTTCATTGAAACAGGATTTCGGTATTCAAAAACCTCGTGTAGCAGTATTAGGACTCAACCCTCATGCAGGCGAACAGGGTCTTTTAGGAAATGAAGAAAAAGATATTATCATTCCTACCTTAGAAGAGTTTAAAAAGAAAGGACATTTAGTATTTGGCCCCTTCCCTTCTGACGGTTTCTTTGGAATGGCACAATTTAAACAGTACGATGCCGTTTTAGCCATGTATCATGACCAAGGACTTATTCCTTTCAAATACATTGCGTTTGAAACAGGTGTTAATTTCACCGCAGGCTTGCCTGTTGTTCGTACGTCACCTGATCATGGAACGGCCTATGATATTGCAGGAAAGAATCAAGCAAGCGAAACTTCGATGTTACACGCCATTTTTACGGCTATCGACATTGTAAAAAATCGCCAAAGTATGGATAATACCCTACAAGAAATGTAATTATTATGCTTACTTTTCGTACTATTATGTGAATATAAAAGTACTTTCGCATTGTAAAATAGGACGTAATAACGTTGTATCCTCCCAATTAACATTCTATAATAAGAACGATGAAAAACGAACAATCACGCCGTGATTTCTTAAAAACAGGTTTAGTTGCAGCTAGTTTTGCAACCATGTTTAGCACAGATTTATTAGCAAAACCGAAAACTCCAGTACGCCACATTGGGCTTCAATTATGGTCTGTGAAAGACGATATGGCTGCTGACCCGAAAGGAACGTTAGCAAAATTAGCGAAAATGGGCTACAAAGAAGTAGAAGGTTTTGGCTACAAAGACGGAAAGCTATTTGGACTTACTGCTTCTGAATTTGCAGCAGAATTAGCGAAAAATGGCCTAAAAATGCCTTCGTTCCACCAAATGGTAACGAGTGCAGACTATACAAATGGTGCTTTGTCTGATAGTTTCAAAAAAGCAGTGGCAGACCTTAAAGTAATGGGCGTTGAGTCAAGCTTTGTGCCATACATGATTGATGCTGACCGCTTGAAAGCAAAAGAAATGGCTAACATTTTCAACGTTGCGGCTAAATACTGCCAGACTCTTGGAATGAAATTTGGGTATCATAACCACGACTTTGAATTCAAAGAATATAATGGTGAAATGTTATATAAAACGTTGTTAGATAATACTGACAAAAACCTTGTAAAGTTTGAAATGGACTTGTATTGGGTAGTCGTAGCGGGACAACAACCTGTTGAATGGTTCAAAAAATACCCAGGTCGTTTCCCTTATGTACACGTGAAAGATCATGACCCAGTTAAAAAAGTAAGTGTTGAGGTGGGAGAAGGTGATATTAATTTCCAAGCTATCTTTAACCAAGAAAAATTGGGTGGCATTAAGCACTTTGTCATCGAATTGGAAGCCTACAAACGTACTCCACTTGAAGGCGTAGAAATTGGTCTAAATAATTTAAAGAAACTAAAATTCTAAGATTTTCGTTTTCTTAACAAAAAGCTACCTCTTGACTTGAAGGGGTAGCTTTTTTGTTTTACCAAGGCAGCGAAATACAAAAAAAGAGCGTCAAACGCCCCGATTCGAGTATCCTAGCGTACCTTTGTCTTTTATTTATTAGTGTATAAAAACCAGATACAAATTTATGAACCGTTCCGTTTTAATAGCAGACGATATGCACTTGAGCATTATTCCGATGCTAGAAAAAGAAGGCTTTACACCCGATTATCAACCCCAGATAAGCAGACAAGAATTGCTCAATGTTATTGGCAATTATCAGGGCTTATTTATCCGAAGCAAAACTAAAATTGATGTAGAAGTCTTGAACAACGCTAAACAATTAGCTTTTATCGGAAGAGCTGGGGCAGGATTAGACCTCATTGACATAGAAGCAGCTCGTGAGCGTAACATCCATGTGTTTGCCGCCAACGAAGGCAATCGTGATGCGGTTGCAGAACACGTCATAGGAATGATTCTCTGCCTCTTTAATAAAATAAATACCGCTGATAGAGAAGTACGTCAACGTATATGGCTAAGAGAAGCGAATCGAGGCATCGAACTAAAGGGAATGATAGTCGGTATCATTGGGTTTGGTAACATGGGGCAAGCCCTATCTGAACGATTAAGAGGCTTTGGCGTGCAAGTGCTTGCCTATGACAAATACAAACAAGGCTTTGGAAATGACTTCGTACAAGAGGTTTCACTAGAAGAACTCTTAGAAAAAGCGGATGTTATCTCATTTCACGTCCCATTAAGTGCCGAAACTCGTATGTGGGTAAATGATGCGTTTCTGAATCAATGCAAAAAAGAGATATTTTTGATTAACTCTTCTCGTGGAGAAATTGCGTCTGTTAAAAGTATTCTGACAGGCTTACAAACAGGCAAACTAAGAGGAGCTTGCTTGGATGTACTTGAAAATGAAAAAATGGCAACCTTAACTCCTGAACAAGAAGCTACCTATGAAGCCTTGTTCCAGCTTAATAATGTTATCCTAAGCCCGCATGTAGCAGGGTGGACAGTAGAAAGTTATCTAAAAATCAATGAGGTGCTGATTGAAAAACTCGTAGCACAATACGCTACCCAAGCATAAACATAACGGCCTCTCTCCTATCTTTTAGCATTTTTTATAAAGTATTTTATTTTTCGCATCCGTTAATAAGCAAAAAATCGTTATCATTTTAACACCCTTCAGCGTGTTGGATGATAACGATATAACCACTAGTACATAGCATCATCATAACCCAACAAACAATGCGTAAATTTATTTTCGTTGCCTTATTTTGCTTTATATCAAAAGCCCTAATTGCTCAAACAGACATTAAATCCTTGGCTCACCAGCTCAGTGAAAAGCAAGCCAATGATTCCTTAAAAGTGGTAGCTTTTTATAACTGGATAAGCAATAATATTGAGTACGACTACGCTACCTACAAGTCGATGTATCCCCTCTTAGACCTCGGCCAAACACAGTCTTGTAGCAACGTTTTAACAACTAAAAAAGCCCTTTGTGGCGGATATTCAAATCTTTTTTACCAGTTATGTAAACAGGTGGGTATCAAAGCTGAAATTATTGAAGGCCTAGGGAAAGTACGTAATTCATCTGACCCCAAAGACCATACCTATCGCTTTGAAAGTCACGCTTGGAACGCTGTTAAACTAGCTAATAAATGGTATTTATTAGACCTTACATGGAGTGCTGGAGCTATTCTCAATGAGCAATTTATCAAAAAATTAAATCTTGAATTTTATATGCCCTCCCCCACGGCATTTAGAGAAACTCACTGGCCATCAGACCCCCTTTGGCAACTGAGTTATTTACCTATCAGCAAGGATGCATTTATTCAAAACAAACCCAATCAAGGAGCCTTATTGCCTTACTTTTCATTCCCTGATACCCTAAAAATTTATGAACGTCTTGATTCTACTCAAAAAGTATTAAACAGTCAAAAGCGAGTTCTCCATTTTGACCCGAGCAATGATAATGCTAAAAATATTCTAGGCTTTCACTCTGCCACCGTTTCGTTGACCTATCTGGAAAAATATGCTCAACTATCTCGAAAAATAAAGAATAAAAAAACACCTCAAGAGCAACAACGAACCGCTTTGGATAATAAAGAACAACTCTATGCTCTGTTAAAACAAGGGGAAGAGGAACTAAGAAAAGGCTTATGGTATTATGATAGTATATCGGATCAAGCAAAAATCAAGGGGATTCCCGAAAATAAAAAGGCAATTTTCCAAAATTTAGAGGCCATCGAAAAAGATAGGGAAATGTTAGGCAAATACTTCGTCATGATTCAACGCATGAGGCAACCGTAGTTAATGATTAATGCGTAATGGTTAATGTGTAATGTTGTGCTTGCCTAAAATAGGTTGACGTAAAACTTACATTTGTTTGGGTAACTATTTTTCAAAAAACAGTTATCGTACCTCATACTTTGTGCCTATGTGCCTTTAAAACTTGATGGACAGAATATTAATACCCAAAAGAAGTTATGAAACAATATGATTTAATCATTGTAGGAGCTGGCCCGATTGGGTTAGCGTGTGGTTTGGAAGCTCAAAAAGCAGGCTTAAATTACTTAATTCTTGAAAAAGGATGTTTGGTAAACTCGCTATATCATTACCCTGCGAATATGACTTTTTTTAGCACATCCGAACGCTTGGAGTTAGACGATATTCCCTTTGTATCGAATAATGCCAAACCGACTCGTTCCGAGGCCTTAGAATATTATAGAAGAGTGGCTTTGCACCGAAAACTAAACATTCAACTTTTTGAAGCAGTGGAAGGTGTTAATCCTATCAATGAGCTATATGAGGTAAAAACAAGCAAGGGACAGTACATTACCCAACACCTCATTATTTCAACAGGCTTTTATGACATTCCTTTTTTGATGAATGTAGCGGGAGAAAGTTTACCCAAAGTGACGCATTATTATCAAGAACCTCATTTTTATGCTATGCAAAAAGTGTTGGTTGTGGGAGCTAATAATTCGGCTGTTGATGCGGCTCTGGAAACTTGGCGAAAAGGTGCAGAAGTAACCATGGTCATTAAAGGCGATGGTATTGGCTCTCGAGTGAAATATTGGGCAAAACCAGATATTGAAAACCGTATCAAAGAGGGAGAAATTAAAGCGTTCTTCAATTCAACGGTACACCAAATTGATGAGTATGAAGTAACAATATCAACCCCAGAAGGCTTAGTAAGCATTCCGAATGATTATGTGATTGCCATGACAGGCTATCAGCCTAATTTGGACTTTCTGACCCGTATCGGCATTGAGTTGAGTGCAGATGAAATTAGAAAGCCAACTTATAGCGAAGAAACACAAGAAACGAACCTTCCGAACGTTTATTTAGCAGGAGTTATCTGTGGTGGGATGAATACCCACTCTCTCTTCATTGAAAACTCACGAATTCATGCGACAAAAATCATAACAAAGATTACAAATTCGTACTAATTTAGTATAAAATGAGTGACCTTCGTTAGGTTTACTCGTTACAAAGGGGATTTTAGGGATAAAATCAATTATTCATAAAATTCGCCTAAGTTTTAAATTATTTATTATCCATTTAACACACTTCAGCCATGTCAGTAAACGCAAAACATCTTGCAACATTTATTCTTGGAGCTGCCGCAGGCGTTGCTCTGAATAAGTATTTACAAAGTGAAGACGGTGAAAAATTAGCCGCCAACTTAAAGGAAAAGGCCAATAACCTCAAGACGGAAGCTGAAGGTGCTATCGACAAAGCTCCTGAGTATTTTGAGAAATTGAAGACAGAAGGGGCTGCGGCTTTGCTGGATAGTTTTCCTGGGCTTGAGAAATTTCTGGGTGAATTGATGGGAATTAAACCCACCGAAAACCCCACCTCGGCAACGGAAGTAAAAGAATAACAAAAAGGCTGTCTTTTCGAGGACAGCCTTTTATTTTTATCTGAAAAGACAACTTAGGAACTTAGTTCAATGGGTTAAATCCTGCTGTTCCTCCCATCATTTTACGAATGTATTTTCCTACAATGTCAAACTCTAAATTGACAGTATCTCCCACCTTAAACGTATGAAAAACCGTGTGTTCGTAAGTATAAGGAATAATTGCGACACGGAAACTAGTTTCCTCTGAATTGAAAACAGTTAAACTTGTACCATTGATACAAATTGAGCCTTTTTCAACGGTGATATTTTGTAAGGTTGGCTGATAAGAAAAGTCAAATAACCAAGAACCATCCTGTTCAGTAATACCCGTAACTACTCCTGTTTGATCCACGTGACCTTGTACGATATGACCATCAAAACGACCATTGGCAGGCATACAACGTTCTAAATTTACTTTCGAGCCTACTTTCAGTTGTCCTAAATTCGTTTTTTTCAACGTTTCATCAATCGCAGTAACGGCATAGTTGTCGCCATCAATGGCAACTACAGTTAGACACACGCCATTGTGGGCCAAACTTTGATCCACTTTTAACTCATTTGTAAAGGGACAAGTAAAGGTAAACGTTACGTTAGTTCCTTCTTGTTGCATATCAACCACTTGACCCATTCCTTCAATAATTCCTGTAAACATGATTGGTTTCGTATAAAAATGTTTGGCGTATAAATCTCATGGAAAGCTACGCTCGTAAAATTGTTTTTTGAAAAAGAGTTCTTTAATTTGAGGAGGAATTGAAGATTCTTCCACAAACAAGAAGCAATATCTATATTTATTCAGTAACCACACATTGTCAATAAAGGATTAATCCAAAATTCAACATCCATAATTTAAAATTAACACTTACTTTTCGGGCAATGCTTGTGTTTATAAACAACCCGCCTTTCCTATATTTGTTCACAAAGTTAATAAAATATAACCTGTAGTCGTCATGAAAAAAATATTCTGGTTCATCGGCCTTGTCGTCATTTCCATCATCACTTATACGTTTTTTTCAGAAGACGATATGCCCGAGACAAGCCCTACGTCTTCTTACAAAGAAAGTATTTTAGCCCTTCGTAAAACCAAAGACAAAGCCTTGAAGGAATCGAAGGAATCACCGATTGAAGACAAGGCTCATTTTAAGGGACTTTCTTATTTTGACGTAGATAGTAGCTATCAAGTAGTCGCAACCCTTGACCTATTAACAACAGGACAAAGCATTAACGTTCAGATGACGGGGGGAGAAACTGAAAAATATGAAGCGTATGCCAATGCGACCTTTGAATTGAAAGGACAAAAATGTGCGTTGAAGATATTCAAAACACCAGAAGGAATGCTCTTTATTCCGTTTAAAGACTTGACTTCTGGAAAGGAAACTTATGGTGGCGGACGCTATTTGGATGCAGACCCAAGTTCTGTAAAAGAGCATCAAATCACCTTAGATTTCAATACAGCATATCACCCATATTGTGCTTATAATGAAGGGTTTACTTGCCCTATCCCTCCTGCGGAAAATTTGATTCCTGTAGCGATTATGGCGGGAGAAAAGCTGGATAAAGCTCATTAATAAAGTTCATTCAACCTATAAGGATTAAGGATAATCTGCTGATTGAAAGCACTTTAATTCCTCGTCCTTATAGGTTTACATGAGTAAGCTAAGTTATTTACTAAAACTTATTTTTTTAGCATACGTCTGAGCTTTAATCGCCAATTCGGTAGCTAAAAAGCAATGCTCTTGGGTCATGGCTGTTTCTGTTCTATTCAACACATCATCGACTAACTGCTTTCCAAAAGGCAACTCCACATCGTTACAATCAATGTACTTTGTTTCTTGATTTGTTACTAAATAAAGGTTATTGCCTGTTGTTCGGTTGGCAATATCAATATTTTTACGAATTTCAATATACCCTTCTGTACCCAAAATTGTCAATCGACCATCTCCCCACGTTTTCAAGCCATCAGGCGAAAACCAGTCCACTCGGATATAAGCAGTTCCTTTGTCACCTTTGAGCATTACATCGCCAAAATCTTCAAAAAGTGGATGTTCTGGATGGTTGAGATTCCCCACCTGCGACGTAACCACCTCTGCCTTCGTTGAACCTGTAAAGAACAAAAACTGATCACATTGATGCGAGCCAATGTCGGCAATAATTCCGCCAAATTTATTTTTATCAAAAAACCAGTCTGGACGTACCGTTGTTTTAATACGATGTGGCCCCATCCCGATAGTCTGTACGACTTTTCCAATTGCCCCAGCTTTCACTAACTCACCCGCCTTTACGGTAGCTCTATTTTCAAAGCGTTCGCTAAATAAAATCGAATAGATTCGCTTGGTCTCTTTTTGTACTTTTCTCACCGCTTCTAATTGTTCTAAAGTCGTTATTCCAGGTTTATCCGACAAAAAATCTTTGCCCGACTTCATCACACGAATACCTAAAGGAGCTCTTTCGCTTGGAATTCCTGAGGTAAGTACCAGTTGATTACTCTTATCTTCCAAAATTTCTTTCTCCGAAGTAGCCACCTTTACTTGTGGGTAGCGTTTCGTGAAGGTATCCAGCAAATCCTGTTCTTTGGCAAATACAGCCACTAATTGTCCTCCGCCACGAGTAACGGCATCCACCATTCCAAAAATATGATTATGATTGATTCCCACCACCGAAAAGCGGATTCTTGGCTCGGCATAAGGGGTAACTACAGGATTTGCTTTCGAAACCACAGCCGAAGAAAGTACCATACCCGCAGCACCGCCAAGGGTGTTTTTTAAAAAGTCACGACGATTATTTTCCATTTTTTTGATGCTCTTTTAATGCTTTTTTCAATGCTTGAGTGGTTGTATAATATTTGGCAATCATGTTAGGGACTTCCCAAGAAGGCAATTTCCCTTGATTGAGGTATTCAAAATACTTTTCGGTAACACGAGCAAAATGGGCTTCATGTCCTTCTTTGTATTTTTCGGGGATAGTTACCTCCCACCCTTTCTCATTCTTTTTCAAGTCTATGCCTTCAAATTTCCGCTGAATCGTAGTCAAGGCATTCTGTAAGGCTTTTTCATAATTTGGGTTCGATGCTAATGGTTCAATGTATAGCGTTGGTTTATAATTTTGCTCTGCACCCTGACGAATCACCAAATTAGCTTTTGTTCCACGCATAATTGAGTAATGCGTATCCCCTCCGCCTTCGGGAGCTTTAAACGCCCACGTTACCGAGGCTTTTGCATGCACTCCTTTTAACTGATAATTGATTTCTCCATTGGCAAAAACCTTTAAAATCGTATCGTTTACCACGTCTTTTTTCAAATAATCAGGAAAAGCATTCAACTTGGTGATTGCTTTAAACTGACTCAAAGTCATGTCAGTTGTCCATCTGCGAGCCTCTCCCATTTTAATATCCTTTTGGTAATCAATCACTTGATTCGGAAAACATTCCCATTGAATTAAATCAACCAAATGGGTATTTACGTCCACGATTCCTTCCCCTTGCTGATTCACATCCATAAACCATGCTGGACGAGTAA
>JACCDQ012188742.1_pt1 | contig 12387 bp, 10 predicted proteins | sample 7446031 | NCBI WGS metagenome assembly JACCDQ01 (sample SAMN15323442, study PRJNA562643) | freshwater metagenome | isolation source: river surface water | place: USA:Blue River Watershed | collected 2017-08-17
ACAAAAGCCAAGGTTTTCAACAACGGCGCTTTGTAGTCCAACGCTTCCCCAGTATAAGAAACGAAAATAGTGGGAATACATAAAGTTCTAACACCGCCTTTTTCGATGATAAATGCAGGTGAGCTTGGATCCCAAGCGGTATAACCTCTGGCTTCGAATGTGTTACGAATTCCACCATTGGGAAAAGAACTCGCATCGGGCTCCTGCTGAACCAACGCTTTTCCACTGAACACTTCAATTCCACTGTCTATTCCTGTAGGTTCGAAAAAACTATCGTGTTTTTCAGCAGTTGTACCACGTAACGGTTGAAACCAGTGCGTGTAATGGGAAGCTCCCATATCCATCGCCCACTGCTTCATTGCTTTCGCTACCTCATCGGCAATGCTTCGGTCAATGGCATGTCCTTCGTTAACCGCCTTGGCAATTTCATTGATTGCCGCATCGGTCAAATAGCCTTTTTGTGCTCTTGGACCAAAAACTAATTCTCCATAGTAAGATGAAATTGGTTGGTGATTCAAATCTGCACCATTGGGTAATTGTGTATTCGTGTGGTTCATGTGTGTGAAATGTTCGGCAAAGTTACTCACATTTTGTGGCTACACCATGATTTTTACATATTAATATTCATAAGAATTCAACAAATGTCATAAATACACTTACTCTGCAAAATCAGGGTGTTTGTCGATTATCATCATTTTTAAGTCGAATTGTGAATATATAATCCACATTTATCCCCAAAATACATCAATACCCATTAAATTCGCCTCCTCTTTATAATTATGGGACATACCCGAATCGATAAATTTACCCCTGCCGGTCTGTTAATTACACTTGGTATTATCTACGGTGACATTGGAACTTCGCCGTTGTATGTTATGAACGCGATTATGGGCAACAAACCCATCTCTGAAGTACTCATTCTTGGGGGGATTAGTGCTGTCTTTTGGACCTTAACCATTCAAACTACTCTAAAGTATGTAATTCTAACCCTTCAAGCCGATAACAAGGGCGAAGGCGGAATATTTTCACTTTACAGTTTATTAAGACGACGTTTTCCCTATTTAATGATTGGCACCATGGTAGGTGGCGCTATGCTGCTCGCCGATGGAATTATTACTCCTCCCATCTCCGTTTCTTCAGCCATTGAGGGTTTAAGAAACATCAATCCTTCAAATGGATACAAAGTAGATTGGAGCCAATTGGAAACGGTACCCATTGTTATTACTATTTTAATAATCGTGTTTTTGTTTCAGCGTGCAGGTACTAATGCCGTAGGTCGTTTCTTCGGTCCTATTATGCTCGTGTGGTTCAGCATGCTCGCAGTTCTAGGTGTTAGTCAAATCGTTCACCATCCCGAAGTTCTAAGAGCATTAAATCCAATTTGGGTATATCGCTTTCTGACCTCTGGGCCTGAAGCCTTGATGTTACTGGGTGCAGTATTTTTATGTACCACCGGAGCCGAAGCTTTGTATAGCGACTTAGGGCATTGCGGCAAACAGAATATTCGAATTTCATGGATCTTTGTTAAAGTTACGTTACTGTTGAACTATTTTGGACAAGGTGCTTGGTTGATGAATCATCTTAACACTCCTTTAGACGGTGCGAGAACATTTTATGCTATTATGCCCGATTGGTTTTTACCAATAGGTATTTCCATCGCAACCATGGCAGCAATTATCGCTTCACAGGCATTAATTACTGGTTCATACACGTTGGTTTCTGAAGCCATTCGTTTACACTTCATGCCCAAGTTTACAGTAAAATTTCCGAGTACCGTTAAAGGTCAAATTTATATTCCCGCTGTGAACACCGCTTTATTAGCGGGCTGTATTGCGATTGTGTTGATTTTCCATGAATCAGAAGCCATGGAAGCTGCTTATGGATTAGCCATCACTGTTACCATGTTGATGACCAGTATTTTATTGTACTATTACTTGCGAATGAAACGTTGGAACACCATCTTAATTTGGATGATTATGTTGGTATTCTTCATCGTAGAATCTACATTCCTTTGGGCAAATCTTGCCAAATTTATGGAAGGCGGTTTTGTTACATTATTGATCGGTATTGGTATTATTGGGGTTATGTATGTTAGCTTCCGAAGCGGACAAATTAAAACACAAATGGTGGTTACAGAGAAATTAAGCACATGCAGAACCAAGTTGAGAAGCTTAAGCCAAGACACTACTCTTCCCAAATTTGCTACCCATTTAATTTATCTCAGTAAAGCTCGCCTCGATGATGAAGTGGAGTCAACCATTCTCTATTCCATCCTCCAAAAGCGACCAAAACGAGCTGATTTCTACTGGTTTATCAATGTAGATGTTACCGACGAACCTTACACCATGGAGTACAAAGTAAATGTCATTGAAAAAAATGATATCTACAAAGTGCGTTTCCGTTTGGGATTCCGTGTTCAGCCCAAAATCAGTCTGTATCTCAAAAAAGTAATTCAAGAAATGTTGGCCAATGGAGAAATCGATTTGGATCCATATTATCACGGTTTTTCAGACAAAACAGCCATTGGGGATTTCCGTTTCGTATTAGTAGATGAAGAAATTTCAGCTGAAAACGAAATGCCTCTCATGGATCATTTCATCATGGACGGCTACGGTTATCTCAAAATGTTGGCTGGAACTCCAGAAAAATGGTTCGGTTTGGATGGCAGTGTGGTTACCAAAGAATTGGTGCCCGTGGTCATTGCACCCGCTACCGATATCAAGCTGAATCGAGTGAAGTAACACTCGTTAATTGCGAAGTAACCCTTTTCAAAAGCACTTGAACTCCTTTTTTTGAATAATTAAACCAATTGAATCATCAAACCATGCAGTACGCAAATACCATAAAGTTGGGTTTCACCCTGTTTTTCGGGGGATGTCTTTTCGGAGATAGTCAGGCTCAAAAATTCAAATTGAGCGACATGAACAATGCCAAATTCCGTCCAAAAGCAGCTCAAATAAAATCGTTTACTCCTGATGGAAAACTATTGTTAAATCCCAAAACCCATTTAGATTCGAAAACATGGTGGATTAACACTCAAAATCCAGCAACCAAATCCGATTCAATCTCCACGTTGTTTAATAGTGCTTGGTTCAATGGTAGTTGGGTGCTAGGTGATACGGCACGCGGCAAAGAATATATTCCATTCAGTCAATTTGAATTTTCACAAAATTCAAAATTCTTGATTTTAAAATTCGATCCCATAAGCATTTACCGACATTCAGCGAATTACAAAGTCAAAGTTTTTGATCTTGAAAATAAAAAAGCGTACAGCATTCCCGGACGAATCATGTATCCCACATTAAGTCCCGACAATGAAAACGTGGCTTATGTACGCGATCGAAACATTTATGTTTTCAACCTAAAAAATTCAAAAGAATACGCTGTAACCAACGATGGAAAGCACAACGAAATCATCAATGGCGCTGTGGATTGGGTGTACGAAGAAGAATTCTCCATGAGTCAGGGATTTGAATGGAGTCCGAGCGGAAAATTCATTGCCTATTATCGATTTGATGAGTCCAAAGTTTCTGAATTCTCCATGGATATCTACGACGGTTTATATCCCAAGAAAGAACAATGGAAATACCCTAAAGCCGGCGAAGCCAATTCAAAAGTCGAAGTAATTGTATTTAATGTTTACAGCGGATTGGGACTAAAACCAACCGATAAAAGCATGAACAACATTGCATTACAGAGAGTTCCACTGTATGCTGATAATGCAACAGCGAAAGATTTTGACATATATATTCCGCGCTTCAAATGGTCCAATTCCGATGAAGTTTTGAGTATACAACAATTGAATCGTCACCAAAATCATTGGGAATTATTGTTCTACTATCCTTGGGGAGGAAGTTCACTACGTTCGCCCATGGAAACACCGTCTGGAGCCAGTTCTTCTGCTGGAGCCGGAATCAATAGTCCAATCAACAAAGCTAAGAACAGCAAAAAATCTGCGAATACCATGGCGCAGAATGTTGATTACACCCCGATGGTCGGACAACTAAAATTGATACTTTCAGAAAAAGACGACCGATACGTTGAAATAAACGACAATTTACAATTCCTTCCCAATGGCACCGAGTTCCTCTATACCTCTGAAAAATCGGGTTTCAACCATATTTACATCTATAATTTTGTAGAAAAGAAAGAACGTGCCGTAACTCAAGGAAATTGGCAAGTCAACTCCATTTTGGGCTACAATAGTGATTCAAAGCGATTGTTCTACACTTCTACTGAAGCTTCCACCATCGAAGATCATATATATAGCACAGATTTGAGCGGTAAAAATAAAATTGAAATCCTACGCTCTAAAACCAATGCGCCTGCAGGAGTATTAACGGGCAACGAATCAGCATTTGCATCTCCCAATTGCCATTGGATTTATATTACGCAATCTGATTTCGCAACCCGTCCAAAATACGCTTGGTACTTGTGGAGCGATGGGTATTTTGAGCAGCATATTGACGAGACCTTCAGCATGAATATGGCTGAAATGTCGCCTGGCAAAATTGAATTTGGCACATTAGATCGCAAAACGGGCAATGGTACTGAGTCGGTTAAGCTCAACTATTGGATGTTAAAACCCGCCAATTTTGATCCCAGCAAGAAGTACCCTTTATTGATGTATGAATACGGCGGACCGGGTAACAGTATTTGCAGAAATAGCTACAATCGTTATTATGTTTGGTTCCAACATTTGGCGAGTTTGGGTTACGTGGTAGCCTGCGTTGACAACCGCGGAACAGGAAATCAGGGAGCTGAATTCAAGAAGTGCACCTATTTGAAATTGGGCGAGTTGGAGCAGTTAGACCAGCGATTTGCCGCGGAATACTTCGGAAAGTTGCCTTATATTGATAAATCGCGTATTGGTATTTGGGGTTGGAGTTTCGGGGGATATTTGAGCAGTTTGTGCTTAACAAAAAGTCCAGATGTTTTCAAAATGGCGATCGCCGTAGCACCGGTTACGCATTGGAAATTTTACGACAATATCTACACCGAAAGATATCTCCGCACGCCTAAAGAAAATCCAGAAGGTTACGAAAACAATTCACCGTTGAACTTCACTCAAAACATAAAAGGAAACTACTTAATTGTGCATGGAACTGCCGACGATAACGTACATTTCCAAAATGCCGCTGAAATGGTAAATTCCTTGATTAGAAATGGTGTCATTTTTGATTCGGAATATTATCCAAACAGAAATCACGGCATCGGAGATCAAGCCGCGCGAGTGCATTTATTCAACAAATTAACGGATTATATTCAGAAGAATTTGTAAACACGTAATTGGATTGGATAAAACAAAAAAGTAAAAACAGAATTTTAGTTCGAATGTTAATTAGACTACATAATGCAAACAGATTTAAATCTTGAATGTATTAATGTAGATCTAAAAATATAGAACAGTTTCTCATCATTTTAAAATAGAATAACAACCATATTATACCATGTTACCAGAAATAGGAAAAGCGGCTCCCGCATTTGAAGCAATAAATCAAAACAATGAATCTGTTAGTTTAGGACAATTCGCCGGTAAAAAAGTTGTTTTGTATTTTTATCCTAAAGATGACACTCCAGGATGTACGGCAGAAGCGTGTGATTTAAGAGACAATTATCAGCGTTTCTTGGATGCCGGTTATGTGGTATTAGGTGTGAGTCCCGACGAACCCAAAAAACACATTAAGTTCATTGAAAAATACAATTTACCTTTTGATTTATTGGCCGACACGGAACAAAAAGTGGCGAATGCTTATGGCGTTTGGGTAGAAAAAAGCATGTACGGAAGAAAGTACATGGGAATGGCTCGAACCACTTTTATTATCGACGAAAACGGGATTTTGGTTGAGGTAATTGAAAAGGTTAACACCAAGGCTCATACGGCTCAGATTTTAAAATAATCGGCGGTAGCTGGAATTAATCTCCTCCCCTATTTTTAGTAATAATTCTTCGATTTCTGTACCTTTGAGGAATTAACGATTACAACTGTAAATGGACGACGAAAACCTTTCGAATCATGTCAATTCAACTGAGCAAAACTCCACTCAAATTACTGTTGTGGGTAATGGAAGTTGGGCTACAGCTTTGATTAAAATCATACTCGACAATTCCTCGAGCCATGTAACTTGGTGGATGCGAGATTCGGAAATGGCCGAATATATTCGTTGTCATGGCCATAATCCAAAGTATTTATCATCGGTAGAGTTTGATACTTCACGATTAACCACTACTTCTAATATTGAAGAAGCGTTACAAGCGTCAAACACAATCATATTGGCGGTTCCTTCTGCGTTTTTACACTCGGTAATTCAAGGCGTCAAACTTCCCCCGAAGAAAACATACGTTTCTGCGATAAAGGGAATTGAACCCAACTCAAAGCGGGTTATTGCTGAGTATTTGAAAGAATCACACGAAATTGAATTGGAACAAGTGGTCTTGATTTCAGGTCCTTGTCATGCGGAAGAAGTAGCACTTGAAAAATTGAGTTACCTAACCGTAAGTGGATTCAAGTTGGAATTGGTGAATCAGCTTGCCGATATATTGCGCGGAAAATTCATCAAGGTTTCAACCACTCATGATTTGATTGGTGCGGAATATGCATCCGTTTTGAAAAATATTTATGCCATTGGAGCCGGAATTGCACACGGTTTAGGATATGGAGATAATTTTCAGGCCGTTTATGTGGCTGCTGCCATTCGCGAAATGAAGTCTTTCTTGCATGAAATTCATCAAGATGATAGAGATGTCAAAGAAGCTGCTTACTTGGGCGACTTATTAGTTACATGTTATTCTCAATTTAGCAGAAACCGTTCTTTCGGTAATATGTTGGGCAAAGGATATTCGGTAAAATCGGCTCAACTGGAAATGAATATGATTGCCGAAGGCTATTACGCAACCGATTTGGTTTATCAAATGGCCAAAAACATGAATTTCCAGATGCCTATAGTTGAATCGATACATCAAGTGGTTTACCAGAATGCCATCCCCCGAAAAGTTTTCAAAAAACTCTCAGAGGAACAGCTTCAATGATTTTAGCAGAGCTTCTGAATTAGGAGAGCTTACTGTTTTGTAGAGCTTACCGATTTAGAAAAGCTTCTGAATTAGGAGAAACGCTTTCAATGAGGCTAGAAAAAAATGGAAAATAAAGCGCATAATCAAAACTTATAATGGTTTTAATTGTAAATAACCTGTAAAATGACATTCAAGATTTATACTCGCAAAGGAGATGACGGAAAAACCGCTTTAATTGGTGGAGATCGCGTTGCAAAACACCACATTCGCGTAGAAAGCTATGGTACGGTGGATGAGTTAAACAGTCAAATTGGACTGGTTAGAAGTTTTGTTCAAGGCAGCACGGAGGAACAGTTTCTTTCAGAAATTCAGAATACTTTATTCACTTTGGGAAGTTATTTAGCTTCTTCTCCACATTCCAAAATGGTACTACCCAATTTTGACGAATCGGAAATTGAACGCATGGAAGTGGAGATTGATCGCATTACTAGTCAATTGCCTGAATTGCGCAATTTCATTCTTCCTGGAGCAACTCAACAAGGGGCTCATTGCCATGTAGCTCGTTGTGTTTGCCGCAGAGCCGAAAGACTGTGTGTGCATTTATCCGATATCGAAGAAATTCCTGAATTCGTTATTAGCTATTTGAATCGTCTGAGCGACTATCTATTCACGCTGGCTCGATTCTTAGATCAGAAGTTCGGGGGACGTGAAATCCCTTGGATTCCCAACGCTGCCAAGTAAATTCAAACGAGGACAAGAAGTTAAAGCCCTTGTGAATTTATAGGGTTTTAGGCAGGATGAAACAGGTAATTACAAACTGACTTTCCCATTAATGCTTGGTCGGATTTGATGCAAAATGAATCAGGCAACCACATTTCGACTATCCCCCATTACGTTTTTCGTGTTTGAGCTAAAATGAAATAGGGCAGCACATTTCGACTACCCCCCATGACGTTTGTCGGGTTTAAGGCAAACATTATCGAAAAACAATTGTTTTACATGGAGAGATTGAAAAAAAATCAAAAAAGACTTTGTCATTTGTTTAAACAAATTTAATTTTGCGTACGTTTGAAAGTGAAATAGACAAAGTGAACTGGATAAAACAAAAACAGAAATAATTAAAACCAATAAAAAATTATACAAAAACACATGAAAAAAAATTTCATCTACGTAACCGCAGCTTTAGCAGTATTTGCTATGGCATCTTGCGGAAGCAACTCCAGCGAGGCTGGTTCTGCTGATTCTACATTATCTGCTTCTGACAGCGCTGCAACTTACACAATCGCTGAAGGTAGTACTTTAGGTTGGGGTGGTTCTAAAGTAGTAGGTGTTGGTGCACATGCTGGAACTATTGCCATTTCAGAAGGCACTATTTCTGTTGAAAACGGAAACATCACTGCAGGCAACTTCACTATCGACATGAAGAAGATTGTAGTTACAGATTCAGCTATGCCTGATGAGTACAAGCAAAAATTAGTGGGTCATTTCTCTGCTGATGATTTCTTCAACACTGAAAAATTCCCAACTGCTAAATTTGAAATTACAGGTGTTAAAGCAGAAGCTAACGGTGAAAACACTCACGTTATTTCTGGTAACTTAACCTTGCGTGATTCTACAAAGAACATCAATATCCCTGCTGCAGTATCTATCGTTGATGGTAAATTGACTGCTAAAGGTACAACTACAATCAACCGTTTGGATTGGGGTGTAAACTACGATAAAGCAAGCATGAGTTTGACTGAAAAAGCTCAAGCTGCTTTGAAAAACGGTGTTGTTTCTAAAGACATTACCATTTCTTTTGACTTAACTGCGAATAAGAAGTAATTTTATTTGATTGAGTTTTAACAAAAAAGGCTGCCAATGGCAGCCTTTTTTGTTTTTATAATTGTCCAGTTTTGAAACAAACGAACCAGATTTTGATTTTACAATCTAGGATTCGTTCTTAAACTTGAACATTACCTATTGCGATTTTTATGCGTAACGATTTCCAACCCAAACAAAACGGCGATTTATAAACAACGCGTCTGTAAATGTAGCATTTCCACTAGGATTACCACCGGTTACGTGAAAGTCGCTAAATGCAGCATGTTGATTCACAAAAGCAGCGCCGGTAAAATTGAAACTCACAGGTGTAAACACGGCATTCATTACTTCCTCTACCCTTTCACAATATGTTTGATCCGTTGAGTAGCACAAACAGGTAATAGCACCTTTGTTTTCTGCGTTAAACGCCGCTAATTCCAACGCTTTATCCGCATTTACAACTTTAACTACAAACATAATTGGACCAAAACATTCTTTGTTCCAAATTGCTTTATCACCTTCTTCGATAGCTACAACACTAGGGGTCATGATTCTAGCATCATTAAATTCTGCGTTTTCCACTTGTGCTGAAACAGGTGATTTACCCAATGAACCCAAAGTTTCCATCACACGATTTCTAGTCAAATCATTCTGGATTGCTCCAAGTGTAAACGGTCCCATTTTAGGATTTTCAGCCATTCCAACAATTGCTTGTTGAATGCCATTCACAACTTCATCGAACGACAATGTGCCTTCTGATGTTTTAATTCCTGAAGCTGGAACAAAAATATTTTGTGGAGCCGTACACATTTGTCCGCTATATAAACTTGCTGAAAATGCCAAATTGCCGAAAACGGCTTTAGGATCGGCGACGCTTTCCAAAATCACAGAGTTAACACCTGCTTTTTCTGTAAACACAGTTTTACCTGGTAACGATTCGATGTATTCACCAAATTCAGATCCACCGGTATAATCAATTAATTTCACAGAAGGATGTTCAGCTATGTGCTTCGTAATTGGACTAGCTAGACTGTCAACAGCCAACTGAACCAATTTTGCGTCTAAACCATGTGCCATGAATACCTTTTGCATTTCAGCAACAACGATTGCGATAGGCAATACACTTTTAGGATGTGGTTTAACGATCACTGAATTACCCGTAATCAAGTTTGCAAAAACACCCGGAACGGTATTCCAAGTTGGAAAGGTGGAACAACCGATTACCAATCCAACACCTTTAGAAACAGGTTTAAAGTTCTTCTTCAAAGTAAGATCAAACTTACCCATATTCTTCACCCAAGTAACATCCGAAGCAAAACGGGTTAATTCTTGCAAACCTAAAGCAATTGACTCCAAAGCTCTATCGTTTGCATGTGGACCGCTTGCCTGAAAACTCATCACGAAACTTTGTCCCGTTGTATGCATCGTCGCATAAGCGATTTCAAAGAAACGCCCCGTAATTTTATCTAATGTTTCTAATAAAATGTCTGCGCGTTTTTCTGGAGATAAATGACTCCATGCTTTTTTAGCATCTACGGCGCTCGAAATCAACGAATCTACCGAGAATGCTGGGTATTCAATCCCCAAACCGACTTGCATGTATGGTGAAACTTCCTCTCCTATCCATGAAACAGCCCCTTCACTTTGAAGTTCTTCAAACTTATTACTTAACCGTTTTTGGAACGCCAACTTTCCTGCTTCATTCGCTTCTTCCGGATACGCCTTTGGGTTTTCAGGATAAGCAGAATAATACGTTCTCAATTTCAATTGTTCGATTGCTTCCGCAATTCTTGGATTTATGCTCATTTTATAATCTAATTAATTTTAATACTGCTATTTTTGATTCTACATTACTAAGTTTATGATTTAGATCTATATAATCTTTTATTAATTATTCAACTTTAACCGAAGAATTATTATGCTTGACCTGTTTGACCTCCAAAATTCAATGGGAAGTTTGCGGTGTTACCTTCCTGAAGATCCACTTCACCGAAATGCTCCTCAAACTTCGTCAAATTATCTCCCAACGCAAGTAACAAACGCTTAGCGTGTTGTGGCGCTAAAATAATACGACTTTTGACTCTTCCTTTGGGGATACCTGGCATCATACGTACAAAGTCAATCACAAATTCGGTTTGACTGTGTGTTATGATGGCGAAATTGGAATATATTCCATCTGCTATTTCTTCACTCAACTCAATATCCACTGTAGGTTGATTGTTATTTTCTGGATTCGACATAGTTTAATTTTTAACGCAAATTACGGAAATTTCAACCAAAGCATCTTTAGGTAAGCGAGAAACCTCTACCGTTTCACGAGCGGGATAAACATCTTTAAAGTATAGAGCATATACTTCATTTACTTTGGGAAAATCATTCATATCCTTTAGAAATATAGAAGTCTTAACAACATTGCTAAAAGTTAAACTTTTTACATCCATAATGGCTTGAATGTTCTTCATCACCTGATGCGTTTGTTCGGTAACATCCTGGGAAGTGAATTGTCCTGTTTTGGGATCTAAACCGATTTGGCCAGAAAAATAAAATTGATTTCCAACCTGTACTGCTTGACTGTAAGGACCAATGGGTGCGGGTGCGTTTTTAGAAAAAATAGTTTCTCTCATATTAATTGATGTATTTTTGTACGAACATGAAAATAGCAGTATTGGGATCAGGAATAAAATTAAATTCCTGGATGAATAAACATTCCTCAAACACTTTATTAACATACGTGCAAGATACACAATCCTGCGGCGAATTTGAAGTATTCATAGACCTGAATTTCGATGAAAACCCAAAAAGAATTGCAGAATACGCAAAACATTCTCAAACACAATTCCTGCTGTCCTCCAATTTAACTACAATTGACCAAGCGATTTTCGATCTAGGCATTCAGGCAAACACATCGAATATGGTGGGCATTTGTGCATTCCCTCATTTAATTGAGCGGAATACATTGGAAATTTGCCACACCGTATCTGCATCCACCGAAAAAAAGAAAATAACAGATACATTCAATCAGATAGCTGATATTTTGAGATATGAAAAAACACAGTGGGTGCAATCCAGAGTGGGTCTAGTAACGGCGCGTGTTTTATGCATGATTATCAACGAAGCTTATTATACGGTTCAAGAAGGAACGGCAAACAAATTGGATATTGATACCGCCATGAAACTGGGCACCAATTATCCCAAAGGACCATTTGAATTTTTAGAATTATTCAGCCTACCATTGGTTTACAAACAGTTAGAAGCCCTTTACAGTGATACGCATGAAGAACGCTACAAGATTTGCAGCTTATTGAAAAGTGAATATATAACTCAGTAAAGCATTTTAGTTGAATGTTCTGTATTCAACTGAGGGAATTTAGACTCAAAACAATTGAATCAGATGTAATTAATCCAGATTTGTATTAAAAACGAATATTAAATAAACAGAAAAGCCACCTCTCGGTGGCTTTTCTGTTTAAATCACTATGTAACTAACTGTTTTTTCTTAGTGTTGGATATTGATCTTAGTGCTAACGACTTTGTCGCCGCTCATTACTTTTACCAAGTACATGCCGTTGCTCA
>JACCDQ010008033.1_pt1 | contig 12386 bp, 9 predicted proteins | sample 7446031 | NCBI WGS metagenome assembly JACCDQ01 (sample SAMN15323442, study PRJNA562643) | freshwater metagenome | isolation source: river surface water | place: USA:Blue River Watershed | collected 2017-08-17
ATTGATGACAGGCCACAACCTCGTCTGCTTTGCATGATATAGACGCAATGTCTGCGCCAGCATCGCGCTTATGAACTCCGCGAGCTCAGGAGATATCGACGGGGCGATGTCAGATACGGCGTTCGGGATCGGCGCCTGGTCGTGATAGCAGTGGTGCTCGCCGTTCTCGTCCGGGTGGTAAGTGACATTCCCGTGAATCCCGGATCGGTCAATAATCAGGTGTGGGAAAAAGAAGGTGTCGAATCGATGATTCCAGCCGAGGCTGTCGACGCCTATGAAGCGCGGTAGATCTGCGCGCTTTACGCGCAGTACCTCCATGACTCGCCTGAACTCTTTGGGGCGGCTGATATTGGCAGAGCTGTCTTTTCCATGCTCTCTGTCTGCCAGCGTATGCAGGTTTCTAAGAACTGCCTCAAGCGCCGAGGGATTCTCAAGTGTCTGGGTTGTAACGTCGAAACGGACAATGACCTGTCCGATATAGGCCTTACCAACATACCTCGATTCCTGCAAGGTAGAGAAGCAGACCATGCGCTCGAACTCCAGAATGAAGTTCGTGGCCTTCACGAGTTCGTTGTTCGTTTCCACCCTGTATCCATCAGGGTATTCGTAGATCGCTCCCTTGTCGTCCTTGTCCAAAAGCTTGCGCTGCAGTACGTTACGTATTTCCTCGGCATTCGAACTCTGCGGCATCATGTCCGCGCGCTTGAGCAGATAGGATCGTATTTGAGGACTCAGACGCATTCCGCCAAGCATGTCCTTGAACTCTGTGAACTTGTGCTGGTAGCAGACCAGCATATGGTCCAGGATTTCCGTGAGCGTCATTTCAACGCCGTCCACCAAAAAGGTTGCATCGTCGAAGCCTTCGATCATTGACCAGTTCGGGAAGTCTATAACCATTTCTTCGATCGTTGCCTGGAACCTCATGGCCGCGAATTTATGCCCGTGCATACCAGCCCTGGCGTTGATGTGCAGGCTTGTCGGGAACCAGTCTGGCTCAATGGTGCTGTCGATCTTGGCACGCGCCATGGCTGTTTGGTAGCAGGAGTAGATCTTCACTTTCGTCGTCGTCGGCTCAAGGCTCTGCAGGCCGAACCAGGAAGCACGAAACGGGAACACCGGGCACAGCTTGAAATCTTTGAGTCCGGCGCTGATGATGCGGAGGCAGCTCAGGGTGTGCATGTTGCCCCAGTATGGAGCGACGGCCGCCGGCCTACCCTGGAGGACAGGGGGCGGCGTTATGCCCAGCATGCACAACAGGAGCACCAGTGTGTCAGACTGCTTTGAGGTCAGGAACCAGTGCCCGCGCTCAAACGTGCTGGCTGGGAGCTTGAGGAGGGAGGCGAACTCCTGCCGCAGGCGAACCCGCTCGATATCCGTGACGAAATTCTGGGTCTCCACATCGATCGCGAAATCGAGCAATTTTCGGCGTAAGGAACACCCCAGGCTCTCCTGCTCTACCCGGTCCCGGTAGTAGGGGACCTCCTCCGCCGCCAGCGTTATGGCTTCCCGGTATCCCCCCATGTGCTCGGCCATGTAATCGAGCGCGCTACCCCTGGAAAACGTGCAGCTGTGGCTGTCACAAACGAAGGATTTATCGATAATCCACATCCTGGAATCACACCTGGGGCACCGGGTGCTGAGCACTCCGTCGACGCGCCGGTAGGACTCATTGACGAGCACGACGGCTTTCAGGGGTGAAATGAGGTCATGCATAGCCACAAGGAATGTTGACAGAAGCCCCCCAAAAAGGCATGCTGCGGGCGTGGATACTCAAGACTTCACCACGGACCCCCAGATGTCCTTCATGCTTCTGCTCAAGGAAGCTGGAGCGATTCCGAGCTGGCTCGACCAGATTCCAGAGCCTGAAGACGTGGCCAAGCTGCCCAATGTGGCGTTTGCCGATACCTTCGAGAGGAAGATGCCGCTGCACACCAAGGCCGCCGCTTTCATGAGCGCCGTCAGCGTTGGCGTCTACGGGTATCCCGAGTCTCCCAGCTGGATGAATCGGTTGAAGGCCGCTTGCGTAAGCTACGGCATCACTGATGAGGTTGAAAAAGCGCATGCGGTGTTGGCACCCGAGAGTTACCACAAGGCCGCGGCCGAAGGAAACCAAAAAAAGGCCTGGGCGCTCGAGCTCGTCCCTACCCCAGGCGCCGCCCCGTCTCGCTACTACCCAATCAACAACCCGGATGAGATCGAAGATTCGGCGCTGAAACTCGCCAGCGACATGTTCAAGGAAAAGCTGCCGGGCACCTGGTTTGCCGAGGCCGCCGACAATCTGATCAAGGCCGCTGATGCACACGGACTGTCAAGAACCCGCCTGCCGGCCACGGTCCTGGCTCTGGGAGAGGACCGCCTGCCGAGCCCCGAGTATCTGCAAGAGCAAATCGAGCGCCGCGTCAAGCAGGCCAGCCTGGGCTCCGAGGTTGAGGAGATCTACAAGGAAGCGGCGGAGATGGCGATCAGCGGCGATGCCTCTCCCCTGGACGCAGCCCATGTCTGGGAGATGGCGGATCGCAAATTCGGCATCCGTCTTACCGACACCGTGGCCAGCCCAGTGGCCTCGTTCCGCTCCGGTATGACCCGAGACAGCTTCCACAAACTGGCCGGGCAGATTGTTCCGATTGCCGGTATCCACGTTCCTTTCAATCAACTGAAGCTCCTCAGCGATCCTCTGGTGGCCGCGGCCCTGCCCATGAAAGTGGCGGCAGTGGTCTTACAGGCCAAGCAGCAGGAAGACGGGCTGAAAGCCGCGGCGTTCATCCAGGAGCTGGATGAGCCCCAGCAGTTGCAAATCCTTGAATTCATGACCGAGACAGCCAGTGCTTGACGCCCCAGCCAGACTCGATCGGAATGCCGCCCGCGCTGTGCTGGCCGATGCTGACTCGTCTGCCCTTGCCTGTCTGATCGCCGTCACCTGCTTCGTCGGTGACGATATTCTGGACGAAGACGGGCAGCCATACACGGCCGACGAACTGCAGGAGATGCTGCACCCGGACAATGTGATCCTGGCTGACGGTAACCTGGACAAGATATGTGGGCTTTTGTTTACGGCGTCTGGCGACGAGGCACTCGTTCTGCCCGCCATATTTCAGCGAGTCGTGGCGGCCGTCATTGAAGGCGACCCGTTCGCATTCGAGGACGACAACGATACTCCCACTATCCCCGAAGTTTTCTGGACCTTGTATCAGCTGGAGCTGTTGCTCGAGGAGCCCCTGCTCGACGATCTGAGTGCCAAGGTCCAGCGCTACATCGCGAAGCTGGCGGAGGAAGAAGCCGAGGACATTGCAGCGCTTCAATCCCAGCTGGACTCGGTAGGGGATGATCTTTCCGGGCTTGAGGGGTATGCGGACAAGTGCCTGAAGTTCCACAAGTTGCACCTGGCTACTCAGCTCAAGGCCCTTGGCTGCAAAGCCGAATGGATTGCCGACTTGGATCAGGATCTGGCTGCGGCGCTTTCCTAATCCCTGTTGTCCGGATCTCTTTGGTAGTTGGACAAGGCCCTGGAGAACGGGTTCATAGAGCGGATGTTTCCAGATTCGCCTCCGTATACAGCATTGCGGATCATAGTGCGCGCTGCCGGATCTTCGATCAGCATCTGCTGGACAGAGAGGCGCAGCAAGCTGAATGCAAAGTTCAGAGAGTGCACCACGTCATCAGGACGGCTTGGGTGACGATGATAAACGAACCGCCGACCCTTATTACCGCGCTCCTTGTCGATGAGCACCCGGTTCATGTTCAGGAAGTCCCGGAGATATTCTTCCATCTCAAGCCAGGACGGCGCCAGAAGGATTGGATCGGCCATGACGATAGCCATGTAGAGAGCCGTGATTGATTCCGTGCGGTTGAGCATTAGCATGTTCTCCAGCGTCGATTTCTTCGGCGGAGCACAGACTGGAGCCTCAGGAGGCGCGTAGTCGAAGATCACGTGACGGGTGGCATCGAGCATCGGGTGAGAACGAAGAAGGGCGTGGTAGTGCTGGCCGCCACCAAAGTCCGACGCCATGGCGCCGGCGCTGTAGGCCCTGTGGTCAGACACGATATCGTTCATGATGTGCTTATAGTCCTTTCCTGCGTGTCTCCGGATATGCAGAATATGCACCTTGTCATCAGGCGCCACCCCAATGATCGAGTGAACGGTACTCGAAACCTTGGTCCGTGTCATCGGGTTGTAGTCCGAACCGCCCCAGTCGAATCCGCTTACCACAAAGCGGTAATAGCCCTTACGGCTTTTTTCTTTTCTGGTAGCCGGGCTATCGCTAAGCACACAAATCCGTTTGAGGTCGTTTTCAGAGACTTCTTGGTTGGCCTCTGCCAGGGGGATGCCCAGCTTTTCCTGGATCATCTTCTTCGGATCTCGGATCATCGTCTTGTAGATGCCGTTCCACTCAAGAGGATTGATGACTTTGTCCGGATTGATGATCTGCGGTACGTGGACACTAATAATCCGATCATCGGCGCCCTTGGGGTTCTCGAACCTGTAGTATCCATTCAGCGGGTCGATCTTGTGCCCGGTCTTAGGATCCTCCATGCGGTAGGGTCCGATGTATGGCAGCACCTGCTCGGGATCTCCACAGTTGATCGTCTGCCCGTTGTCTTTGACGATGTGCCAAACGCCGCGAGTCCCTTCTTGGTAGCGGGCCTCCAGTAAGGTCTCAGTCGTCGTTGAGGTTCCGGCATAGACCACGGACTTGATTGCGCTGTCGTTGAGCACTTCGAGCACTTCGGTCTCTAGCCCTGGGTCGAATAGCTGGCACTCGTCATATAGCACTTCGTCATAGCTCTTACCACGCGCCGGAGTGGCAGAGGTCTGGATCCTCAACATTTCGACGATCGCCCCGTTCGCATATTCCCGGTAGGCCATGTTCTGCTTGAACTTGTCTCCAGTGGGGCCGGGATACCTGAAGGCCCGGTCGATCTCGGCATACTTGCGGCAGTAGGTATTGAGGGGCTCTGTGTGGGGCGCCACATACAGCGATCTGAACTTCGGGAACATATGGGCGCCCAGACGCTGTCTGGTGCCAAGCGAAACGCTCTTGCCGATCTGACGGGAGCCGCGCATGACCCAGGTGTGATACGCCATCAAGAAAAGGAACACCATATTGAATGGCCGCTCCCGCATGCTCATGGGCCTGTTCTTTGGATACTTTGGGAAGTAGTGCCCCATGAGCGGGGATAGGTTCCGTCCGCAAGCGGCCCAGATGTCGAACTGCAGTTGCCCCTCCACTTTCTTGCGCTGCATAGGTGGCAGCTGGCTGGCGGCCGCCAGATCTACGAATGCCTGCCTTACTTTGTCCGAAAGAGCAACGTCCTCCCTCAGGCGCCGAGCCAGGTCATAGAACTCGGGCTCTATATGGCCCAGCGGAAGTTGCATATCCTCTACCCTAGGAATGCGCTCGGCATAGTCAAGACGTGAAATGAAGCTAGGTTCTGCGTTATATGAAATTGACCATGGCAACTCGTAATGCCAATGGATCAGTGATGGTAGGGCTGGTTATTGTCGCCGCGCTGGTAGGCGTCGGCTGGCAGCTCTTATCAACCTGGTTCTGGTGGCTTGGAATCTTTGCCATATTCTTCCTTATATCCAAGGTGGACAGTGGTATAGATTTGGTCATCAAGATCGTGCGAAGCCTTGAGCATCGCGAACGGAGCCCAGAGACTGTACCAGCGCAGTCGACCTGGAAACCTGGGGGCGCCGTCAAAAAGACCCCTATGTTCACCATCGTCGGAGAGGATGATTGACGATGGAGGCCACGTCCTATAGGATCTGGCCATGAGGAGTCGCACGGATATCGCCCTGGGAAAACCCCCCGGGCTTTGGTTTGTTCCTCGGGATGGTCGTGCGCCGATTGTGCGCCAGACCAAAGAAGTGGAACCCAGTAACCTCGCTGGATTTGAACCAGAGACAGAAGAACCTCCTTCGACGGATGCCTACGCTGATGCGCGGGCCGATGTTTTCAACGAGTGACTTCTGGGCCCGTGTGCCTCCAAGCTTTACGGTAGTTGACAAGCAGCAGCAACCTGCGCAATCTGGGTGGGTATGAGCGCCAAGAAGAAATTGCTGCCTGCGCCTCCTAAGAAGAGCGCGCCGGCTTTCAAAATAATCCCCCTGGAAACCCCCAGACGTCCCTCTATTGAGGACGTCCAAAAGGCACTCGATGTGTTGGTGGCCTTTCAGGCCTCCGACGCATCGGTGCCAATTCCAGATGATCCGGCCGATTTATTTTTCTGCTATGACATCAAAATGACCTGCAAGGGTCGCGAGATTTACCGTCACCGCGGCACGCGAGAAGTGAAGGATTTAATGTCCGAGCACGGAATTGCCGGAGCAATGGAGGTTCTGGACATGGAGCTGTTGCAGCTGATTCGACCACTGAAATCAAAGGCGACAAAGTGGATCAATGACGTATTGGAAGCCATGCAGTGACACTGCAGTGGCGCGGGGCGTAATGGAGGGCCTTATAGGCCTGAGTATGCGCGTGATTTAGTGACGAAAGATAATGCACTTACAACCTATAGATTCGCCGTATGAACTTTTCGTCGATGGCAGCCCAGGCCCTAAAACAGGGACCGGATATTCCGGATGGGGCGTCGTGCTGATGGCCGGTAACACCCCGGTCTATGAGGCCTGCGGTGTTGCGGCTACGCGAATGACGACAAACGCAACCGAGTTGGAGGCCTTGATTCAAGGTATGTCCTACTTGTTGCGTTTGAACCTTCCGACAGTGATCCCGATCTGGTGCGACAGCCAATACGTGGTGGACACCATGGGCAAGCTTGCGCGGCTCGGGCACGAAGAGTTCATGACACCAAAAGGAAAACCGATCGAAAACGCGGAGCAGATCAAAATGCTCTACGACCTGTGGTATCGGATGAACATGAACGAGCACTGCTTGATCCGCAAGGTCAAGGGGCACATCGGAAAGATTGGAAATGAGTTGGCGGATGCGCTGTCTAAGCGCGCTGCCTACAAGGGAGATATTTGGTACCAAGATAACAGAATACCGCAAAATGACACGAACTGAAACCGTAAGTTTTATTCACACTGCTGACTGGCACATCCGGGATATGCAGTATGGCCGCACCTTCCGCGGCGAGGACTATCGCAAGGCCATCCGCCAAGTGATCGACATCGCGATCAAAAACAAGGTCGACTTCATCATCAACGGTGGTGACACCCTGCACGTCAACCGTCCGTCTGAGACCATGCTCGAGTTCCTTTTCGAGGTCCATGAGCGGCTCGAAGCGGCCGGCATTCCGATGTATACGGTGACCGGCAATCACGACACGTCGCAGCCTTCGTTCCTGAAGTTCCCGTCGATCGGGCGTAAGAAGGAACCGATCAAGCTGGACTTCAGCTTCCAGGGTCCCTGCGGTATCGTGTGCATCGACCACCAAGTCGTGACCCACAAGGGCATCCGGATCTCCGGTTTCCCCGCCATTGGGTTCGGCCCGAAGCCGGGCGAGAACGGCACCGTTGAGCTGGACCGGGTAAACGGGATCACGCTGCTGGAGAAGATCGACGGCCAAGATCCGGTCGACATCTGCGTCTGGCACGGCGCCCTCGAGGAGTTCGTGCCGTTCCCGATGCGTGACAGCGGTAGCATGCACCAGCTCCCAGCGGCCTATGCCAAGGCCTGGCTCCTGGGCGACATCCACCTGCGCGACCGCAAGCGCCTGGAGAACGGTGCGCTGGTCAGCTATCCCGGCACCGTCGAGATGTGCGAGCGCGGTGAGCCGGCGAAGAAGTTCGTCGATCACTACACGCTGGAACCTGGCTGGCGCGAGAAGCCGTTCCCGGAGCCCGTTGAGCTGGAGCTGGAGACCCGCCCTGTCGTGTTCCTGACCGTGGCTGACGAAGCCGAGGCTGACCAGGCCCTGCAGAAGATCCGCCAGGTGACCAACGACAATCCGGGCAACGCGCCTCTGATTTTCGCCCGCTACTCCCGTGACCTGAAGAGCTGGGTGAACCGGGTGCAGATGATGATTGACCCCAAGGACACCGTGTTCCGCGCGGCCGTGTTCAGCAACAACTACCGCGGCCCAGTTCATGGCGCCGTCGAGGGACGGCTACCGACGCTGGCCGAGATCGTGGATGAGGTGGTGCCCGTCGGCACCCCGCTCAACGAACTGGCCCGGAGCCTGGTGGTTCCGAACGCCCAGATCCGCCATGAGATCGTGACCTGGACCGAGAACAGACTCAATTCCCAACCTGCCATTCAATGAGAGTAACCCGACTGATTTTGAAGAACTGGGGCCCACACAAGGACCTCGATCTGGATATGGACTCCGCGGTGTTCGGCCTTCTTGGTCCCAACGCCAGCGGCAAGTCCAACATCATGAGCGCGATCGCCTTTGCCTTCACCGGCCTGCTGGACCTGAACCAGGACACCTACGTCCGGAGCGTCGAAGGCGAGGACATCTCGAACGGCTCGGTCGACCTGTATTTCGTGAAGGGTGGCATCAAGGGCCAGATCTTCCGCCAGGTCGGCAAGAGCCCGGCACGCAAGCTCTGGTGGGATGGGGCCAAGAAGCCCCTGACCAAGGCCGGAGACATCGAGCCGCTGATGGCCCAGATCCTGGACTGCGACAAGCAGGCCATCGATCAGGCGGTCTTCCTGAGCCAGGGGCACCTGGCGGACTTCCTGCTCGGCACCCCCACCGAGCGCGAGGAATCCTTTGCCCGGATGTGCCTGGTCGACCGGCTGGCCCTGGTGGCCGACGTTGCGGCCCAGGAAAGCCTGAGGCTGCAGAAGACGGTCACCGACCTGACCTCTCAGCGGGACGAGGCCATGCTGTCCAAGGAGCAGGCGGAGGCCGCCCTGAGGACCGTCGAGAGCGAGCTGGAATTGCACCCAGATCGCTCCAGGGAGCTCGAGTGGCTCTCCGAGCACATTGTGGCGACCGAGCAGCTCCACGGCCAGCAGGCGCAATACCAGGCGCAACTGGCGGTCGTCCAGACTACTCAGGAGCGGGCGGCCGCCCTGACCGCGCCCGCCTGGCTCGCTGCCGGCACCGAGGCCGAAACCGGGACTAGCCTGCAGGAGGCCATCGCCAAGGCCCGTGTGGCCGAGAGCGAGGCACAAACCCTGCAGCGCTCCCAGGCCATGGCCCGCCAGAGCCGTTCCCGGGAAGCTGAGTTGCGGAAGACGACGCTCGAGACCATGGGACTGGCGCCTCGGATGTATGAGGTGCAGCAGGCTCTGGACGCCGTCCTGAAGCAGATCATCGACGCCCAGGCTTACCAGGCCTGGATCGCCCAGGAAGCCCAATGGCAGGCCCGCTGGAAGGCCAACCAGGACTCCCAGGCCAAAGGTGCTGAGGAGATCCTCAAGCTCGGAACGGTTGAAGAGATTCAGGCGAAGGCTACGGCGGTGCAGGAGGGCCTGGCGGCCCTCGCCGGCCGCAAGTTCCAGCTCCAGCTGGCTACCGAAGCCGAGGGGCATGCCAGTGGGTGCTGCCCGCTCTGCCAAGGCACCGACCTGAGCCGGATCCTCAAGGGACCGGAACTGGCCGCGGCCAAGGCCGAGCTGGCGAGGGAGGAGGCGGATCTCAAAGCGATCCAGACCACGATCGCCAACGAGCTCGGCACCCTGAACCGGTATCTGGCCCGCATGGAGGAGCTCAAGGCGCAAGAGGCGCAGCTGCGGACGGAGCGCCAAGCTCCCTGGGATGCGTCCAAACCGCAAATTGCGGCCGACCAGTTGCCGGCGCTCGAGATCGAACGACGGAAGCTGGACGAGGAGCGGGCTGCAATTCATACCCGGCTGCAGGCCCTCCCTGGGCAGCAGAACGAGCTGAACACCCTGTCTGAGACCAATGCCCAGCAGCCGACGGAGGAGGAGTTTGCCCAGCGCATTGCCGCCTGCCAAGCGCAGGCCCAGGATCTGCAACAGAACCTGGATAAGCAAGCGGAGCTGTCCGCCTACGTTCAGCGCAAGGCCGAACACCGGCAGCACGTTGAGGCGGCACAGGCCAAGTTGACGGACCTGCAGGATTCGATCGACAAGCTGCTGGCTGTGGCAAAGGCGCGATGGAACATGAAGCCCGTGGGGCTGCTGCTCGAGGTTGAGGCTACGGTCAGCACACTGCGCGAAGCTCTTCAGCAGCTGCAGGAAAAGCAGGCGGCGAGGGAGCGCGTGCAGGGCATGATCCGCGCCAATACCGACGCACTGCGCCGGGCTGAAAACCGGGTGGCCGAGATCGAAGAGCGGGCACGGCGCAACGCCGCGACGCTGACGGTCATCGGCCAGCTGGATGAGCTGAAGGACGCGTTCAGCCGGCAGGGGATTCCGAGGCACTATCTGGCCAAGGTATTCGAGACGCTGGCGGCGATGACGCAGGAGCGGCTGGTCGAATGGGAAACCGACTTCCAAGTGGAGCGGGATCCTGAGCAGCTGTTCAACTTCCAGTTCTACAGGACTGATTCGCCGAACACACTGCTGGATCAGAGCCAGCTTTCAGGCGGTCAACGGACTCGTTTGGCACTGAGCTTCGTCCAGTCCGTGCAGCAGCTGCTGTATCCGGGCCTGGATTTCCTGTGCGTGGACGAGCCTTCGAATCACCTTGATGCCGAAGGTGTCGAGGGGCTGGTGCGTTTGTTCCAGTCGATCTCGGCTCAGAACGAGGACGGCGAGGCCCAGGTGATCGTGATTGACCACAACCCTCTGCTGCAGAGGGCTTTCAGCAAGTCTGTCACGTTGAGCCGCTTGGCACAATAATCGGATGTTACCGCTTGCCCAGGTGTCGAGTTCCTGCTTTGCTGCGGACGTATGCTCTGCAACGTAAAGATCAGGATCAAGACGCCTGTGGTGGGTAACACCTGGGATCACAAACGGCGCATGTTCATTTTCCCACGGGACGAAGGTGCCTGGGCATTGGACATCGCCAACAAGCACGCGTGGTGCGGGTTGCTCGCAAACGCCGTGGAAAGCCTGGGGCTGGGGGTCGACGTCGATACCGTACGTTGGCCTTCCAGCCTTTTGCTTCCCAAGCTTCATCTGTTGACCGTGTTCTCTTCTCCCGAGAAGAAACAGCGGCCGGTCGATCACGAGTCGATACCAAAGAACGTGATCTTGACCATACCTATAATGCTAAGACACACCGACGGCGAGAACCAACTCGCCGTCCCCACACTCAAGGAACTTTATGCCATTTTCAATTTCATCGGAGCCTATGAGGGCATCAGTCCTTTCGGCAGTGCAATCGGTTACGGTCTCTTCACCACGCAAAGTGTTTCTGCTCTGGGACGAACTCCTATTGACGCTGGTGAATTTTCCGAAAGGAGTCCTGAAGGAATTTACATTCCAAACCAAGGAGATTCAGGTCGACAACCGGGGCAGAAGGAAGAGCGTCCGCAAGACTGAGCGGTGTTACGAAACCGCACTCGAAGGGAAGACTCTGGTCATTCGGACCCACCAGGGATTCTGGAGGCGCGCATTGCTTTGGGCCGTGCGCAACCAGCTGAGCTACGAGTTCGTTGATCTACGCACTCCCGATTTATTGCCGCTTCCAAAGCTGGGCATGATGAAAGGGTTTCGCTTCAACCAACGCGAGCTCCTGTGCCAAGGTCTCTCTGCCAGCTGCTCGGGACTGATCTCGGCTCCCACGCGCTACGGCAAGAGTACCCTGATGGTTAACGCGCTCCGCGCCTGGCCCGGGGTGCAGACGATCGTCACGCTTCCTGGTGCCGACTTGTTGAAGCAGAACTCTGAAGATTTTAAGAGAGCGCTTCCAGACCGTGATATAAAGGTGATCGGCGGTGGTAGCAGCACGAAATACCAGAGTGAAGACATCACCGTCGTCTCCATGGATTCTTTACACAAGCTGGACCCAGGTCCAGTGCGGCTGATGCTGATCGATGAGCCACACGCACTGGTAGCCAAGAGCCGGATTGTCCACATTCCGAACTTCACCCTGGCCCGTAAATACGGGTTCGGGGCCACACTCACAGGCCGCTACGATGGCTTTGATTTTTTGCTCGAAGGTCTTGTGGGGCCCGTGCTCGCGCACCGGTCCTACACCGAGGCCGTGGAGGAGGGCGCCATCTGTCCGATCAAGGTCATGATGATCCGCTGGCCTCTGCCTTCCATCCCAGGAGACCGGGATGCCGCGTATCGCCATGGCCTATTTGAGAGCGAGCTCATCGGAAGGTGCGCCCGCTATCTGTCGGACCAGGTGATCCCGCGAGATTGGCAGGCCCTCTATTTCATCAAGACCGAGACCCAGGCTGATTTCCTCAGCGACTGTATTGGACGTGATGTCTCGGTGGCCATGGCCAAAAAGCTTACGAACAAAGAGCGCAATGAGATGACCGAGCGCGTCCGCAAGAATCACATCAAGCGAGTGATCTGCTCGGATATCTATGTGCAAGGCGTCACATTCCA
>JACCDQ010164785.1_pt1 | contig 12385 bp, 11 predicted proteins | sample 7446031 | NCBI WGS metagenome assembly JACCDQ01 (sample SAMN15323442, study PRJNA562643) | freshwater metagenome | isolation source: river surface water | place: USA:Blue River Watershed | collected 2017-08-17
GATTCGTATTTGTCTAAGTCAATTTGCCCCAAATTAGCTAATTCGGCTTTTTCAAAAGCTATATCGAATACCTCGTCTGAAAAAATAGCTGGGATGTTTTGAAAATCTTCCAAATGCTTGATGAAGTATAGCCATTTATCCAAACGAGTTTGAAGCTGATTTTCCTTTTTAATGAAATTGGGCATTTCTAAATAGACATAAGTTAGTTTGTCGTAGAAAACTTTTCCATGTTGATTTTTGAGATTGATGGTATGTAAATAGTCGTTTTTTTCAGCATCAGAGTCGTAGTCGTCAAATGTGAAGTCCAAAATACCGATGCAGTAAACGGCTTTGAGGTGATAGTTCCATTCTCCTTTTTCGGCTTGTTCCCGAATAGGGAAAGTAGCATAAAAAATGGTTCTTTCTTTGAAATAGTTTTGTTTTGCTTTTTGCAACTCGACAATAAACTTTTCACCTTTGTCATTTTCACAATAAATATCGTAAATGGCTTTTCTGTCTATTTCGGTAGAGCCAAGTTGTTCGTTGTTTTTAAAATTTAGTTCGATGATTTTATGTTTTTCGGGCAAAATGGAGTTTAAAAAATCAATAAGCAAAGGTTTGCTGGCATCTTCGCCGAAGATTTTTTTAAAACCGAAGTCTGTATAAGGATTGATATACTTTGCTTTCATAGGGAATTGCTTGAGATACAGACAAAATTACACATTTTTGTAATAAAATCAAGAGATTTGAATATTATCTAAAACCTGAATTAACAGAGTTGCTTAATTTTTTAATATGTTTTCATGCTAATTTGGTTTAATTTTGCAAATTCTCCTAACTCAAGAATTTTTGTATTTAATTAAGATGATATGATGCGTTTAAGAAGTTCATTGTTTTTTGTAGTATTGATGATTTCTTCTGTTAAACTGCAAGCCCAAACCTATTCGCATACTTCTGTTTGGTCGAGATTATTGATAAGCAAGCAATTTAATAAAATTTCTGTTTCGACGGATGTGGCTTACCGTCGTCAAAACGATTTTCGGGTTTCTAAAATAAACTTTTTAAACAGCCCTTTGTTGGATGCCCAACGGATAACGGTTGGTTATCGCCAAGGTAGTTTTTTGTTTAGTTTTGCACTATCTCGTTGGCATTCATCCCCTTTGTTGGGAAATGCAGCAGATTTTCTTCGAGCAGCAACGGTCGAATGGAGATATACCCCAGGCATTGAATGGTTCAAAAAAATTGGCAAAGGGACTTTACAATGTCGTACCCAATACGAATACCGAACATTTGTAGATAGAAAAACAGGTAGATTGCGTGAACGTTTTCAATACAGATATCCGATTGGGAAAAACAACGATTTGGTTTTTCTTCAAGAATTTCTTTTAGGCGTTCCTCCCAACTCTTCGAAAAAATACGAGCAAAATCAGATGGGTCTTACCTTCAACCATTCTTTTGGAAAACACCTCGAAAGCGAGTTCGGCTATCGGTATATTTATCGAAAAAGACGGACAACCGATGAAATCGATAACGAAAATGCTTTGGTTGTCGGTCTTTTGTTGCGTTTGTGATAAATTTATGGCATAAAATTTAGGAAAAATGAGCCATTGCTCCTTCTTTGAGCGAATAACTCGATACTTTGATTTGTTGAATACCTAAACTCTGAATGACGAATCGAATCAAGCACATGGCGACCACAATCATATCAACACGTAGGGGTATCATTCCTGGAATGGCTAATCGTGCCTCATGATTCTGAAAAACAAGCTGTTCGTATGCCCAATAAAATTCGCTTAATTCATAGTCGAAAGCAACTTTATCTCCTTTATCGAGTTGTTTTTTTTCATAATACATATCGATAAGTGTATCGAAAGAACCCGATGAACCAATCAGAATCTGGGGAGCATATTGATGGCAAGCATTTGCCAAAGGTAATAATTGTTCTCGAAGATAATCATCCATGAAATCGATTGAACGCCTCGAAATTGGGTCAGTTTTCATGAATTTATCCATTAATCGTTGTCCACCAATTTCAAAACTCTGTTTCCAAAAAATTGTATTTTCTTTGCCTATGATACATTCAACACTCCCCCCGCCGATATCTATTACCAAAGAAGTATCGGGAATTGGCATAGCCGCCAATATTCCTTGATAAATCAATGTTGCTTCTTCTTCTCCCGAAATCACGGTGATAGAAATCCCTGTATGTTGTTGGATTCGTTGAATAAAATCATTTTGATTGATTGCATTCCGAATGGCACTAGTACCAAATGCTTTCACATCTGCCCTATCAATGGCATGAGCATCGAGGCTTTCACAAAATTTATTCAAAACCCCCAGTGCTCGTTGCGTAGCCTCCTCCGAGATTATCCCTTCACTGATGCCACCCATACCAATTTTGGCAGCAATAGATTCACTGAAAATCAATTGTTTATCCTCAAAAATCAACACATGGAAAGTATTCGTCCCTAAATCGATAACCGCTTTTTTCATAATTTTCTATTATATTGTTGCGAAATAAGCTATTTATTTGATAATAAGGAGAAAATGCAGAGTTTTTTTTATAAAAAATTGCTTTTCCGACGAAAAATACTCAATTTTGCAACCCAAACAAAAGGAGGTGTATATCTATGTTAGTAATTAACGTTAAAGAAAACGAATCTATTGATAAAGCGTTGAAACGTTTTAAGAAAAAATTTGAGAAAACGGGTGTTTTACGTCAATTGCGTAAGCGTCAGGCTTTTGAAAAACCGTCAGTAGCTCGTCGTAATGAAGTTATTCATGCTACTTATGTCGGCAAATTGAGACAAAACGAAGAAATGTAATATTTTAGAAAGCAATTAAAATTGTTTGAATACAAAATATTGCAAACTAATATATTTTAAACCATATTAGCAGAAATTATTCTGTTGATATGGTTTCTTCGTTTTTAAACTACATACATCGCCAAAAGCACCTGAGTCCATACACTATCAAATCTTATGAAAGTGATTTGAAGAAATTTTCAAAGTATTTACATAAATATTATGAAAATATAGCCCCTGAGAAAGCCGATTATCCCATCATTCGCTCTTGGGTAGCAAGTATGGTTGAGAAAAAAGGCGAACATTCCAGCATCAATCGTGCCATTGCTACACTGAGGAGTTTTTATGCTTATCTGCTTCGAGAAAAAATAATCGAAATTGACCCAATGGCAAAGGTACAAGCCCTGAAAAAGAAAAAGAAATTGCCTAAATATGTAGAAGAAGCTCCTTTAGAAAATCTATTAGAAGAAATTGAATTTTCGGATGATTGGTCGGGGATAAGAGATAAGCTCGTCATTGAACTTCTCTATGGTACAGGCATTCGTTTGTCCGAATTGATTCATTTAAATATAGCTTCAATCGATTTTTATAATCAGACAATAAAGGTGTTGGGGAAAGGAAACAAAGAAAGGGTGATACCCATTTATCCGACACTAACCCAATTGCTTAAAGATTATATGGACAAAAGAAAAGATTTGGGAAAGATAGATGATTTTTTGATTTTGACAGATGGAGGGGAGCAGGCTTATCCGATGTTTGTGCAGCGATTGGTGAAAAAATATTTAGGAATGGTGACTTCCTTGGAAAAGAAAAGTCCCCATGTTTTGAGGCATAGTTTTGCGACACATTTACTCAACAGGGGTGCCGAATTAAATTCCATTAAAGAATTATTGGGGCATAGCAGCTTGCAAGCTACGCAGATTTATACACATAATTCGATTGAAAAACTGAAAAAAATATTTGAACAAGCACACCCTAAAGCCTAAAATACAATATATAATTGACGATTTATGAAAACCTATTCTTTTACAATTTTCATCATTTTGGCAGCCGGACTTGCCTATTTATTCCCTGAGTATTTTCTTCAAGTAGGAGATTTTCAGTTGAAAGAACTCATCATCCCATTGTTGCAAATTATCATGTTTGGGATGGGGACAACCATGAGTTATGACGATTTTGTTGGAATTATCAAAATGCCTCAGGCGGTTTTGATAGGCTTGGCATGTCAGTTTACCATTATGCCTATGTTGGGTTATGCCATTGCTTCCTTCTTTGATTTTCCGCCCGAAATTGCTGCTGGAATCATATTAATCGGAACTTCGCCAAGTGGTTTGGCTTCTAACGTGATGTCTTATATTGCCAAAGCAAACGTCGCTTTGTCTATTACGATTACTTCTTTTGCTACTCTTTTGGCTCCAATTTTAACCCCTTTTCTGATGAAAATATTGGGAGGGGAGTTTATAGAAGTGGATTTTTGGAGCATGACTTGGGATATTTCAAAAATGATTATCTTGCCCGTCGGATTGGGTTTTATTATCAATAAACTATTGAAAGAAAGGGGCGTTTGGATGCAAAGTATTTTACCTAAAATTTCGATGGCAGGCATTGCCGTTATTATTATGATTATTACAGCAACTGGTCAAAAATCGCTACAAACAGTAGGTTTAAGTTTGATTTTAGCGACCTTTATACATAATATTGGCGGTTTTACTCTTGGATACTTTGCGGCACGTCTGTTCAAATTGCCAGAGCAAGATTGTCGAACCATAGCCATAGAAGTTGGATTACAAAATGCGGGTTTGGCATCTGGCTTGGCAAAATCAATGGGCAAGCTTGGTACGATTGGTATTGCCCCAGCTCTTTTTGGACCAATCATGAATGTTAATGGTTCTCTATTAGCTAGTTTTTGGAGTAAAAGACAAGCGAAATAAGTTTAGCGAATCCAGTCATTGTCGATTAAGCCATTGCGGTAATATTGGATATATGCTTGAAGCATTTGGCGTAGTTTTGCCGAATCCGACTTAGCAGGTTGGATTCGGTTTTTTTGTTCGTCAAAGAAAAAAATATTCCCATCAATGTCCATTTCAGAATAGGCTATTTTTGATTGATTATCTTTGAAAAATAGACGAAAAATACCTGAATTATAGTGGAAGGCTACGCCTGGTTTATTAACAAAAATGGATTGCCCGAAAGGTAAAATTTGTTTGGAAGGCATTTGTAAAAAGTCCAAAACCGTTGGGAAAATATCGACATGCTGACAAATTTTTTGTTTGTCTATTTGTCGATTCATTTCTTGTTGTACCATTGAATTTGGATGAAAAAATATCAAAGGCACTCGGTACTGTCCGATGGTTGAGCGGTACGATGCTTCGGTATTCATTTGCGTATGGTCGGCAGTGATTACAAACAGGGTATTATGATACCAAGGTTGTTGGGAGGCATATTCAAAGAATTGCTTCAAAGCAAAATCACTATACCCAATACTTTCGTGTATGGGGGCATTTCCTTTGGGGAATCGATGCCAATATTGGCGAGGAATGGCATAAGGATGATGCGAACTCAAGGTAAAAACACACGAAAGAAAGGGTTTTTTAGTTTTCGTTAGTTCATCTGCAAAATAATGGAGGTAAGGTTCATCAAAAATCCCCCAATTTCCATCAAAATCTTCCTCTTTTTTATCTTTGGGGTACTGATTTAGTCCAAAATAAGCATCAAAACCTGCCAATTGCGAAAAAGCCTCAAATCCCATTGAGCCATTTCTTGCTCCATGAAAAAATAACGAAGAATAATTGTTTTCTTTCATCAAATCTCCCATTCCACGAAACCGATTGGATTGATATTTGGAAGTAATAAAAGGCTCGTCCATTAATTGGGGAATGGAAGCCGTAATGGCAGGTACAGCCATAATGGATTCTCTGCCATTAGCGAAGCAATTGTCCATAAAAATCCCTTTGGCTGCCAGCGAATCTAAAAAAGGAGTATAACCACGATGGTTATTATGAAAACCCATGTATTCTTTGGCAAAGCTTTCCAGAATAATAATGACAACGTTGTTTTGACGAGTTGGCAGGAATATTTTTTCTGGTGAATGGTTTTGAAATATTTGTAATGCCTCTTGATTAGACGGAAAAAAATGAACTTTTTCTGTACCTTTGGCATCGATTGTCGTTAAAAATGTGAAGCTTGTATTTAGGCTCAAATTACCTAAATGAGCATCGTGTTGTTCAAAAGCTTGATTGATTCGCAGTGGTTTTTCTTGGAAACCACCCCTAAAAATCAGAATGGTTAGCCCCAATAATCCTATCAAAGTCATAACTCGATGCCATATTTTAGGGTTTGATTGAATAGAAGAGGTATTGTTTTTACCCAGAATTGCCTGCGAACCTTTGATGAAAATATAAGAAAGAATAACCCAAATGAGTAGCAAATACCAATACGAACGCAATAAACTGAATGCTTGTTGTCGAATGTCGCCGATGATGCCAAAAACATCGAATATGGTACGTCTGCCAATAAATTTATAATATTCGACATCGGCAATATTGAGCCAAAAAAGAGGAATATTAATGCCTATATAGAGGGTTTGTAGGAAGTTTTGCTGAATTTTAGTTTTTTTAAAAATTGGCAAAAAACTAAAGATAGTGAGCAATATATTAGAAATAAAAATGGCAGAGAGGTCAAATCGAAGCCCATTGACAAAGGCTAGCATAATGCTCGAAAAATCGAATTTTCCGAAAGAAGAATAGTTAAATACCAAAAATAATCCTCTTAGAACCATGTAAAATCCCAAGAGCCAAACAATTCTTTTGAGCCAAAGCAAAAACCCCATATAAAATGCTTATTTTAGTTGAACAATATTGCTTGCTGCACTTTCATTGTGCAGTCTGTCCAGAGCCGTAACGACGTATTTATATTTTTTTTGCAAAGATAGGTTTTTATCTCGGTAAACGAGCAATCCTTCGTTTCGTACAATGGCTACCATTTTTGCTACATTTTCGGTATTGATAGGTTCATCGATAAAAAAGCGATAAATCACAAAGCCATAAGTTTCCTCTTTATCTTTGGGTTTTTGCGGAGAATCCTGCCAAGCAACTTCGACACTATTATCTGCTTTTTTTCTCGCATACAATAATTTAGGAGGCATTGGCGGGACATTGTCTTTCCAAGGCATCTTAGGCATGAGAGCAGGGCGGGCAAATAATTTTTTTAGAGAGTCACTAAGAGATAAGTCATTTTTTAGTAGTGAATTGGCACTAAAAAATGCACTGCCATAGACATTTTTTCGAGAGCGATTGTATCGGATTTGATTAGAAATCTGAGAGGGTTTGTTCCAACCTGGTTCAGAGCTTTCGGCTTTTTGGCGATAGGCGGCATGTCCGATATACAAATGACGGATAATGACATTGCTTGCCCACCAGTCGGTGAGGGTTTGATATGGAACCTTATCTGACTCGAAACTAAAATAAATTTGAGGCATGATATAATCAATCCAACCTTCTCGAACCCATTTTCGGGTATCCGCAAAAAGATTGTCGTAGGAAGGTTGCCCCGCTTTGGTGGCAGAGCCTTCTGGGTCTTTGCTTTGATTTCGCCAAACTGCCGATGGACTGATGCCAAACTTGACCCTTGGTTTTTCTTTTTTGATGAGGTCTGAAATGCTTTTAATGACCAAATCGACATTGTTTCTTCGCCAATCTTCGATATTTTTGAAACCCTTATTGTATTTGAGAAAGGTCTCATAATCTCGTAAAATTTCGTTGGGCAATACATAAGGATAAAAATAATCATCAAAATGAATGCCGTCCACATCGTAGTTTTTGACAATATCCGATACAATTGAAGTAATATATTCACGAACTTCTGGAATACCTAGGTTGAAAAATTTATTTCCACCATAAGTCAGAAACCAGTCTGGCTTTAGCAATGTAATGTGGTCTTGGGCAATGGTTTTAGAATTTCTATAAGTTCCTCTATTCATGTTGAGCCAAGCATGAAATTCCATGCCACGCTGGTGAGTTTCCTGAATCATGAATGTCAGGGGGTCATAGAAAGGATAGGGAGCTTTTCCTTGCTCGCCAGACAACCATTCCGACCATGGCTCACGGCTGCGAGTATAAAAGGCATCCGCAGCCGCTCGAACCTGAACCAGCACAGCATTCATGCCGTAGCTTTGTTGCTGCTGAAGAATTTTTCTAAAATCTTGTTGTTGTATTTCCGAAGACAAACCCTTTTTGGAAGGCCAATCGATATTGTCAATAGTTGCTACCCATACAGCCCTAAACTCACGTTTGGGAAGATTGCTTTCCTCCAATACATTTTTAGTAATCACCGGACTGCAACCACTCAGGAAAGCATAAAGGGAGAATAAGAAAACAGCCTTTTTGGCATTCATTAACATATCTGACTATGAATTTTTATTCAAAATTAGAGAAAAATTTAACCCAAAGTTTATTTTTTCTTACTTTTGCCTTTCATTGTGGGATATAATCAAAAAAAATGTAACTTTATCCCATAATACTGAAGAATAACGTACTATTTTGAACATCAAATTTTGATTTAATAATTCTGTGAAAGAATACGGAAGCAACATTCAAAAGCTGGCAGATTATATCGTCAGCTTACCCGAAAGAGACCAACGCACCAAATATGCTCATATTTTGATTGAACTCATGCGTCAGATTCATCCGAATATGCGTGAAGGTGTGGATTATTCCAAAAAACTATGGGATGATTTATATGTAATTACCAATTTTGACTTGGATGTAGATAGCCCTTTTCCTCCACCGCCCAAAGAAATATTAGGAAAAAAACCGATGCAGGTTTTCTATAACCAACATCAACTAAAGCATCGATTATATGGCAGAAATTTGGAGCTTTTGGTAGCAAAAGCAGTCGGAACGACTGATTATGACGAACGAAAAGCTTTTGTGTCGTATATGGTTCGATTGATGAAAGGATTTTATCAGTCTTGGAATAAAGACATGATTGAAACTGGTGATTGTTTGCAACAAATCTTGGAGCTCTCGGATTATAAACTACAAGCAGAAATCAATGACCTTAGAAAAGAAGGATTGTTGGAATCTGCACCCAAAGATGGGAGTTCGCACCGTCAGAGAACTTCTACGAATTTTTATGCTAGCAAAGATCGCAGTGCCACGGGCAATGAGCGTTTCAGAGAGAGAGAAAAAAGCGATAGAAGCGACAGAAGCAAAAGTTATGGAAGTCCGTACCATAAACATTCCGAAAGAAATTTCAATGGAAATAAGAGAAAGAAAAATTAAGACGAAAATTCATAAAAAAACAAAGTACAATTTAGCTTGAAAATAGACAATGGCATCTTTTAAAATTACAGGAGGAAAAAAACTAACGGGAGAAATCATCCCTCAGGGGGCTAAGAATGAAGCATTGCAAATTATTTGTGCGGTGTTGATGACAAAAGAGCCAGTGACGATTCATAACATTCCCAATATTCGTGATGTCAATAAATTGATGGAATTATTGGAAGATATGGGTGTGAAACGCAAAAAAGTAGCGGAAGGTTCTTATAGTTTCCAGGCAGATGAAGTGAACTTTGAATATTTCGAGACAGAAGCATACAAGGAGAAAGCGGCATCGCTCAGAGGGTCGATTATGTTGCTGGGCCCTATGTTGGCTCGCTTTGGCAAAGGGAAAGCCCCAAGACCAGGAGGAGATAAAATCGGTCGCCGCCCATTAGATACGCACTTTACGGGATTCCAAAAATTAGGAGCAACGTTTAGTTATGAACCGAATGATGCTTTTTATAGTGTCGATGGCTCAAATATGAAAGGAGCTTATGTGTGGATGGATGAAATTTCTGTCACGGGAACTGCCAATGTATTGATGGCTGCTGCGATGACAGAAGGGAAAACGACCATCTATAATGCGGCTTGTGAGCCATACTTACAGCAATTGTCGAAAATGCTCGTCCGTATGGGGGCAAAGATTGAAGGGATAGGTTCGAATTTATTGACGATTGAGGGTGTGAATGAGTTGGGAGGCTGCGAGCATACCATGTTGCCAGATATGATTGAAATTGGAAGTTTCATAGGTTTGGCAGCAATGACTCAATCGGAGATAACTATTAAAAATTGCCAAATTGCAGAATTAGGCATTATACCAGATGTATTTAAAAAATTGGGTATTCAGATGGAGTTTAGAGGAGACGATATTTTTATCCCTGCTCAAAAACACTATGAAATAAGCTCTTTGATTGATGGTTCTATCTTGACAATATATGATGCACCATGGCCTGGTTTCACACCAGATTTAATTTCAATTATATTGGTGACAGCGATTCAGGCGAAAGGAGCGGTATTGATTCATCAAAAAATGTTTGAAAGTCGATTGTTTTTTGTAGATAAATTGATAGAAATGGGGGCTCAGATTATTCTCTGCGACCCGCACCGTGCCAATGTCATTGGCCTGAATCGTGAGCATAATCTAAGAGGTATCCGAATGTCATCACCCGATATTCGTGCTGGGGTTTCTTTGTTGATTGCCGCCCTTTCTGCCGATGGAACGAGTATTATTGATAATATCGAACAAATTGATCGTGGCTATCAAGACATCGACAAACGTTTGAACGCTATTGGGGCTGAAATTATAAGAATTTAATGGTTTTTTTGTTGAAAAAAGCTTTAAATAAAAAAATATTTAATTTTTTAGGAATATTTTTTGGATTATAAAATTCTTTTAGTAGTTTTGCAGTCCCAAAGCGGACTGCCCGGATGGCGGAATTGGTAGACGCGTTGGTCTCAAACACCAATGAGGTTACACTCGTGCCGGTTCGACTCCGGCTCCGGGTACGAAAGCTCCAACTGAAAAGTTGGGGCTTTTTTTTTGATTTTGAGGTAAAATACCTTTTTATTTTTTGTTTTGACCCCTTTTTTAGATTATTTGATGCCCAATCTTACTATAAGTGATATTAGTAGTCAAAGTGTGTATTTAGTCTTGAGAGTACTGAAATGAGCCTTGTCCTATGCTATGTATTTGGTAGATTTGCGAACTGTCCTGCCGTTACGAAAAACTTACACAAATATACACATTTAGTGTTTGATTGCTGTTTTCTTCCTGCTTCATAGAAGTCCTAAACGTTTCCGTTTTTGGTGGTTTTACCTCTCCACAGGCATTTGAAACGGTGTAACTCACCGCTTTTTGTCTTAAATTGATGGCAGCGTTCAAATCTCTATCCAACTCATTATTGCAAATTGAACATTTGAAAACTCTATCTTTTAGTGTTAAATCTTGTTTGATGGTTTGGCAACCAGAACAGGTTTTTGAAGATGGATAAAACCCATCTGTCCTGCCCCCAGTAACCGTAACCATTTAGAATTAAATTTTTAGTCTCATGGTTTATTAATTCAATGAGATGGCTGACTTATGATAGGAGCGAGTATTCGGGAGAATCGCCCGAATACTCTAATTAATACCTAAAATTAATGAATTATTCATTGCTTCGTTTGGGATAGTGGTTATTTTGCCAGTTTTCAATAATTTTCTTTAGAAAGGCATTTTCCTCTTTGAGTTGTAGAATGAGTTGTTCCAATGCCATAACTTTGAAATGTTCTTCAGGGACATTCTGGGTATCTGTGGAACAATGTGTTGATGAGATTGCTTTTAAGATGTCATCATTTTCAAATGAGAGTATTTCAAGAATCCCAATGCCAAGTATAGCTGATATTTTCTCTAATTTTTGGAATGACAAATCATTTTCTCCTCTTTCAATTTTTCCATAGCCTGTAGCAGTCATCTCGATTTTTTGAGCAACGTATTCTTGGGTGTAATTTCTGAGTTCCCTTAATTTTCTTATTTTACTACCTATTTTCGATTTCGATTCGGATGAAAACTTCATAATTGTGATTTGGTTATGATTAAGGCTGACTTTAATGAGAATCAAATTAAATGAAAGAGAAAAAATAATACAATAAAAAATAGGTGCATCTGCTATATTCCCCTATTTTTTATAGAATTTACTGATGTTAAGTATGGTTTTTAGCAAAAATCAAAGGTGCTTAAGCCTCTAATTTTCTAGTTCGATAAGGCTTGATTATCTAAAAAAAGCTCTCTAAAACTCACAGTGATATATTGGTATTGAAAGTGAGAAATTAGTCTTTGGAGTGCTTAAATAGGACTTGTTTTATAAAGTGTATTTGATAGATTTGCGAGTGTTAAAGAATCAGCTAAAAATCATAAGAGTCAAAGATAAATAAAGTCTTATCTTTCAGGTAAGATAGTGCGGTAGAGATGATGACGAAAAAAATACTCTAAAGTCATATACCATATAAATTCAGTAAAATAATGAAGATAAAAGTTTTCAACACTAAGACAATTGTGACTGTTTTATTATGTCAGCTTATTGCTATTATGCTTGTATCGTGCGATAAACAACAAGAACAAATTGATGAATTGGCGTTTGAAATAGAAGAAATTCAAACTAATGGAGATGGAAAATTGAATAAGGGAGATTTATTGTTATTGGAGCAGAAAATCGGTGAATTGGAACATGATATAGTAATAAATAGAGAGGACTATACAGCATTACAGGTAGAGGAGTTTGAAGAGACTAAGGGTAAATTTAATTA
>JACCDQ010382547.1_pt1 | contig 12384 bp, 12 predicted proteins | sample 7446031 | NCBI WGS metagenome assembly JACCDQ01 (sample SAMN15323442, study PRJNA562643) | freshwater metagenome | isolation source: river surface water | place: USA:Blue River Watershed | collected 2017-08-17
AGAAGGCTGTCTAAAATGCTTGAATAGCGGGTTGTTAGCCGGGTTGTTGGCCATGGTTTTGATCTCCATAAATAGATGTAATAACTCTATTTATCGCGAAAAATATGGCTGCTGTAACAATTAACATTCCGAACATAGGCAACGTAGTTGCTGAAAACGCCGCAAGCGAAGAAACTTTGCTGAAGCTGCTCGCGGCTATGCAAAAGCAAAACGGCGGGGGTAAAGGTGGTAGTAGTGGCAAGTCTGCGCAACTAGCAAAAGACGCAGAAAAAACACAAGAGAAGGAAATTGATAATCGTAAAAAGAATATCAAGACTCTCGAGGATTCGGCTAAAGAAGCAGTTAAGGGCAATGCCGCAGCAAGCGCATTTTCCGGTTACTTAAAGAACGCAGGCGCTGGTATGAGCGCAGGGCTGGCGCAAAGCGGAAACGCATTGTTAGGCTTTGGCAAAACACTAGCAACTAGCGCACTTGCAGTAGCTTCCAGCTTTGCAACCACTTACGACCAAATGGCAAAAGATCCAATTGGTGCGGCAGCTACTATGCTTGCTACAAACATTGATATCTTTGCTGCCGCAGGTAAAGCCGCAGTTGATGTTGTGGGCGGTGCAGCCAAGGGCTTGGCGAGTGCTATTCCTGTGGTAGGTGGTGCAGTAGGTGGTGTAGTTGATGCGTTAAGTACAGCAGCCAAAGCAGCCATTGACTTTGCGGCATCTGTTCTTAAGATGGCAAACCAAGTGTTTGCACAGGAGTTTAAAAAGTCTGCAGACATGCTGCACAACTTCACCAAAGCAGGTGCAAGCTTTGCAGGCGGTATGACAGAGATGCGTAACATTGCACACGACAGCGGTGTTACGATGGACACGTTTAGTAAAGTTGTTATGACCAGCGGCGAGGAAATTCGCAACATGGGTCTTAACCAAGCCGACGGTGCTCGTGCTGTTGCTGCTGGTATGAAAGCATTAACAACTACAGTTGGTCGTAGCGGCAACAACTTGCGTGACGAGATGCTTGCAATGGGCTACACCTACGAAGAACAAGGCCAAATTGTTGCACAAATGGGCGCACAAATGAAAGCCCAGGGCCAAAACATCAAGAACTTGGCGCCTAGCGAACTAGCACGCCAAACAAAAGAATACGCTACTAACTTAAAAGTTATTAGTGATATTACTGGGCAGGACGCCAAGAAGCTACAGGAAAAAGCCCGTGCCGAAAGTATGCGCGGTGCTCTAATGGGTAAATTAGATGCCAACCAACAGAAAGCGTTTAAGGATGCACACTCAACTCTAATGACATTAGGACCAGAAGCAGGTCCTAAGATGCAACAAGCTCTGATGCAAATGCTTGCAGGCGGTACAGTAACTGATCCAGTTATTGCCGGTAACGCCGAAGCCATGGAAATGATTAAGAAGACTGCCGGACAAATCCAGTCGGGTAACGTGGACATGGTAACAGAGACCCAAAAAAGCACAGCAGAATTTGCAAATGCGGTCAGGGCCAACGGCGAAACAGCAACTTCTACTGCGGCATTAATGAGCGGCAGCTTTAGCGGTGTTGGTAAAGACATGGCCACGTTTGGTGATAGTATTCGTGCGTTCAGTAACCTAGAAACAGATGCTGCTGAAAAGTCTAAAGAAAACGCAGTCAAGCAAAGCGAAGCAACAGACAAACTAACCAAAGGCTACCAAGACATTACGGGCCAGATGAACGACTTTGCAGTTAAGATGGAAAAATTTGCAACAGATAACTTGCCTGCGTATGCAGCTATACTTGCAGAAAACGCAAAGAAAACATCTGAAATGATGATGACAGCAGTTGGATTGGCAGCAGAAGGTATCGGCAAAGCAATGGAGCGCCTGGGCAATATCAAGGACGCGGTTAAAGATGTTGAGCCAGACAAGATTGGTAATGCATTAGTTGGTACTGCAAGCGGTGCAGTAGCAGGTGCAGCAATTGGTTCGGTTGTGCCGGTTATCGGTACAGCAGTGGGCGCCGCAGTTGGTGGCTTAGTTGGCGGAGCAATTGGGTGGTTCTCGGGCGGTGCTAAGAAAGGTGCCGCAGACGGACAACAAGCAAGTGAAGATCACACCCCGGCAATGGCAGCAGGTGGTATTATGGGCGCAGCTAAGGGCGGAACCCTTGTGCGATTTGCAGAAGCAGGGATGAACGAAGCTGGCGTACCTCTTCCTGACGGTAGACGTATCCCAGTTGATATGCCAATTGGACAACTATCGTCTAGTATCAGTGAAGTTGTTAGTAAGTTTAGCAGTGACCAAGTGTCTATGCAACAACAGACATCAGACAAGCTTGAGCAAACTCTTAAACTCCTAACTGAAAAGTTTGATATGCTAAATGAAAATATGGGCAAGCAAACTGGTCAAGGCGGAGTAATGAGCGATGTTGCTAACCACCTAAAAGAGATGAAGGAAACTGCTATGAAGCAGTTAGACATCCACGGCACTATGGCAAGCTTGTTGGGCGAGAACAAAGACATTTCGAATAGCATTTTGAATAATAGCTATTGATAACGGTAAATATAGCAACAGAGAACATATATGGCAACTTGGAAAAAGTATTTTAAAACCAGCAATGTGCAGTACGGCGGACAAGGCAGTCCTATTAACGGTACTACAGCATTGTCCGGTAACCGCCCTGATCCTGGCTATCGCAATTACCAAAGCACATTGCCTGAAGTGTATATTGGGCACCCGAACCGTGTTGAGCGTTATAACCAATACGAACAAATGGACATGGACAGCGAAATTAACGCTGCCCTAGATATTCTTGCTGAGTTCTGTACACAAAAGAACGACGAAAACGGCACAGCATTTACTATTAACTTCAAAGAAAAGCCAACCGACAACGAAGTTAAGATTATTAAAGAACAGCTACAACAGTGGGTTAACTTAAACGAGTTTAACAAGCGTATCTTCAAGATTGTGCGTAACACAATCAAGTACGGAGACCAAGTGTTTATCCGCGATCCAGAAACATTTAAACTGTTCTGGACTGAGATGAGCAAGGTTGTTAAGGTTATTGTTAACGAAGGCGAAGGCAAGAAGCCCGAGCAGTATGTTGTTAAAGACCTAAACCCTAACTTCCAGAATCTAACAGTTACAGCAGTTAGCACATCAGATACATTCACTAACCACCCGCAAGTTGGTGGCCCCAACGGTGCTTATGTGCAACCTAACCAGCCATTTGGTGGTGGCGGACGTTTCCAACATGCACAGAACGAAGCAGTTGTTAATGCTGAACACGTGGTACATTTGTCGCTAACAGAAGGCTTAGACATCTTCTGGCCGTTTGGTAACTCAGTACTAGAAAACGTTTTTAAAGTATTCAAGCAAAAAGAATTGCTAGAAGACGCTATTATTATCTATCGTGTGCAACGTGCGCCTGAACGCCGTATCTTTAAGATCGACGTGGGTAACATGGTTCCGCACATGGCTATGGCATTCGTTGAGCGTATTAAAAACGAAATCCATCAACGCCGCATCCCTACACAAACAGGTGGTGGTACTAACATGATGGATGCCACATACAATCCTCTAAGCACAAACGAAGACTTTTTCTTCCCTGTTACAGCAGACGGGCGTGGATCTTCAGTTGACACACTAGCTGGTGGATCAAACCTAGGCGAAATTACAGACTTGAAGTTCTTTACTAACAAGCTATTCCGCGGTTTGCGTATTCCTGCTAGCTATTTGCCAACAGGTGTAGAAGATGGATCACAAAGCTATAGCGATGGTAAAATTGGTACAGCACTGATCCAGGAATGGCGCTTTACACAGTATTGCTTGCGTTTACAAGCAATGATTATTGACAAGCTAGACCAAGAGTTTAAGATGTTTATGCGCTGGAGAGGCATTAACATTGACGGTCAACTGTTTGATTTAACATTTGAGCCACCACAAAACTTTGCCAGCTACCGTCAAGCAGACATTGATTCTGCACGTATTGCTACGTTTACACAGCTAGAGCAAATCCCTTATCTAGCTAAACGTTTCTTGTTAAAGCGTTACTTGGGCCTAAGCGAAATGGAAATTTCGGAAAACGAAATTGCATGGAACGAAGAACGTGGTAACGTCGAAGAAGCTCCAGCAGATGCGGCTAACCTGCGTAGCATGGGTATTAGCCCAGGCGGCATTGAAAGCGACTTAGGAGAAGTTACCCCTGAAGCAGGCGCTGAAGGTGCAGTTGATGCTAGCGGAATGCCTGCACCAGCAGCCGCACCCGAAGTTGGCGCAGCACCAGCAGCGCCTGTTTAAGGTAAATATTATTATGAACTTATACGAACTAGCACAACCAGACGTTATTAAGGCAAATCCCGAAGGTTATGCATCTGAAAAAGATGACAATACTGTATTAAAATTAAAGGATTTGCGTAAAACTCGCTTGACTTTGGCGCATCTAAACAAGTTGCGTATTGCCAACGATGTGCGTAAAGTTGAACACGAAAAGAAATTGAAAGCGGTTACAAAACAGTATGCACCAGCTCCGGATGCGGCGGCAGCGGGTGCTCCAGCAGTCTGATACTAGTTATCACGACAAAATCCTTCAAAAAACCCCCATTTAACACGAAAATATACGTAGTTTTGTAAATAACTACACAAAGCCACTTGATTAAAGGAGTTCTTATGAACAAGTATGAAAAGTTAATTGAATACATCATTAACGAAAATGAACAAAAAGCTCGTGAACTATTTCACGAGATCGTAGTAGAGAAAAGCCGTGACATCTATGAATCCATTATGGAAGAAGAGCAGATGAATGAATTCGGCGGTGACGAACAAGCAGGTCTTGCTGCTGAAGTTACTGGCGACGAAAACGGCGGCGTAGTCGAAGGCGACGAAGAAGAATTCGACCTAGACAGCGAAGGCGAAGGCGACGAAGTTACTGGTGATCTACCAGCTGACGACGAAGGCGGTTTCGGCGACGAAGAAGGTTTCGGCGGTGATGACATGGGCGGTGATGACACAGCTCCAGCTACAAAAGGCGACATTGCTGACCTAGAGTCACAATTGGACGACTTGAAAGCTATGTTTGCAGGCCAAGAAGACGGTAGCGATATGGACGGCGACGAGTTCGGTGGCCCATCAGGCGAAGACGAAATCGGCGGCGAAGAAGGCCCAGAAGAAATTGGTGCAGGTAGCGATGATGAAGAGCCAGCATTTGGTGAAAGCATCGAAGAAGCTAAAGAAGGTTCTGGTAACCCATTTGCTAAGAAGGGTTCTGGTAGCGGATCTGGTACAGGTTCCGGTGCTAAGGGTTCTGGCAGCGGTTCTGGTGCTAAAGGTTCCGGTTCTGGCATGAAGGAAAGCAAGTCTGTTGCACAACTAATGCGCGAATACGTTGACACAATTGGTCAAGTATACGGCGGAGAAGGCGATGTTGCCGAAGGACAAGAGTCTGGCAACGGCAAGAAAGTTCCTGTAAACACTAAGTCTATTAGCCGCACAAGCGCACCTGACTTTGGTGGTACAAGCAAGAACATCTTGAACAAGACTGGTGCTACTAACGAAAACCCAGATGGCAAGCCAACTCCAAAGCCAAACAACGAATACAGCAAAGGCGACGGCGGTAAGTTCTCAAATGAGAAGTTCCAAAACGTTGCTGGCGGTACAAAGAAACAATCTACTGTAGGTAAGAACTGGGAGTCTGAAAACGGCGCCGAAGGTCAAACTACAAGCGGTAAAGTTTCTGTACAAGACAAGACGGTTCTTAAGCAGAACACCGGCAAATAATTAGGATACTTTAATGGCTTTGTATCTAAAAGAGAACTTAACTTTTGACCGAGCAGGTATTACCATCCTTGAGGAAGGTACTGCTGACGGAAAAGGTAAGGATCTTTTCATGAAGGGGATATTCATTGAGGGTGGCGTTAAAAACCACAATCAACGAGTATACCCTGTACATGAAATTGAAAAAGCAGTATCCAGTATTAATGGCCAACTAAAGGACGGTTATAGCGTTTTAGGCGAACTAGACCATCCTGATGATTTAAAGATTAACCTAGACCGCGTATCGCATATGATCACCCACATGTGGATGGAAGGCAATTGCGGTCATGGTAAACTAAAGATTTTACCTACCCCAATGGGCGAGCTTGTAAAAGCTATGTTAACAAGTGGCGTTAAGCTAGGCGTTAGCTCACGTGGATCAGGTCAGGTAAACGAAGGAAGTGGACACGTTAGTGATTTTGAGATCATTACCGTTGACATCGTAGCGCAACCTAGTGCTCCTCATGCATATCCTAAAGCAATTTATGAAGGCTTGATGAACATGAAAGGCGGCGTACAAATGTTTGAGATGGCTCGTGATGCTTCTCAAGATCAAAAAGTACAGAAGTACCTGCAAGAAGCCGTAAAAAAGCTTATCAAAGACTTAAAAGTATAACAGGAGAAACCTAATGTTAGATGCTATCAAACCATTGTTAGACAGTGGCATTATCAATGAAAGCACTCAACAGGCTATTAATGAAGCTTGGGAAACCAAGTTGAATGAAGCACGTGAACAAGTACGTGCAGAGCTTCGTGAGGAATTCGCTGGTCGCTACGAACATGACAAAAGCGTAATGGTTGAAGCTCTAGACAAAATGGTTACAGAATCTCTAAGTTCAGAACTACAAGAGTTCCACGCCGAAAAGAAGGCGTTAGCCGAAGACCGTGTGCGTTTCAATATGCACATGACTGAAAGCGCAGACAAGTTCAATAATTTCATGGTTACAAAACTAGCTGAAGAAATTAAAGAACTACGCAATGACCGCAAGCAATACGAGAATAGCATCGCTAAACTTGAATCGTTTGTTATCAAAGCATTGGCTGAGGAAATTTCTGAGTTTGAACAAGACAAGAAAGCAGTCGTTGAGACAAAAGTACGTTTAGTAGCAGAAGCTAAGACAAAGTTAGCTGAACTACAAACTGCATTCGTTTCACGTGCCGCAGAACTTGTAAAAGAATCTGTAGCTACTAAGCTAGAGTCCGAAATGACTCAATTGAAAGAAGACATCCACACTGCTCGTGAGAACATGTTTGGTCGTCGTCTATTTGAAGCGTTTGCAAGTGAATTCGCAGTTACTCACCTAAATGAGAACAAAGAAATCCGTAAATTGCAAGCAGCAGTTGCTGATACAAATCGTAAGTTGGCTGAAGCGGTTCAGACAGCCCAAGAGAAAGAAGCAATTGTAGAGTCGAAAGAAAGAGAAATCCGCGTGATCAAGGAATCAGCACAACGTCAGCAAATGCTTGACAGTATGTTGAAGCCATTGAACAAGGAAAAAGCCGCTGTAATGAGCGACTTACTAGAATCTGTGCAAACTGATAAATTACAGAGTGCATATGAAAAGTATCTACCAGCCGTGCTAAACAACGGAGCAGTAAAAGCAGCCCCTCAAAAGGCAATGATTGCTGAAAGCCGTAGCACAGTAACTGGAGATAAGACTGCTAAAACCGTCGCTACTGAGCAACAAGTTAACACTAATGTTGTTGAGTTAAAGCGTTTGGCAGGGCTAAAGTAAAACCCTAAAAGGAAAAAAAGGAAATATTATGACACAAGCATTATTAGAAAGCCGTTGGGGCGAAACCAAAGAAGCCCTGTTAGAAGGTCTGAACGGTTCACGCCGTACTTCGATGGCAGTTGTTCTTGAGAACACACGCAAGCACTTGGCTGAAAGCGCAACAGTTGGCGGTACTACTGCTGGTAACATCTCTACACTTAACCGTGTAATTTTGCCAGTTATCCGTCGTGTTATGCCTACAGTTATTGCTAACGAAATCGTTGGTGTACAACCAATGACTGGCCCAGTAAGCCAAATCCACACTCTACGTGTACGTTACGCTGATGGCGTTGACAGCACTTCTGGTACTGACGTAACAGCCGGTGAAGAAGCATTGTCTCCATTCAAGATCGCTAGCGCATACTCGGGTGGTGCTGACGACAAGGCACAAGCTACAAGCGCACTTGAAGGCGTTCCGGGTCGTCGTATCAACGTTCAAATCTTGAAGCAAGTCGTTGAAGCTAAGACTCGTAAGTTAAGCGCTCGCTGGACTTTCGAAGCTGCTCAAGACGCACAAGCTATGCACGGTATTGACGTTGAGGCAGAAATCATGGCTGCTTTGGCACAAGAAATCACAGTTGAAATCGACCAAGAGATCCTAGGTTCCCTACGTGCTCTATCTGGTTCGACATACAGCTACAACCAAGCTACCGTTTCTGGTACTGCAACATTCGTTGGTGACGAACACGCTGCTCTAGCAGTTGTTATCAACCGTGCTGCTAACCTAGTTGCACAACGCACACGTCGTGGCGCTGCTAACTGGGCTGTTGTTTCTCCAGCTGCATTGACAGTATTGCAATCTGCAACTACTTCTGCATTTGCTCGTACAACAGAAGGTACTTTCGAAGCTCCAACAAACACTAAGTTCGTTGGTACATTGAACGGTGCAATGCGTATTTACGTTGACAGCTACGCTAGCGACTCTGCTAACGTTCTAGTCGGTTACAAGGGTTCGAGCGAAGCTGATGCAGCAGCGTTCTATTGCCCATACGTACCATTGATGAGTTCTGGTGTTGTTCTAGATCCAGCTACTTTTGAACCAGTAGTTGGCTTTATGACACGTTACGGCTACGTAGAGTTGACAAACACAGCGTCTTCTCTAGGTAACGCTGCTGACTACCTAGAAAGCATCGCTGTAAGCAACCTAAGCTTCCAGTAATCCACTTTATGGCATCGCAAGGTGCTATAAAAACAAAAAGCCCCTTAATTGGGGCTTTTTTGTGACTTACATCTTTGGTGGGATTCGGTCTACTTCGTGCGGCTCGGCAAAACGTGTCGGCGGCATTCGCAGTGCCTCTGGGATAATACTCCATTGCACTGGCTTCCAGTATTTGTGGAAGATGTTGTTGAGTACTAGGATTACAATACCTACTACAATGAATCCTAAACCCATTAGGATTGCGGCTGATAAAAATGTTGATGCTGAATCTATATCCATGTCCTAATTATACACAAGTCTGGCACAAAGTCAAAGAAAACGGTAAATATAGTGTTCGCTCTTAACAGAGAGTTCGCGGAGCGCCACTTCGCGTAGCTTAGAACGCTATTACAAGGAGAAAAGAAATGGCAAATAAATTGAAAATTACACACAACGATGGTGCAACAGACGCCGCAGTAAGCCCAATCCAAGTTGGTGGTTCATACATCGGTGGTACTGGTGGTTTAACTAGCCAAACCGGTCAACAGATCCAGCCACAAGTATATTGCACCGGTGGCAGCTCAACTACTGGTAGCATTGTACGCCAAAAAGGTGCGCACAAGTTCCTAGCAACCGACGGTACTAGAACACAGACTCTAACGCTAGTTAACAGTCCTAACCTAGCAGCCGGCCAAATGAACATTTTAGTTAACTTGGCTACACTAACAGCTAACGTTGCAGCAGCTAACGTTGCAGGTGGCGCTACATCTACATACGTAACATGGACTGCTACTCCAACTGGCCCAGTTGCGACACCACGTGTAGGTGACTACATTATCGGATTTGCAGGTGCAGCCGCAGTTGCAGCCGTAACAGCCGTTAACACAGCAAGTAACGTAACCATTGCAGTAACTGGCAACGTGGCAGCACAAACTGGTGTATCTATTACAGACAGCACATACGCTACACGTATCACTAACCGTACTGTAACTGACTTCGGTGGCAACAAGTTCTTCTATCGTCTAGCAGTTCCAACGGCTACTTACGTACAAGTACAATCTGCTTAATAGCAAGCAGCTCTAAGAATAGCACCTTCGGGTGCTATTTTTTTTGGACTCACCTAATTTTTAGACTGCATAAATACTACATTAACGGAATTCTCACAATGGCAACAACTAAACGACTTAGCGGTGATTACACAATAGCTACCCCATCTGACGGTACCATTACGCTGGATACTGGCGCACTAGCTGGTACAGTAGTAGTTACTGGTAACCTAGTTGTACACGGTGTGCAAACTGTTGTAGAATCTACAACCACTACTGTAGTTGACCCAATCATCACACTAAACCAAGGCGAGTCTGGCACAGGCGTTACAGCTGGCCAAGCTGGTATTGAAGTAGATCGTGGCCTGGGCACTGATGTAAAACTGATCTGGAACGAAACAGTTAAGCGTTGGCAAATTAGTGATCACACAAATTTCTTTGCTAACATTGCATCGACAAATACATCGTTCTTGCCTAACGTTAGTGCAGACCCTGCTCCTACTATTAGCGGCAACTTAGACGTACAAGGTTACCAAATTTACTCTAGCTCTACAGACTATGTTACATTCACTGATAACGTGGCTATTGCTAGTTCTGCAACATTACCGTCGGCCCTTGCTAGCAATGTAGTTCTTGCTGCTAGTACTATTGCTGGTGGCGGATCTGGATTGTATGTTGTTAACGCAGCTACCACAGGCCAGGAACTAATTACTAAGAATAAAGCCATCGTTTATTCACTGATATTTTAAGGACAACACATGTCAATCGCAAACACAACACTAACAACTGTCGCAACGCCAATCTACACAAGCACTGGCAGTAGTGCAACAACAGTACTCTATTTCCATAACACAGATGGATCATCGCAGTCATTTAATTTATATGTAGTTCCAAATGGACAGTCAGTTGATACGGTTCACCGTATATACGGAACCAAACCAGTAGCAAGCCAAGACACATATATTATTGATATGGAAAAACTATTGTTAGACAACGGCGACCAGCTATACGCTAATGCTAGTGCTAACAGCGCAATTGTTACAACTATCAGCTACACAAGTATCTAAGGACAAACATGGGACGCTATTTAAAAAACACACAAATTACCGGTGGCAGCTATGCTGTTCAATTGCCTCTTGGTAGTAACAGTCTAGGTCCCGATGCTCCTGTAGATGGCCAGGTTCGATTTAACCAAGACACACATAAAATTGAATTGTATTACAACGGATCATACCAGCAGGTTGCTAAAATTGGTTCAGTTAACATTGCCAAAGACTCATTTATTACAGCCAACGCCACAACCTACTACGGTCCAATGACCTATTCTTATACCGCAGGACAGGAAGCTAACGTAATGGTGTTTGTGGGAGGTGTACATCAAGTACCCGGCACTAACTATACGTTTGTTGGTAATACGTCTATTGCACTTACTCCGTCAGTTGGCGGATACGATCAGCCAATTACAGTGTTGCATAACTTTAACAGCACTGACGCAGCCTAAGGATTAAACAATGGCAATTGGGAAGATTTCGGGACCAATGCTGCAAACCAACTTGGCTCGCCAAGGGGTTGATCTTTCTATTGACTCTGATTTAGTGTACTTTGACGTAACAAATCGACGCCAAGGTATCAACACAAATTCTCCGCAGCAAACTCTAGATGTTGAAGGTAACGTTCGCCTGGGTAATATATCTATACTAGGTAACACTATTATTAGTGACACTGGAAAAGTAGACCTGGGTAGCATTACAAACGTAACTATTTCTGGTGGGTCAGCAAACTACGTTGTTTCAACAGACGGCGCCGGCAACCTGACATGGTCACAGATTAGTGATTTAGATTTTACATTTGGTAACCTTTCATTCAATGACACAACAGTTCAAGTTACTACATTAGATGCAAATCTAGTTCTAGCAGCTAATGGCACCGGAGTTATTGACGCCAATGGTGCAGTTGTAACTAATGCTGGTTATCCAACTTCATCATCTGACTTAGTTACTAAAGGTTACTTTGACACAACGTTGTTAAATTTCAATGACGATAGAATAGTTAGCGGCAACACACAAATTCTTGCAACAGCCAGCAACGTTACAGTAATTGTAAACGATGTTCTGCAAGCATACTATACTCCAACAAATTCGGTAATTAACCAACTTTCATTTACAGACTCAACTATTGCTAGCTTAACCGGAGACCTACATTTATCGCCGTTAACTAACAGTGACAAAATTGTATTTGATAACACCAGTTCAATTACTATTCCTGTGGGCAACGATGCAGATAGACCCGGAACCCCAGTTATTGGTGATTTCCGTTACAATACCTCATCGTCGTCAATTGAATACTGGAACGGATCTGGGTGGATTGGCACAAGCGTAAACTTGGACAGTCAAATTATCTATGCTGACGGTACTAACAATGCATTTACTTTAAACAATGCATCAACTACTAAAGGTGTCTTGGTAAGCATCAACGGTACATTACAACAGCCCGACCTAGCTTATACGGTTAGTGGAACAACTATCACATTTGTTGAAGTTCCAGTTAGCACTGACGTTATTGAAATTCGTTATATTGCTCTAGCAGTTACTCCGTCAGTTAACACAACAGTAGTTGACACAGCAAATGTATCAGTTAGCGCA
>JACCDQ010592926.1_pt1 | contig 12384 bp, 10 predicted proteins | sample 7446031 | NCBI WGS metagenome assembly JACCDQ01 (sample SAMN15323442, study PRJNA562643) | freshwater metagenome | isolation source: river surface water | place: USA:Blue River Watershed | collected 2017-08-17
GCCCGAATCCGAGTTCGAGCTCGCGCGGCCGCAGGCCCTGGTCTGGGCGCTCGAGCGCGGCTCGCGCAGCGGCCGGGTCGCCTACCAGTTCGCGCGCCATTACGCCGGCAACCGCGACGCCAATCCGATGGCCGACGCCGAGGCCGACGCATGAGCGGTTTGCTGGTCGCCGATGGCGAGCGCCCGCGTGAGGGCGGTGCGGATCGCCCGGTCACCGAGGTCGCGGTCGGCGTGCTGATCGATGCCCAGGGCCGCTTCCTGCTGACGACCCGGCCGCCCGGCAAGGTCTATGCGGGCTACTGGGAATTCCCGGGCGGCAAGCTGGAAGCCGGCGAGAGCGTCGCGCAGGCGCTGCGGCGCGAGCTGCAGGAGGAGATCGGCGTCACCATAGTGCAGGCCCATCCCTGGCACGAGAAGCTGGTCGACTACCCGCATGCGCTGGTACGGCTCAACTTCTGCAAGGTCTATGACTGGAGCGGCGAGCTGCAGATGCACGAAGGCCAGTCCTTCGAGTGGCAGACCCTGCCAGTGAATGTCGAGCCGGTGCTGCCCGGCACCGTGCCGGTGCTCGAGTGGTTGCAGCAGGAGGCCGATCAGGCCGTCTAGGCGGCTGTGGGCGCGCTCTGGCGGCCTTCAGGAGCGCCAGCTGTCCTCGGACGGTGCGGGCTCCAGCGGCGGCGTGGTTGGGACGCGGAACTCCTCGCTGGCCCAGGCGCCCAGATCCAGGTTCTTGCAGCGTTCGCAGCAGAAGGGCCGGTAGCGGTTGTCGGGCGCGTAGCGGCTCGGTCCGCCGCAGGCCGGGCATTTGACGATCCGGGCTTCGAAGGCCTGGGATTCCTTGGCTTGATTCATCAGCTCTCCCTTCAGGCGCAGAGTGTCACTTCTAGCGGCATGTCGGCCAGCGCCGGTTGCAGGCGGCCGTCATCGCTGCGCTGCATCAGCCGGATCGAAAACAGCAGGCGGTTGCCGCTGATCTCTGGCACCAGGCCCAGCGCAGGGTCCAGCCTCAGTCGCAGCAACTGGAAACCGCGGCCCGCAGGCAGATGCTGCTGAAACTGCCCGTCTGTCGCCACGACCTTGTGCGGCATGCCGCTGTCGCGCAGCATCTTCATGAGCAGGTTCAGGGCGCGGCTGAGGCTTTCGAATTCGGCCGACCATTGCGCCAGGTCGCACTGGCGCGCTGTAGCCGGCCGGTGCAGCCACTCATGGTAGACCGGCAGGTCGAATTCGCAGGTTCCGCCCGGGATGGCCATGCGGTTGCGCACCGACATCAGCCAGTCGTTCCCGCTCAGGTTGTAGCCGACCCGGCCGGCATCGCGGTTGAGCGCGGCGAAACAGGCCTCGAACTGGGCGATGAAGCTGTCGAGTGCCTCTGCCGAGATTGCCGGGCTGTCACGGTAGCCGTTGAGTACCTGCTTGTGGCGCTCGATGTCCTTCATGACCTCGGACTTGAGATCGGAGCGTGAGCTGACGTCCATCAGCTCGAACAGGGTCTGGATGGCGTAATGGTGGTCGACTGCTTGCGTGCGTGACACCAGCTCACCGAGCCGGTGCAGCAGATGTTCCAGCCGCAGGTAGGTGCGAATGCGTTCGTTGAAGGGGTACTCGTAGAGGATCACAGGGCACGCATCGGGATTTCAGGCTTAACTAGCCATCATAGCCCGAATCGCTGATTGAGCGGTTACGATTGCCGTCTGACCTGAGCACCGGGTTCGTCCAGTGCGTTGCGCTGCATCACGCGCCGGATCTGGGTTTCGGGCTCGCAGTCGACGACCCAGATCAGGTCGCAGCGCTCGCGCCAAGCGCTCGACTCGGCCAGCAGCGGCAGGTCCAGCAGCGCGATGCCGCGCGGCAAGGCCGCCAGCTGGCGATCGATCTCGCGCAGAGCGTCACTTCGAGCGGCATGTCGGCCAGCGCCGGTTGCAGGTGACCATCAGCGCCACGCCGCATCAGTCGCACTGAGAACAGCAGCCGGTTGCCGCTGATCTTGGGCACCAGGCCCAGCGCAGGATCCAGCCGCAGCCGCAGCAACTGGAAACCGCGTGCCGCTGGCAGAGGCTGCTGGAACTGTCCGTCTGTCGCCACGACCTTGTGCGACATGCCGCTGTCGCGCAGCATCTTCATGAGCAGCTTCAGGGCGCGGTTCAGGCTTTCGAACTCGGCCGACCATTGCGCCAGGTCGCGCTGGCGCGCGGCCACTGGCCGATGCAGCCACTCATGGTAGATCGGCAGGTCGAATTCGCAGGTCCCACCCAGGATCGCCATCCGGTTGCGCACCGACATCAGCCAGTCGTTGCCGTTCAGGCCGTAGCCGACTCGGCCAGCGTTGCCGTTGAGCGCGGCGAAGCAGGCGTCGAACTGGGCGATGAAGCCGTTGAGTGCCTGCTCCGAGATCGACGGACTGTCGCGATAGCCATTGAGCACCTGCTTGTGGCGCTCGATGTCCTTCATGACTTCGGACTTGAGGTCGGAGCGCGAGCTGACGTCCATCAGCTCGAACAGGGTCTGGACCGCGTAATGATGGTCGACCGCTTGCGTGCGTGACACCAGTTCACCGAGCCGGCGCAGCAGATGTTCCAGCCGCAGGTAGGTGCGAATGCGTTCGTTGAAGGGGTACTCGTAGAGAATCACAGGGCACGCATCGGGATTTCAGGCTGAACTGACCATCATAGCCCGAATCGCCGACTCAGCTGTTGCCATTGCTGCCTGACCTGAGCCTCGAGTTCGGCCAGCGTGGCGCCCTCGTTGTCGATCACGCAGTCGGCGATCGCCAGTCTTTGCTCGCGGCTGGCCTGTGCGGCCAGCACGGCCAAGACCTGGGCGCGCGTCCAGCCGTTGCGCTGCATCACGCGCCGGATCTGGGTTTCAGGCTCGCAGTCGACGACCCAGATCAGGTCGCAACGCTCGCGCCAGGCGCTCGACTCGGCCAGCAGCGGCAGGTCCAGCACCGCGACGCCGCGCGGCAAGGCCGCCACCCGGCGCTCGATCTCGGCGCGCACGATCGGATGGATGATGCGTTCGAGCTGCGCCCTTGCCGTCGGGTCGGCAAAGATCCGCGCGCGCATGCGGTCGCGGTCCATCGCCTGTTCGGTCGTGATGAATTCGTCGCCGAAGGCCGCTCGCACCGCCTCGATCGCGCGGCCTCCGGCCGCCGTGCTGGCACGCGAAATCGCGTCGGCGTCGATCAGCACCGCACCGAGTTCGACCAGCAGGGCAGCGACCGTGCTCTTGCCGCTGCCGATGCCACCCGTCAGGCCCAGTCGCAGGCAGGAGTCTGTCATCAGAGTCCGATCCATTGCAGGAAATGATCAGGCCCGAACAGGAGGGCCCAGAGCCCGCTCAGCGCCAGGAAGGGACCGAACGGGACATAGCCGCCCTCGCGCAGGCCCGGACCCAGCTTGAGACCGATGCCCACCACTGCCCCGCTCAGCGAGGCCAGCAGGATCATCGGAATCAGCGCCGGCCAGCCGAACCAGGCGCCGAGCGCGGCAAACAGCTTGAAGTCGCCGTAGCCCATGCCTTCCTTGCCGGTGGCGAGCTTGAAGGCCCAGTAGACCAGCCAGAGCGAGAGATAGCCCGCGACCGCGCCCCAGAACGCTTGCGACAGGCCGGTGGCGGTCCAGCCCAGCGCGGCGGCGATCAGGCCGGACCAGACCAGCGGCAGCGTGATGTCGTCGGGCAGCAGCGTCGTGTCCCAGTCGATGAAGGCCAGCGCGACCAGGGCAGCGGCCAGTCCGCAGCCGGCCAGCCCGGCCAGGCCGTTGCCATGCAAGGCCACCACCGAGGCGAACAGGAGGCCGGTCAGCGCCTCGACCAGCGGATAGCGCCAGCTGATCGGGGCCCGGCAGCTGGCACAGCGCCCGCGCAGCAGCAGGTAACTCAACAGCGGGATGTTCTGCTGCCAGCGGATCAGCGCACCGCAGCCGGGACAGCGCGAGCGCGGCTGCGCCAGGCTCAGTGATGCTGCAGGCAGGGACTCCTGACCGGCCAGTTCGGCGCATTCGCGCGCCCAGCGTTGCTCGAGCATCAGCGGCAGGCGGTGGATCACCACATTGAGGAAGCTGCCGACCAGCAGGCCGAGCAGGCCAGCCAGCCACCAGTTCCATATTCCGAGCGGGAGGTCTGACAATGGTTTACCTTTGAGTTAACATCTCTAGCATAGTTTGACACGACTGCTGGCAGGATTCATGCTGCGGCGTGGCCGGATTATCGTGACGATTTCCGATCGTAACGCAGCCGCTCGCGGTACATGGGTATGGATGATGGAGACTGGCTTGTGATGGAAGATGCCCGAGCTGCCGTGGCAGCGGCACTGCCTTGGCCGGCAGGGGGCGATGCAGTCCGACTGCATGATCTGCGTCGCTCGCTGAGCCGCTTGGGTTGGCGCTTGTTTCTGTTGAACCTGTCGCTGCTGCTGCTGGTCACGGCGGGTTTGTATGCCGCCGACGCCACGAATCTGTTGTCGCCCGGCAGCGCTGCGTTGCTGGCGCTGTGCAGCGCCGGCATGGCGCTGTTCTCCAGCCTGCTGTGGTGGCTGCTGCGTTGGACGATCGGCCGTCAGGTGCTCGATGCGCTGAGCGCTGCCGAGGCCAGCCTGCGCAGAGCCGATGCCGAGTCCGAGCGGCGCGCCTGCCTGGTCGAGCTCTCGGCCCGTCTGCAGCAGGCCCAGAGCCCGGCGGAACTGGCCCGCCAACTGCTGTCCGGACTCGCGCGCAGTCTGTCGGTCCAGCAGGGGCTGTGCTGCTACTGGGACGAGGGCAGTCAATCCCTGAGCGCGGCGGCGCGCTATGGCGCCGATGGTGCCGATGCGGCCCAGGTGCTGGTGCGCCAGCCCGAGCTCGCACCGCTGCTGCTCGAGGTCGCGCGTTCGCGTCGCGCGATCATCCTGGCGCAGCCGGGGCCCCGCTACCTGCGCATCAGCTCGGGTCTGGGTGATGCCGAGCCGGCCGAGCTCCTGATCTATCCGATCGAGTACCGTGGTCGCCTGTGCGGCGTGCTCGAACTCGCCAGCTTGCAGCCGGTCGGAGACGCGGCAGACCTGTTGATCAAGGAGATCGCACCGGTCTTTGCCATGTGCCTCGATATCCTGCAGCGGGCCGAGCGCAGCGAGACGCTGCTCGAGCAGACCCGGGTCGCCGAGGCGGTGCGCCAGACGGCTCCGGAACCTGGCGGGGGGGCCGCATGAAGCTGCGCCGCATCAATGCCAGCGCGATCGCGCTCTACCTCATGCTCGCGCTGCTCAATGCCGGGGCGCTGCTCCTGCTCGACCACCTCTCGCAGCGCCAGCAGGTGGTGCAGGCGCGTCAGTCCATGGCCAGTCGGCAGACCGAGCGCTTCCTGGAAGCGGATCGCTACCTGACCAACCAGGTCCGGGCCTTCATCGTGACTGGCGACCCGGTCTATGAGCGCGATTACTGGCAGGAGGCCCATGTCACGCGTCGCTTCGAGCAGGCGCAGGCTGCCCTCGAGGGCCTGGGCCTGCCGAGGGAGGATATCGCGCTGATCGAGCTGGCCAAGTCCCGCTCCGACGAGTTGGTGCGGATCGAGGCGCTGGCAATGGACGAGCGCAAGGCCGGTCGGACCGAGCCGGCGCTCGGGCTGGTCTTCGGCGCCTCCTACGAGGAAGCGCTCGACGGCATTCACGAGCCGGTGCAGCGCTTGCAGCGACAGGTCGAGCAGCGCCTGGCCGATGAGCGGCAGCTGGCCGAGCGTCAGCTGCGCCTGGCCTGGCATGCCAGCCTGGGACTGACCCTGCTCAGCACGCTGGCCGTGATGGCCATGCTGGGCTACTACTACAGCCGGCGCGTGCTGCTGCCGCTGTCAGCGATGAACGAGCAGGTGCTGGCGATGAAGGCGGGTCTGGCCTTCGAGCCGCTGGACTGCGTGCAGGAGCAGAGCGAGGTCGGCGAACTCGCGCGTTCGCTGGCTCTCTACAGCGTCACGCGCGAGCAGGTGGCGCAGGAACAATGGGCCAAGTCGCACCAGGCCCGGATCGCGACATTGTTGCAGGCCTGCAACAGCTTCAGTGAACTGGCACAGCGCTTCCTGTCCGAGGTCTGCCCGCTGCTGCAGGTCGGTCACGGCGTTTTCTACGTGCTCGATCCCGAGCATCACCAGTTGCGCCTGATCGCGCAGTACGCCCATTCCGAGCGCAAGGCCCTGGCGCAGCGTTTCGATCTCGGTGAAAGCCTGGTCGGCCAGTGCGCGCTCGAGAGGGCGCCGATCCAGATCACCCGCCCGCCGGCCGACTATGTCCGGATCTCGAGCGGTCTGGGCGAGGCGCCGCCCGAGGCCATCCTTGCGCTGCCCGTGCTGAGCGGGGGCAAGGTGCTGGCGGTGATCGAGCTGGCCGCGCTGCGCCTGTTCGGGCCGCGCGAGGAGGGCCTGCTCGAGGGCCTGCTGCCGATGCTCGCGATGGGCCTCGAGATCCTCGAGCGCAATGTCAGGACCCAGCGCCTGCTCGAGGCCACGCAGCAACAGGCGCAGGAGCTCGCGCGCCAGAAGGAGGAGATCGAAACGCAGCGTCGCTCGATCTCAGCCATCCTCGATGAGCAGAACGCGATCTTCGAGTCGGTCACCAGTGGCATCGTCGTGCTGCGCCGACAGCAGGTCGTCAAGTGCAACCAGCACCTGGGCTGGTTGCAGGGCCGGCCCTGCTCGGAACTGGTGGGCCGCAGCATGCTGCACTGGTTCGCCGACGCCGAGAGCCGCGAGCGCATCGAGCGCAGCAGCGAGCAGATCCGGCGCGGCGAGCCCGTGCGGCTCGAGGCGGCGATGCTGCGCGAGGACGGCAGCCAGATCTGGGTCCGGCTCAATGGCCATGCCATCGACCTCAAGGACCTGTCGCAGGGGGTGGTCTGGACGCTGGACGACATTTCGGAGGAGCGCCATGTCGCCGACGAAATGCGCCGCGCGCGCGAGCTGGCCGAGGACGCGGACCGCACCAAGAGCAGCTTCCTGGCCAATATGAGCCACGAGATCCGCACCCCGATGAACGCGATCATCGGCATGGCCCATCTGCTGCACAAGTCGGGACTGAGTCCGCGCCAGCAGGATTACCTCGGCAAGATCCAGCGCTCGAGTCAGCACCTGCTCGGCATCATCAACGACATCCTGGACTTCTCGAAGATCGAGGCCGGCAAGCTGACGATCGAATCGACCGACTTCGAGCTCGACGCCGTGCTCGAGAACGTCGCCAACCTGGTCGGCGAGAAGGCCGCCAGCAAGGGGCTCGAACTGGTGTTCGAGCTCGAACCCGGCCTGACCCAGGCCCTGGTCGGCGACCCGCTGCGCCTGGGCCAGATCCTGGTCAACTACTGCAACAACGCGGTCAAGTTCACCGAGCATGGCGAGATCCGGGTCCGGGTCTCGCAGCGCGAGGCGAGCGAGCGGGAGGTCCTGCTGCACTTCGCGGTCCAGGACACCGGCATCGGCCTCAGCGAAGAGCAGCGCGGCCGCCTGTTCCAGAGCTTCAGCCAGGCCGACCGGTCGACCTCGCGCCGCTATGGCGGCACCGGGCTCGGGCTGGCGATCTCCAAGAGCCTGGCCCAGCTGATGGGCGGGGAGGTCGGGGTCGAATCCGAGCCCGGTCGGGGTTCGACCTTCTGGTTCACCGCACGCCTGGGCAAGGGCGAGCGGCAGCCGCAAGCCCACCTGCCGCGTCTCGACCTGCGCGGCTGCCGGGTGCTGGTGATCGAGGACAACGAATATTCCCGCACCGCACTGACCGAGATGCTGGTCGCGATGAGCTTTCGGGTCTCGGCAGTGGCCAGCGGCGAGGCCGGCGTGGAGGCGGTGCGCTTGGCTGCCGCCGAGGAGCAGCCTTTCTGCGTCGTCTTCGCCGACTGGCAGATGCCCGGCATCGACGGACTCGAAGCCGGGCGTCGCATCCTGGCGCTGGGCTTGCAGCCGCCGCCGCGTCTGGTCATGGTCACCGCCTACGGCCGCGACGAGGTCGCCGGGGCGGCCGAGGCGACGGGCTTCGACAGCGTGCTGATCAAGCCGGTCAACCCCTCGCAGCTGTTCGACACCGTGATGCGGGCGCTCGGCGAGCAGCCGGCCTCGCAAGCCACGCCGGGCGAAGCGGCCAGGGCCGAGCCCGGTCTCGCCGCCATCGCCGGTGCCCGGCTGCTGCTGGCGGAAGACAACGAGCTCAACCAGGAGGTGGCGGTCGAGCTGCTGAGCGATGTCGGTTTGCAAGTCGAGGTGGCCGACAACGGCCGCTTGGTGCTCGACAAGTTGCAGCAACATGAGACGGACTATTACGACGCGGTGCTGATGGACATGCAGATGCCACTGCTCGACGGCCTGGGCGCGACGCTCGAGATCCGCCAGCTGCCGCAGTTCGCTCGCCTGCCGATCATCGCGATGACGGCCAATGCGATGCAGGGCGACCGCGAGCGCTGCCTGGAGGTCGGGATGAACGACTATGTGACCAAGCCGATCGAGCCCGATGCGCTCTGGCGCGCCTTGCTGCGCTGGATTCCGGCGCGCACGGGCCGGGCCGATGCCGCCTTGTCCGCCCCGGCCGCCCACATGACCGGTGCCGAGACTCCCACGCAGGGCGTCGCACAGAGCGACGACAACTTGCCGCTTGGCATCGCTGGCCTGGATGCCAGACTGGGCCTGGGTCGGACCGCCGGCAAGACCGCGCTCTACCGTCGCCTGCTGCAGAAGTTCGTGGTGCTGGAGGGCGATGCGATCGGCCAGGTGCGGACGGCGCTCGATGCCGGTGACGCGGCCACCGCCGAGCGCGCGGCGCACACGCTCAAGGGCACTGCCGCCAGCATTGGCGCGACTGCCTTGCCGGCGCTGGCCACCGCGCTCGAGCAGGCGCTGCACGAGCGCGCGCCGGCGGCGGTGCTCGAACCCCTGCTGGCGGCCTGTTCGGCTCAGCTCGAGCCACTGGTCGCGGCACTCGCCTCATGGCTGGCGGCCAGTCAGGTCGCCGAAGAGCAGGGGGCGGATGCTGCACTGGTCGAGCCCGACGCGCAGGCGCTGCGTACCGCGCTGCAGCGACTCGACCGCTTGTTGGCGGACTCCGACTCCGCCGCCGAGCAGGCCTGGGACCAGGACGCCGCGCTGTTGCGCCCCCTGCTCGGGTCGCGCTGGGGCGAAGTGGAGGCTGCGCTGCGTGGCTTCAACTACGAGCAGGCGCTGCAAGCCTTGCGCGAGACTGCGCGTGTCAGCGGGGCGGGTACATGAACCGGTTCAAGCTGGGCCTCTTGCAGGGGCTGCTGCTTTACGCCCCGGTCTATCGTGTGCTGGCGGTCTGCCTGTCCCTGCTGGTCGGCTTGCTGACGGCCAGCCTGTATCAACGCTCGGACGAGAGCGAGCTGCGCCATCTGCTCGCGACCCTGGCACAGCGCCATGCGGTGCAGCTGTCCGAGGAGGTCCTGCGCGGCCGGGCCATGGGCGCGGCGGCCATGCTCGGGATCAACGAACCCTTGCTCAAGGCACTGGTCCGGGGCCGGCTGCAGCCCGACGCGCGGGTGCTCGAGCGCCTGGAGCCGGTGCGCCAGGCGCTGGATGCCGAGAGCATTTCGGTCATGGATGCCAGCGGTCGCGTGGTCGCGCAGTCTCCCCATCACCCCGGCAGCATCGGACTGCAGCGGCAGGACACGCCTTACTGGCAGCAGGCCTTCGCTGGCCAGGAGAATGTCTACCCCCTGGCCGAAGGCGAACTGCCGCCCAGGCGCAGTTTCCTGCTGGCCGCACCGATCTATGCCGAGCCAAGGCGTGGTGATCTCGTGATCGGCGTGCTCGCGATCAAGCTCTCGGCCGAGGGCCTCGATGGCAACTTGCGCCGGCTCGGCGAGCATGCCTTGCTGCTGTCGCCCCAGGGCCTGGTCTATGCGAGCAGTGACGATGACTGGAATTTCAGCGTGACGCGCGAGATCGTTCCGGATCAGCTGGCCGGCCTGGTCACGCAGTTCGGGCCGCTCTTTGCCACCGGCTCCAGGCCGTCACAACTGTCCTTCGATCCGGCGCAGGATACGGTCGATCTGCTGGGGGTGCGTTACCTGCGGGTGCGTGCCAGTCTGCAGTGGCCCGATGCCGCCGGGCGCTGGCAGCTGGTGCTGCTGGCCTCGCCATCGCACCAGGTGCCGGTGCTCGGGCGGGCCGTGGTCGGCGTTGCGGCTGCCTTGCTCGTGCTGGCGCTCCTGTTGTTGTTGTTGCGCGCGGCGCACAACCAGCTGGCCCGCAGCGCGACGCTGGCCCGCAGCGAGGCGGCCTCGCGCGAACTCATGCAGCTGGCCGAGTTCAAGGAGCGCCAGTCCGAACTGTCCTTGCAGCTGCAGCACGCCCGCGAGCTGCCCGCCTTGACCCGGGCCCTGTTTGCGGAGATCGGGCGCTTTCTGCCCGTGCACCAGGGCAGTCTCTACTGCGTCGAGCCGGGCCCGGCTGGCGAGCCGGAACTGCGCCTGGCGGGCAGCTATGCGACCGGGTCTGCGCCCGAGCGCGTGGCGATGGACGACGGTTTGCTGGGACAATGCGCGCGCGAGCGCCGCAGCCTCGCTTTCACCGATGTGCCAGCCGGCTTCTGGACCCTGGAGTCCGGTCTGGGCCAGGCCTTGCCGCGTGCCTTGCTGTTGCTGCCGATCATGCGCAACGACGTGCTGATCGGCGTGCTCGAGCTGGCCTCGATGGACTCGGACAGCGACCGGATCGAGGTCATGCTCGAAGGCTTGCTGCCGGTGCTGGCGACCAATCTCGAGGTCCTGCTGGCCGAGCGCCGCCTGGAGCGGCTGCTGGCCGAGGCGCGCGCGCAGGCCGGGACTGACCCGGCACCGGTCGACGGGCGGGGCGGCTTGGGTTACGCTGGCGCCGACAAGCCGGGCGCCGTGCCTGCCGCCCAGGCCCCTGGCACTGAATGAACCACCCTTTCCAGAGCATGCCGATGGACATCGACAACAATCACCCAGAGCCTGCCACCATCCTGGTGGTCGACGACACCCCGGCCAACCTCTCGCTGATGACCGGTCTGCTGCGTGACGAATACAAGGTCAAGGCAGCGATCGATGGCGAGAAGGCGCTGCGGATCGCCCAGGCCTCCCCGCCGCCCGACCTGATCCTGCTCGACATCATGATGCCGGGCATGGATGGCTACGAGGTCTGCCGCCGGCTCAAGGCCGATCCCGCCACGCGCGACATCCCGGTCATCTTCCTGACCGCCAAGAGCGGGATCGAGGACGAGAAGATGGGACTCGACCTGGGAGCCGTCGACTACATCACCAAGCCGATCAGCCCGCCGATCGTGATGGCCCGGGTCCGCAATCATCTGGTGCTGAAGGCCAGCGCCGATTTCCTGCGCGACAAGGCCGACTACCTCGAGCACGAGGTCGGCAAGCGTACCGCCGAGATCATCGCGATCCAGGACGTGACCATCCTGGCGATGGCTTCGCTGGCCGAGACGCGCGATTCCGACACCGGCAACCATATCCGTCGCACCCAGCACTATGTCAAGGCGCTGGCGCTGAAATTGCGCGAGCAGCCCCGTCTGGCCGCTTTGCTCGACGACCGCTATATCCTGATGCTGTTCAAGTCGGCCCCGCTGCACGACATCGGCAAGGTCGGCATCCCGGACCGCATCCTGCTCAAGCCCGGCAAGCTCACGCCCGAGGAGTTCGAGCTGATGAAGACGCACACGACGCTGGGGCGCGACGCGATCCACGCCGCCGAGCGCCAGCTCGGGATGCCGGTCGAGTTCCTCAAGCTGGCCAAGGAGATCGCCTACAGCCACCAGGAGAAATGGGATGGCTCCGGCTATCCCGAGGGACTCAAGGGCGAGGCCATCCCCCTGTCGGCCCGGCTGATGGCGCTGGCCGATGTCTACGATGCGCTGATCAGCCGCCGTGTCTACAAGGAAGGCATGCCGCACGAACAGGCGCTGACCATCATCAGCGCCGGACGCGGCCAGCATTTCGACCCCGACATGGTCGATGCCTTCCTGGCCATCCACGAGGAGTTCCACGCCATCGCGCAGCGCTACATCGACACCGACAGCGAGATCGAGGCCAAACGCCAGCATCTGGCCCGTCTGCACAGCCTCTGAGCCGGATCGGGGCGTGTGCGGTCGCGCGGGCCCCTCGATCGAGTTCGCTGGCTCAGACCACCTGTCCCAGCTTGAAGATCGGCAGGTACATGGCCACCACGATGCCGCCGATGATCGAGCCCAGCAGCACGATGATGATGGGCTCCATCAGACTCGACAGACCGGCCACCATGTCGTCGACCTCCTGCTCGTAGAAGTCGGCGGCCTTGCCCAGCATATGGTCGATCGAACCCGACTCCTCGCCGATCGCGCACATCTGCAGCACCATCGACGGAAAGATCCGGGTGTTGGTCATGGCCTGGGTCAGGCTGGTGCCGGTCGAGACCTCC
>JACCDQ011749868.1_pt1 | contig 12379 bp, 16 predicted proteins | sample 7446031 | NCBI WGS metagenome assembly JACCDQ01 (sample SAMN15323442, study PRJNA562643) | freshwater metagenome | isolation source: river surface water | place: USA:Blue River Watershed | collected 2017-08-17
CCAGCCCCAGTGACTAAGAAGTCTAAGAAGGCTGAACCAGTAGTAGAAGAAGCTTTGGTAGAAGAACCAGCTGCTGTAGAACCAGTAGTTGAGGAGACTCCAACGGAGGAATAATGGGACTAGTTAGAAAGTTCGCAGTGCAGGGGCACGCAGTCCCAAACGGAGCTTATCGAGCACACGGACCTTTTCCACCAGAAGTGTTGGCCCAGAACCCTAGGTCATACACAGATGAACACTCGGACTCCCTACACGTTGCACTAGATGACGTTCGGTACTTTCGCTGCAAAGACTGCAGTGACATTCTGAGCGAGTATGCACTCGACGACCATGAGTGCGAAGAATAGTTTTCCCCTAGTGCACGGGGAAAGTTACACACCCTCTAGAGAAAGATAACTAATGGCAAATCCAGTAGACGACGCTGGCAACGTACGCGTTGACCACGTATGGGGTAACCTCCCAATGCAGCCGAACGACGCTCGTGGCGCGGCTGTTCTTGACTACGCTCTTGACAACCACGTAATCGTAGAGACTGGCCGCTACGGCTTCCCAGCTTACGACGCTTCGTGGGTTGGTGACGGCGATGACGTACCTAACGTAAAGGTCCCTGATGTTCGTGGTCTTGACGAGACTGCTGCAGGCGCAGCGCTTGTAGCTGCTGGTCTAGTACTAGGCACTGTAGGTACCACCGCAACTGGTGCGACTGCAGAGAACGACGGCCTTGTAAAGACCCAGTCAGTAGCTCCAGGCACCTCAAAGAACCAGGGCGATGCTGTAAACGTAGTAGTTTACGCTTACGTAGCTCCGTAATAGCTCAGCTCAAAGACAACCGCATCTCACTTAGTGGGGTGCGGTTTCTTTTTGCCTTGTAAACTTGACTCATGGCGCGTACTGGAAAACCAGCGAACCCCCTAGGCAAAGGCGTAGCGGGTTACTATGGCGTACGTCAATCAGTAGCTGATGAAATCAAGGCTTTCCAGGGAACTGGCGAAGACCCTTTTAGTTCTTTACCACAACCGTCTCCACGAGGCCTAGAAGCTCGCTCAGGTGCCTTCGTAGAAGGCTTCTCTGTGTTCAACGACCTTACTGGTCAGGTTGCAGGTAGAAGCAAGTACGACTTGGACGCCAACAAGTTTGGTTATGACGTAACCGCAGGAGAGTACTACCAGTCTCCGTACTACAACCCTAACGACCCACTGACGCCTCGCTACAAAAACTTGGCGGGCAGCCTTCCTGGTTCTGGGCCAGCTGCTGACCGTGCTGACGGGCCAGCACCACTAACTGTAGTCCCAACTTCTACCAGTAACCTAAAGCGCCCACGTACCGTGGCAGCAGGTTGGCAGGCAAATGCCGATAACCCTAAGTTAGGTAAACTCACCGTACTTTTCCGAGACGGAACGTACTACAACTATTACGATGTTTCTGAGGCCGAATGGCTACGGTTCAAGGCGGCACCTTCTAAGGGCCCACTCCTGAACCCTCGTCCAGTGCCTGGCTTCTTGATGTACAAGCAGCGGGGTGAAGCTACCACCGACTTTATGTCAGAGCTATCTCAGGAGACTCAGTACCGCATTGCCCGCACCACTCAGCTGGTTTACCAGTCTGATAGCGAAGCAAAGCAAAACATCAAGCCACTTCGAGCAGGTCGCCCACGTAAGGCGAACTCGGCACGAGCAGGCCAGAACCCAGCCGCCAAGAATTCGAGAAAGAAACCATAAGATTTACTTATGCCAAAGTTGCATGACATCGGACCAAATCACTTCGTACAAGTCACCAGCTTCCCTGTAAAGTGGGGCTGGAAAGTAGCCGTACGAGGCTGGACTCAAGAGATTGAGGAGCCTTTCCGCACCTCTGAGCCGCTGATTATTAGGCTGCCGTTCCACAAGGCCCTAGTGGTAGGTAAGTGGACTGGCACGCAACCTGACGAAGAAACTGCACTAAACCGCGCAATAGAAGGACGAGTACTAGCTGATGAAGATTTTGAAGAGGGATGGACGCCCCCAGCCTACAAAGCTCGAGAAGAGGATAGCGTCGATTGGGACCTCTGAGCTAATCACCTACGTCGAAACTAGCCTCTACGGCATTGGCAAGGCTATTGCTGGTCGTGGAGAGAAGTCAATCGAGAGTTACCTAGAGGCTGAGCAAAATGCTGAGGCCCTACTTGCAATCATTCGGGAGCTGAAGAACCGCCATGTCGACTAACTACACTGAAGACGACGACGTCATCGGCAAAGAGGACTATAACTCACAGGAAGATGAGCAACTCTACTTCGAAGAGAAGTTTGAGGAAATCAATCCTGAGTTCTACGCTGAAGATGGCCATGACCCGATGGCTCAGGAAGACTCCGAAGATGAGATGGACGAGCTTTCCCAGGAGTTCGTCAACAAGCTAATCGAGAAGATTATGACCTTCATGGTCGCCCTTGTCGGACATGACCTTCATCCTTACCAGAAGCCCCTGTCTCGCCGCATCATTGAGTCCGTCATCATCAACGACGGTGAAGAAATCACTGCATTGGCCTCTCGTCAGTCAGGTAAGACTGAAACCGTGTCGGATACCCTCGCTACACTAATGGTTATCTTGCCGCTCCTTGCCAAGCTATACCCAGACCTACTGGGGCGTTTCAAGGATGGCCTTTGGGTAGGAATGTTTGCGCCTACCGAGTCTCAGGCAGAAACCTTGTTTAGCCGTACTGTGACCCGCCTTACTTCTGAGCGTGCACTGGAAATCCTAAACGACCCAGAAATCGACGACGACGCTAAGCGCGTTGGCGGTGTTACCCGCATGATAAAGCTCAAGAACTCAGGCTCTACCCTCACAATGATGACCGCGAACCCTCGCGCAAAGATTGAATCGAAGTCCTTCCACGTGGTTGTAATCGATGAGTGCCAGGAAGCGGATGACTTTGTTGTTGCCAAGTCAATCTCTCCGATGATGGCGTACTACAACGGAACCATGATAAAGACTGGTACTCCAACTACTTCTAAGAACAATTTCTACCGCTCTATCCAGCTGAATAAGCGCCGCCAGACAGAGCGCGGCAAGCGACAGAACCACTACCAGTGGGACTGGCGAGATGTCGCTAAGGTACAGGCTAACTACCACAAGTTCATCAAAAAAGAGATGATGCGTATTGGAGAGGACTCCGATGAGTTCCAGATGTCGTATAACTGCAAATGGCTTCTTGAACGAGGCATGTTTGTTACAAGTACCCTATTGGATGACCTTGGTGATAAGACTCAAGAGCTCGTCAAGGTATGGCACCAAACTCCAGTCGTGGTGGGAATCGACCCAGCCCGCAAGATGGACTCCACTGTCGTCACAGTGGTATGGGTCGACTGGGACCGTCCTGATGAGTTTGGCTATTTCGACCATCGAGTCCTCAACTGGCTGGAACTACAAGGCGATGACTGGGAAGAGCAGTACTTCCAAATAGTGAACTTCCTGAGCAACTATGACGTTCTAGCTATCGGCGTTGATGCCAACGGTGTTGGTGACGCAGTAGCCCAGCGTCTAAAAATTCTGATGCCTCGCTCAGAGGTAGTAGCCCTAACCTCTAGTCCTACAGAGCAGTCAAAGCGCTTCAAGCACCTACAAGCCCTGATTCAGCGCCACAGCTTGGCTTACCCAGCCCACGCTAAGACCCGCCGTTTGCGTACATGGAAGCGATTCTTCCAACAGATGACGGACGCTGAAATTCAGTACAAGGGTAACAACTTCATGGTTTCGGCCCCAGATGAGGCTCACGCCCACGATGACTTTGTGGACTCGTTGGCTATCGCCTGCTCAATGACCGTAGACCTAGTGATGCCTTCTGTAGAGGAATCTAGCAGTCCTTTCTTTGGATAAATAATTTCAGTTCAACAATACAAATGCGCAGATAACAAGCACACTAGTTATTGGAAATAGTCGACACATTCCCAATAACTAAGGAGTTCCCCATGGGCCTATCACCTGCCCCAATGTTCCCAGAGCGTGCGCCACAGTCGTACGAACTGAAGGCTGCTGGCAACGCCGAGCGCCGTGGCCCACTTCGTTTCGAAGAGGGTCTAGCTACAGACACTGACATCCCTACCGATTTCCAGAAGGGCATCGCATCTGGTTCAGCTGCAGCTCCTGGTCGTCCAAACCGTAACGCACCTGTATGGCAGAAGCCTGCTGCTGAGACTCTCTCAGAGCGCGCTCACCTAGGCTCAGCTTCTTGGATTGAAGCGCCTAGCTTCCTACAGGAGTTCGCACACGGTTCGTTCACCGACTACGCAGAGCAGAAGGTTGAAGTTGTTGCACGTACTGGTGCACGTACTCAGCGCATCTCGCCAACCGTAGTAAACGACTAATTTATTTAGCAACATCTAGTCTGGCCCTACTGTTTAGATAGCAGTAGGGGCAGACTTTATGTGAGGAGAAGGCGTGGCTAGCGAACCAGCAAACCCGAAGCTTTGGCAAATGGTAATCACCCAGGCCAGGGCTCGTTTTGCTACGTACCCTTCCCCAGGAGCGTCTCACTGGGTGCACGACCAATACGTGAAGCACGGCGGAAAGTTCATCGACACTTCCGAGGTCACTAAGCGAAAAAAGGCAATGATTGCCGCGCGTCGCCACCAGCTTGAGAACAAGAACGCGCACTACAATGATGACAAGAAGTCGTCCAACGGACAATCGTCCGACAAAAAGAGCGGCAAGACTAAGGGCAAGAAGTAACGCATGTCTTATTTTGACTTTTCACCCCCAAGCTACAGGGCAGCGTCGTCTGACCTTACCATCAGCATTTCACCTCTGGGACTTGTTGAGCTTGCTGACGAAGAGTTTGAGGTTCACGGTCCTCGCCTAAACCGTTACTCGCTAAACTGGGCCATGTACCTTGGCCACCACTGGGGTTACCGCCGCGAGCAGGGCGAAATGCAGATTTCGGTAAACTACTACCGCGCATTCCTAGACTACATCGCACGCTTTACCTTTGGTAAGGGCGTAGCATTCCGTTCGCCTAAGGCGACCGAAGCAATCATCCCAGACCGCCTAGAGCGAGTATGGGAGATTGACAACGAGAAGCAGAAGGTGCTTTTCGAAATGGCACAGACTGGCGGTATCGCTGGTGACTGCTTCGTCAAGGTTGCTTACGAAGAAGCTTGGGAAGACACCATTGGCCGTGTACACCCTGGCCGTGTCCGTATTCTTCCTCTGAACCCAGCTTTCTGTTTCCCCGAGTTCCACCCACACGACCGTAGCCGTCTTCTTCGCTTCAAGCAGAAGTACCGCTTCTGGGGTACCTCACTAGAGGGTACTCGCCAGGTGTTCACCTACACCGAGATTCTTACGGACGACATCATCGAAGAGTACGTCAACGACGAGCTTATCGACTCACGTCCAAACCCACTTGGCTTGATTCCTGTCGTACACATCCCTAACATCCCAGTTTCTGGTTCGCCTTGGGGCCTGTCGGATGCTCACGACATCATTACCATCAACCGTTCGTACAACGAAATCTCTACGGACATCGCCGACATCATCAACTACCACGCTGCCCCCGTGACAGTTATCGTTGGTGCAAAGGCGTCTAACCTTGAAAAGGGTGCTAAGAAGGTCTGGGGTGGTCTTCCAAAGGACGCTCAGGTATTCAACCTTGAGGGCGGCGGCTCTGGTATCCAGGGCGCACTAACTTACCTTGAGACTCTAAAGCGCTCAATGCACGAGATGATGAACATCCCAGAGTCTGCTCTAGGCCAGGTTCAGCCAATCTCTAACACCTCTGGTGTTGCGCTGTCTATTCAGTACCAGCCAATGATGAACCGTCACAGCCAGAAGGTTGCCCAGTACGGCGCTGGTCTGCAGCGAATCAACGAGCTAATTATTCTGAACCTTGCTGTCAAGGAACCAGAGACTCTAACTTACAACCCAATGACTGACGGTCCAATCAAGCCTGGACAGCTAACCCAGCTTGACCCTAACGACCCAATCACTTACCAGACTTACGTACACTTCCCTCCTCCACTACCTCTGGACCAGCTGGTTCTTTTGAACGAACTACAGCAGAAGATGTCTATGGGCCTTGAGTCTAAGGAAGGCGCATTGCGTGCCCTTGGCGAAGAGTTCCCAGAAGAGAAGCTAGTAGAGATTCGTTCTGAGCTCATTGAAGACGCTAAGTCTGAAGGTGCTTTGAACTTGGCAAAGATTCAAATCCAGAAACAGATTATGGACCTAACAGGATTCATGTCTGGCCCTGATGGAAGCGCGATGCCTGTTGACCCTATGGTAATGGGTGATGGCGACGTCTTGGGTGACGGAGTCCTTGGTGCACCAACCGAAGAGAACATCACTAGCGATGTCAATGAGTCGGTTGAGGCCATGAGCCAGCAAAGTGAAGCTGGCATTAGAGAAGCTTTAGTAACAGAAGCCTACGGCACTCCAGTGCCACCACGTAGAACTGTTGGTAAAGAGTAAATACACACGCGTTTAGGCAGACAAACTGTCTGATTACATGCTGAACTATTTACGTAAATACAGACCAGGTCACGAGCTACTCATACGGAAAACGACCAAGAGAACGAGAAGAGAATCATGTCGGAAATTCAGACAGATGTTGCGCCTGACGCAGCAGTAGATACCAACACCAACGCCGAAGCTTTTGCTGTAGAGGCTCCAGTTCCAGGACAGTTCAGTGCAGACGACATCGCTCGTGCACGTACCCAGGAAAAGGAAAAGCTTTACCCACAGCTAGACAAGCTAAAGGAAGAGGTAAACCTTCTTCGCCAGCGCGAGCAGGAGCGAGAAGCTAAGGAAGCAGAGCGTAAGGCCGCACGTGCCGCCCGTGATGCAGAGCTAGCTAAGAAGAAGAAGGAAGAAGAGGAAGCTGAGCTAGAGCTCCGCGAACTTTTCAACCGCAAAGAGCAGGAGTTCCAGGCTCAGATTGAGCAGGAGCGAATTGCCCGCGAACAAGCTTTCGCACTTCTAGACCAGGAGCGTAAGTTCCAGGCATTGCAGCAGTACCGCCTAGGCCGTATTGAGCAGGAGCGCGACAACATCATCCCAGAACTAGTAGACCTAGTTCAGGGTAATGATGAGAACGAGATTGAGAACAGCATTGCTGACCTCAAGGCCCGTTCATCGAAACTTCTTGAGAGCGTAGCTGCAGCTTCGCAGAACGCTCGCAAGGACATGGTTGGCTCGCGTATTACGATGCCAGCTTCTGGACCCCTCGACAATGACTCGGCCTCAGCGAACTTCAGTCCTGAAAACATTGCTTCAATGTCTCAGGCAGAGTACGCAAAACACCGCGCTAAGCTTCTTGGCTCGGCAAGCAATAACCGTGGACAGGGATTGTTCAACTAACCTAATCAATCAACCGAAAGGACTGATTCCACATGGCTTCAGGAATCACTGGGTCTAGCCAGCTGGCTAGCGCACCTACCGCTTACTCGGGTACCAACTCGCAGCTAAGCTCAGCAATTCAGACCATCTGGTCAAAGGAAATCTTGTTCCAGGCGATGCCAATCCTTCGCTTTGAGCAGTTCGCAGTAAAGAAGACCGAACTAGGTGTTGCACCTGGTCTTCGCGTGAACTTCCTACGTTACAAGAACTTCGCAGTGGACCCAACTCCACTTACCGAAGGTGTCCGTATGACCACCAACTCGCTGACTGCAGAGCAGATTGCAATCACCGTTGCAGAGCACGGTTACGCAACTGCTGTTTCAGAGCTTCTATTGAACTCTTCGTTCGATGACGTTATGGCATCAGCTTCTCGCCTTCTAGGTCGCCACATGGCACAGTACCTAGACCTACAGGCTCGTAACACCCTTTCAGCTGCTACTTCAGCTGTATTCGGTTACGACCGTTCAGGTATCGCTGGCGGCGCATTCACCAACTACGACGAGGGCACTGCTGCTACCTCGATTGCTGGTGTAACTGCTAACCACAAGCTAACCACTGGCGCAATCAAGGACGCTGCTCTTACCCTTGCTGGTAAGAACATCCCTCGCATCGGTGAGACCTACGTTCAGTTCATCCACCCTAAGCAGTCACGTGACCTTCGCTCGAACCCAGAGTTCATCGAAGTAACTAAGTACGCTGCTCCTGGTAACTTCATGCTTGGTGAAATCGGTCGTCTATACGACGTCGTATTCATCGAGACCACTCAGGTGAAGAAGCTTGCTCAGGGCACTGCAGTAAACTACTCGGGCCTAATCGGTGCTCCAGCCGACGCTGGCGTTGTTCCTGTAAAGGCCAACACCGCTCCTGGCTCAGGCGGTAACCCAGAGGTTCCAGGCGCAACTGCTCCTGCTGGCACCACTGCTACCGACGTTTACGAGTCAATCATGATTGGTGACAACGCATTCGGTCACGCAATCTCGCTTCCAGTTGAGCTCCGTGACGGTGGTGTTCTTGACTTCGGTCGTGAGCACGCACTTGCATGGTACGCAATCTGGGGTCTTGGTGTTATCACCGACCAGGCTATCGTCAAGGTTTACACCGCGTAATAGCCAAACCCTCGTGGAGGGGGGCCAGGTTCGCCTGGTCCCCCAACACAACCAACCAAACCTAACTAGGAGAATAAACTCGTGGCAACACAGAAAACCAGTCCACTGGACGCAACTGGCAAGGCAGCTGAAGACGCTGCACGCCGCAACGCAAAAGAAACCGCAGCACGTGCTGACGAGATTTCTATGATGCGCCAGGCCGAGGCCGAACTGCTAGAGACAGCAGTATTCGACCCAAAGAAGCCTGACCAACCAATTCTCATTGATGAGATTGAGGAACTTGGTGTAGCAGTAAATAACGACGCAGTTGTTATCCGCACTATCACCGACATCGACGACATGACTTACGGAGTCGGAAACACTTACAGCTTCAAGGCTGGTGTGAAGTACTCTGTGCCACGTGACCTCGCGGACTACCTCGAGAGCCTTGGCTACATTTGGCGACCTAACTAAAGAGTCACCAACTTATCGTCCACCCTCACTGGTTCCTGCCCTCCTCCCAGTGGGGGTGGACTTTTATGTTTAGACAGTTTTATTTCCGCCTATGAGGGACCATAGGTATGAAGAGTTTTCGGAGGATGTGTGGCTACATTAGCGGGTTTGGCGGATAGACTCCGTGTCGAACTAGGTGACCTAGGTAAGTCCTTTGTCACCCAATTTACTGCTGACGGTACTACTAACCGTTATCGCCTACAGTACGCTCCGTTGGACGGAACCTCTGTCCTTGTCTACCGTAATGGGGTAGACGTGTCGGACGCCTGTACCGTAGAGGAAGCCACTGGCGTACTCGTTACGGACGACCTATACGCTGATGGCGACGAGGTTACTGTAAGCGGAACTTACTACCGCTACTTCACCACCACCGAGATTCACATGTTTGTGAACACTGCTCTAGAGCAGCACGGTGCTAAAAAGACTGACTCTATTGGTCAGAAAATCACCTTACAGACCCTACCTTCTCTTGAAGAGTACCCAGTGGCCCTGTACGCGGCTACTCTAGCTCTTTACACCCTTGCTACGGACGCTTCGTTCGACATTGACATTGTGGCTCCTGACGGCGTCTCTATCCCTCGTGCACAGCGTTACCGCCAGCTGATGGAGATGATTCAGGTCCGTAAGGACCAGTACAAGGAGCTTTGTACTCAGCTGGGCATTGGCCTTTACTCTATCGAGGTATCGTCGTTCCGCCGCATCAGCAAGCGTACCAACCGCTACGTGCCTGTGTACAAGCCTCAGGAAGTCGACGACCGCTCTATGCCTCGTCGTGCAGACATTCCGCTACCTACTTACGGCGACCAGCCAGTAGTTTGGCCTACCCAAGCTAACAGCTTCTTGGCCTACCAGGGCATCGCTTTTGAAGACACCGTTGACTTTGAGGGTGACTTCACTGGTAAGTCGTTTATCGCCCGCTTGATGAACCAGCGCGGCGGCGTAGTTGTAGTCCAGAACTTTGGTCTAGTGGTTGACGAGACCGTTACGGGTAAGTTCACCGCAACTATCAGCTTGAGCGTAGACCAGACCCTGCGACCTGCTCAGAGAACTTGGTGGCAGATTGCCAGCGTAGACGACGTCTCAGGTGAGATAATTGAACTCAAAGGCGGCGACTTCTTCATCGAGCGCTCACGCGAGGTAATCGTATGACGCTCTACCTAGAGAAGGACGTCGCCCTACTTACAGGTAACAACGGCATTGTAAACCGAGAAAAAGCACCATTCGGCGACCTAGCTGACGGCGCAAAGCCTGAAGTAGACATCAACTTGCTGCCAGGGGTTCCTGGTCAGCGCGGTCCGCAAGGACCTCCTGGAGCTGATGGAGTTCAACCTCCTGAGATTCCAGCCCTTGTTTCATACAGGCACATTCAGAGCTCAGCCTCTGACATCTGGACAATCACTCATAACTTGGGGTTCTACCCAAGTATCACTGTATTTGATAGCGGCGGCTCCATGGTAGAGGGCGACGTAAAGCAGTCTCTTACAGATGACAAGACTCTAACCATCGAGTTCTCCGCTGAAATCAGTGGGTTCGCGAACCTATCATAAGGAAATTGAATGTCTAGAAATTTCTTGACGCCAATCAACCTGAATAAAAACGAGCTTCTTCTTGCCCGTATTCAGAACTTGGCAACTGCGCCTAGCAGCCCAGTAACTGGTCAGATTTACTTTGACACTACCCTCGGTGCTCTGCGCCAGTTTGACGGTACTGTCTGGAAGACCTACACCAAGTCTGGCGACATCGTCAATGGTGACATCGCCGATAACGCTGCGATTGATAACAGCAAGCTTGCTACCAACCCGCTAGACCGTGCTAACCACTTCAACACTCAGCTCGCGTCTACCATTTCTAACTTTGATGCTGCCGTACAGTCCAACACCCTGGACAGCCTGTCAGCTCCAGTTGCTAACGTAGCTCTAAACGAGAAGCGAATTGTTGGCCTAGCAGACCCGCTAGACCCACAGGACGCTGCTACCAAGCAGTACGTAGATGACGCTGTTGCAGGTTTGACCTGGAAGGCTGCAGTACACGTACTGTCTAACGCCAACGTCGCTTTGACTGGTGCAGCTGACTCACTAACCATTGATGGTCACGCCATGACTGTCGCTGAAGACGGTTACCGTGTGCTTTTGGTTGGTCAGACCAACCCTGCTGAAAACGGTATCTACGTATTCGCACAGTCTGGCGCTACCTATACCCTAACCCGTCCTACAGACGCAGACAACTACGCTGAGCTTATCGGTGCGACCGTCTTCGTTATGGAGGGTGACACCAACGGTTCGTCTGCTTGGACTCAGGCTGAGCACTACCTAACCAACTTTGATGGCCAGGACTGGGTACAGTTCTCTGGTGCTGCTCAGATTACCGCTGGTGGTGGTCTGGTCAAGTCTGGAAACATCATCGATGCTGTCGGTACCGAAGACCGCATCACTGTTCACCCAGACCGTATCGACATTGCGACTACCTACGTAGGACAGTCGTCCATCAACACCGTGGGTACCATCACTACTGGTACCTGGGATGCGACCACTATCGCTATCTCTGCTGGTGGTACTGGTGCAGAAACCGCTTGGGACGCCCGCCTAAACTTGCAGGCAACCACTAAGTACTCAGAAAACAACCCGATGCTGGCTCCAACCAGCAACCAGGTTAGCTGGGTAGTAGAGCACAACCTACAGACCGTAGACGTTGTGGTACAGCTTCGTGAGCTAGTTTCGGGCGCGATTGTCGAGGCGGACTACGTAATCGAGGACCTAAACCACGTAGTTATTCAGTGGTACTCAGCCGCTGTTGTTTCAGCAGGAAACTACCGAGCAGTAATCGTAGGTTAGTAAATGGCAAAGAAGTTTCTATCCCCTGTTGGGCTACCTAGTGGCCCAGTATTTCCTGCGTCCGCAACCATGGGCGACATGTTTTACAACTCAGGTGACTTGCGACTTTACCTGTTCACAGGTGTGGAATGGAAGCTTATTCAAGCAGAATCGGGTGGCGGCAATGGTGCAGACATGGCCGTTACTTGGTGGTTAGGAGCATAACATGGCAGCAATTTTACGTTTAGCAGTTCATCACTCAGACACTCTCACTGAATACGGCTATGGAACACCTATCTTCACGGCGACTGTTCCCCAACTAATCTCTGTGATTGCAACCAACCGTGCAGATGAGGCTCAAAACTTCTCCATCTACACAGTGCCTGCAGGAACCGCTGAGACCCCTTCAGAGTGGGGCATCATCAACTACAACCTCCCAATCAGCCCGTTCAACGCGTACGAAACCTTCCGTTTCGGCTTGAACCCCAACGACACTATCTACGTATCGGGTTCGCCTAACATCTCGTTCTTCGTACAAGGTATTACCCAGTAAGGATAGCCATGCCAGGATTTGCAGTTACCAGCAGTATTTCAGCCAGCGAAGGCAA
>JACCDQ010812512.1_pt1 | contig 12378 bp, 26 predicted proteins | sample 7446031 | NCBI WGS metagenome assembly JACCDQ01 (sample SAMN15323442, study PRJNA562643) | freshwater metagenome | isolation source: river surface water | place: USA:Blue River Watershed | collected 2017-08-17
ACACGAATGTCAACCTTTATTTTGGAGGGCTGCGAAGGACTCGAACCTTCATACACCGAGTTGCAATCGGCCCCGTAACCAGTTCCGAACAGCAGCCCAAACTAAAAACCCCTCCGAGACTTTCGTCTGGAGGGGTGGTTTTCTTGAACCTTGTACGTTTAGCTTGTCAGCTTCCGTACCCCCTCGTTTTCATAGTATTAAGTTCACCGCGCATAATAAAGCGATAGCAAGGTAGTACCTGCTGATGCTTTACTGTTGATACGCTAGTGGGTTTCATTAAGGGTGATTCCTTGTTTCTATTTGTTAAGTCTATTTATACACAAGTTTGGAAGATGTCAACAAAAAAGTGTAGTTTCTGAAAATAATTTAGACGAAGCTACGAAGCATCCAACGGTGTTTCTCATGAGCGGTGATACGATCTTCGATGAAGTTGACCACACCATATTGCCCAAGTTGTTCTGCAACTGCTCGAACTTCGTAAAGAGTCGCAATCACAATATTGTTATCGTTCGACAGACGAGTGAACATAAGATTCGTCTCAGGGATCATAAGCTCATCTTCGATTCGGCTCAACTCTTTGAAGCGAGACAGCGAACCCGGAGCAAACGATCCTACGATACGAATCAGTTCAGCGATCGAATCAATGGAACCACCAACCTCTTCGTAAAAATCACCGAAGTACTCATGGTATTGAGCAAAGTTCGGTCCAGTGACATTCCAATGATAGTTCTGAGCTTTCACTGAAAGCCCGTAAACTGTGCCGAGTAGAACCTTAAGCGATTCTGCAAGTTGATCCATGATACTCATCCTTATTGTTATTGTTCTTGAGTATTTATAATTGGTGCTCCCGGAGGGACTCGAACCCACGATCAAGGCGTTATGAGCGCCCGGCTTTGGCCGCTAAGCTACAGGAGCATTGGCAATTAGATTGCCAATTTGTAAGTGGCGTTAGAGGTCGTGAAGTGGCGCTTCCAAGACCATTCGTCGAGGACGAGCTGATTGAACACATCATCTTCGAGTTCAATCACGTCTTCAACACTCAGCTCGAGCATACGAACAGCACGTTGATAGTCGTTCTCGTAGCTGGTCGGCGGCATCGGCATAGCTTTGATTTCTTTGATCTTGTCGAGGTCACCAGTGTTAGCTAACTTGACGTTGTCTTTCGAGATTTTCACCGCCAATGCTTTATAGTCGACAACGGCTTCTTCATAGTCGGTAATGTGCTTAGTCTTGTTCTGTCGAACAATCTCGAGCAGTTCCGCCTTGTTCATCTTGACGCTTCGCATCACGTTTCTCCCATTCTGTTTCATATAATCTCACCAATGATGTATTGCATTTGCGATAATAGTGCAACAAGTCACTCCGTTAAGGAGGATCCAAGAGGTTCGGATGATTGCGACCCTATCGGCCTTTCTGTTGTCGTCAAATGCTTTTGTTCCGATTGCTTTACACCAGTATTCCCACACTGTACAAGTCTCACTTCTTCCCATGTAGAAGCTTCATACGGCTTCCAACTAAAACACTTAGAACCTATCCACCCATGTTTGATACAAGCACAGGATTTGCCCGCTTCAACTTGCTTGCAAATCCCATAGTTGTTCGTGATGTATTCAGAAAGGTTTTCCATCAATATCCTATTTGGTAGAAGTGCTAGGAGTTGAACCTAGTCGAGAACGCTAATCTGGCGCTAGAAGGTTTATAAGGCCTCCCTGTGTACCGACACCCACTTCCACGAAATAGGATATTGGTGCCCCCGGTCGGACTCGAACCGACACTGAAAGGATTTTAAGTCCCCTACCTCTGCCGTTGGGCTACGAGGGCATGAATGGCGCGCCCGGCAGGACTCGAACCTGCATATAAACAGTTTAGAAGACTGTCGACCATCCTTTGGCCCACGGACGCATGTTCTATTTATATCAGCGTTTGCTGAGAGCTACTGCAAAAATGGCTACGATCAAGAAGATCGAGAGTACGACTGCTAGAGGAGCCCACAGCGGTGCAAGTACCCACCACCACGACCAAGCGATATAGCCAGTCAGTTTCAGTGTGATGAAGACGATAGCAAGAAGGCCGAAGAAGCCGATGCCACCCGATTGAGTTTGACTTTGTTGTGCCATTAGTTTAGCCTTTCATTCCAAAATTGTTTGATCATGTGTTCATTCGATGCGAACGGCCCACGATGCCATGCCCAGTCTACTAGTTCTTCAGTGACCATGCGTTCCATCTCGGATTCAACTTCTACTGCGCAGTTGATCTTGCGCATCTCGTCTGCCATAGGTTCGAGTTCAGTGCGAATACGCTTCTGTGCAGAGAACCACTTACTGTCGTCAAGTACCATTAGATGATCCATTCTCGCTTGTTCTTGAGTGCATCATTTGCACATTCAACAAAGTCTTTGTCTTCGTCAGACAAGTGTGCCCAGTAGATCGACAATCCTTCGATGGATTCAGCAACCGCAGAGGGCAGAGTGATATGCATTTGAGTTTTCATCAAGTGCTCAAGTGCAGACATCTTCCGTTCAACTTTTTCTTCGATACTCATGATACTTCTTCTAGTGAACTTTCTAACCGAGTGAATTCAGAAGTCAGTCTGCGGTGTTCTTTTCGAAGCATCTCACGAACTTTGTTCGGATCAGTGCTTTCGCGAAGCACGTTTTCGATGAAGTCGATCATTTCGAGCAGGTCAAGCATGATGAATTCCTCTGTTTTACTTATATAGTCTATATTAGACTAAGACAAATGTCAACTGGAAAAGTGTATCACTCGTACATAGTTTCGACGTAGCGAACTTCGTCAACCTTCTTCAGCCATTCACCAACTGACTCTGGAGACAGCATAGCGACGAGCAACAAACCAAGGATAAATCCAGCCAGAATTTCACGCATCATTTAGTTCCTTTGCAGTAGTGTTCCATTCCAATGGAACAACGTGTTGAATCCAGAAAGTTGGCAATTGCCATGAACTCGTCATAGAAAAGGTAGGCAAATAGACCTACAGCTACGAACACACCGGGCACCATAAGTTTGTCGATCATTTGGCTTTCTTCTTTTTCTTAGACTTCGCTTCAATGATGTCGGTTGCGATCTTCTTGCTTCGATCCCAATTCCCTTGAACATCTTGATAACGTTGAGTGGTAATCCATTCACCGCTCATGAAGCCCCAAGTTTGAATCGCTAGAGCTTTCGTTCGATGACTACGGATCAAACGCGACTTCATGCCTATCGGTTCTTTGATCTCATCTATCACATCGAACTGAACGCCGAAGTCGATTTTCTTGTCTGTCATTGTTTACTCCGTGCTTCAAGCTGATCATAGTTGAAGATTTCACAATTAAGCTTGAGTTCACCACGAGTGCCCGAGACGAAAGCTGACGGCCAAACATTCAGGCGTTTGCAGACGCGTTCGGCAAAGTCAAGACCGACTTCTCTGTCGGTCGAGGTGCAAACAAGATAGGAACCTTCACGAAACATTGCATACACTTCGAAAGTCATGATCTACTCCGTTTCTTCTAGAACAGTCTATCAAGTTTTGAAAGGGGTGTCAACCCCTTTCTTTAGAAGTTGTAGTCGTAGAAGCGCTTGGGCTTGTCAGCGATACGGTGTTCGCCGTATACCGACTTCCACTTTCCGTTTTTGTTGAGACGAGCACGAATCACTTGAGCTTCAGGATCGGATTCGTAGGTGTACTCTTGAGTACCGTTGTTTGCACAGTGAGCGCTGAAACCGCCGGCGATCATGTCGGGTTTCCACCCTTCGATCAGAGTGGCTTTCATCTCGCGGATCTCGATAGTTTTGTCAGAGACAATTCGAACAACTTCGTAGGGAGTGACATCAGAGTAACCGATCATATTCGCGAACTTCATTGTCGGACCTTTCGTTGCCTTACTAGTTAGTTATAAGCAATCTGGCCGATAATGTAAACTGGTTATATGCTCTTTTCGTTAATTTTTTTCGCTTGTCTCTCAGCCCAAGCAGCTTCAAACCCAACGGTGTGCACCACATTCTCATGGTTACCCCAGATCCGAGCGATGTATGAATGATACGTTTCCTCTACATCTTTCTCAGACCATGACTCTGGAATGAGTTGACCCTTTACAATCCAGTAGAATCGATTAGCTTCTTTGATTTGATACCATGTCATTTGAACAGATGCTTTAGATGGTTACGATGAATCTTTCCGCCGACGAAAGCGTTGTAATATTCGTCGGGTTTTAACAGCACGTCGTTGACCACTTGTTCTTTCATCTCGTAGTAACTCATCTCAGCTGTGGTCTTACATAATCGAAGTATCTTTCGACTGAAGCGATCAGCGCCAAACTCTTCAACGAGGGCTTTGACTTCTTCGCTTGAACCGTAGTATGATTCCCAATCAGATTCGGAAACCACCTTGCGTTTTCTTTTCTGGCCTTTAAGTGGCTTCAACGTGCGAGTTGCACTAAGCTTCTTTTTGCCGATGTATTTCTTACCATTCAGTGTATCAGTAATCTCATAAACGAATCCAGCATGACCGTTGATGTCTTCCGAAGAGAATGGTTTCCCTTCAAACGTCCAACTCATTCATCAACATCGTCTTCGTCGTCGACCCATGAACTAGTCTCATCGTCGTCATCTTTGAAAAGTGATTCGCCACAGAATGGGCAGAAGCATACTTCATCTTCATCGTAGTGTTCAACTGAAAACTCGGAGTCACACACTTCGCAAACAAAATCTTCACGATCCATTACTTTGCCTCTTTCTTAGCGCGTGGTTTACGAGGAGCTTTAACTTTGGTGACTGCTGGTTTTTCAACTTCAGTCTTAACCTCAATAACGGTTTCGATCTTTTGAGTAACTTCTTCAGCCGACCCGAACAACCGTTTGATAAGCTCTATAATCTTCTTCATGGTATTCTCCTAAAAACAAAGGGCAGGATTGCTCCTGCCCCTATTTATTCATCATTTATTCTGTCGTTAGGCTTCACATGACACACAGTTCATAATATCGCGAACTAACTGTTGAGCAGGGTTAGTGCTACGCTGATAGTAGAATGTTTTCACCCCAAGTCTCCAACCTTCGATGATAAGAGCATTGACGTCCTTTGCCGATACGTCTGGAGCAATCAAAAGGTTTAGTGACTGCGCCTGATCAACATACTTTTGACGAGCAGCAGCTTGCTGAACAATGCTAATAGGCGCAATCTCAGAGAAAGTCTTGAATACATCTTTCTCACTCTGGGTCATGAAGTCAAGGTGTTGAACTGATCCACCATGCTGAAGGATCGACATCCAAGTTTCATCGTTGTTCTTTCCATGTGCCTCAAGAACAACGGTGAGATATGGGTTTTTATAAGTGAACTTACCTTTTGCCAGATCTTTAGTGAAGTAGTTCGATGCGAGTGGTTCAATAGATGGTGATACTTGACCGAGGATGAAGCTCGAAGAAGTGGTTGGAGCAATCGCGCAACGAGTCAAGTTACGAACGCCATAACCGAGAAGACCTTCTGGTTCACCGTACTCTTCGGCGAGTTCTTTCGATGCAATCAGTGAACGGTCATCAATGAACTTACTGATCTTGATTGCAAGCATGTGAGCATCGAACGACTCAAATGCGATACCCTTCGATTGAAGGTATGAATGCCAACCAAGCTGACCGAGACCAAGTGCGCGCCAGTGACGAGCGAAATTATTCGACGGTTCCATGTACTTCACACCATCGGTCTTCTCGATGTATTCTTCCATGACCGCATCAAGGAACCAGATCATGACTTCAACAGCGTCTGTATGAACCCATTCATCAAACGTCAAGAGGTTCATTGAAGCAAGGTTGCAAACAAACGACCAATCTTTCGAAGAAGGCAATGCGATTTCTGAGCAAAGGTTTGAAGCCCAGATCGGAATGTTCTTATCCTTCAACACTTGCGGTTTGTTGTTGTTCACAGTATCAGTAAAGAACAGATATGGATAACCAGTTTCCTTACGCTTACGAAGAACACGGGCCCAAACAGTGCGTTTCTCAGCATCACCGGCAATCATCTCTTCCATCCATTTGTCGGTGATGGTTACACCCATCGAGACATTTTGGATCGGGCTTCCGACTTCGCGAATGTCAAGGAATTCCATGATGTCGGGATGTTCGATGTTCAAGTATGCAGCAAATGAACCACGGCGGGTAGAACCTTGACTGATTACGTCAACGCCGGTGTCCCATAGTGCAAGGTAGTATGCAGGACCATTTGCCTTACCATTTGCACCGCCTTTGATGTCAGTTCCCCGTGCACGGATAGCTCCTAGGTAACCCGACGTACCAGCGCCAAGTTTGCTCTGAGTGCAGACTTCACCAAACTTGTCGAGGAAACTTTCAACCGAGTCTTCGATGTATACACCATTACATGAGATAGGAAGACCCTTCTTTGTACCAAAGTTTGACCAAACAGGCGACGAAAGGGAGTAAAACCCACGACTCATGTAGTCATAAAACTTATCAGCGAATCCTTCTTTGTCAAGGATTTTTTCGGCGGCTTTAGCGATCTCTCGCACTCGCTCCTCCACCGTCATGTTACCATCAATATAACCTCGTGAGAGGAATGTACGAGAGTCTTCGTTTGCCCATTCAAAACCCATGTTTTTCTCCTTAGAATAGATCGTCTGCTGTGATTGCGGTGCCTTTGGAATATTCGACTGGTCGCTTCTGGAAGAAGTCAGTCATATTCGTTCCATACAGTTCTTCGTCAAACCACAGAGTTTTCTTTACGAGCTCTTCATCATAGACAATAGCCGACGAATCAAAACCGATCTGATCAATGGAGTCCTTCATACGCTTTGCAATGAAAGCCTTCAGGATACTTGCATCGAGACCAATGGCTGAGTAGTTACCCATGATCCAGTCGATAACTTTCGACTCAGCCTTCAGCGACTCAATGCACTCGTGTTCGATGCGCTTCTGAAGTTCTTCGTCGAACAGTTCAGGGTATTCTTCACGAAGAGTGTTGATGATCTTGATACCGACTTGGGCATGGAGCATCTCTTCGTTACGCGTGTATTGAACTTGTTGAGCACAGTCTTTCAAAACAGCTTTGTTCCGATTGAAGTGCATGACAATATAGAACTGCGAGAACAATGAAACATTCTCAACAAATAGTGTAAATAGAGTGATAGCGTAGATGTACTGCTTCTTGGTATCACCTTTGTAATGCTTCTGAAGGTACTTACGAAGATAGTTAACTCGACCTTTGATGACTTCTTCGTTCAGGTTCTGTTCGAACACATGAGTCAGTTGAAGTACGTCGAGCAACTTTTCATAGGCCAAGTTGTGAATCACTTCAGAGTTCGCCATAGCGAAACCAAGGTCACGAATTGAAGGGTGTGGAAGGTTCTTGCCAAGATCGGCCCAGAACGTCTTAACCGCAACTTCGATTTGACCAATAGCCGAAAGGGTCTTCACAATGACTTCTTGTTCCTGTTCGGTCAAGTCAGTTTTGAATTGTGAATAATCCGATCGGAAGTTGAACTCGTCAGGAGTCCAGAATCCTTGCCAGATCGCGTCGATGAACTGTTTCGTCCATGGATACAAATCAGGTTTACGTGAAATTTGTTCTTCGAATAACATCGTTTCCTCTTTTTCTTATACGGCCATCGGTGCTTTAAGCGAATCCATGGGATCATAATCAATTAGTTCAAAGTCTGAAGCGCGCAGTTCACCAATGGCGTGCACATCAAGTGACGTCAGTTCTGGCATCTTCAATGTAGGTAATTTCCGCGGAATTCGCTTTAGTTGTTCACGTACCACATCCTCATGAGTACTATATATATGGGCGTCGCCGATGGAATGTACCAAATAGGCCACTTCCAGAGAACAAATTTTTGCAATCATATGTGTCAGAAGAGCATACGACGCGATGTTGAATGGTACACCAAGAAACATGTCAGCCGAACGTTGGTAAAGGTGGCAACTCAACTTACCGTTGACGACACGAAACTGTGATAGTACGTGACAGGGAGGGAGTGCCATTTCGGAGAGTTGTAAAGGATTCCATGCCGAAAGGATAATTCTTCTTGAGTCAGGGTTTTGCCGTATCTGTGAGACCACATCAGCAATCTGGTCGACTCCCCAGTCTCCGCCTTTGATGTTGTTGAAGCTTCTCCATTGTGCTCCATAGACTGGGCCAAGCTCTTTGGTGAACTCATTGTTGACGTATCCAAGAGCCTTCCCTTGAGCGTCGGCGTTGGCAGTCCAAATTGTGGATCGGTCAACGAGTTCAACGCGGTGTTTTCCGTAAGTAATTTCTGCAAGACGGCGTTCATCAGTGCTTCCTTCTAAAAACCAAAGTAGTTCACCAACTACTGCTTTCCATGCAAGTTTCTTGGTCGTAACTGCAGGGAATCCTTCGCGAAGATCGAACCGCATCTGCATACCAAACACCGATCGAGTACCTACACCAGTACGATCGGTCGTAATTTCACCGTTCTCAAGAACATATTCTAGTGCTTCGTGATATTGCTTCATATATGACTCCAATAGATCCTTGTTGTATAAGTGCACTTGAAGCATTTCACTTCTGCCTGTAATGGATTAGAAGTATAGTACTCTTGTGATGTTTTCTGCAATTCGGTTGCACAGTTAGGACAAGCAACGCCAGTCAAATATTTGTTTCGAGTCACTGCAAGAACTCTATCATTGTGATCTTTGATACTAATCAGTAGGGTCAAGTGCGACTCCAAATACTAAACGAGCAAAGCTCAGAATTTTTACTATCGACTAAACGAATGAATGGTTTCAGTTGTTCTGGATCAAGAAAGGTATCACAATCATATGATTGCTTGAACTTAGTGAGATATAATCGATCACAAAGTAGAATAGTTTGGCGATAAATCTCTCCACCTCCAATGATCCAAATGTTTGATCTTGGGTGATCAGATTGAATAACTTGAAGAGTCTTTGTAAGTTCGCCACGATACACTGCATCATAATCGCCGTGTATCTGTGATGTAGTGAGCACGATGTTCTTGCGACGAGGAAGTGGTCTACAACCGATCGATTCCCAGGTCTTGCGACCCATAACTACGATGCCACCTTCAGTGTTCTCTCGGAACCACTTCATGTCTTCTGCGTTATGTGGCCACGGTAGGCCACCATTCTTACCAATACCATGTTCAGTATCACATGCTACAATAGCGCTGATCATTGTCACCTCATTCAAAATAGACATACTATCTATATGATCCAAAAGCCATTCTATCACGTTAGAAGAAGATGTCAATCTATAAATACAGAGTGTACTACACAGTGTAAAATTTGACCTATACCATGATCACGCCATCAAGAAAGGATAGGTCTATGAAAACAGGATTCTTAGACATGTACAAATACCTACCAGTCGCGGCTTTGGTCATCGGCATTATCGTAGTGTTCTTTGCAGGTGATGTTTATCGTTATCCATGCCAAGACCCAGTAAATTGGTCTACACCAGAGTGTGAACCACCAACTTGTACAGCTTCAGCAACATGCCCAGCAAATCTTGTCACCATGAATGGCGAGACTGTATCAGCTGAAGAACTGGCTGCGATGGTAGCCGAGATTGAAGCATCTCAAGCCGCCGTTGGAATCAAACCTGCAGTTCCTGCAACTGAAGAACAACCATTATATGAAGAGGTGCAATAATGTCAACTAAAAAAGATACAGTTGAAGAACTCAACGCAAAACTTCGTTTCATCGTAGGTGTATGCCTTGCATTCACTCTTACTGGAACGATCTTCGCAGTTCTCTACTCACTCATCCATGTGACACAGCCGATGTTTGTGTCGCCTAACGATCAGAAGTTCTTTGAACTGATTCAACCCATCGCCACATTCTTGACTGGTACTCTTTCAGGTATCATGCTCAGTGGTAATGGTTCTTCTTCAAAGAAGAAAGATGAAGACGAAGCTGTTTAACACCGACGCCAGTCACTCAACTCAAACTTGCCTATAAGTCCTTGGTAAGTGTTTTGATCAATCATAAGTTCGATCTCAGCGGATGAAAGCCCGCTGAGAATCATATCGTTAACGTCCTTCACATCGATCTTTGAAGGCCAGATACACACCTTGTATCCACGATCAAGCATCTTCTCCATGTGTTTGACGATCTCAAGATTTCGAGGTTCGTTGTCGAATACAAACACTGCGTTATCAAGATTTTCGAGTCCAGCAGCATTTCCATCTGCGCCAGCCATAGCTACAGCGTTAGATAAGAACAGTGAGTCAATAGGACCTTCAAGAACGTAGTACTTCTTGTTAAAGTCAACCTGATCGAGTCCAAACATCTTTGGTTTCGACTCATCGAGCATGATCGTGATGTAACGAATAGACAGTTTGTCAAAGGCTCGGCCTTGAAAACCAAACACTACTCCATCTTTATCGATCATCGGAAGGATGAGTCGAGGCAGATCACGTTTCGTTTCTGGAAGTTTGTCTGGAATGAGACTGTTGACCCAAGTGTTAAACTTAGGTGCGTAGTACAAACGATGATGAGCCTTCGATGGAATCTTTCGTTTGTTGATGTAACCACGAACAGGATGATCAGCAGCGAGTTGACCAATCTTTTTGATCTTGAGTAGAGGAGAACCTGTTCGTTTGAAGTTTGGAACAGGTGCAGTGATGGTCTCAAGACCTTCTAACTTCTCCTTCGGAGGCAGTGCTGCAATCTTTTCAAATTTTGAATCGATCACATACTCATTGTACAGAGCTACGTCTACAGTCTTGAGGAACCTCCACAACGGATGTGACTGCCCACAGTTGAAGCAGTGGAACATAGCAGAGGTATCTTTTTCGATGATCCATCCACGGGCGAGAGTCTTCGACTTCTGACTATCACCACAGATAGGACACCTGAAGTTAGCTTTGTATGGATTAGACTGCTTGACTTTGTACCTATCCATACGAGTAGATAGGATACCGCAGTACTTTAGATCGACTAGATTCAACTACTTCTACCTTAGTATTACTTCCGTTAACACGATTATACTCAGGTCTGAGAGGTTGTACACCGAAAAGTGCTTACTTTCCGAACAAAATTTTGTCCCATGGAACTTCGGCTAAGATGAACCCTACAACGCCTGCCGCTCCAAGGACGTACCATTTCCACTGCTCGAGCGTAGTGATTCTGTCGTCTAGTTTATGTTGTGTGTCGGCTATTTCTTTAAGCGCAGCGAGTAGTTCTTTATGATACTTTTCACGCTCGAGGTGGTTTTCCTCTTTCATATCCGTAATGCGCTTATGTAACGTGTCGACTTGCTTATCAAAATCATTTTTTCTTTCTGACATGGCTAGCTTTATTCCATCAATCATTTGATCATGATTTGAAAGCTTATTCTCGTGGACAATAAGCATTTTCGAGATGCTATTTGACACTTCGGCCATTTTTTCAATAGCATCATCGATTTTCACCGAAAAACCCTGAATGGCGCCGATGTCGCGCTTGATGATCTCTACATCCGTTTTAAGGGTGTTATAATCGTCGGCCATTCTTTTATCCTTAAGGTTTATTGAGACTATTTATTTCTTCATTCGCGGCATCAATCGCTGCGTTGCTTTGTAAGTAATAACCTTCATACGCAGCAATGATTGCTTTTTGTTGTTGTATGTATGCTCTAATGTCACTGAGATTCAATGCGATATTTTCATATCCTTTATCAGTCAACGCAAATAATACTATTGGATGACCATTCTTTGCCAGATCATTGAAGACTTTTTCATAGTTATCAGGAGTCACTACAATCCATTTTACATCGCGTGCTTTAATTGGATCAGCATATGGTAGAACCAATTCAGGTTTATCTACGGGTTTTGCTGACACCTGAATTTCTTGAACGGGTGGTTTTCCACAAGCACTAACGAAGAGTATCGAAAAGCCAAGGACACTCGCTGTTAAACGATTTACCATCGGTAGCATTCCTTTCATTATCAGTTAATGGTGATCCACTCAACAACTCAAAACATCTTATAGCTTTATCAGAAGCTCCGTTGATCACTTTTTGAACAAGTTCTGGTTTCTTTGAAGCGAGATAGGCGATGTCGTGCTCACTTAAACGATCGGCAAGTTCACGATTCTGTGATCTGACCGCTGTGAAAGCTTCATTGACTCGAGTCAGTTCGGCGTTAGCTGCAGCATAATTTTCCTGAAGAGATTTGATTGTCTCTTCGTTAGTCTTTACTGCAAGTTCAAGTTTAGCATTATTTGCAACAAGAATAGCAATACGTGCTTGGCTATCCTTATAGTACCAATAGAAACCACCGATCATGGTGAGCATTACTGCCCCCATGATCAGATATGCCTTTAGACCAAACATCAGCCGATCAACTTTGCAAGAGTCTTTGGACCGGCAACACCATCGGCTACAAGACCATTCTTTGCTTGCCATGATTTCAG
>JACCDQ011796737.1_pt1 | contig 12376 bp, 9 predicted proteins | sample 7446031 | NCBI WGS metagenome assembly JACCDQ01 (sample SAMN15323442, study PRJNA562643) | freshwater metagenome | isolation source: river surface water | place: USA:Blue River Watershed | collected 2017-08-17
AGATGGTACTGCAGTTATGTGGGAGAGTATGTCGTCGCCTTTCTTTATGAAACTCCAACTTGAAAAAGTTGGAGTTTTTTTGTTTTATACCTGAAGCCCACTGGGCTTCCTCCTCTTAAACTCAAATGTCGCCTTTAGCTTCGCTCAGTCGGGCATAGCCCTCAAGTCTTTTGAAAACCCTGTTTCTAACGAAACGGGGTTTTTTTTATACCTGAAGCCCACCTGGCTTCCTCCTCTTAATCTCAAATCTACGGGATTGAAAAGAGGATTCCTGAATAACGTAATCCTCTTTTTGTTTTTGATTAACTCCGATAGGAGTTAGATTTTGGTAAAGAACTAATGAAGAATAGAGAAAGTCCCGTAGGGACGATATTTTAGTAATTTATATTATTTAAGAATCAGCAAGATGCTAAAACTTTCTGAGGAACTACTAAACGACTTTTCTAGCCCCGATAGTAGCAAGCTACCACGTAGCGCGGATAGCGGGACAAGTCGTGTTCAGAATGTAAAATGGGTGCTACTAAAAAAATATTCTGATACAATGAATAATGGGAGAATATTTTGTAACTTTAGACTTAAATTGATGCTATGATTCCTATCACTATTGTTGATCAAAACCAAATTCTACAATGCTATCAACCGATGGTTTCTATTACGCATAAAGGTTTACAAGGGCATGCGTTGTTAGTAGGGGGGAGTTATGGTAAAATGGGTTCGGTAGTTTTATCGTCTAAAGCGGCAATGAAGTCGGGTTGTGGGTTGGTCACCGCTTTTATTCCGAAGTGTGGTTATGAAATTCTTCAAATTGCAATTCCTGAAGTAATGGTGTTGACGGATGTTCAAGACCATTGTATTTCGGCAATTGATTTTGAAATAGTTCCTAATGCTATTGGGATAGGTCCTGGTTTGGGACAAGATGCAGCTACTCAACAAGCATTGTATGATTTTTTGAGGTTAAATAGTACTCCCTTGGTTCTTGATGCGGATGCGTTGAATATTTTGTCATTGTATCCGGATTGGTTGTCTTTACTGCCTCCTAAAACGATTATAACACCTCATTTGAAAGAATTGCAACGATTGATTGGTCCTTGGGATACGGAGGAGGAGCAATTTGAAAAAACAATGGCCTTTTCTAAACAATACCAACTGATTATTGTGATGAAAGGCGCACCAACGCATATTATTGATGACGATTTGGTTTATAAAAATACCACAGGTAACGCTGCTTTGGCCACCGCGGGTAGCGGTGATGTGTTGACAGGAATAATTACCAGCTTATTGGCTCAGTCGTATGAACCAATAAACGCGGCACTATTAGGGGTTTATCTTCACGGATTGACGGCTGACATTGCTTTGCCTGAAACAGGCTATCAATCGTTTATCGCTTCGGATATTATTTCGTATTTAGGAAAAGCATTTTTAACTTTAGAGAAATTATCCTAAAAAGGCTTTTAACTCCTCGTAAGTTGAAATTTTTGTACTTACTTTTTCTTTACCTAACACACTTTCTATTTGTGTTGGAATGGGTAATTTTACCTGGAGTGCAGGTTCTACTACATCTAAAAACTTGATGGGATGGGCGGTTTCTAAGAAAATTCCAATCGCATTAGGATAATTTTCTAATTCTTTCTTTACACCTAAGTAACCCACAGCTCCATGCGGTTCAGCAATGTATCCACCTCCATTATAGATGGTTTTCATAGCTTCTAAAGTGGCTGCGTCAGAAAAAGTATACGAAGAGAAATCTTTTTTGAATTGTTCTAAATCGTTTTGATACATTTCTTGGATTCGGATAAAATTGCTCGGATTTCCTACATCCATAGCGTTAGAAATGGTAGCAATAGATGGTTTTGGATCATATATTCCGTTTGCCAAAAAGCGAGGAACGGTGTCGTTTACATTTGTAGCGGCTACAAAATGCTTTATAGGTAATCCCATTTTTTTTGCAATAATACCTGCACAAATATTTCCAAAATTCCCACTTGGGCAAGAAAACACCAAGGGTTTATTTTGGCTTTTCAACGCTTTGTAAGCAAAGAAAAAATAAAACATTTGTGGTAACCAACGGGCAATATTGATGGAATTGGCCGAAGTTAGATTTTTATGTTTCAAACTTTCGTCCAAAAAGGCTTTTTTTACCATATCCTGACAATCATCAAAAACGCCATTTACTTCTAAGGCTTTGATGTTTTGTCCCAAAGTGGTTAATTGTTTTTCTTGTATGTCACTTACTTTTCCAGAAGGATATAAAATAACGACATCAACACCATCTACTCCAAGGAATCCACTAGCGACTGCTCCTCCAGTATCTCCAGAAGTGGCCACTAAAACAGTGTTTTTTGATGTTGCATTATTTCGATTAAAATATCCTAAACAACGCGACATAAAACGGGCTCCCACATCTTTAAAAGCCATTGTTGGACCATGAAATAATTCTAAAGAATAAATACCTTTTTCTACTTCGACAACAGGGAAGTCAAAACATAAAGTTTCTTTAATTATAGAACGAAGCTCGTTTTCAGGAATTTCATCTCCTACAAATTGTTGGATAGCTTGGAAAGCAATCTCTTCGTGGCTTATATTTTCGATAGTGTCAAAAAAAGCTGCTGATAAAGGGGTAATGCTTTCAGGAAAATACAAACCTCTATCGGTTGCTAATCCTTGTATTACGGCCTCTTTAAAAGAAACTTTTGGTGCGTTGTGGTTTAAACTGTAATATTTCATCGTGTTGGTATTGCTTGGGTAAGCAATTTTTATTGTTGACTTAAAATTTTAACTCCTTCAGAATTCACTTTGGAAACGTGAATTTCATACGGTAAATGAATAGCTTCATAGACTGCGCTCATTGCTTTGGCAATTTTTTCGGCGGTGTCTTTTCCTTTACTTAATGCAAAAATAGAAGGACCAGAACCTGATATTCCTGAACCTAGCGCCCCGTTTTCGATAGCGGCTTGCTTGATTAAATCAAACCCAGGAATTAAAACACTTCGTAACGGTTCTACAATTTCATCGTGTAGAGAACGACCAATTAAGTCGTAATCTTGAGTGTACAATCCAGCTACGAGTCCGCCCACATTGCCCCATTGCATAATAGCACTTTTTAAAGAGACATTTTGCTTTAAAACGGAACGAGCATCAGATGTTTTTAATTCGATTTGTGGATGAACCACAGTTGCATATAATTCAGAAGGGCTTTCTATTTTGATAATGTCCAAAGGATTGTAACTTCTCACCAAGGTAAATCCGCCTAATAGCGCAGGAGCTACGTTATCAGCGTGGGCATTGCCACAAGCGAGTTTTTCGCCTTGCATAGCAAATTGAACTAAATCTTTAGTTTGGTACGGATGGCCTAACAAGGCATTAATACCAAAGACGGCTCCAGCCGAACTAGCAGCACTACTACCAATCCCGCTTCCTGCTTTGATTTTTTTGTAGATTTCAATCTCAAACCCAAAATCAGCATTTACCGTTTCTAATAACGCTAATCCCGCTACTCCAGAAACATTGTTTTCTGTTTCTAAAGGTAAATTTGCACCTTCAATTTTAGTAATTCGAATTCCTTTTTGAGCTGATTTTCGAACTACCATTTCGTCACCTACATTGTCAAGACAAAGTCCCAAGACGTCGAATCCACAAGAAAGATTAGCGATTGTTGCTGGGCAAAATAATTTTATTTCATTCATAATTCATTGCGAGGCACGAAGCAATCTCATTTTATGTTTTACATTTTTTTTGTCACGAAGGCACAAAGACACTAAATTTTATACGTTTCCAATTCGGATAACATCAGCAAATATTCCTGAAGCTGTTACCGCAGCACCTGCACCCGCACCTTTGATTAATAAAGGTTGGTCTACATAACGATCGGTGTAAAATAATACAATATTATCTTTTCCTTCTAAATTATAAAAAGGATGGTCTTTTGGAATTAATTGTAAACCAACGCTTGCTTTGCCATTTTCAAATTGCGCTACGTATTTCAAACGCGATTCTTTGCTTTTAGCTTCGTTGAACAATGCCTCAAAATGACTAGCGTGTTTTTGCAACGAGGCAAAAAATGCTTCATTTGATGTAGTTGCTAAACATTCCGCTGGCATAAACGATTCATTAGCGATAGCTTCAATATCCATTTGGTAGCCGCTTTCGCGAATTAAGATTAGGATTTTTCTAGCTACGTCGATTCCGCTCAAATCAATTTTCGGGTCAGGTTCAGTAAATCCTTGAACCCCTGCTTCTTTTACTACATCGTGAAACGAATGATTTTCGTCAAAGTTATTGAAGATGAAATTCAAACTTCCAGATAATACCGCCTGTATTTTATGCACTTTGTCACCTGAAACAATTAAGTTTTTTACCGTGTCAATAATTGGTAATCCCGCTCCAACATTGGTTTCAAATAAGAAAGGAGCGTTGTATTGTCGTGATAGGTTTTTTAAATTTTTATAATTGTCATAAGCCGATGAACACGCTATTTTATTACAGGTCACCACACCAACACTTTGTTTTAAGTAGTGTTCGTAGGTTTTAGAAATACTTTCATTGGCTGTAATGTCAACAAAGATGCTGTTTCTTAAGTTCAACTCTTTGACTTTGGCAATGAATAGTTCTTGGTTAGCCGTTTCTCCGTTGTTTAAAACAGTTTGCCAATCTTTCAAAGAAATTCCGTCTTCATCAAAATGCATTTTACGCGAATTAGATAAGGCAATTACGCGTAAGTTGATCTTTAGATTTTCTTTTAAGAATCTTTTTTGTTGGTGAATTTGTTCGATGAATTTTTCACCCACATTTCCAACACCCATTACAAACAAGTTCAATTGTTTGGTGTTCTCTTCAAAGAAATTTTCGTGTAAGGTGTTCAATGCTTTTTTGACATCTCTTTCATTGATAACGGCAGAGATATTTCTTTCTGAAGCACCTTGTGCAATAGCACGAATATTCACATTGTTTTTTCCTAAGGTACTGAACATTCTTCCACTCAATCCTTGATGGTTTTTCATGTTTTCGCCCACCAATGCAATAATGCATAAGTTGTTTTCTACAATGCAAGGGTCGATTTTATTTTGCGCAATTTCAATTTCAAATGCCTTATTGATTGCTATTTCGGCTACTTCAGCATCTGAATTTAAGATTCCAATACAAATAGAATGTTCCGAAGAGGCTTGAGTAATAAAGATAACATTGATATTTTCTTGTGATAAAACTTCGAATAATCGTTTTGATGAACCTGAAACTCCTACCATTCCAGGACCTTCTAATGTTAATAACGCAATGTTGTCAATATGACTGATTCCTTTTACTGGATTTGTTTGAGGAACAACATCATTCGAAATATAAGTTCCCACCGCTTCTGGTTCAAAAGTATTTTTGATAAGAATAGGAATGTTTTTTCTTAAAACAGGTTGAATCGTTGGCGGGTACAATACCTTGGCACCAAAATGCGACAATTCCATTGCCTCTTGGTAGGAAATAGTAGCAATAGGTTGGGCTTGTTTTACAATTTTTGGATTCGCAGTAAACATTCCGTTTACGTCTGTCCAAATTTCTAATTCTTTTGCATTCAATGCTGCTGCTACGATGGCTGCAGTATAATCAGAACCCCCACGTCCTAATGTAGTATGAATTCCATCGGTAGTTGAAGCAATAAACCCAGGAAGTACCACTACTTGGTTTTCATTAGAAGCAAAGTAATCAGCTATAAGTTGGTTTGAAATTTCAAAATTGACAACAGCTTTCCCAAAATTAGCATTGGTCTTAATTAATTCACGACTATCCGCATAACCGCTATTTTTTAGATTTTGTTTTAGAGCTTCGGCAATAATGTAGGAAGACAGTAGTTCGCCAAAACCTAAAATAGTATCAGCTGTTCTAGGAGAAAGTTCACCTAATAAGAAACAGCCGTCTAATAAAGTTTCAAGATGATTTATGATTCGTTTTAAGTGACTTAATAAACTGCTTTGTTCACTTACAGGAATTAATTCTTTTAAGGTATCTAAATGTTTTTTTTCAATTTCGGCTACGATTTCCTTAAATCTTTCATCATTTGATGCTGCTTTTTGCGAGGCCAATTGTAATAAGTCGGTTACTTTGCTTAAAGCAGAAACTACTACAACTAATTTTTCGTTTTTTGCTTTTTCAGCAACTATTGTAAGAACGCGTTTTATATTGTCTGCATTGGCTACTGAAGTGCCGCCAAATTTTAATACTTTCATTGTGTGTGTTTTATTTAAAAATGCAACTGTTTTCTATACATCCAAGGATGTTCTCCTTTTTAGGAAAAGTAAAATATAGTAGGATTATATGTAAAAATGTATACCCCTAAGGGGTAGTAGTTGTTGTAGTAGTAAATGTAACAGAAAATACAGCTTCGATTGAAGCTGAAAATAATGATAAATATGTGTTTCTGTTATTTTTCATTTGATTTTCCAAAAGTACATTTTTTTATAAAAAAGAAAACTCAAAAAATGCTTTTTACGAATATTTTAAAAATGACCTATTAATTTTATTGATATTGTTATTTTATAAAATATAGATTGCTTTTATTGAGTGGTTTTGTGTTTTGGAGCTTTATTTTTGGTTTGAAGCACATTCTTTACTCTTTCGTTTTTTTGGATAAATGGTAGATTTTGATCTAAAAACCATCTTGTTACGGCTTATTTTGTGGGAGTTTAGTTATTTTAATCAAATAGTTGTTTAAGTAAGGTATATTCATATTTAGCTAAAGCTATAAAGAAATTCAAAATTAATTTAACTTTATAAAAATGTTATTATAATGTGTAAATTTGAATCAAAATACAATTGTTAACAATAGCTTAACATTAAATTAAAGCAATCAACTAATTTTGCAATTCTAAACTATAATAAAATGTCATTAAACAGTATTTTTCAATTTCTAGTCCCAAAAGACAAAAAGTTTTTTCCACTTTTTGAAGAAGCTTCGTCAAACTTAGTTCAATTAGCGTCTCATTTGCATGAAGCGGTTAATTTACCATTAAAAGAAAGAGAAGTTCTTTTTCAAAAAATAGATGAATTAGAACAAAGAGGGGAAGATATTGCTCGTCAAACTAATTTAGAATTGAGTAGAAATTTTATTACTCCATTTGATAGAGAAGATATTCATTCATTGATTACTTCAATTGACAATGTGGCAGGAAATCTTCAGGGTGCAGCAAGCAGAATGCGTTTGTATCATGTAGATAAAATTACAAAATCGATTAGAAAATTGACCGAAATTAATTTAGATGCATGTTTAAATATTGAATCTGCAGTTAAAGAATTAAAAGATTTAAAAAAGGTAAAAAATATTACATCTGCTTGTTCTAAAATTAATAAACTGGAAAACAAATCGGATAGTGTGTACAATAAGGCTGTTTTCGAAATTTTCGAAAACGAAACAGATGCAATTAATGTGATTAAATACAAAGAGGTATTGTCTGTTTTAGAATCAGCTACAGATAAGTGTAAAAGTGTAGCCAGTGTATTAGAAGCAATTGCTGTAAAACACTCTTAATTAATCAGTTTTCTGAAAATTTATGGATTTTACTTTACTTTTAACTATCATATTTTTAGCCTTAGTTTTTGATTATATCAATGGCTTTCACGATGCAGCAAATTCAATTGCGACTATCGTTGCTACTAAGGTTTTAACGCCTTTTCAGGCGGTACTTTGGGCCGCTTTTTTTAACTTTTTAGCCTATTGGGTTTTTGGTTTTGGAGTAGCTGATACTGTAGCAAAAACGGCTCACACCAGTAGTATTAATTTAGTAGTAATATTGTCGGGAGTCATAGCGGCTATTATTTGGAATCTTTTTACTTGGTGGAAAGGAATTCCTTCGTCATCGTCACATACTTTAATTGGAGGATTTGCAGGTGCGGCTATTGCGCATGGGTTTTCAGGTATTGTTCAAGATCCTGAACATTACGGATTAAAAATAGTGAGTTGGTTTAAAGCGGCTAAAGAAGGGGAATTGTTACCTTCAGGAGTTCTGATCGTCATCATGTTCATTGTTTTTGCGCCTCTATTAGGGATGATTATTTCATATTTTATCTCTCTATGGTTGATGTATTCTTCTAAGAAAAATATTTATCCTAAACTACTTACTGTAACATTAATGGTTTTAGTAGCTTGGTTTTTATCATCAGTATTGATTCCGTACGATAAAATTGAAAAACCTCGATTTGATAGTCCTTTTTGGAGTGTCATTACAGAACCTCATAATATTAAGTGGTTTTTAGTAGGTTTTATCTTTTTTAGCTTAGCTATTTTCAATTTGTTCTTTAGTTCTTTTTCAACAGCTAAGTCTGAAGCGGTATTGAAGAAAATGCAATTGTTATCTTCTGCAGCCTTTAGTTTAGGTCATGGAGGTAACGATTCGCAAAAAGTGATGGGTATTATAGCAGCAGCTGTGGCGGTGTATGTTAGAATGAATCCACACACTGATTTATCTGTAGGATGGTTGGACTTGAATGTGGTTTTGCCAGATGAAGAAAAAGGAATTGCCTCTCGTATGCCAGGTTGGATTCCATTAACGTGTTACACCGTTATTGCGTTAGGAACATTGAGTGGTGGATGGAAGATTGTAAAAACAATGGGATCTAAAATTACTAAAGTAAATGCTTTTGAGGGAGTTGTAGCAGAATCAGCAGGTGCTTTAACTTTGTTTTTAACAGAGCATTTTAAAATACCAGTATCAACTACACATACTATTACAGGTTCCATCATTGGAGTAGGAGTAACTAAAAGAGTTTCTGCGGTACGATGGGGTGTAACGGTGAATTTGTTATGGGCTTGGGTCTTAACTATTCCAGTTTCGGCATTGCTTGCGGGAATAACCTATTATATTTTAAATTTATTTTTATAACAAGATATACATAAAAAAAATGCTGACGATTTAGTCAGCATTTTTTTTATCGAATGGTCTTTTTTGTTTTCTTCATTCTTTTATGGTGAGTCTGGCGAAGATTGTCTTTTCCAGAGATAATGCTTATGTTGCCGTCTATTTCAAGCATAGCTAATCGTACGTCTTTGAAATATTCTACTCCGTGTTCTCTCATCGCTTCTTTTAGTTCGTCAGAGGTGATGTTTAATTGACTTAGTTTTTTAAAATCTAAATTACCATCGTGAATTAGAATTTCTGGTTTTTCAAGTAAAAAATCACTAAATGGTTTATAAGTGTAAATTAATTTTTTCAGGATAAAATTGAAAGCAAAAAGCACCGCTGCAGCAGTTAGTCCTCCCCATAAGCTAGTGTCATTTCCTACCATGGCATTTTGAACGGAATTACTAATTAATAAGATTAAGATAATGTCTGCGGTATTCAGCTGCGAAAGTTCTTTTTTTCCAAAAATTCGTAAAGCAATTATCATAAATAAATAAACGGCGATACTTCGCAATATAATATCTAAGTAGGGATTCATGTTGATTCAGTTAAAATGTGGTTAGAATTAGTGTCAAATGTAAACAATAAACCCGTTATGTGAAATGCATAACGGGTTTACTAAATAAAATAATGCGTTTAGATTACTGATTGGTTGGTTCTTCGGCTTTATGAACTTGTACAGTTAATTCTTGAGCTCCTTCTTCAATATCCATGAAAATTTCGTCTCCCGATTCAATTTTGGCAGTGATAATTTCTTCTGCTAATGAATCTTCGACATATTTTTGAATGGCTCTTTTTAAAGGTCTGGCACCAAATTGTTTGTCAAAACCTTTTTCAGCAATAAAAGCTTTGGCTTTATCTGATAGACTTAATTTGTAACCAAGGTCAGCGATACGAGCATATAATTTTTTCAATTCGATTTCGATAATCAAATCAATGTCGTGTTTTTCTAGTGCATTGAAAACAATTACATCATCAATTCTATTTAAAAATTCAGGTGCAAATGTTTTTTTCAATGCATTCTCAATAATACTTTTGGAGTTGTCGTCTACTTGTGCTGTTCTTGCTGCGGTACCAAAACCAACGCCTTGGCCAAAATCTTTCAATTGTCTAGCGCCAACATTTGACGTCATAATGATAATTGTATTTTTGAAATCAATTTTACGACCTAAACTATCGGTTAAGAATCCGTCATCCAATACTTGAAGGAGCATATTGAAAACGTCTGGGTGTGCTTTTTCTATTTCGTCAAGCAATACCACACAGTATGGTTTTCTACGCACTTTTTCAGTTAATTGTCCGCCTTCTTCGTAGCCAACATATCCTGGAGGCGCACCAACTAATCTTGAAATGGCAAATTTTTCCATGTATTCGCTCATGTCAATACGTACTAAAGCGTCTTCTGAATCGAATAATTCTTTTGCAATTACTTTGGCTAATTGGGTTTTACCCACACCAGTTTGTCCTAAGAAAATAAAAGAACCAATAGGTCGGTTAGGATCTTTCAATCCCGCACGATTTCTTTGGATTGAACGTGCAATTTTTGTAACAGCTTCTTTTTGCCCAATTACCTTTCCTTCAATAAGTTCAGGTAGTTTAGCTAATTTGTTGCTTTCAGTTTGCGCAATTCGATTAACAGGAATTCCTGTCATCATAGAAACTACATCAGCAACATTATCTTCGGTAACTTGGATACGATTGCTTTTAGCCTCTTCTTCCCATTGTTCTTGGGCTATAGCCAAATCTTTTTCGATGCGTTTTTCATCATCTCGAAGTTTAGCTGCCTCTTCGTATTTTTGTTTTTTAACGACTTCATTTTTCAAAACACGAACATCTTCTAATTGACGTTCTAAATCCAAAATTTGTTTTGGAACCTCAATATTGGTAATGTGAACTCTCGACCCTGCTTCGTCTAAAGCGTCAATCGCTTTGTCTGGTAAAAAGCGTTCCGACATGTATCTGTCAGTCAATTTTACACAGGCTTCGATTGCTTCAGGAGTGTAGGTTACGTTATGATGGTCTTCGTATTTGTTTTTGATATTATTCAAAATGGTAATTGTTTCAGGAACCGAAGTAGGTTCTACAATTATTTTTTGAAAACGTCGTTCTAATGCGCCGTCTTTTTCAATATATTGGCGGTATTCGTCAAGAGTTGTAGCTCCAATACATTGGATTTCACCACGTGCCAAAGCCGGCTTGAACATATTAGAGGCATCCAAAGAACCCGTTGCTCCTCCAGCACCTACAATAGTGTGGATTTCGTCAATAAAAAGAATGATGTCGTCATTTTTTTCTAATTCGTTCATCACAGCTTTCATACGTTCTTCAAACTGTCCACGGTATTTAGTTCCAGCTACTAAACTTGCTAAATCTAATGTTACCACTCGTTTGTTGAACAAAATACGAGATACTTTTTTCTGAATTATTCGCAAAGCCAAACCTTCGGCAATTGCTGATTTACCCACGCCAGGTTCACCAATCAATAATGGATTGTTCTTTTTTCTACGGCTTAAAATTTGAGAGACACGTTCGATTTCTTTTTCGCGTCCTACAACAGGGTCGAGTCTTCCTTCTTCCGCCATTTCAGTTAAATCTCTTCCGAAATTATCTAAAACAGGAGTTTTGGATTTTTTATTCGACTTATTGGTTGGATTGTTAAATCCTGTATCTCTAGTACTGTCATCTTGTCCCGAATCGTCATTATACGACTCGTTTTTTGGCAAGTTTTCTAAGAAATCATCTTCTGCTGGAGTCATATTTACATATTGTTCTTTAACTACATCATAATCGATTTTCATCTTATTGAGTAGTTTGGTTGTTGGATCATTTTCGTTTCGCAAGATGCATAAAAGTAAATGTGCGGTGCTAATGGAGGGACTTTGGAACACTTTTGCTTCCAAAAAAGTAGTTTTTAAAGCTCTTTCTGCTTGTCGTGTAAGATGTAAATTTTTCTTTTCTACACTCACATCAATACTCGGATTAGCGGGACTCAAAATTTCTACTTTTCTGCGCAAATGTTCTAAATCTACAGATAGATTATTTAAAATCTGAATCGCTTTTCCGTTTCCATCTCTAAGAATACCTAGCATTAGATGTTCAGTTCCAATGAAGTCATGACCTAATCGCAAAGCTTCTTCCTTGCTATAAGTAATAACATCTTTTACTCTTGGTGAAAAATTATCATCCATACATTTATTTTTGATAGTGTAAATTTAGTTAATTGAAGATTGAAAAACAAATACCATACCTGCAATTAGTGTTGTCAGCTAATTGACAAAAAAAATAATAAAATAAACGGAAAAACCGCTGTATTTTATCAACTAAAACACATTGAAAAGTTGTTAATAAATCATTGAAATAAGTGGTTGAAAATAGCTTTAAAAATTTCAAATATCCGTATATTGGCACGTTTTGAAACTAATATAATTTTTTAATATAATAACTTATGTCTGAAGGAGAAAAGTTAATTCCTATTAACATAGAAGATGAAATGAAATCAG
>JACCDQ011163723.1_pt1 | contig 12375 bp, 15 predicted proteins | sample 7446031 | NCBI WGS metagenome assembly JACCDQ01 (sample SAMN15323442, study PRJNA562643) | freshwater metagenome | isolation source: river surface water | place: USA:Blue River Watershed | collected 2017-08-17
GCCGGACCCGATTGACCTACGAGGCGTTGACCTCCGCTCCTGCGAATGGTGTGGCTTGGGTCATTCTTTGATCCATGGCCTCACTGCTCGGCGCAGTTACCGGGTTATCCGCTCGCGGTACACCCGGTCCTGTCACGTGGTTTGTTGCGCCGGTTGATTCTCGCGACTATGTAGGCAACTTCACAGACCGTAGCACGGGCGGTCTTGCTGGCCGTATCTACGGCGACTTTACTCGTGCCACCGCGCCGCTGGCATCGCTGAGTGTTAGTGACACTGCCAGCCTCTCGGCCACTGAAGAGCCGATCGATCGCAACGAGATTGCGACGACTGACACAGCACGCCTCTCGGCGTCTGATGTCTCTCAGCTGTTCAATCGGATCGATGCCACCGATACAGCCACGTTGTCGGCTGGCGAGACGATTGCCCTGCAGATCAGCGGCGTCACGCTCAAGGTTGCAAGCGACACCGCGACGCTGAGTGCGTCGGAAACATCCACGGTCGGTGTCACGGTCGGCGTATCCGACACGGCCACCCTCACGGCCACTGATACGTCCTCCGTTGCGATCAGTGCCGAAAGCAAGAACGTCACCGACACGGCGAATCTGAGCGCCGATGACTCGGTATTGCTCGAGATCTTCGCCGGCATCGTCGAGCGAAGCGCGAGTGACACGGCGCTGTTAAGAGCCAATGACTTCGCGGTGGTCGCTGAAGTTCGGCGCATCCGACACATCAAGTTCCAGATGCGAAAACCTCGCATGACGATCAAGAGACACTGAATGTTCTATGTGGTGTTGAAGCCCGATAAGACTCCGATGGAGTCGCCGTTCGTGACCATGGAAGACGCCCAGAAAGGAGTTGCTGCGGTTGAGCCAGACATCGTGCTCCAGAGCAACTATCGCATACACCCGATTCACAACCTGAGCGATCTGAAGGCGCTCGGCGTGAAGCATCGAGAGACGGTGATCATCGAGAAGTTCGACGGCGAGTACGTCGGCCAAGAACCCGTTGAAGTTGTCGAATTCAAGTACGGAGATCCGTGAAATGCCTTTGACCAATGCCGGCGCAGTCCTCGCGGCTCAATGCCTGATGAACGATGGCGCCACGTTCCTCAACGCATCGAACGCACACCTCGGCGTCGGTGACAGCAATACTGCATTCTCTGCCGCTCACACCGATCTGCAGGCCGCCAGCAACAAGCTGCGCAAGGCAATGGAAGCGAGCTATCCGACTCGAACATCGGGCGCACTCACACTGCGTAGCCTGTACGGCACCAGTGAGGCCAACTTCGCTTGGAACGAGTGGGCCAGTTTCAATGCGAGCTCGGGCGGCACGATGTTCACGAGAAAAGTTGAGTCCCTAGGGACTAAGACAAGTGCCCAGTCGTGGCAGTTGACTGCGACGATAACCCTGGCCGCGGCGTAGGAAGGTGGAATAGGAAATGACCGACTACGTGAACGAATCCAGCACGTTCACGCTGGAGGTTGAGTTCTTCAACCAGTTCAACAGCCCCGCTGCGCCCAACGCGGCCCGCTACCTGATTCGCGATCTCAGCAACGATCGTGTTGTTCGCGACTGGACTGCGCTTGTTCCAGCCACCGCGGTCAACATTGAGGTCGCAGCCTCAGACAATGACATCTACGAGCACACGCCTCGCAATCGCCGGTTCGAGCAACGGGTTCTCACAGTCCAAGCGAACCCTGGCGAGTCCACTCAGCACGTGGACGAGTATGAGTACTGGGTGCGCAACCTCTCCGGCCTTACGAACGATTAGTTTTTCAATACATTGGAATTGATTTCAATGGCTGGTGCGCCTGAGGGCAATCAAAACGCGGCTAAGTCCAAGCGGCTGTTCAATTCAGCGCTCAAGCGTGCTCTGACTCAAGACCCAAAGCGGTTGGAAACGGTTGTTGAGAAGCTGCTCACACTTGCAGAGGCTGGCGAGGCATGGGCAGTAAAGGAACTGATCGATCGCGTCGATGGCAAAGCTCCGCAGCCTGTTGTCGGTGGCGATGACGATGACAATCCGATCACGGTGAAGGAAATCATTATCCGAGCCGTGGATGCAGCTAGTAGTTGACCTGCCGCGCAAAGCGACGCAGACCTTAGTTCCACCCGCTCGATTCAAAGTCCTCTACGGCGGCCGAGACAGCGCGAAGTCTCACTCGATCGCCAGGATGCTGCTTGCTCGAGGCCGAGCGAAGCCTGAGCGCATTCTGTGCACTCGCGAGATCCAGAAGTCGATCAGCGAGTCAGTGCACCAGCTGCTCAAGGACTTGGTAGGTGTGATGGGGCTGGGCTACTTCTACGAGGTCCAGCAGAACTACATCAAGGGCGCGAACGGCACGCAGATCAGCTTTCATGGTCTGAGCGGCCAGACGGCTACGTCCATCAAGTCCTTTGAGGGCACGACGATCTGCTGGGTTGAGGAAGCCCAGACCATCAGCAAGCGCTCATGGGACTTGCTCGAGCCGACAATTCGCGCGCCTGGCTCCGAGATCTGGGTGAGTTTCAACCCGGACATGGACACGGACGAGACGTACAAGCGCTTCGTCTTGACCGAGCAACCCAGTTCCATCGTCACCAAGATGAACTGGCAGGACAACCCGTGGCGCTCGACGGTGCTGGATGCAGCCCGCGAGAAGATGAAGCGGGAAGCGCCTGAAGACTACGCCCATATCTACGAAGGCGAGTGCAGGCCGGCAGTTGAAGGCGCGATCTATTACAACGAAGTCTCAAAGCTCAAGAGCAGCGGGCGTCTGTGCAATGTTCCCTATGACCCGATGCTCAAGGTCCACGTCATTACGGACCTGGGCTTCAACGACTTCATGGCGCTCCTGCTGGTGCAGCGCTTGGGCTCGGAGATTCGCGTTATCCGGTACATCGAAGATCGGATGCGCTACATCCCGAGCTATCACCAGGAACTCATCGACCTGAAGCTCAACTGGGGCAAGTTGTATTTGCCTCACGACGGCAAGGCCAAGCACGTCACGGGCGCAAGCGCTGAAGAGCAATTCCGGGCACTCGGCTGGGATGTCGAGATCGTTCCCGACATTGGCCTGGAACAGGGCATTCGTAAGACCCGCGAGGTATTCCCTCGCTTCTACATCGACAAGGCGCATGCGTCCGAGCTGGTCAATCGACTTGGCCGGTATCGCAGGCGCGTGAACACCGAAGGACAGGCGTCGACGCCGCTTCACGATGACAGTTCGAACGGTTCAGACGGCACTCGATATCTCGCGATTGTGGCGGACCAATTGAGCAACGACTCGCACGCAGTGGGCGACATCTACAAGGCATTCAGGCGCGGCTAATGGCAAAGACTAGAGCGGAGAAGAAGGCAGACAAAGATCTGCTCGTTCGAGTCCGCAAGCGCGCCAAAATCATGATGGATGCCGATCGTGAGAATCGGGAACTCGCGATCGAGGACATGAAGTTCCTGCGAGTGCCAGGCCATCAGTGGGACGACATTACAAAGAGCGAGCGCGGCTCCGATCGTCCGATGTATGAGTTCAATAAGCTCAACACGTCGGTGAAGTCGGTTATCAACCAGATGCGTGAGAACCGCCCGATGGGTAAGGTTCGAGCGGCTGAAGATGGCGACATCAAGACGGCCGAGATCCTCGAAGGCGGCATTCGCAATGTTGTCGCCAACGCCGACTTCGACACGGTCACCGACTACGCCGCGGAATATCAGGTTGGTGCAGGCATGGGTGCCTGGCGCGTCACGCTGGAATACGCCGAGGACTCCTTCGGGCAGGTCATTGACATCAATCCGTTGCTCAATCCCTTTTGCCTGTACTGCGATCCTGCGGCGAAGGATCTACTGAAGCGCGATGCCGAGGACTGGTGGTACACCGACAAGATCAGCAAGGCGAGCTATGAATCGCGCTGGCCGAAGGCTGAGATTGTCGACATCGACGATATTGCGTTCGACGATGACGGTGATTGGGAGACCCAAGATCAGGTCCGTATCGGCGAGTATTGGTACAAGGAGCCGTACGACAAGACGCTGTTGCTGCTCTCAGACGGATCGGTCATCGATCAGCTGGATAAGGAAGGTAATCCTGTAACGCCTCCAGAGGGCGTCACTGTCGTCAAGTCCCGTGTCCAGCGATGCCACAAGATCATGATGTGCATCGTCTCGGGCATGGCGATCTTGGAAGGCCCGGTGGAATGGGCCGGCTCGATGCATCCATGGGTGATGGTGTACGGCGAGTATGTCGTCATCGAGGGCAAGGTCTACTGGAACGGCATCACCCGAGCTGGCAAAGACCCTCAGCGCGCCTACAACTACTCGCGCACCAGTGCGATCGAGGCGGTTGCGCTTGCGCCGCAGGACAAGCCCTGGATCACGCCGAAGCAGCTGGCCGGGCTGGAGACGCACTACGCTGAGTCGCACAAGAAGAACTTCCCGTTCAACTTGTACAACCCCGATTCGAGTGCGCCTGGGCCACCGGTTCGACAGGGTGGTCCAAATATCCCAGCCGCTTTGATCCAGGAAATGCAGATTGCCAGCGATGACATCAAAGCTGTCACGGGCATCTACGACGCATCGCTAGGCGCGCAGGGCAACGAAACGTCAGGTAAGGCGATCAACGCCCGCAAGGCGCAAGGAGAGATTGCCAACTTCAACTACCAGGACAACATGGGCAAAGGTGTCAAACGCACCTGGGAAATCCTTGTTGACCTGTTCCCGAAGGTGACCGACACCGAAACGACGATTCGCATCCTGGGTGTCGATGGCAAGGAGAGCTACGAGACGGTCAACAAACAAGATCCCGTCACTGGAAAAGTCATCAACGACTTGAGCCGCGGTCGATTCGATACGGCGATCACGGTGGGGCCATCGTATGCAACGCGTCGTATGGAGGCTGCCGAGGCCTATACGCAAATGGCCGGTGTCGACGAAGGCTTGATGCTCTCCTCGGGAGATCTCGTCTACAAGGCGCTCGACCTGCCATACGCGCAAGAGATTGCAGAGCGGCGTCAGAAACTGTTGCCGCAGCCGATCCAGCAGATGCTGACCGAGGGCAAGGATCTGCCACCGGAAGTGCAGGCCGCGATGGCTCAGGTCCAGCAGGCTCAGCAACAGGTGCAGGAGCACGGTCAGCTCGTGCAGGCCGCTCAGCAGGAGCTGCAGCAGGAGATGGCCAAGGCTGCGGGTGACAAGGCTGCAGCCCAGCTTGCACAAGCCAACCTCAAAGGTGCTGAGCTGCAGCTGAAGGCCGCGCAAGACAAGCTTGTTACCGAGCAGACGTTATTCGACGCCCACGTTGAGAACGCGCTGTTGCGAATCAAGCTTGCCCAGGCAGAGGCCACGCACGCCGTCACCGAGAGCATCCATCATCACGAGAACACCGAGCGTGATGTTGCCGATGCCGTCAAGGATGGAGCGCATCAGCTGCAAGACCAGCAGCGCGCTGTCCAGGACACCGTCAAAGACGGCTCGCAGCAACTGAAGGATCAACAGACTGCGCTTGATCACAAGCAGCAGTTGGCCAAGGCGAACAAGCCGAAGCCGCAAAAGAAATAGTTTCACCCGTCGCTGGCCGGGCATGCCAGTGCAACCCCTCGCGTAAGCGCACATGACTGATACGACCGAACAGGCTCTCGTAGAGACGCCTGCGCCCGATGCTATTGCACCTGAGACCGACGAGGTCGAAGGCCAAGCGGAATCATCGCCCGCCGTCAACGATGCAGACGAAAGCTCTGACCCCAAACCCAAGGGCGTACAGAAGCGCATCGATGAGCTGACACGCAATTGGCGTGAGGCAGAGCGCCGAGAGGCGGCTTTATTGGCAATGCTTGAGCGGCAGCAATCCCCGGCAAAGCCGGACCCTGTCGTTGAAGAGAAGCCCAAGCCGGCTCCCAAACTCGAAGACTTCAACTACGACGAAGCGGCTTATCAGGCCGCGCTGTTCCAACACGTCAAAGACGAGGCAGCTCGTGCTGCCCGCGAAGAACTCCAACAGGAGCGCGCGCGGGAGAAAGAGCAAGCCAAGAAACAGACGTTCCGACAGCGCGAGACTGATTTCGCGAAAGCGAATTCGGACTATCTCACGCTAACGCGTGATCCAAGTCTGCCCTTTACGCGCGGTCTACTTGAGCTCGTCTCCGAGTCCGAAAAAGGCCCGGATCTTCTCTATCACCTCGCCAAGAACCGAGACGCGGCCGAACGCATCGCTGGCTTATCGCCAGTCGCGGCGGCGCGTGAGATCGGACGACTAGAGGCGATGTTTGAGAAGCCCGTGCCTGCGCCTGCTCCCAAGCCAGCAATCAGCAAGGCACCGCCGCCACCCCCAAAGATCGAAGCGACCGACTCGACTCCGCGTGTGAGCACCACATCAGCGGAGAGCGACAAGTTGAGCGATGACGAGTGGGTGAAAGCGGAACGAGCACGCTTAGCACGCAAGGTAAAACGCAATGTCTAATTCACTCCTGACGATCAGTCAGATCACTCGGAAGGCCGCGATGGTGTTGCATCAAAAGTGCAACTTCCTCGGTGCCATGAACCGAGGATATGACGACGCATACGCCAAGACTGGCGCCAAGATCGGCGACACGCTGCGCATTCGCTTGCCGAATGAGTACACGGTTCGCTCCGGCATGTCGATGTCCGCGCAGAACACCACCGAACAGAAGGTGGATCTGGTGGTCAACAACGTCAAAGGCGTCGACCTCAACTTCACCTCGGAAGAGCTTGCTCTTTCGTTGGATGACTACAGCGATCGCATCATCGATCCCGCAATGTCGGTGCTCGCGACCAACATCGAGGCGGATGTATTCGCCGGCTTGTACAAGCAGGTTTACAACTTGGTCGACGGCGACACGGTGGCCTTCGGGTTAACCCATGCTTCCTCGGCGCGCGAGGTGCTGACTCAGAACCTTGCGCCGCTGACCAAGCGCAACGGGATCCTGAAGCCCGCTCACACGACCAAGTTCCTGACCGATACGAAGGGCCTGTTCCAGGACTCCGAGAGCATTGCCGAGCAATATCGCGAAGGAAAGCTGGGGCGCATTGCCGGCGCGGACTGGTGGGAGAACACCGTGTTCAGTGATCACCTGACTGGCACCGCGGTGAAGGGCGACACGCTGTACAACATCAACGGTGCGAACCAGACGGGATCTGCGATCACGGTCGACACTGGCGCGACGACCTTCAAGAAGGGCGACATCATCACTCTGGCAGGCTGCAACGCAGTTCACCCGGAGACGAAGGTCGACCTGGGTTACGCCAAGCAGTTTGTTGTGACTGCGGATACGTCCACGTCTGCGACAACCATCAACATCTCCCCGGCCATCGTCACGAGCGGTGCACGTCAGAACGTATCTGCGTCTCCGACGACCACGGGTGCGGTGACTAAGGTTGGCGCAGGTGCGGGTGAGTACTTGAACAGCTCCTTGCTGTTCTACAAAGACGCATTCACCTTCGCGACGGCTGACTTGCCGATGCCCGATGGCACCGACAAGGCGTACCGCGCAGTGGTGGACGGTATCAGCGTGTCCATCGTCCGGGACTTCAACATCTCGGATCGCACCTTCCCCTGCCGACTCGACGTGCTGTACGGCTATGCCGCCCTGCGCCCGCAGCTGGCAACTCGTATCCACGCGGACGGTTAAGGAGAAATCACATGCCTGTTGAGCAAATCACAATCAACGACGCAGACGGAGCGCAGATCGGCTCCAGTGCGACACAGAAGGTTTCCTTCTACGGTGCTGCGCCCGTCGCGCAGCGAGCAAACTTGATCCAGGCGGCGTCGGTGGTGTCGGTCTCGTCCAACATCACCATCGCCGCTAGCCTCACGGCTTGGATCGTCGAGGTGACTGCAACTCTCAATGCCTTGGGCATCTGGAAGGGAAGCGCCTGAGTGAAGGTCATCTTCGCTACGCCGACCATTAAGCGGCCATTCGCTCCTTATTTGTCGGCTCTTGAAGCCTCGGTCCCGGTGCTAGATAGCGCCGGGATTGAGCACCAGATCGTTTTTGAGATCGGTTGTCCATACATCTCGGGCGCTCGAGCAACGATGACTCGCAAAGCGCTGGACGCCGGCGCGGATGTCATCGTTTATCTCGATCACGATGTGTCGTGGGATCCGCAGGACCTCCTGACGCTGATCAACACAGAAGGTGATGTTGTTGCTGGTACCTATCGGATCAAGCACGAGCCGGAAGAGTCACCGGAAGACTACATGGGCGTCCTGCATTGTGACGCGAACAATCGTCCCATCGTTCGTGCGGATGGTGCTTTGAAAGCAAAGCTAGTCCCCGCGGGCTTTCTGAAGATCACCAAGGAAGGGATCAACCAGTTCATGTATCACTATCCCGAGCTGACGTACGGGCCACTGTTCAATCAATCGGTGGATCTGTTCAACCATGGCGCGGTGATGGGCGATCGGATCTGGTGGGGCGAGGATTACGCTTTCAGTCAGCGATGGAACAACAAGTGTGGCGATATCTGGCTCGTCCCGAACTTGAACATCGCGCATCACAACAGCGACGGCAAAGCGTATCCAGGTAACTTTCACGAATTTCTGTTGCGCCAGCCTGGCGGCAGTAAATCAGTGTGTCCAGAGCCGCCGAAATGACCAATCGCGAACTGATCACAGCCGCACTCCGCATGCTCACGGTGTTGGATGCCGATCAAACCGCCATGAACCCGGAGGACGGCCAGCTTGGGCTGGACGAACTCAACACGCTGATGGCGACTCTCGCCACGCAGGGGATCGATCTTGGATTCCCACCGCAAGACAACCTCTCGGACGACTTTCCGCTGGATGACCAAGTGGCGGCGCAGATCAAGCCGGTGCTTGCGATGCATCTTTTCACGTTCTACCCATCGGCCAATGTGCCTCAAACACTTCCGGCAAGCGCCGAGAGGTCAATGTCTCGATTGTTGCTCGATTCTGTGCTCGCAAGCATGCAAGAGGCGTCGATGCGCAATTTGCCGCTTGGCGAAGCTCGCCGGTGCAGGTATTGACGGGTGGAACTCCCGTTCCATTCCTACAGGCTGCGCTCCAAGAAAGCGGCCCAGACGCGGCTGCTCAACTGTTTTGCATCTGTCGTGCCCCCTGAAGGGCGCAGCCCGATCCTGATCCAAGGCATCGCTGGAAATACACCGTTCGCGAATATTGCATCGTCTCCGCAGCGAGCCGGCATCGCGTTCAACGGTGTGTTGTATGCAATCGCCGGCAACTCGTTCCTGCGGATCGCGAGTAATGGCGCTACAACGACCCTCGGCTCGGTCAACGGCATCGGCGCTGTGGATATCGCCAAGAACACATCGCAAGTCGCCATCCTCATCGAGCCCGATCTTTGGGTCTTCGATGGGTCGACGCTCACACAGGTGACCGATGGTGACTTCACGTCGCGCGGCGCTCGCCGCATGGCGGTGCTCGACAACTATGGTGGGTTTGTTGAGCCCAGCTCGGGTCGGTTCTTCATCTGCGACCTGAACGACTTCACGGTCTACGACGCTCTCGACTTTGCCACCGCGGAAGGGGCGCCCGACAACCTGCTGAGCATTGAATCCAACAATCGACAGTTCGTGTTGTTTGGTGAGGAGAGCATCGAGCTTTGGGACGACACAGGCCGAGAAGGCTTTCCGTTCGAGCGATCACCCAACGGCTTTGTTGAGTGCGGGTGTGGTGCGGCTTACTCCACGTGCTCAATCGACAACACGTGTTACTGGATCGACCAGGACCGTATTGCCCGGCGACTCGAGGGAAACATCGCTCGTCGCGTCTCCCAGGATGGCGTCGAGCAGGCTTGGCAGGACTATTCGACGATCGCGGACGCCCGATCTTATGCGTACGTCCACGATGGACACACGTTCGTGGTGTTCACGTTCCCGACCGCGGGCGCGACCTGGGTATATGACATCAATACTCAAGAATGGCATGAGCGCAAAAGCTACGGCCATGACGAGTGGCGCGCGTCATGGGTTGCGAAGTGTTACGACAAAACCCTAGTGGGCGACACGGAAAGCGGAAACATTGCTCAGCTGGATGCCTCAAGTCATGCCGAGTGGGGCAATACACTGGTTCGAGAGGCCACCTCGGGTGTCATTCGCGACAAGGGTCGCTGGATACATCACGACCGGCTGGAGCTTGACCTTGACGTTGGCAATGCGCCGCTGATGGGGCAGGGCTCAGCGCCTGAGATCATGCTCGATGTGTCCGACGATGGTGGCGTGACATTCAGAGCGCGCTCCAATCGCAGCTTGGGCGCGACGGGCAAGTACAGGACTCGAGTGCAGTGGGATCGCGGTGCCCGCTCACGAGAACGGGTGTATCGGTTTCGCGTGAGCGATCCGGTGCCATTTGTCGTGACAGCATCCACGCTCAACGTACGCTGATGCCGATCAAACCGTTCACCTCTCTGCCAAAGGATTTGGTGGAGTGGGGCAAGTTTTTTCGGCAGACCGAGGTCTCGCCAACGCCTGGTAGCGTCGATGACGACAGCTTCGGCAATCGTTCCGCGGCGTCGGTCATTGGAAACCCAACGGGTGGCGCGGCGAAACCGGTCGATATCGTCGCAAGCTCAGATAACGTGGTGCTCCGCCGATCCGGCGGCGTGCTGTCTTTCTCGAATCTGGTCGATGCGGACATTCCAGCGGGCATTGCGCGTGATAGCGAAGTCACCGCAGCGATTGGTGTGCATGAGGCAGCGGCTGACCCGCATCCGCAATACACGACGGCGGCAGAGTTGTCGGCAGCGCTTGATGCCTACTTTGAAAGTGCCACATACACCGCGACGTTGACTGGATGCCTGACAAGTCCAACGGGCGATATCCGGCTCGTGAGATCAGACAATATCGTCGTTGCATACATTCCAATCATCACGGCCACCAGCAACACGACGGACTGCACGCTGACAGGAACAATGCCGGTCGGGTTCCGGCCTGCGCGTACTCAGGATCTCGTCTCTCGCGCAATGGATAACGGCGCGAACGGCGTCTGCGGCTATCGCATCAACACCAGCGGACTGATTGAACTGTTCTTCGGGGCGTCACTCTCGGTGTTCACAAACAGCGGCACGAAGGGCGTGAATCGAGCAACCATTTACTGGTCAATCGACTGATGTACGAGATCACCAACTTCTCGGCCGACATCGAAGTCTCGCCGAGGGTTCCCGTTCGAGACGCGATCAGGCGTCTAGAGCAGGAAATACTGGAGTGCGTGCCTGCCGAAATGCCAGTCGAGCATTTCTTTGCCAAAGGTCTCTACGCACGCTCTCTGTCGATCCCAAAGAACTGCGTGCTCACCGGCGCGATCCATAAGCACGAGCACATCAACATCCTCGCGAAGGGTGACATCACGGTTGTAACCGACGATGGCCCGGTGCGATTGCAGGCACCTTGCGTGATCGTATCCAAGCCCGGAACGAAGCGGGCAGGCTTCGCGCACGAGGATTGCGTGTGGGTCACCGTGCATGCCTGCGATGAGACGGAAGTTGACAAGGCCGAAGCGGCACTCGTTACCAACGATTACGACGAATGGTTGAGGCTTGAACAATGTCCTTCGCAATTGCCGGCACAGTCTTAACCGTTGGCGCGACGGCATACTCGGCCAATCGCGCTGGCGCTGCAGGCAACGCTGCGGCTCGTGGTGCGAGCAATGCCACAGCGGAAAGCGCCCGCCAGTACGACACGACACGATCCGACCTTGCGCCTTATCGAGTCACGGGCGGTGGTGCGCTGAATCGCATTGGCGAGCTGTTTGGACTTCCGACGACCACTGCGGAGGAGTGGCAGTCTCAGCAGCCGCAGCTCGTCGGTGACACTGAGCTTCCCGCCGGAACGACAACGAAAGAGATTCGCCCCGGGTACTACGATGTCTTCTTCCAGGGCCAGAGGCTTGGTGAGCTTCGCCCCGGCGGGCCCAATGGTCGATTCGTCAACGACACCGGCGCAGATATTCCTGGGCTGCTCAATCAAAGCCGGCAGCAGTCGCAGGCGACGAATGCACCTGCTGGGCCAAACCTATCGGCTTTCCTCGAGAGCCCTGGCTACCAGTTCCGTCGCCAAGAGGGCACACGTGGCCTTGAGCGATCAGCCGCGGCTCGAGGCGGTGCGTTCTCTGGCAATGCGCTGCGAGCGCTTGCTGACTTCAACAGCGGGCTCGCTTCGCAAGAGTTTGGCACCTACTTCAACCAACTCGCGTCTGTCGCCGGCATCGGTCAGACAGCAACAAATCAAACAGCGGCATACGGAGCAGACCACGCAGCCAACGCCAGCCGAAATGCGCTGTACGCGGGTGAGGCGCGCGCGTCGGGGATCACTGATCGAGCAAACGCTATTGGCGACGGACTCAACCAGCTTGGCCGTATCGGTGGCTACTATTCACAGCAGCGAAAGCCGCAGAGCTACGGCGGTAC
>JACCDQ010442128.1_pt1 | contig 12374 bp, 10 predicted proteins | sample 7446031 | NCBI WGS metagenome assembly JACCDQ01 (sample SAMN15323442, study PRJNA562643) | freshwater metagenome | isolation source: river surface water | place: USA:Blue River Watershed | collected 2017-08-17
AGCGCACACTGGCTGGCCCTGCAAAGCTTGATGAACGGAGGCCCTAGCCAAGCCTACAACCTGGGCAACGGCAACGGGTTTTCAGTACAAGAGGTGATCGACACGGCCGAGCGCATCACGGGCCGCAGGGTTCCTGTGGTCAACGGCCCCCGCCGCGCTGGAGACCCTGCCCGCTTGGTGGCCGATGCCACCCACGCCCGCCAGAACCTGGGCTGGCAGCCCCAGTACGCGGACTTGGCTACCATCGTCCAGCATGCTTGGGCCTGGGAGACATTAGATAAATAAAATGGTAAAAATATCTGAAAAGAAAATTTTTAAAAAAAATGTAGTAAATCTGGGGGTGCTGCAAATATTAAATTATGTATTGCCATTAATTACAATACCCTATCTGCTACGAGTAATTGGAGTTGAAAAATATGGCCTTCTGATCTTTGTAATGACAGCATTGTCATATGTGGCAGTAATAACAGATTATGGATTTAATTTATCTGCAACAAGAGAAATTGCGTTAAGAAAAGACTCGAAACAAGATTTAAGGGAAATAGTTAACTCGGTTCACATCATAAAATTAGCAACATTAATTATATTTACGTTAATAATTTTTATTGTTTTCGGTAGATCATCTAATTTTACTCAAAACAAGCTTACCTATGCATGCACATATCTATTCATAATAAGTCAAATTTTTATGCCCGTTTGGTTTTATCAAGGGGTTGAAAATTTTACAATTTTAACAAGGGTTAATATAGTAAGCAAAATAATAGCCGCGGCTTTGATATTTATGCTTGTGAAAGATAGTCAAGATTATAATTTGGTGCCAATTATAAATTCATTTTGTGGGATGATGGCGACTGTAATATTGTTGTTGTATGCATATAAGAAATTTGAAATAAATATTGAGTTTCCAAAAATAAATGAAATTATTTGGCAGTTAAAAAATGGTTGGGACATATTTTTGTCATCAATATTCATTAATCTATATGCAAACTCAATGACTTTTATGCTGGGTCTTAGTGGGGGGAGTGTAAATGTTGGTTATTTTGCTACTGCAGACAAAATTATACAGGCAATCAAGGCGTTGTATCAGCCAATAGCGCAAGCAATGTATCCCATGATTAGTCGAGTTTTTTTGGAGAATCGGGAAAAAGGTTTAGAATATGTAAAAGAAATTAAAAAAATTGCATTAATTATTAATGTTGCATCAATGATACTTTTGCTTATTTTTGCAGATAGCATGATATACATTTTGGCTGGAAAATATATACCGGAAGCAGCTTTCGTTCTTAGGATAATGTCGCCCATTCCAATGGTGGTGTCTTTAAGTAATATATATGGTATTCAGATAATGTTAAATATTGGCTTAAGAAAAAAATTCAGATTAATATTAATGTGCGGAGCCTTGGCTGGTGTTGTATTAGGCTATTTGATGATAGAAAAATATTCGGTCTACGGTGCTTCAATTGTTGTCGTGTTAATTGAAGCAGGAATAGCAGGCGTAATGTATTTGTCTGTAAATAAAGTAATTAATATTAAGGGGAGATAATGAAAACAGTTGCTGTTGTTGTAACATACAATCGTGTAAAACTACTTGCAAACTGCATTGAATCATTGTTAGAGCAACCTAAATTGGATTCAATATTGATTGTGGATAATGATTCTATTGATGGCACTCAAAATTATATAGGTGAATTACAAAAGGAAAATAAAAAAATCATATATCATAGACTCGAAAAAAATGTAGGTGGGGCAGGAGGCTTTGCAGAAGGTATAAATTATGCTTTTGGCTCTATGAGCGCAGATAATGTATGGTTGATGGACGACGATGGTGTTCCGCTTCAGTCTGCATTGTTTGAAATGCTTAAATTCATACCTGAATATGGGATTGTAAATGCACTCGTTTTAAATGAAAAAAACCACGATGAATTAGCATTCAATGTTTGCGTAGATGGGTGCTTAAAAACAGAATTAAGTGATTTGCAGTCTCTGAATATAAACATTATTGATGGTGAGGTTAGTCCATTTAATTCAACATTAATTAATAGGTCAGTGTATGAAATAATTGGATTGCCAAATAAACATTATTTTATATGGGGTGATGAGACAGAGTATGTTTTGAGGGCGAAGAAGAATGGAATTAGAATTGGTACAGTTTGTCGCGCTTTGCACACACATCCAATGAAAAAGAATGAAATTCAAAAAGTTTTATTTGGTATATTGGGGACGACTGATAAAGTTAGAGATTGGAAGTATTTTTGGTACGTGAGAAATAGATTGGATTATTTGCCAAAATATTATGGTTGGGCGTATGCCATAAAGTGGATATTTATTGAATTTATCAAAAATTTATTCACTTTGAAATTTAATGCAATAATTTATGAATTTAAAGCTATTTATTCTTTGTTGAAATTTAAATTTAATGGTGGAATTGAAAACTATGTTTGATGAATTTGAAATTACTCAGAATGGGTGTCATTTACGATTGGAAAATTGGCGCACATTTTTAACTCAAAAATCATTAATTAGAGAACAGAAAGCAAAAAATTCTGCAATATTTGTTACATACAATTTAAGCGACGATGCGTTGATTACGATTGATGCTCTAAGTCAGTGTGATGAATTGGACATAGTTGTTGTTGATAACTGTAGTTCAAAGCTCCATTCTGATAAATTGCTTGCTAAGTGCTGTGCATTTCAAAATATAAGTTTGCTTATATTAAGTGAAAATCTGGGTGGTGCAGGTGGTTATGCGGTTGGGTTAGAGTACATTTTATCAAGGAATTATGATTTGGTTTTAATCACGGAAGATGACGCTCAATTGAGATGCCAATCAGATGTCATTAAGATATTAAAGCATTCCTCCCGAGATGTGATTACTAGTATTTGGTTTTCAAATAATTCGTCAACATCGTTTAATTTTCACTGGATGGTCTATCCTGTTCGCTTGCTAAAAGAAGTGGGTGTTCCAGACCCACGTTATTTCATGCGAAGTGATGATTTTGAATTTGGAATGAGAGTCAAGGCGGCCAAGAATAAATTACTAATAAAAGATCTTATTCTTCGTGATATAGAGTATATTCATCCAATAGTTAAGGAGAATAAAACTGTTTGGATGGAATATTTTTCTACGAGAAATTCTATGGAAAGCTATGTCAGGCATAGATTAATTTATAACTTAATTCTTGAGCCGTTAAAAAAAATACCATATTCTATCTTTAAAATTTTGAAGAACTTTGATGCCTCATCAGCATTCATATTTTTTTTCGCATTGACTGACTTTGTGTTTTCGAATTTTAGCCTTGATATTAATAGGCGGCGAATATTGGATTATAGGAATATCTCTAATGTATATCCTTGTATTGAGTTGCATAATATGAGTCTATCTGAATTTAACGGAAAATATTCAGAAGGCAATAATGTATTATTGGGGTCTAGCTTAAAAAAAATTATGCCAAAACTAAATGGTTTTACTAAAGGTTGGAGTTCAGATATATTTCGCTATGATACATGTATCCTCGCAGGCTATTTCAGTCCAATGCTCCCATTGGCATATTTATTCCGGAAAATCATAGTAATCGCGAATTTGCCACCATATGAAGAGACTGTGTCATTTTATATTTTGGAGGGTTCTGGATTAAAAAATAGGCTAATAATATTGCTTGCACTCATTCTCTCATTTTTTCTGTTTCTATTTGTCTTGCCTATAATTTTGTTAAAGTATTTCTTTTATAAATATAAATGACTGAGTTGATGCTCTCGTTTTTTTTGTTGCCTTTTCTTCTTTTGCGGAGTAAAAATAAACCGATTTTTTCAATTTATTCCTTGGTATGGACTATTCAATCATTATTTTTATTATTTTATAATAAATTAGTTCCTCTAAGCCTAGATGCTTTAATTTTACTGATTGCTTACATTTTTCCAAGTTCCATAGCATTATTTATTTTTGAAAATGGAAAAATAATTCCGACTAAAGATGTTGAATTTAAATTTCACTGGCCTGCTATTATTTTATCTATTGTTAATATAGCAATTTATTTTAAAATTTTGAATTCTTTTGATCCTTCTACGCTATTTGAGTATTATTTCAATGCGAGATTGGCTGATAAAGAGGGGTTGAGTATCTATAGTGATAATCCATTTTTGGCGCAAGTTCAGCCATTTTCATTTGCCTATACGGTTGTGTGGGCATTTTTCATCAAGAGAAAGTCCAAATTAGTTATTCCTATTTTGTTTGGAGTGCTAATGGTGTCATCGATTTTATTGATGACTGCTTATGGCGCTCGAAGTGGCGCTTTTTATTATCTTTTTATAGTATTTTCTGTACTGGCATTGAAAAAGTATTATTCTCGCAGGGAATTTTATTTAAGTTCTTTTGTGTTATTTTTAATATTTATTTTAACAACTTTTTTTATGAGAACCAGCGGCCTGGAGGAGAAGGGTGGCATTATTTCGAGATTAATCAATGATGTGGTTGTGTATTTGTTTTCTGGTTTGCCTGCATTCTCTGAATTTCTAAATTTTAATTATCCAGTTATTGACAATGATTTTGCTAAAGTTAGCAATATTTATCAGCCGGAGCAAATGTTTTTCTTGGAGGTTGGTGACGATATATTTACGAATGTATATACAATTTTCGCTTCATATGCATATTTTTTTGGCGGTTTTGGTATCTTTTTATATTTTTTCGTAAATTTTATTTCAGTTTTATTTTTGTCTTGTTTTAAGGAATATTTCTTTGCCAGACTTTATATTCCATTTTTTGTAACTTCTATATTGCTTTCCCCATTTCAAAATTATCAATTTACTTTTATTCCGTATTATTTGCGTGCTCTTTTTATTTATTTGATAATCATAAATTTTTCTCGAATTAAATTTTCTTTTTTTAAATCATGAGAATTGTATTTTTGTGTAGTTCATTAGGTGCAGGCGGAGCTGAACGTGTTGCGTCCATACTTTGCAATGCTTGGTCGGAGAAAGGATATTCGGTAACTTTGATTCCAACTTATTCGGGTGGAGGTCGGCCATTTTATTCATTGCATAAAGATGTTCATCTTCGTTACTTGGCTGATGAGGTGGCAAGAAAAAAAATATCGTATGGCTACCTCACTCGGATATTTTTACTTCGAAAAATAATTTTATCTGTGAATCCAGATGTCGTTATATCATTTTTGCCTAATGTCAATTTGGCTGCCATTTTCGTCACCTCGTTTACAGGTATTCCTTGTGTGATAGGTGAGCGGTCTGATCCGTTGGAACAGCCGATTGGAAAATTATGGTCTACTGCCTGTCGACTCTTCTATCGCTTTGCTGATGTGGTGACGGTTCAAACAAGTTCTGTGGCGGCGCGTATTGGACTTGTTTATCCTAAGCTTAGGCGTGTCGTTGTTATACCGAACCCGTTGCCGCCAGAAATAGAGCAGTCATCAATTGGCTATGATCGTCCTTTGGAACATAAGGGTCGACGTATATTATTGAGTGTTGGCCGACTTTCATCTGAGAAACGTCCTGAGAATATTATTGAGGCATTTCTAAAAATTGCAGAGCTGCATCCGGATTGGGATTTGCATTTCGTTGGAGATGGTCCGTTGTTAACTAAAATGCAACATCAAATTAAGGCAAGTAGTTGCCAGAGGAGGCGAATTGTTTTACATGGACGAAGTGACACGCCTTGGGACTATATGCGTAAAGCGGATATTTTTGTACTTGCATCTGCATATGAGGGATTTCCAAATGCTTTGCTAGAGGCTGTCGCTTTGGGTTTGCCATCTATTAGCACCGATTGTAATAGTGGCCCTCGTGATATCAGCGAGGATGGGCAGGTTGTAATGCTCGTTCCGCTACATGATGATCTAGCACTTGCCGAATCGCTACATCGTTTAATGGCTGATAAGGAGTTACGCAATCGTCTTCGCCGTCAAGGTGCGGAGTCAGTTCGAGCAAGATATAAATTGCAGTCGGTACTGGACTCTTGGAATACCGTGTTCAACGAAATTCGCAGGAAGCAAACAGCCGATGAGTGAATCTTTCAAAGTTGTACACATCATTGTTGGGCTGGGTGTCGGTGGAGCTGAAACGCAGCTCAGAAGACTGATTCAAGTGAATCTTTTCTCGAGAAATAACTATAAACATAGTGTAATTTCCCTGACTGAATTAGGGGTACATGGAGAAGCTCTGCGTGCACAAGGGGTTGAGGTCCATGCCTTGGGTTTACGTGGGCCCCTGGCGTTGTTGCTTGGGTTCTTCAGGTTGATGGCGTTGTTGCGGCATATACAACCCTGCATCGTGCAGACCTGGATGGTTCATTCGGATTTGTTGGGGGGCCTTGCGGCTAGGATTGTGGGTGTGCGCCATGTAATTTGGGGTGTACGCACAACTGATTACAGCGTTGAATCGCGTAGCACTCGTTTAGTCCGCTGGCTCTGCGCCAGGCTTTCCAGCCGTATCCCCGATAAGATCGTTTGTGCTGCGCAGGCAGCTTTGCTGGCAAGCGATCAGGCGAGATACGATACTCGCAAGCTCCTGGTCATACCCAATGGTTTTGATGTAGTAGGTCTGCGAGCACGGAGGGGGAGCGGTGCAGTCATTCGTCAGCAATGTGGGTTTGATGCCAGCCATGTTGTGGTCGGGTGTTTGGGCCGTTATAACCCTGCTAAAGACCATGCTAATTTTGTGCGTGCTGCAGGCCTGCTGGTGGCCCGATTTGCCAAGTGCCGCTTCTTGATGGTGGGGCGCGATGTGCACTGTAGCAATGCCGTGCTAATGGCGCAAATACAGGCCACAGGCTTTGCTGATCGCTTTGTGTTGCTGGGCGAGCGCGCTGATCCGGAGTCATGCCTGGACGCGATGGATGTGTTTGCGCTGTCGTCTTGCACTGAAGGGTTTCCCAACGTGTTGGGTGAGGCCATGGCAATGGGCGTGCCTTGTGTGTGCACCAATGTGGGCGATGCAGCCGTGTTGTTAGGCGATGCAGGGCCAGTGGTGCCTGCGCGCAACGCAGAGGCCTTGGCCGAGGCCATGGCCCATTGGGTGCAAATGCCCCAATCAGTGCGGCAAGCGTTGGGGCGTAAAGGACAAGAGCGGGTGCAAAGCCAGTTCACCATGGATGCTGCAGCCCGTCGTTTCAACGATTTATACAAAGAACTGATGGCCAAGGCCTGACAAAAAGCACCTGTAACTTATGTGTGGATTCACCGGATATTTGGCAGCAAACCCAGGGTTTACTGCCCCTAAAGCGCCGCAAGTGCTGCAGCACATGGCCAATGCCATTGAGCACCGTGGCCCTGACAGCGATGGTTACTGGGCTGATCCTGCGGCGGGCATTGGACTAGCGCACCGTCGTTTGGCCATTGTGGACCTCAGCCCAGCAGGGGCGCAGCCCATGGCCTCGGTTAGTGGGCGCTATGTGTTGGCCTTTAATGGTGAGGTATACAACCATATGCGTTTGCGCGAGGCGCTGACGCACGAGGGCAAGATGGCCGCAGTCTGGCGAGGGCATTCCGACACCGAGACCCTTTTGGCAGGCTTTGAGGCCTGGGGCATTGAGGGTACTTTGCAGCGCGCCGTTGGCATGTTTGCTGTGGCCCTGTGGGACAAGGTGGATAGGGTTTTAACCTTGGCGCGGGACCGTTTGGGTGAAAAACCGCTTTACTACGGCTGGCAAGGGCAGGGCAGTGCTGCGGCATTTTTGTTCGGGTCTGAACTCTCTGCCTTGCGCAGGCACCCCGCGTTTACGGCAGAGGTCAACCGGGACGCGCTGGCGCTTTACATGCGCCACAACTGCATTGGTGGCGAGCACTCAATTTACCGTGGCATACACAAGTTGGCACCAGGGCATTTGCTTTCGGTATCGCAATCCAGACCGGATCCGGTGCTTCGGACCTGGTGGTCTGGTGCCGAAGTGGCCGCGCGGGGCGTGGCTCAGCCGTTTGCGGGTTCGCCCGAGCAGGCTGTGGGCGCGCTAGAGACGTTATTGCGCGATGCGGTGGCCGAGCAAATGATGGCCGATGTGCCGCTTGGGGCGTTTTTGTCTGGGGGCATCGACTCGTCCACCGTGGTTGCGCTCATGCAGGCGCAGTCTAGCCGTCCGGTGCGCACGTTCAGCATTGGGTTTCATGAAGAGGGCTACAACGAGGCCGAGCATGCCAAGGCGGTGGCCCAGCACCTGAGAACAGACCATACTGAACTGTATGTAACGCCAGAACAGGCTTTAGCAGTGATCCCAAGGTTGCCCACGCTATATTCGGAGCCGTTTGCCGATTCGTCGCAGATTCCGACGTTTCTGGTCAGCCAGTTGGCTCGCCAGCATGTGACGGTGTCGCTCTCTGGCGATGCGGGCGATGAACTGTTTTGCGGCTACACCCGCTACCAAATGACGGCAGGGCTCTGGAGGAAGGTGTCGCGTTTGCCACGCCCCTTACGTTTAGCTGCGGCTGGTTTAATCAGAGGTTTGCCTACTGGTGTTTGGGATAAGTTGGCCGGGCTGTTGCTTGCCTCTTTGGGGGGCCGCGTGGGCGACAAGCTGCACAAGGGCGCAGCCTTGTTGGGTAGTCGCTCAGTGGCGGATTTGTACAGGGGCATGGTGTCGCATTGGGCAGACCCGGCAAGCGTGTTGCTGGGCGCACGCGAGCCGGCCACAGTGTTTGCTGGCGCGGCCCCAGATTTACCGGGCTTGAGCGATGTGGAACGCATGATGGCGTTGGACATGCTGAGCTACCTACCCGATGACATTCTGGCCAAGGTGGATCGTGCCGCCATGGGGGTGAGCCTGGAGACGCGGGTGCCGTTTCTTGATCATCGCGTCGTAGAGTTTGCCTGGAGCTTGCCGCTGGACTACAAGCTGCGCAATGGCGTGACTAAATGGCCTCTTCGCCAGGTGCTTTACAGGCATGTGCCCAAAGAGTTGATCGAACGGCCAAAAATGGGCTTTGGTGTGCCCATTGACCATTGGTTACGCGGTTCTTTGCGGGATTGGGCGGAGTCTTTGCTGTCCGAATCGCGTTTGGCGCAAGAGGGGTTTTTTAACCCGGCCCCGATTCGCCAGAAGTGGGCGGAGCATTTGTCTGGTCAGCGTAACTGGCAATACCACTTGTGGGATGTGTTGATGTTCCAGGCGTGGCTGGAGGCCCAAAAGGACACTTGAGATGCGTATAGCAGTCGTGGCCAATACTGCATGGTATCTAGTGAATTTCAGGCTGAACCTGATGCAGGCCTTGCTGGCTAATGGCCACGAAGTGGTGGCAGTGGCCCCGCACGATGCGCCGCAGTCAGAACGCTTGCGGGCGGCGGGGGTGTTGTTTGTACCAGTGGCCATTTCGGGGGCAGGCACCCATCCGTTGTGGGAATTGCAGAGTGTTTGGGCCTTGCGGAAGGTTTTTCGCCGGCAGGGTGTGCAGGCGGTTCTAAGCTACACACCCAAAGGTAATTTGTATTCGGCCTTGGCGGCGCTTACGTGTGGCGTGCGTTTTGTGCCGAATGTGTCTGGGCTGGGGCGGGCGTTCATCCGTAGAAGCTGGGTGACGGTGGTTGTGAAGCTGCTATATCGCCTGACGCTGGGACGGGCGCACAAGGTGTTTTTTCAGAACCTGGACGACATGGAGGTCTTTGTCGATGCCGGGCTGGTGCCCCGAGGGCGTTGTGAGCGATTGCCTGGCTCGGGGGTGGATTTGTCGCGTTTTACGCTGCAGCCCATGCCTGATCGCGAGCCTGAGGCGCCGGTGTTTTTGCTGGTGGCACGGCTGCTGTGGGACAAGGGCGTGGGCGAGTTTGCTGAGGCGGCCGGGTTGGTGCGGCAGCAATGCCCGAAAGCGCGCTTTCAGTTACTGGGCTTTCTGGATGTGGACAATCCTTCGGCTGTCCCGCGTGCGCAGGTGCAGGCGTGGGAGGAGCAGGGCGTTTTGTCTTACCTTGGCCCTACGGACGATGTGCGGTCGTTTTTGCAAGAGGCTGATGCAGTAGTTCTGCCGTCTTACCGCGAGGGGGTGCCGCGCACCCTGCTGGAGGCGGCAGCCATGGGGCGGCCCGTGATCACGACCGACGCTCCCGGTTGCCGTGACACGGTGGTGCATGGACAAACTGGTCTGATATGCCGTGTGGCCGATGCGGCAGACTTGGCCCGGCAGATGCTGGCTTTTGTTGCCTTGCCGCTTGCGGGGCGGGCTGCCATGGGGCTGCGTGGGCGCAAACGCATAGAGGCCGAGTTTGACGAGCAGTTGGTGTTGACCGCGTATTTGCGCGAGGTGGGTAAACTAGCCGAGGGGTCGGTTTGATAGGGTCCAGAGCGGTGATGTTTTGATTCGGTTGTATTGCGTTGTTCGCGGAAATTAGTGAGAACACCAGTTTCTGGAATTTTTTAAAGCATGCTTTTTCGTACTCGCAAGCTATGTAGTGACAGAGATTCTTATGAGCCGTGGCTGGTTGCTTGTGGGCTCGAGTACCAATTGGATCAGCATCAACAAATACGGTTAACCCATTGCCGCAGGCCAGGTGTTTGAACGACGGATAAGTTTGACAACCCACTAGACTAGGTCACACGCCGTTATGGGCCATAAGGGGTCTGTATTCGCGCAAGTAGCAACTGTACCGTTCCATTTGTGGATGCCAGACATTAATTGGCCAGACTTTTGGGTTGGATCACAAGTAATTAATGACCATACTCGTTACCGGCTGCGCCGGCTTCATTGGCGCAAACGTTGTACTTGACTGAATTTCAGGCTCTGACGAGCCCGTGGCCCCAATTTGCAGACCTGGCCACCATTGTTCAACACGCCCGGGCGTGTGAGCAAAAGATGGTCGCTAACTCCTAAGGTGTTTGAAGAAATGATGAAAGCCGTATTCCCCATTGCCGGCCTTGGATCTAGGTTTTTGCCGGCGACCAAAGCCAGTGCCAAAGAGATGTTGCCCGTGGTGGACAAGCCCTTGATCCAGTATGCGGTGGAAGAGGCGTATGCCGCGGGCATTCGTCAGATGATTTTTGTCACGGGGCGAACCAAGCGCAGCGTGGAGGACCATTTCGACACGGCCTATGAGTTAGAAACCGAGTTGGAACTGGCCGGTAAGAGCAAGTTGCTGGAGGTGGCCAGGTCCATTGCGCCTGAGGACATGGTGTGTACCTATGTGCGTCAACCTCGGGCTTTGGGTTTGGGGCATGCGGTGCTTTGTGCTAAGGAGTTGGTGGGGAACTCACCATTCGCAGTGTTGCTGGCCGACGATTTGATGGTAGGAAGGACACCAATTCTGAAGCAGATGGTGGAGCAATTCGCACTTTGGCGCAGTAGTATTTTGGCGGTTCAAGATGTGCCGCGAGAACACACCGACCGCTACGGGATTGTCAGCGGGGCGCTGCTAGCAGAAGGCCTGGTCGATGTCACAGGCATCGTTGAAAAGCCAGCGCCAGAAGCAGCTCCCAGTACCCTAGCCGTGGCTGGCCGCTACATCTTGACGCCCAGTATCTTTGCGGAATTGGAAACGATTCCTCGTGGGGTTGGTGGTGAAATTCAGTTGACCGATGGCATCGAGCAACTGTTGCACCGAGAGAAGGTGTTCGCCTATCGCTACGAGGGCGTCCGCTACGACTGCGGCAGCAAGCTCGGCTTCCTGCAGGCCACGGTGGACCTGGGCGTGCAGCACAACGAGGTGGGGGCAGATTTTCGGGAATGGTTGTTGAACCGCTGAGTGGTGCGCGGTCTAACATATGAATTCTGAGCAGCCTGCGGGCTGCTCAATCGTTTTTGGGATCGGTATGTTCGTTTTGTCCAAGTTGATGTCTGCCATTACCCAGCCGATGTTTGAGCTGGCACTGTGGTGGCTGGCTGCGCTTCTGCTGCACCGCTGGCGGCGTGCGTCGGTGGTGATGCTTTGGTCTGGCTTGGCGGTGTTGGGGCTCTTGGGTTTTGAGGCGCTGCCCCATGCACTGCTGCGTACGCTGGAGAGCCGCTACCCAGTGCCCTCGGCTCAGGTGGTGCGTGAACATGTTGGCGTGATCGTGTTGGGTGGGGCGACGGGCCACCCCGGCAGTTACAAGGCCCATGGCCAGGTGCCTTTGGGCGAAGCGGCCGAGCGCATGACCGTGCCTGTGGCGCTGATGCGCCAGCACCCCAAACTGGAGCTGGTTTTTTCGGGCGGCGAGGGGCGCTTGTTGGCCACGGGCGTGAGCGAGGCCGAACTGGCCAAGGCCTTTTACGAACAACAAGGCGTGGACATGCGCCGCGTGAAGCTGGAAGGCGGCTCGCGCACTACCCGAGAAAACGCTCTTCAAGTGGCCGCCTTGCTGGGCGAGCGCTGCAAACAGCCTTGGCTGCTGGTGACATCGGCCTGGCACATGCCCCGATCCATGCCCGAGTTTGAGGCCGTGGGCTGCAAGGTGACGGCGTATCCGGTGG
>JACCDQ011957900.1_pt1 | contig 12374 bp, 11 predicted proteins | sample 7446031 | NCBI WGS metagenome assembly JACCDQ01 (sample SAMN15323442, study PRJNA562643) | freshwater metagenome | isolation source: river surface water | place: USA:Blue River Watershed | collected 2017-08-17
AACCAACCAAAGACGGAATACTACGCAACCCTAGCACAGGATATTTGGCTTAACGCTAAAGCAAAGCCTAGTAAGAAAATAGTATTCACCAACTCGCAAGGTGAAACCTTCTACAAAACGACGTCTAACATTTCGAGCATTCTAGGAATAGCAGTAGGCCCTAACAACTTGGGAACGCTTACACCTATTTCAGGAACGTTGCCACTAATCAAACCTGACACCACTTACTATACCTTCTATTACGAAGACTCAGGGCAAGACTCGATAGCTTACCGCGTAAACCTAGACAGACGTATTTCAATTACTGAGTACGACCTTGTCTTTTTGGATCGTATGGGGTCTATGTCTAGCTTTGCGTTTCAGCTTAAAGCCTACGAACGTGGGGACGTACAACGCGACGAATACAACAAAAACGTGCAAGGTTACGTAACAGGCGGAGAATGGAAATACAACCCCCACGAATACGGGTTTAATTCCTACTTTGTAAGCGCAACCAAAACGCTAGAACTTGGCACTAACTGGATGAACGACGAAATGTCACAATATTTCGAAGAATTGCTAACCTCGCCACAATGCTACATGAAGCGCGTAACATACGACTGCGACGACGTAGTAAGCGAACCTTACGTTCCTGTAATCTTAACAACGAACAATTACGAAGTATTCAGACAACGAAACAAGAACCTAATTAAATACACTATAGTAGTCAAACTAGCAAATAACGATAACATCAATGGTTAAAATTGTTCTACAAGGGACTACAAGCGTAAGCGCTCAGGTCGGTACTTTTCAAAATAGAGTAATAACAGACGGCGGTGTTTTCGAAGCCCCTAACTGCTGCACCGAATTTCTTAAGTCTTTAGGTGACGACGAAGTACTAGGCGGGGTTCTTGACGTTAGGCCAGACGTAAACTTTCCTTTGACTTTCTCAGTTGGTGAAATACGCGACATTACAAAGCGCACAGGTACGTTCTCAAAGACTATTGTCTTACCTTCGACCGATAATAACAACCGCATTCTAAACCACTACTACGACGTCAATATTACAGCTGGAACGTTCGACGTTACCAAGCTAACCTATTGCCAAGTCCTACAGAACGACGTAATAATTTTAGAAGACGCCATTCTTCAATTGGTTGCCGTCAACAAGTCACAAAGCACAGACGCGCACGAACAAGTTGTTAACTATGAAGTGTTAATAAAAGACACAAAGGCCGAACTATTCACGTCAATTACAAACGCTGAACTTACAGACCTAGACTTTAGCGACCTTAACCACTTCTCAAACTCGGGTGTAATTGTTTCGACCTACTCAAACACGGAAGCAAACGGGTTCAAATACGTATTACCTTACTCAAATACAGGGTCTATTAACTACAATGTCCGACAACTTAAGCCCGCTATCTACGCGAAGACTTACTTCGATAGGATATTTGCAAATGCTGGCTTTACTTACGAATGGGCTAGCCTACAAGACGCACGCTTTGACAAACTATTAATTCCTTACAACGGCGAAGAAAACCAAATAGACTGGTCAGACTACAAGGTTAAAGCTAGGGACACCTACACCACCTCAAACACTCAGTTCGTAACGGGTAACTTTATTCCGTTCTACGAAACTTTAACGGGTTGGTCTGAAGACTTAGACCCGCAAGGTTTGTTTAACCCTACAACGGGAATATATACCGCACCGACAGACGTAGACCCGACGGCTTCGCAGTCTTACGAATTTAAGTTTAACATAACCTATGAAGTAACTTTTTTCAATCATAGTCCCAACCCTGCCCGTCCGTATACTTACGATAGTCAAACGGCTACTTACGTGCCAGCGAATAGAGTTTTTTACCCATATCTTAAAGCGGTTAACCCGTCAGGTCAAGGCGCGGGAAGTACGTTAACACCTATTTTCATTACTACAGACATAGCGTCAGGAACTAATATTTTTGGATCGTACCAAAACACAGGAATAACAACGCCGTCGGGTTATATTTCTACAGGTTCAGCTTTGACTATGCAAGTAGGTATGAACTCAAACATGACATTCGGCCAATATATTTGGATTGATAGTGTAGGCAACTCGGCGCAAGTAGACATAAATATAGACATCATTGAAGTCAGTCTTGAAGTAATGCCGAATAGCAACGTTCAGCCTATAGGTGGTGTAATTCAAATGAACGAATACGTACCTCAAAAGGTTAAGCAGTCCGACTTTGTGAAGGCTATCTTTACTATGTTCAACTTATTTGCTGACATAGACCCCGACAACCCTAGCAATATAATCTTAACCCACCGCGACGCGTACTATGACAACGGCGCAGAAAAAGACTGGACCTATAAGCTAGCAAAAGACCGAGAACAAAACCTAGAGTTCCTACCTGACGTAACGAACAAGCGTTTAATCTTAACCTACAAACAGGACTCAGACACGCCTAACACTCTTTACTACGGGGCTACAAAGGAAGTTTACGGGCAACAGGAATATATCTTTAATTCTGAATACGTACGCGACATAGAAACAAAAGAAATTCTTTTCAGCCCTACACCGATAGCGCAGACTACATTCGGGGCGGTCGTTCCCATGATTGACGGACAAGCGCCAAAGACGAACATACGAATACTTTACGATGGTGGCGAACAGCCATGCGGTAGCTACAACCTAGTCGACGGCGGTACAACGGGAACTTACGGCATAAACACGTACCCAGCTATTACGCACTTCGACGACCCTATTACACCAAGCTACGATATTAACTTCGGTACGTGTGACTTCTATTACTACAGCCTTCAGGTCTTAACTAATAACACCCTTTACAACCTATATTGGCGTCGTACAATTAACCAAATTAACGAGGGTAAAATGCTAAGTGCTTTCTTCTATTTGAACGAAGGCGACATTCACAACTTGAAGTTAAACGACAAGATTCGCATTGACAACTCATGGTGGAACATTAACCGCGTAATCGACTATAACGCAAACGCCGAAGGTCTTACTAAGGTCGAACTTATAAGCGTCGATAGCGAACAAGAACTAGTTCCTTTCATTACAAACACGGGAACGCCAGCACCTAGCCCGACTACTGAGGCCAGCTTAAATTCTGTCCTAAGGTCTACGACTACTTCGACAAACGTAATACTTGAAAGCACAGACGTTTCAGTTTACGGACGTGGTAACACTATAGCACAGGGAACTAGGGGCGTAGTAATTGGCGACGGACAAACACTAAACGAAGACGGAATAATTACGCCAAGAATAAACGGCGCACCTGTTCAAAGTTCTACATACATAGCTAACCTAACCCAAACAGGAACTAACGCACCTACGGCTATAGAATTAAGCAATAACATAGGCGTCGTAACATGGACACGAACTTTACAAGGCAACTATCTAGGCACACCTACAAGGCCACTTGACGCGCTTTATACTTACGTAATGATTAATAGTAACGAGCATGATTATTTGAATAGTGCGTACATAAACACGGACGGAAATATTGTAGTAAAAACTACGAACACCCAGAACCACCAACATAACGACGACATACTTAATAACACAACTTTAGAAATTCGAACCTACTAGGGTTTAATATTGTTATGAACGAAGTACAAATACCTTTAAAACTTACGGGCATCGGCTCAATGAAGGCTGAACTACGAAGCCTCAAAGCCGAAATAGCCGCAGCAACAGACCCAGCACAGGTCGAAAACCTAGCAAAAAAAGCGGGTGAACTTACCGACCGAATAAAAGACGCTAACGACGCCGTGAATGTCTTCGCTTCAGGGTCAAAATTTGAACAAATTAGTAACTCGTTCGACGGCATTAAGTCAAGTTTAATGTCTTTGGACTTCGAAGAAGCTAGCGAAAAGTCACAGGTCTTCGCCAACAATTTAGGTAAGATAGGCAAAGCCGACATTTCGGGCGCAATTAAAGGCATTACAGGAACTATTAAAACACTTGGTGGGGCTTTCGTTAAGTTAGGTGTTCAGATACTCGCTAACCCAATCTTTTTACTTGTCGCAGTTATTACGGCTATCGTTGTCGGTATCGGTGTTTTCCTAGCTAAGTTGGGAATACTACAGAAAGCGTTCGACTTTTTAATGATTCCTGTTAACGCGTTAATAGATTCGTTTAAACGACTTACAGACTGGCTAGGACTTACGACTTACGCCGCCGAAGAAAACGCCGCTAAGACTCAGAAAGCAAACGAGAAAGCCGCAGAAAGTTCTAAGAAACGCGCTGAAAAAATTGGCGACGCATACGACATTGAAATAGCAAAAGCAAAGGCAGCGGGTAAAGATACTACCGACCTAGAAATAGCTAAGTCCAAAGCCATAAATAAAGAAGCTGAAAAGCGTTTTCGTGCAGCGGAAAAAGAATACGCTATGCTTCAAAAGATAGCGAACAAAGACAACGCAGAACGCCGTAAGAAATTACGCGAACAGATGCAAGCTGAAAAAGACATTCTAGCAAACGGACGCAAAGAACAAAGGCTTCTACAAATTGAAGACGACAAAGAACAAGCGGAAAAAGCAAAAGAAGCTGCAGCTAAAAGACTAGAAAACCAAAAGGCCTACGCTAAGAATAGACTAGACGCAGCACGTACTATTAAGGACATTGAAATAGCTTTAATAGAAAACGACAACGAACGCGAAATAGCTACGACAAACGAGAAATATAAGCGCCTAATCGAAGACGTAAAGAAAAACGAAAACCTAACGGGCAAAGAAAAGGTCGAACTTACTAAGCTATACGAAAGCCAAAAGCAAGCTGAACTAGACAAGGCAGCGCAAGTTCAAGTAGACGCCGAAGCAAAACGACAGGCTCAAATAGCGCAAGCAATTAAAGACAACCAAAACGCTCAGCTTCAACGCGAAGAAGAGTTTCAAGAACAATACAGACAACTTACAATGTCTGACAAAGAACGCGAACTAGACGAAGTTCAAACGCGTTACTTTGAACTTATTGCACTTGCAGAACAATTTGGTTTTGACACTAAAGAACTTCTAGAAAAGCAAAAGAAAGAACAAGACGACATAAATAAAAAATACGCAGACAAAGACAAGCAAGATGCGTTAGACGCAATAGAAAAAGCTAAACAAGTACGTGACGCTAAAATTCAGTTAGCGGGTGACTATGCACAAAGTTTGCTAAACCTAACAACTTTAGTAACTAAGGATCAAAAGAAACTAGAAAAGATTAACAAGGCCAGCGCGTTAGTTCAAATCGGTATCGACACGGCTAAAGCTATTTCGTCTTTAGTTGCAGCATCAAACGCAAATACATTTAACGGCTTGACAGGTGGTCTAGCGGGGGCGGCTCAATTTGCTACTGGTATTTTACAAATTACTACGAACATTGCTAAAGCCAAACAACTACTTACCAACCCTAGCGGTTCTGTAAGCACGTCTAGCGGTGGCGGTTCGTCTTCTAGTAGTTCGTCAAGTGCAGCGGCGGTAGTGCCTCAGGTCAATCTATTTGGACAAGGTAACAACGCGAACACGGCTAGCGCCCCTACGGCGGTTAACGCACCTCAGAACTTCGTAGTTCAAGCGGTCGTAAGTGAAACGGACATAACAAACACACAAAACAAAATTGATAAAATAAAGAAAGGGTCTGAACTATGACAAGTTACCAAGCACTTATAAACGAAATTACAGACTTCTACGACAACCATATTCAGGTTAAAAAGGTAGGGTCTGACTTCAAAGAACAAATGTTTAACTTCGCCACTAAAGACGAAAAGTACCCTATAGTTTATATAGTACCTGTTTCAGCTTTGGCCACCGAAAACACGAACGACTTTATTCTAGAAATTTATTGCTTCGATATTATTCAAAAAGACCGCGCAAATATTAACGTAATTTTGTCCGACTGCCAGCAAATTCTATACGACCTTTACACGTACTTCATAAACTCGAATAACTACAACTTCGACCTAGTAGATACCCCTAGTTTTAACCCGTTAAATAACGACTTACTAGACTACGCAGCGGGTTGGGTTATGACTGCTACCTTTGCCGTAAACAACTGGACAGACTGCGCCGTGCCACTTAAACAAGAACCGAACTAAATTTAATATAGTTATGGCAATCTATAACCGCTCATGGCTACACACAATAGCCCACGACTTACAAGCCCCAGACGTAGACGGCAACCTTTGGCAATCAATCTGTAAGCACTACGGAATAACTGAAACAAAAAACGGAACTTGGCTAGAAGCACTATGCGACTTTTTCAACGTAAATAAAGCCGACGGCGAAGCATGGATTCAAGCCCTAGCTTTAGACTTTGGCGCTACAGGTCCTGTAAACGGATCATGGATTGAAGCCCTAGCCCTACAGATTCAGCAAAGCGCTGACTTAATCGACTTATTTTTAGCACGCATAAACACGGACGGCGGTACATTTGAAGCCGAAGTCTGCCTCGAAGAAACTTTAAATTCATTTGAAATATGAGCCTATTAGATACTGCCTCTTTAATCGTGACTCCGAATGCGGTCAAGGAGGGCAAATTATATTCCGTTATTCCGTCGGACGGAAGTGGCGACTTGTCAGTAACACGAGCGACCACCGCAACACGAGTTAACTCTGCTGGCTTGGTTGAGTTAGTGCCTTACAATTTGTTAGGTTACTCTGAAGCGTTTGATAATTCGTATTGGACAAAGTACTTAACTACAATTACTGCCGATGCTACAACCGCACCAAATGGCACAACTACCGCAGACTTGTTTACAAGTACGGGTAATGGAGGTTATACTTATTCGTCTTTTACTGCCGTTTCTTCGGGTGTTTATACGCTATCAATTTACGCTAAAAAGGGCAATACAAATTTTGTAGCATTAACATTCAGCGACGGAATTGCTACCGACTGCACATCTTGGTATAACATAAATACGAATACTTTAGGCAGTACTTCGGGGAGCATAACAATTACGAATAGAACTATCGAAGATGCGGGCAATGGTTGGAGTCGTTTAACTCTTACAATTAGTTTAGCTTCTGCGGGTAGCTTTATTTTCTTACCTCAATTTGTTTTGTCGGACACTGCGGGTACTGCAACAGGTAACACGGGTTACGCTTGGGGTGCTCAACTTGTCGAGGGCTCAACCGCTAAAGACTACCAAAAAACGGAAACAAGACTTAACATCCCAAGACTTGACTACTCAAACGGAACTTGTCCAAGTTTACTTGTAGAACCGCAGAGGACTAACTTAATTACTTATAGTTCGTCTTTTGACAATTCGTCTTGGGTTAAAATTGCTACTTCGGTTACTGCTAATAGTATAGTTTCTCCAAGCGGTTTACAAGATGCAGACACGCTTACTGCAAATGGTTCAAATGCCTTGCACATTGTAAGTTGGCAGTCTATTAATTTCGGAGCAAATAACACTATTTCAGTTTACGCAAAGAAAGGAACTAACAATTTCTTACAGATTTATACAGACTTTGTAAACACTGACTGGGCAAACTTTGACTTGAACAATGGTGTTATTGGTTCTTATGGTTCTACTACTTCAAATGTAACCATTGAGGATGCTGGAAATGGGTGGTATCGTTGTTCAATGGTGACTGGCTCTGCATCTTCTCAATATGTAAACTTCTCAATTATTACAAGTGCTACTTCTCCAAGAACTGAAACCAACTCACTTTCTACTTCGGTTTACCTTTGGGGTGCTCAACTCGAAGCTGGAAGCTACGCTACTTCATACATACCTACAACCTCTGCAAGTGTAACACGAAACGCTGATGAATTAATCAAAACAAGTGCTACTGCATTAATCGGGCAAACGGAAGGAACTATTTTGTTAGATGTTTACAGAAAAGCAAATTCCGAATTTATTGTATTCTTTTCAAAGGGAACTACAACGCCTCAATATGTTGATGTAATTTATTTCTATCAAACGACTAACGGGAATTTTATTATAGAATGCTACAAGAATAATGTGCTTCAATTTAATCTTCCGTTAATTGGTGGGTTAAATGTTGGCAATAACAAAATAGCTTTAGCGTATAGTCAAACAGATATTGCACTTTATGTTAATGGATTCTTAACGGCTACAGATAATTATGCTGATTTGCCAGAAATGAATAACATTTGTATTAATACACTCGACATCATTAACACCGCAAATTTTGGAATAAATGCTTTAGCCCTTTGGAAAACTCGCCTTACAAATACTCAACTCGCACAACTTACAAGCATATGATTTACAAGCTAACATACACAGACAAGGAACAAGCACTCGCAGACTTGAAAGCTAAAGGCATTCTTGTAGAGGTGGGGTTCAACGGAGAAAAACACGAAGCATACGGAAGCGGAGTGCAAGCAGTTGTAGAAATAGGACTTATTATGTTAACACCGCCCGTAATGGAAGGAATGGAAGTAATCGAGCAACCTACCTACGCAGACGGATACCACTTCGATGTAATGTCGGACAACACCTATGACTTCGGGTCAAACCTTGTCGAACCAAAGAACCCAAAGCACGCATTCGCTGGCCATAGTGTTAAAGAAGAGTTTCCATACGAACCTAACTTTCTAGCAAATGGCGTACAAGAATAACGGGGTTTTCCACTTAAAATACAAGACGCGTAACAAGATAGCCAAAACGCTAAAGAAAATTATTGCGTCTGAGGCCCTAATCGACACAGGAAGTTTATACGATTCGATACGTATTAACGCGCAAATACCCGCTTTAGGTGAACTAGAAATTCAAATTCTAGCTATGTACTATTTCGGGTTCTTGAACAATGGTACTATCAATATGGCGCCTTTTGATCTATGCGCAAAGCTTACCGAAGCCCTAAACGCTGACGGCACAACCGCAGAAATATACGAACAATATACGGAATGGATGGCGCAACGTTACCCTATCTTAGAAGTAGCTAGGATACTAGGGGAAAAGCGCAGTATTATTTACACGTTTGAGCCAATCGGTGGGGAGTTCAACGCGGCGTTAACCTTTAGGGGTTTCTAAGTAGCCCATTTCCTTACGCATACTTAACATATTAAACACGAAGATTAAGGGCAGTTCACCGACTGCCTTTATTTTTGTTATGTCACCTTCGCAAAGGTCGAACAATAAAGATTCCCAGCCCCACTTCTTAGACTTCTTGGCTTGTTCTTGGGCCTTAAGTTCTGCTTTGTAAGCTTCTAAGCTATCAAATTCTTTAACGTCTAGGGGTTCTTCTAGGTCTTCGTCGTCGTCTTGGTTAAAAAGGTTTTCGTATTTCTTTAGAAAGTCTTCACGCCACTTTAAAAACTCAGGAATAAGCCCGTATATTTCCGTAATATTCAAGTCTTCGAACTTGTCGTAGGCTTCAAACGGACTAAATACGTAAGGCTCAAACTCAATGTGCCCCCATTCGTCTGACTTTATACGCCTGTAAAAGATAGAAACTATATGCGAAATGTGTTTTAAGTAGTCATTTGACACGAAATAATTCAAGTCTATAAATTCGTCTAGGGTCAGTTTCTTAAACGGCTTTAGAATGTACGTTTCACCTTCTATCTTTAGTTCGTTTTTAAGGCCCTTTTTAGGCTCGCTAAGAACCCACTTAACCGACTTAAATAGTTCGGATAGTTCGACTAAAGAAAGTTCTTCTAGTTCGTCGCTAGGTACGTCTAAAAGAATTGCTAGCGTTTCTAGTTGCGTGTTAAAAAACCCTTCGGCGTCTTTGAGTTCGCGAAGTTCTTTAAACTGGTATAGCTTAACCTCATGCCACCCCTTCGGTACTTTCATTTAAGCTTTGAACTTGTTTGTTAATTGTTTCGGCAATAGCTACTAAATAAGGGACGGCTACTTCGGCGGGTAGTTCACGAATAATTTTCGACTTTAGTTTAATGTGCGCGTCGGTGTAGTGTTCGGTCTTACTTAGGTCGGTACGTTTGAACAAAACCGCTAGGGCTTCCGAAACATAACCTTTGTGTTTGTGCGCTAGTATCTTTTCAATGTGCTTTGTGTCTTTTGCCGTAAGCTTAAAGTCTTGGTCGTAGGCTTGGTAGGTGTAGCCGTCGTTTTCAAATCGTTTAAGTAGTACGCCGTCGGGATTCTTTGCCGTGTTAAAAACACGGATAGCTTCTTTAAAGTCTTCGAAGTCCATGTCTTCAACCTCAGGAACGCCCATATACTTAAATACTTCTAGGTGTTTTTCTACATGATCCATGTCAGGGTTGGCGTGGATACTAGTAATGTCTTCGAATTGTTGAATAGTTAATTCGTTTAACTCGTTCGGAATGTCTTTGTTACAAATTGTTACCATAGTTTTTTTTGAACAAATATAAGCGTTTTTTAATATGGTTATGGTAAACGACTTACCCATTTACAAAATAACTATCGACCCCGAATACTCAGACGGCGAAGACTTAGGCATAGAACAAATTGCTTTTACGTCAAACCCCGCTATCAAAGTTAAGGGCATGGCATTCTCAAACGTAACTAAGCGTTTCTTTTCCGACGAATTAAAGTACCGCGTAACTGCACCCGCTATGATTCCTATGGAAATCTACAGACGCGACGACGAAGCGGGCGAATACTACGTACAATTCGAAGAAGAAACTATCGAGCAAATCTACGTTAAGTTCATGCGCGACCTACAGAATAGGAACGTGTTTAACTTAGAGCATGACCCAAGTAAAGAAGTACCCGCGTACATTCTCGAAGCGTGGATAGTTGAAAACCCAACGCAAGACAAAGCCTATACTACCTACGGCATCGAAGTACCGAAAGGAACGTTAATGTTAACGGCGCAAATTACCGACGCTGAGTATTACAATAAACTAGTAAAAGACGAACAACTAGGCTTTAGCATTGAGGGTTTTTTGGGAATGAAATTAAGTAACCAATTAACTAAATATAACATGAATTTCCCAGACGGAGAACACCTTATCGAAGGTAAAATCTACGTAGTTAAGGACGGCCAAATAGTCGAAATTAAAGAAGTAGAAAAAGAAGAAGTCGAAATGAGCGAAGAGGTTGTAGAAGAAACGACCGAAGAAGTAGCTTTAGAAGACACTAGCGTAACCGAAGAAGAAGTCGTAGAAGAAGAAGTAGCTACTGAAATGGCTATTGACCCTGTCGCTGACTCTGAGGCTATCTTAGCTATCGTTATGCCATTAATCGAAGAGCGTGAAAAAGCTATTATCGGAATGGTTGCAGACCTTAAAAACCAAATCGAAGAACTCGGCGTAGTTAAAGAAGAAGTCGAAGACGAAATGGAAATGGCGAAAGAAACTAAAATGTCAGCTTTCGATAGATTCAAAGCGTTTCGCGCATCAAACAAGTAACAATTAAAAACAAAATAAAAACCAACACCAATGATTAGAAACCTAAAATTTGACTTGGACGTAGACACAAACGCGTTGTTATGTCCTAACCCAGACGAGTTTTACAGCCGTGCTTATTTAACTGAGGACATCGCTGATAACTACCGCACTTTGCCTTCGATCAAGGCAGCCACTAAACTTGCAAACGTAACGTTTGGTAACATCCTCGCACCTTCAAATTGTAATTTTTCTGCGCCTACAGATAACCTTGATGCGGTTGACATCGACGTATGTGCGCTAAGCGCCATGACGCAAATCTGTCAATTTGACCTAGAGCAATCATTTTTAGCTTTGCAAATGGCACAAGGTTCTAACGGCGACTTTTCAGTAGCTTCTTTTATGTCTTACTACTGGACTGAAATGGCTGCTAAAATCGGTCAAGACATCGAATTGATCCGTTGGCAAGGTGACACTACAAGCGAAGACGCAGTTCTTTCTTTGTGTGACGGCTACATTAAAAGACTTTGTGCTGACAACGCAGTACACGGCCTTTACGCTGGTGCTATTACGTCTTCAAACGTATTGGCTCAAATGACTGCAGTTCTTCAAGCATCGCCAGCAGCAGTTCAGTCTAAGCGTGCAGACCTTCGTTTGTTCGTTTCTAGCGACGTATTCGTAAACTACCAAATTGCTGCCGCTTCAGGTAACACTTTGACTTACGTTACTGCACCGCTTGCACCTACTTTCTTAGGAATTAAAATCGTTCTTGCTGAAGGTATGCCTGTTAACACTATGGTTCTTGCTTTGAAAACAGACCTTATCTACGCATTCGACGCAGAAGGTGACTCTAAAGCATTGAAAGCGGTTAACCTTTCTGACTCAGTAGCTGAGCCTTACATCCGTACACGTGCGAACCTCAAAGCTGGTTTCCACTATACGAACCCTGACCAAATTGTTATGTACAACGTTTGTTTCGACTAATCGTTAACGACAATTTAAAAACATACGGGGCGGCCATAAAACGCCGCCCTTTTTTATAACCTTAAAAATATTTAAAAATGGCTTGTGCTACTTTAGAGGAAATCCTCAAATCATGCGACAATAATAGCGG
>JACCDQ010352074.1_pt1 | contig 12372 bp, 10 predicted proteins | sample 7446031 | NCBI WGS metagenome assembly JACCDQ01 (sample SAMN15323442, study PRJNA562643) | freshwater metagenome | isolation source: river surface water | place: USA:Blue River Watershed | collected 2017-08-17
CACCGCCTTTGTGTCGAACATGGAAGGTTGCAGCAAATACTGCAGCTACTGCGTGGTGCCCTACACCCGGGGCGAAGAGGTCTCGCGGCCCTTTGACGATGTGCTGGTCGAGGTGGCGGGCCTGGCCGCGCAGGGCGTGAAAGAGATCACGCTGTTGGGCCAAAACGTGAACGCTTACCGGGGCAAGATGGGCGGAACGTCGGAGATTGCCGACTTTGCCTTGTTGCTGGAATACGTGGCCGACATGCCGGGCATCGAGCGCATCCGCTACGTGACCAGCCACCCCAACGAGTTCACCCAGCGCCTGATCGACGCCTATGAAAAAGTGCCCCAACTGGTGAGCCACCTGCACCTGCCGGTGCAGCACGGCTCGGACCGCATCCTGATGGCCATGAAGCGCGGCTACACCGCGATGGAATACAAGAGCACGATCCGCAAGTTGCGGGCGATTCGCCCCGACATGTCACTCAGCAGCGATTTCATTGTGGGCTTCCCCGGCGAGACCGAGGACGACTTCAACAAGATGATGAAGCTGATCACCGATGTGGGCTTTGACACCAGCTTCAGCTTCATCTTCAGCCCCCGCCCGGGCACGCCAGCGGCCAACCTGCACGACGACACGCCGCACGAGGTCAAGCTCAAACGCCTGCACCACCTGCAAGCCACGATTGAGGACAACGTGCAACGCATTGGCGACAGCCGCGTGGGCACGGTGCAGCGCATCCTGGTCGAGCGCCCTTCCCGCAAGGACGCCACCGAGCTGGCTGGCCGTACCGAATGCAACCGGGTGGTCAACTTCCCCGGCGGCCCGAACATGGACCGCCTGATCGGTCAGATGGCCGACGTGCGCATCACGCAGGGCCTGTCGCACTCGCTGCGTGGCGAGCTGGTGATCAAGGATTGAAGCTCAGGCCCTTGGGTCTGTGACTGAAAAAGCGTGCGCCTGACTTGTGCACGCACGCTCCACGGCCCGATGTTGGAGCCCCGCCCTCGGGGCGATGCGGTGTGGTCCGCGAACGCCCGATCGCGGCGAGGGCGCCGCTCCCACACAAGGGAGGGTTCTTTCAGGCGCTTGAGGGCGAATCCACCATGAAGGATCAGGAGTCGCGCCCGATTTCACGGATGTAGCGGCGGTAATCGCCGTGCGGGATGGGTTGGCCTGACGGGTCCGGGTGATTGTAAAAATACGCCTGCACCCGAAGACCTTGCAGCGGTCCGCCGGTCACGGTGACTTCTTCACGCCAGTATTGAGAGGCAACGCGGTCCCCGGGCACCATCTCTTCGACACCGTCGAGACGCGCCAGGTGGGCATGGTCCACCTCATAAACTTCGCCCACGACCTGACCTACCCCCGGCAACAGGCCAGGGTATTGGCCCACATCGATCAACCGGCCTTGCACCTGGGCGGCCCCCAGAAAAACCGCCCCCTGCATTTCGGACGCCAGTCGCAAACCGGGCATCAGGGTGCCGTAAATGAAAAGGGCATGTGTCATGCCGCGGATTTTGCGCCAAAGCACCCCGTCCTCGCCTGCCCCAATTGACATGCGTCAAGCCTCACCCCTCCTGTCACCTGCAGGCGCGGGCCGACCACGCCCGCCGTTTAAACTGCCTTGAAAGAGACAAGGGCATTCGCCCAGAGACGCATATGAAAGCAGAACAAAACGAATTGATCACCCGCATTGGCCCGGGCACCCCTTGCGGGGCGGTGATGCGCCACTATTGGCAACCGGTGGCACTGGTCGACGAGTTCAACCCCGCGCTTGATCCGCGCATGGAGATCCGCCCGGTCAAGGCGGTGCGCATCCTCGGCCAGGATTTGGTGCTGTTTCGCAACACGCTGGGGCAATTTGGCTTGCTCGACCGCGACTGCCCCCACCGGGGGGCCGATCTGGCCTATGGCCGCAACGAAGGCGATGGCTTGCGCTGCCCTTTTCATGGCTGGAAATTTGACGTCACGGGCCAATGCACCGAAACACCCGCCGAACCCACCGGCAGCACCTTGTGCCAACGTGTGCGCCAGCGCAGCTACCCGCTGATCGAGCGCAGTGGAATTGTGTTTGGCTGGTTTGGCCCCGAAGGCCAGACACCGCCACCGCTGCCGGGCATCGATGCCTTCAGCGCCCCGGCCACGCACACCTTTGCCTTCAAGGGCTTGTGGCATTGCAACTGGCTGCAGGCGTTTGAGGTCGGCATCGATCCGGCACACGCGTCTTACCTGCACCGCTTCTTCAAGGACGAGTCGCTCGAAAGCAGCTATGGCCGCCAGTTCCGGGGGGCCAGTGCGGGCGATGTGCAAGGCGAGCGCTGGCCGATGACGCGGGTGATGCGAGAGCTGGACCAGCCCGAAATTTCGTTTGAGCCCACCGACTCGGGCCTGCGCCTGACGGCCTTGCGCCCGATCAACGAAGCCTTGACCCATGTGCGGGTGACAAACGCGCTGTTCCCACACACCTTTGTGATTCCTCTGTCGGAGACCATGACCATCACCCAGATGCATGTGCCGGTGGACGACACGCACACCTATTGGTATTCGGTGTTCACCAGCTTTGCCGCCCCGGTAGACAAGGAAGCCATGCGCAACCAGCGCCTGCCCTCGGTCACCTTGCCCGACTACATCCCCAAAGCAGGCAAGCACAACCACTGGGGCTTTAACCCCGAAGAGCAGATGAGCCGCACCTACCTGGGCATGGGCGAAGACGACATCAATGTGCACGACCAGTGGGCCTGCGAGAGCATGGGCGCGATCCAGGACCGCACCCGTGAGCATCTGGGCACCAGCGACAAGGTCATCATGGCCAACCGGCGCATCCTGCTCAAAGCCATCGAGACCGTGCAGGCCGGCGGTCTGCCACCCGGCTTTGCGCAAGCCGAAGTGGCCCGCCAGCGCATGGGCCCCGACACGGTGGACGGCATCGCGCCCAGCGGGCAATGGCCGCAGTGGTGGCGCGAAGCCTGTGATGCCAAGCGCCAAGGAGCGCCATGGGACGCTGCACTGCCCAGCCAAGCGTCAACGCCCGCCGACACGAGCGCGGCATGAGCTTTGCTGAACGCTGCGGCCTGCACAGCCGCGAACGTCAGGCGGCGTGCGAACAACTGGTGCGGCAGGTCGAGGCTTCGGGCATCGAGCTGATCCGCCTGGGCTGGTGCGACCTGCACGGCGTGGTGCGCGGCAAAACCATCGTCGCAGCGCAACTGCGCCAGGCACTGGCCAACGGCATCGGCATGGTCAGCACCTTGCTGCTCAAGGACAGTTCGGATCGCACCGCCTTCAAGGTCTTTGAATCGGGCATCGAACACACCCTGCCCGGCTTTGCCGGGGCCAGCAACTTCACGCTCATGCCCGACCCGGCCAGCTGGCATGTGCTGCCCTGGGTCGACAAAACCGGCTGGCTGCAGTGCCAGCCTTACTTTGCCGATGGGCGCATCGTGCCGCTGGACTCGCGCCATGTGCTGCAACAAGCGGTGCAGCGCCTGGCCGAACGCGGCTGGCAAATGCGCTGCGGACTCGAAATCGAATTCCACATCTACCGGCTCAAAGACCCGCTGCACGGCCCCGACCTGGACCCGGACCGCGCCGGATGGCCCGGCCCCGCGCCCGAGGTCAGCCTGATCCACCCGGGCTACAACCTGCTGACCGAGGCCTGGCTGGACCGGTCCGAAGAGCCCCTGCGCATCGTGCAGCGCACCGCACAGGCTCTGGGCCTGCCGCTGATCTCGCTCGAAATCGAACTCGGTCCCAGCCAGGTGGAGGCGGTCTTTGACGTGAGCGATGCGCTGACGGCCGCAGACCAGATGGTGCTGTTTCGCAACGCCACGCGCCAGGTCTTGCGCCGCGCCGGTTACCACGCCACCTTCATGTGCCGCCCGCCGTTCGAGCACATCATGTCGAGTGGCTGGCACCTGCACCAATCGGTGTGCGAACTGGCCACAGGCCGCAACATGTTCATGCGCGACGCACCCGCCCCTGACAGCAGCACACGCGATGCGCGGCAAGTGCTGAGCAATGCGGGTGCAGGCTGGTTGGCCGGTTTGCTGGCGCATGCCCCGGCGCTCACCGCCTTGTGCACCTCCACCAGCAACGGCTACGGGCGCTTTCGGCCCAACGCCATGGCCCCGCAGTCCATCCTGTGGGGGCGCGACAACCGGGGCGCGATGCTGCGCGTGATTGGCGCACCGGGCGACAAGGCCACGCGGATTGAAAACCGCTTGGGCGAGCCCGCTGCCAACCCTTACCTTTACATGGCCTCGCAAATCCACGCCGGACTCGATGGCGTGGACTCAGCACTGCAAGCGCCGCAAGCCACCGAAACGCCTTATGCTGCCGGGGCTACCTCCATCCCGACGTCGCTGGCCGATGCGGTGCAGGCGCTGCAGCAAGATGCGGCCTTGTGCCAGTCCCTGGGGCCGTCCTTTGTGGATTACTACAGCACGCTCAAGCGGGCCGAGCACCAGCGACTGGCGCAGGCCGAAGATGCGCAGGAGTTTCACAATCGTGAATATTTCGGGCGCATTTGAAAAAACACCCCTTTGTCGATACCCCCATGATCACGATCCACCTGCAACCCCACGACCCGACCCAAGCGGCGCACAGCCTGCAAATTCAGCCCGGCCAAAGCCTGATGCAGGCCGCCGTCGATGCCAATTTGCCCGGCATCCAGGCCGATTGTGGCGGGCTGCTGACCTGCGCCACTTGCCATGTGGTGGTGTCAAGCGATTGGCTGTCCAGGCTGCCGCCCATGGGCAGCGATGAAGACGGCATGCTGGCCTTCACCGCCCAGTCGCGTGAGCCAGGCAGTCGCCTGTCGTGTCAGATCATGCTGACCGAGGCGCTGGATGGCCTGCAGGTCAGGCTGCCTGAAAGCCAGTATTGAACAGCAGGTGACGGCCTCAGCCCAGACTTGAGGCTCGTGCAAAACTCACCAGTGTCGGACCTGAAGGTGCCGACCTACGGATGCATTGGTAGGTCGGCGGCTTTAGCCCCGACATGGAGCCTCAGCCATGCCTGAAAAGTCGGACCTGAAGGTGCCGACCTACAAGAAGCAAGCGCATGTCGGCGGCAACCGCGCCGACATGCGAAGGCTTCAGCGTGGCATGCCGGGAAATCCGCCGCCACCCATCATGCCTTTCATGGCACCCATGCGCTTCATCATTTTCATGAGGCCGCCGCCCTGCATTTTTTTCATCATGTCCTGCATTTGCTCAAATTCCTTGAGCATGCGGTTGACGTCGTGCACCTGTACACCGGCGCCGGCGGCAATGCGGCGTTTGCGCGTGGCCTTGATCAGCTCGGGCTTGCTGCGCTCTTTGGGCGTCATGCTGTGGATGATGCCTTGCTTGCGGGCGATGTCTTTTTCAACCTTGTCCATGTCCATGGCACCGGCCTTGGCCGTCAACTGACTGGGCAGTTTGTCCATCAGGCTGGACAGGCCGCCCATTTGTTTCATTTGCTGGATTTGGGCCAAAAAGTCGTTCAGATCGAAGCCGCCACCGCTCTTGACCTTGGCGGCCAGCTTTTGCGCGGCTTCCATGTCCACGCCCGCAGTGACCTGCTCGACCAGGGCCACGATGTCGCCCATGCCCAGAATGCGTCCGGCATGGCGCTCGGCATCGAACACTTCGAGGCCGTCGATCTTCTCACTGGTACCGGCAAACTTGATGGGTGCGCCGGTGATCTGGCGCACTGACAAAGCCGCACCACCGCGTGAATCGCCGTCCAGCTTGGTCAGCACGATGCCGGTCAAGGGCAGGGCTTCGCTGAAGGCTTTGGCCGTGTTGGCCGCGTCCTGGCCCTGCATGGCATCCACCACAAACAGGGTTTCAACCGGCTTGAGTTCAGCGTGCAGACCCTTGATTTCGGTCATCAGGGCTTCGTCAATCGCCAAACGACCGGCCGTGTCGACCAACAGCACGTCAAAGAAGTGTTTGCGTGCGTAGTCGATGGCTGCGCGGGCGATGTCGATCGGCTTTTGGTCGGGCGTGCTGGGGAACCATTCGGCCCCGGCTTGCGCGGTGACGGTCTTGAGCTGCTCGATGGCGGCGGGGCGGTAAACGTCACCCGAGACCGTGAGCACTTTCTTTTTGCGCTTTTCGATCAGGTGCTTGGCCAGCTTGGCGGTGGTGGTGGTTTTACCGGCACCTTGCAGACCGGCCATCAGGATCACCGCCGGCGGCTGCGCAGCCAGATTGATGTCGGCCACGCCTTCGCCCATGGTGGCCGCCAGTTCTCGGTTGACCACGCCCACCAGCGCCTGGCCGGGCTTGAGCGAACCCATGACCTCCTGGCCGAGGGCTTTTTCTTTCACCCGGGCAATGAAGTCGCGCACCACAGGCAAGGCCACATCGGCTTCCAGCAAGGCCATGCGCACTTCGCGCAGCATGTCGGCGACGTTGGATTCGGTGATGCGGGCCTGGCCGCTGAGGGTCTTGACGAGGCGTGAGAGTTTGTCGGTCAGGGCGGAGGCCATGCGTTGCGATCCAGAAATAACCGGTCAGCCGTGGTGGTGCAGCCCCTGTGGCTCCACCTGAAAGGCTAAACTCGGAGGCATGATTTTAGCGAGTCCCCCATTCTGGATGTTGCCCGCCTCGGTGCTGGCGGCCCTGGCCTATGGGCTGGCCGCGCTGTCGGGCTCGCGCTTGAACGATGGCAATGCCCGCCGCCTGCTGTGGCTGGCCTGGGCCGCGCATGCCGTGGCCCTGTTGAGCCTGCTGGTCGGTCCGGTGCACTTTGGCTTTGCGCCGGCCATTTCAGTCACTGCCTGGCTGGTCGTGACCGCTTACGGCGTTGAAAGTCAAATCTTTCCCAGACTCAAAGCCCGCTGGGCCATGGGTGGACTGGGGGCCGTGGCGGTGTTGCTGGCCTGGTTCTTTCCCGGCACCCCCCTGTCGGGCCTGACCTCTGCCTGGTTGCCGCTGCACTGGGCGCTGGGCCTGTCAGCTTACGGCATGTTTGCCGCCGCCGTGGTCCACGCCTGGATGATGGGGCGCACGGAGCATGACATCCGCTTGGCACAAGAAGCGGGCAGTGGCCTGCCCTTGCTGACGCTGGAGCGCCTGACTTTTCGCTTTGTCACGGCTGGGTTCGTATTGCTGAGCGCCACGCTGGTGGCTGGAGCTTTGTTTGGCGAAGTGCTTTACGGTCAGGGACACGGCCGCTGGCGCTGGGACCACAAAACCATTTTTGCTTTGCTGTCCTGGCTGACTTTTGCGTTGCTGCTGGTGGGACGCAGCCAGTGGGGCTGGCGTGGTCGTCGTGCGGCGCGCGTGCTGTACATCGGAGCAGGCTTGCTGCTGTTGTCATACGCTGGCTCCCGTTTTGTGCTGGAAGTCTTATTGGGGCGCGTCGGATGAAATACCTGTTCTGGTTGCTGGTGATCCTGGTGGCCGTCTGGGCCATCCGTCGGGGTCGCAAGGCGCCCCACACGTCAACAAGCGCATCAGCTGCAGCGCCTTCCCCGATGGTCACCTGCACGCACTGCGGCATCCACCTGCCCCATGAAGACGCCGTGACGGGACGCCAAGGCCTGTATTGCAGCACCGAGCACCGCGCAGCCGCACAAGACCGAAATCCCGACTGATGCGCGCCACCCCAGGCTGTCCGTGATGCCCGACGCCCCCACCGAATCCACCGCCACATCACCGTGCCTCACCTGGGACGGCGGCTGGTACCAGCCCGCTTGCAAACTGCCTTCACCCAACTTCGGGCCCCGCCCTGACGGCGCGTGCATTGACCTGATCGTCATCCACTCGATCAGTTTGCCGCCGGGTCAATATGGCGGCAACGAAGTGCAGGCGCTGTTCACCAACCAGCTCGATTGGGATGCCCACCCTTATTTCCAGCGCATCCGGGGGTTGGAAGTCTCGTCGCATTTTTATATCCGCCGCGATGGCGCGATCTGGCAATTTGTCAGCGGCGATGACCGGGCTTGGCACGCAGGCCAGTCCAGTTACCGAGGACGCAGCAATTGCAATGACGATTCGATTGGCATCGAGCTCGAAGGGCTGGAGGGTGACTTTTTTGATGATGCCCAGTACCTCAGCCTGAGCCGCCTTTGCCAGGATTTGAGGCAGCGTTACCCGATTGCCTACATTGCCGGGCATGAGCACATTGCCCCAGGCAGAAAACAAGACCCCGGGCCAGGCTTTGACTGGCCCCGATTGCGGACCACGTTGGATTTTTTGCCTCAGGGTTTTCCCTTAAGTCAATCCGCATTCCCGGACTCGGTCAAAAAATTTTGACCCCATTCACAACATGGGACAGGCTCTTCAATAGGCGTCTGTGAAAGAAACGTCAATCTGAAAAAACCGTCAGTCCAACGTTTTTTCATTGAATTTCACCTGAAACCCAGACTCACATTGGCATCGCCAAAAACAAGCTTGTATTCATGCGGCATACAACCCATTTTTTCAGCCAATGAAAAGACTTTTTTGACCTGGTCCGGCGCACTCTTTTTCAGCCGACTCCACACGTCACGCAAAAACCCCCGATACACTACATCTAGTGTCTTGAATTGCCCCCAGACACCAGATATAGTGTTCATTACAAATTCTCACAATTAAAATCAGCCCCACCAAACAGGCCATTTCATGGGCTTCAGCCCCCCAGATTCAACGCACACACCAAGACCTAAAACATGACCATGCAAACCGATCTGAACATCTCCACATCCTCGCCCAGCCTGACGGGACAGCCATTAAGTGATCAAGGCAACGCAGCTGCCAGCCACACTTTGGCCAATTACCAGATCATTCGTCGCAATGGCGCGGTGGTTCCATTCGAACCCAACAAGATTGCCGTTGCCTTGATGAAGGCCTTTTTGGCTGTGCACGGCACTCAAGGTGCGGCATCGGCCAGTGTGCGTGAGGTCGTCGAAGATCTGACCCACAATGTGGTCCGCGCACTGATGCGTTCCCGCCCTGGTGGCGGTACGTTCCACATTGAAGATGTGCAAGACCAGGTCGAATTGGGCCTGATGCGCAGCAGCAACCATGAGGTAGCGCGAGCTTATGTTCTTTACCGTGAGCGCCGCAACCAGGACCGCGCCCAGCAACAGGCCACCGCCGCCGCCACACCGCAAGAACCCACATTGCATGTGCTGGATGGCGGTCAGCGCGTCCCTCTGGACAAGAATTACCTCAAAGGCATCATGATCAATGCCTGCAAAGGCTTGGGCTCCGATGTGAGCCCCGACCCGATCGTGGCCGAAACCATGCGCAACCTCTATGACGGTGTGCCCATGGAAGAGGTTTACAAGGCATCCATCCTGGCCGCCCGCACCCTGATTGAAAAAGACCCGGACTACACCTATGTCACCGCACGTCTGCTGATGCACACCATTGCCAAGGAAATTCTGGGCAAAGAAGTGACCCAGGACCAGTTGGGTGCGGAGTACTTGACCTATTTCCCGGAGTTCATCCAAAAAGGTGTGGACAACGAGCTCCTGGACGCCAAGCTGCTGGAATTCGATCTTCAGCGGTTGGCTGCGGCACTCAAGCCCGAACGCGACATGCAGTTCGACTACTTGGGCCTGCAAACACTTTATGACCGTTATTTCCTGCATGTACGCAAAACACGCATAGAAATGCCACAAGCGTTTTTCATGCGCGTGGCCATGGGCCTGTCCTTGCAAGAATCCGACCGTGAGGCCCGCGCCATCGAGTTCTACGAAATTCTGTCCTCGTTCGACTTCATGTCGTCCACCCCGACCTTGTTCAACAGTGGCACATTGCGCTCGCAGCTGTCCAGCTGCTACCTGACCACCGTACCCGACGACCTCGATGGCATTTACGAATCCATCAAGGAAAACGCCCTGCTGTCCAAATTTGCAGGCGGTCTGGGCAACGACTGGACACGTGTGCGTGCCATGGGCTCTCACATCAAAGGCACCAATGGCGAATCGCAAGGTGTCGTGCCTTTCCTCAAGGTGGTCAACGACACCGCCGTGGCAGTCAACCAGGGTGGCAAGCGCAAAGGCGCTGTCTGCACTTACCTGGAAACTTGGCACTTGGACATTGAAGAATTCCTGGAGCTGCGCAAGAACACCGGCGATGACCGCCGCCGCACACACGACATGAACACGGCCAACTGGATTCCGGACCTGTTCATGCGTCGGGTCATGGAGAAAGGTGACTGGACCCTGTTTTCACCCTCGGACTGCCCTGACCTGCACGACAAATTCGGTACAGCCTTTGAGAAGGCCTACATTGCCTACGAGCAAAAAGCCGAACGCGGCGAGCTCAAGCCCAGCAAAAAAGTGCCTGCCAACGACCTGTGGCGCAAGATGCTCTCGATGCTGTTTGAAACAGGTCACCCCTGGATCACCTTCAAGGACCCTTGCAACATCCGCTCACCTCAGCAGCACGTTGGCGTTGTTCACTCATCCAACCTGTGCACCGAAATCACGCTCAACACCAGCGACACCGAAACAGCGGTGTGCAACTTGGGTTCGGTCAACCTGTCCAAGCACCTGAAAGATGGTCCGAACGGCAAAATCATTGATCGCGAGAAGCTGCACAAAACGATCTCGACCGCCATGCGCATGCTGGACAACGTGATCGACATCAATTACTACGCTGTCAAGAAAGCGCGGGACTCCAACCTGCGCCACCGCCCTGTCGGTTTGGGCCTGATGGGCTTTCAGGATGCGTTGTACGAAATGCGCATCCCTTACGCCTCACAAGCCGCCGTCGAGTTTGCTGACCAGTCGATGGAAGCCATCTGCTATTACGCCTACTGGGCATCAACCGAACTGGCCAAAGAACGTGGCCAGTACGACAGCTACAAAGGCTCGTTGTGGGATCAAGGCATTCTGCCGCTGGACACACTGAACCTGCTGGCCATCGAGCGCGGCGGCTATGTCGATGTCGACCGCTCATCCACGCTCGATTGGGATGCCCTGCGCAAGAAAATTGCCGCCGATGGCATGCGCAACTCCAACTGCGTGGCCATTGCCCCCACCGCGACCATCTCCAACATCATCGGCGTAGACGCCTCGATTGAACCTTGCTTTGGCAATCTGTCAGTCAAGTCCAACCTGTCAGGTGAATTTACCGTGATCAACAGCTACCTTGTGCGTGACCTCAAGCGCCTGGGCCTGTGGGACGATGTGATGGTCATGGACCTGAAACACTTCGATGGTTCCCTGCGCCCCATCGACCGCGTGCCACAAGACATCAAGGCCCTGTACGCCACGGCCTTTGAAGTTGAAACCACATGGTTGGTTGAAGCTGCAGCACGCCGTCAAAAATGGATCGACCAAGCGCAATCGTTGAACATTTACATGGCCGGAGCCTCCGGTAAAAAACTCGACGACACCTACAAACTCGCTTGGTTGCGTGGCTTGAAAACCACCTACTACCTGCGCACCACCAGTGCCACACAAGTCGAAAAATCGACCGTCAAGGCAGGTTCACACAATGCAGTCTCGTCCGGCATCCCAGCGGGTGGTGCAAGCGCGCACGAAGCATCGGCGGCACCGTCCATTTCCAGCGCAGCACCTGCCACCGATGTGAAGTTCACCGCCATCGACGATGTTGGCTGTGAAGCCTGTCAGTGAAACTCTGCATCGCGCATGCACGTTCAACATGCCGCGCGATGCAATGACACAACACTTCAAGCCTGCACAAACGTCTAAGTGGAATCACCGCTTTGCAATTTGTGCACATGCTTTCATAATTTGAGAACTGGAATTTTTTATGTTGTCCTGGGACGATCAAGTCAAACCTGCGCTGCAACCCGCAACGCCTTCTTTCTCTGGCGCTGATGCCTCTTCAGCGTCTGCTGCAGCATCTTCCAGCGCAGCACCAGCAACAGCCTCTACCCATCGCCGCATGACCGCCGCTGACAAGCGCGTCATCAATGGTCAGACCGACGTCAACCAGTTGGTCCCCTTCAAGTACAAGTGGGCCTGGGAAAAATACCTGGCCACCTGCGCCAACCACTGGATGCCGCAGGAAGTGAACATGAACCGCGACATCGCGCTGTGGAAAGACCCCAATGGTCTGACCGAAGACGAGCGTCGCATCGTCAAGCGCAACCTCGGTTTCTTCGTGACCGCCGATTCACTGGCCGCCAACAACATCACCTTGGGCACCTACCGCCACATCACCGCGCCCGAGTGCCGCCAGTTCCTGCTGCGCCAGGCTTTTGAAGAAGCAATCCACACCCACGCCTACCAGTACATCGTCGAATCGCTGGGCCTGGACGAAGGCGAAATCTTCAACGCCTACAACGAAGTCCAGTCGATCCGCGACAAGGACGAGTTCCTGATCCCGTTCATCAGCGCGATCATGGACCCCAACTTCAAGACCGGCACGCTCGAAGCCGATCAGACCCTGCTCAAGAGCCTGATCGTCTTCGCCTGCCTGATGGAAGGC
>JACCDQ010890287.1_pt1 | contig 12369 bp, 15 predicted proteins | sample 7446031 | NCBI WGS metagenome assembly JACCDQ01 (sample SAMN15323442, study PRJNA562643) | freshwater metagenome | isolation source: river surface water | place: USA:Blue River Watershed | collected 2017-08-17
GGTCCCGACAGGTGAGCGAGCTGGAGCATCGAGTGCAGCAGCTGGTGGCTTCGCATGCAGCCTGTATCCGCGCCGTGATGCTGCATGGCGGGATGTCCGCACTCGAACGCTTCTGGGCCGACTACAGGACCATTGCAGAGGGCGTGCAGACGCTCGGGGCGATGCCCGAACGCGCCGAGGTGGTGGAGCTTGCCAAGTCGACCCCCGTCAGTCCCGCGAGGCCCGAGTGACGCCTGTCCTTGCGAGTACCGCCAGCACGAAGTTCAGTGTCTGCTCGTCAGCAGCAGCCTCGCCCTGCCTGAATCGGCGGGCACTTGACGGTGCCATAGGAGCAGAACACGCAGCAATCGCCGGGGAGCGGGCGCAGGAGTGCCTTGCAGCCGGTGCACTCGTAAAGCCACTGGCAAGCGTCCGTCGGCATGGTCTCGGTCGCCTTGTGCCCGCACTTGGGGCAGGTGATGGTGGACTGCAGTTCGATGGCCATCTAGCGAATCCGGGCGAGAAGCGGGTACTCGATGAAGGGACCCCAGAGGAGCGCGACCAGCACCACAGCAGTCACGACCATCAGATACCGCGGCACAGGCCTGCGCAGCGCGGTGTTCCGGACGTCCCGTCCGTTGCGACGCAGGTAGACGAACCAGGCGGCACCGATGAGTGCGACCGCCACGCCGAGTATCGCGCCCTTCCAGGCCGCAAGTGTCGGGACGAGCGCGGCGGCGAGGCTTCCGAGCCCCGAGGTAGCCAGCACGAGCGGCAGCACGCAACACGACGACGCAGCGATGCCCGCGAGCCCGGCCGTCAGGGCGGCTAGTCCCGTCACCGTGGTCGCTTTCGAGTTCGACGCGATGACGTCGAGGGGATGTGGTTCTGGCATCGAGCTACCTGTCTCCGTGGGCCCGGAACGGATAAAGCCGCACGATATACTGTGAAAGCATGCCGGGTTAGCTCAGTTGGTAGAGCAACCGCCTTGAATTGAACGAGTGCCCCGCCGGAAACGGAGGGTGCAGAACCCCTCAAATTCGGGGAAAGCTACAGCCCATCCGGGCCACGCCAATCCCGAGCCAAGCCCGACCGAACCATTTCGGCGGGAAGGTGTAGAGACTAGACGGGGGGCGCCTACAGCAGGTCTGCCAAGGCGAAGGGATAGTCCAGACCACGAACGAGAGGCGGCGAAAGCCGAAGTGGTACGGTAAGCGGTAGGTCGTCGGTTCGAGTCCGACATCCGGCACCAAGTACTCGACCGTTCTTTACGCAACAGCCCCAGGCACTAAACGCAACGCGCTACTCTGGTGACCCCGCTTTTCGTAGGCTTTGCGAAAAGCAACGGACCGACTTACGTATATGGTTTTGTAAGCGGAAGGTCGCGCGTTCGAACCGTCGCTGGGGGCACCACGCATCGCAAGACACCTGCCCAGGTGGTGGAATTGGTAGACACGCAAGCTTGAGGTGCTTGTGTCGAAAGACGTGCAGGTTCGAGTCCTGTCCTGGGCACCATCCACTGAATCGCAGCCTCGCGCGAGCCCGCGATGGGTTCCTCGAGAGCCGGCTGCAGGCCGCGGCCCCGGGTCCTTAGCTCAGCTGGTAGAGCGGCGCCCTTACAAGGCGTAGGTCGGCGGTTCGAACCCGTCAGGACCCACCATTCTTCAGGCCCTGCGGCTTGTCGCAGAGCCCTCGTCTCTCGCGAAATATGAACTCCGGCTCCCTATACCGGAGATGTTCCCGAGCCCTCTCCTTTCGCTGAGCACTGCTTCCCTTTTCAGGGGGAGACGGGCTCGGCGTGTCGCATGGCGTCAAGGCTTGTCCGAGACGCCATTTTTCTAGTTCAACCCATCTCACCTGGAGACCAAGATGATGGATGTCCGCATTTTGGCCGTCGACAGAGCGTACGCGCCTGACAGGTGGATTGACGCTTCGACGGCCCTCAACCTGTACTCGCGCGGAGTCGTGCGCGAATCCTACGGCGAAATCGCCCTGCGCCTGCGCGGCGGGGTCAATGCCCGCACCGGCAAGCAGTCCATCCTCGAGGTGGGCTCCATCCTCGTCATCGACACGAAGGAATGGCTGGTGCGCGACTTCGACTACTGCCCGCTGGAGGCCGAGACGCTCTTCAAGCGGGACCGGATGATGTGCGCCTACTGCGGCAATGTATTCCGCGCCTCGCAGCTCACGCGCGACCACGTGAAGCCCGTGTGCCAGGGGGGTCGGGACAGCTGGACGAACTTCGTCTCGGCCTGCCGCGCCTGCAACCAGCACAAGGCAGGTCGCACGCCCGAGCAGGCCGGCATGGAGCTGCTCTACGTGCCTTACAAGCCCAACCGCTACGAGTGGCTCATCCTCAAGGGCCGCAACATCAAGGCAGACCAGATGGAGTGGCTGATGCAGGGCGTGCCCCGGCACAGCCGGTTGCACGGCTGAGCCTGGCATCCGGAACCGGGTGCCAGAGGCCTACCCGCCCAACGACCTGACGGTTGCCTGCCGCCCACCCCCTGGGCGGCTTTTTCTTGCGTCCGTGGCCGAATGGATAGGCGCTCGCATCCTAGGCGAGGCCATGCGGGTTCGAATCCTGCCGGACGCACCACCCGCCCCTGCAACAGGGGCGTCCTGCGGCTTGGTCGCAGCACCCCTCTTTTCCGCTCTCGACCGAGATGCTGCATCGTTCCCCCGCCCTGCCCTCCTTCTTCCTGCTGCTCATGGCGTTTCCGCCAGATAACCGGTTGTTGCTACAAAGCTCATTCGGCCCTGTGCCTGTATGCCTTTCTAGAAAGCCCACAATGCGTTCAACCCTGACCCATCTTGCCGCCCTCTTTGCAGTGCTCTCCTCCGGGGCTCATGCCGCGGGGACGCATGAGCACCGACAGTTGGTTCGAGACCTCCGGGTCACGGCTCCGTCCCCGGGGCCTTCTCCGGCTCCCGCCCCGTCCCCCGCCCCGGCGCTGCGCGCCGAAGTCTCGACGTCCAGCCTGGTGTTTGGCTCCGTGGCCGCGGGCCAGTCGAGTTCACAACAAGTGGTATTGAGCAACGTCGGTACTGATACGTTGACCTTGCAGGCACCAAGCGTCTCGGGTTCAGGCTTTTCCGCGTCCACAACCTGTGGTCCGACTCTGGCATCGGGAAGCACGTGCCTGACCGAAGTCCGGTTCGCACCCACCTCTTCAGGGTTGAAGAGCGGAACGCTCAGCCTGCTCTCGAACGCCGACAACGCACCTCTGGTCGTCACGCTGAGCGGTACAGGAGTGCAAGCAAACGGCGCGTTGGCTGCGGTATCGAGCTCGAACTTCGGGACTGTGACCGTGGGAAGCAACGCCTCCCGTCAGTTCACGTTCAGCAATACGGGCACTGCGCCCGCAACAGGCGTGTACGCCTCCGTGGGCGCGGTGCCAGGACTCACCCTGTCCGCCAATACGTGTGGCACGCAGGCTTCGCCGAGCACGGTCGCCGCTGGTGACTCGTGCTCGGTCACTGTGGACTGGACGCCTGCCGCGGCGGGGGCCCTCTCGGCCTCACTGGTCGTCAGCTCCTCGGCCGGCAATAGCCCCTCGAGCCTCACCTTGTCCGGCACCGCGGCCTACATGAGTTCGCTCTACGCGCCCTTCGACGGAAGCATTGAGGACCTCGACACCGGAACCACAGGGACGATGACCAACGTCTTCGGCTCCGGGACCACTGGCACAGGGGTGCTGAGCTCGGCTCAGTCCGTGACCGGCGGCACCTCGATGCTCTTTACGGCTTCGGGAAGCGGAACCACGCTGTGGGCGAATGCGGGTGGCGTGGTTTTCCCGCAAAACGCAGGATTGGCTTTCGGAACCGGCGACTACACGATTTCGATGAAGTTCTATCGAACGGCGGGCACGAATGACTATTCGAGCGCGCTGGCTTCTTTCAAGAACGCCGGAGCTCGTACGCTCTTGTTCGTAGAGGACGAAGGTACAAGCGTTTCTTTCGTGGGATTCTTCAGCGGTAGTTCCTACTATGCGCGTGACGTGCAAATCGTGCCCAACCGTTGGTATGACGTGAAGGTCACTCGCCGCAGTGGGCAGTTGCGCATCTACATCGACGGCGCACTGCAGAACCTGTACACCTCCGGCACGCCGACGTTGCTCGGAACGGCTGCCTCCAATACGTCCAACCTCACGGGCACCCCCCAGCTTGTCGTCGGAAATCAGGCCGGTGCCGCCGGGGACGCTCCGCGGATGTGGCGCGGCCATATCGACGAAGTCCGCGTGTACTCCCGAGACATCGTGACGCCCTGATGACGCACGATACCCGAAGCTAGAAAAACGGAGCCTCGCGACGCGAGGCTCCGAATGAGCAAGGGAGGCCCAGGCTAAGAGCCGGGGCGCACATCAAACCCGAGCTCCTGGGCGCGGGATGCCTTCACGGGTCGGGTGGTGCCCGCCAGCAGCGTGATGATGCCTTCGTCCGAAACGATGAACCGCGCCCAGCCGCCCTCTCCGTAGAGCACGCGATTGGGGCTGTCCATGAAGTCGGTGAAGCTCACCGACTCGTCTTCGGCGAATTCGCTGGCTGCTCGTGCGTCCCAGGCCGCCCGCATGGAAAGAAAGCCATAGGGGCTCGTGGGCCGACGGTGTTGCTCTTGAAGCCAGCTCTCACCTTCGAGGGCCGCAAGGCGCTCGAGGGCATCAGGGTCTGTGAGTCGAACGGTCAAGGAAGCCCCCTCCTCAGAAGAGGCTCGCCTGGGCCGGACCCGGGTCCGCAGCAGGAGCAGTGAGCCGGTGCACGACGCCCAGCCTCGCCAGGTGCGCAATGAGCCGGGTAACGCTGGTCGCGTTGCGCAGGTTGTAGACTGGCACACCGCTGCGTTCCGAGAGCACGATGGCCGTTGCGGTGCCGCCAGTTTCCCGGCTGCGCCGGGCCCCTTGCTCGCAGCCGTCTGGCGTCCAGCAGACCGTGAGCTCGCTCGGCACATCGAGTGCCGAGCCCAGCACCTGGTAGCAGTTGCGTGCGTGCAGCTTGCGAGGTCCTTGCTGGAGCCGGTCCCAGGCGGGATGCACGGTCGCGGCGAGCGTCAGAGCCGCCTCGTCGACTCCGAAGAGCGGCGAGGCGTTGCGATTGAACCCCCGCCAGGGCAGGTAGATGTGCGAATCGCCCTGTGCCTCGAGGCACCCCTGCTCGAAAGCCGAGTCCGCCCCGTCGGCACCGCCCGAACGCAGCACCCAGCCACAGCGCGCCAGGTCGTGCGCGAGCTCGCGCATCGTCTGCAGCACTTCGGGAGGCGTCTCGCGAGAGCCGACCCCGGTGTAGAAGCGTTTCATGTCAGGTGTCCTGTAGTTGAAGTGGAGTCTGACCTGTCTAGCGAACGCAGCCGAGGTGCGCTCAAATGCTCCGCGCGCTCAGAAGCGCTTGCGGTCGGCTTCTCGGCGTCGGGCCCGCGCCGCGAGGACTTGACGGGTGGTCTCCGGAAGACGCCTTTTCTGCAGCCAGTGGTTCGGGATGTCGCGGATGACGACCCATCCCCACCCATCATCGTCCAGATAGCGTCGCACCTGGATGTCGCGACCGTTCCGAACAGCGTCCATGAAGCCCGCATCTCGCCAGAAGTCCGCCTGTGCGGTGCTGATGCCGGAGATGCGGCTCCACTCGGAGACGATTTCGCGCACCCATACATCCGAGACGGAACAGGTGGCCAGCGCGCTGTTGACCGCTTCGCGCCTCGCGCGAAACATGTTCGGACGATGCTCCGCCCCGGGCGTGGCGTAGCGGGTAGGGTTTCGCTGGGCGAACGCCTGCACGGCGGTATCGCTCACGGTGTTGAGCACTCGCCGCTTCAGGGCCGCCCCGCTGAACGTCACTGAGTCTAAAGGGTCATCGTACATGGTGGAGCTTCCGGGTCGTATGTGCTATAATAGCCCTTGCATTTAGCTCCCGCCCCCAACCGAAAGACCCCCCATCATGTCACTCACCCCCGAGAAGTCCAAAGCACTCGCCGCCGCCCTGTCCCAAATCGAGAAGCAGTTCGGCAAGGGCGCCATCATGAAGCTCGACGGCAGCGCCACGCAGGAAATCCAGACCGTCTCGACGGGGTCGCTGCGCATCGACATGGCGCTCGGCGTCGGGGGCCTGCCCCGCGGTCGCATCGTCGAAATCTACGGGCCGGAGTCCTCGGGCAAGACAACGCTCACGCTCTCGACCATCGCTCAAGCTCAGAAGCAGGGGCTCACCTGCGCGTTCATCGATGCCGAGCACGCACTCGACCCGGTCTATGCCGGCAAGCTGGGCGTGAACATGTCTGAAATCCTGCTCTCGCAGCCGGACAACGGCGAGCAGGCGCTCGAAATCGTCGATGCGCTGGTGCGCTCCGGCGCCGTGGACATCATCGTGGTGGACTCGGTCGCGGCGCTCACGCCCAAGGCTGAGCTGGAGGGCGAGATGGGCGATTCGCTGCCGGGCCTGCAGGCGCGGCTGATGAGCCAGGCGCTGCGCAAGATTACCGCGCAGGCCCAGAAGACCAACTGCATGGTCATCTTCATCAACCAGTTGCGCATGAAGATTGGCGTCATGTTCGGCAACCCCGAGACCACGACCGGGGGCAACGCGCTCAAGTTCTATGCCTCCGTGCGCCTGGACATCCGCCGCACCGGTGCGGTGAAGAAGGGTGAAGAGGTCATCGGCAACGAGACGAAGGTGAAGGTCGTGAAGAACAAGGTCGCTCCGCCCTTCAAGACGGCTGAAATGGACATCCTCTACGGGGAGGGCTTCAACCGCGCCGGCGAGGTCCTCGATGAGGCGGTCGAGCGCCGTATCGTCGAGAAGTCCGGCGCCTGGTACGCCTACAAGGGCGAGAAGCTCGGCCAGGGCCGCGACAACACCTGCGCTTTCCTGCGCGAGACGCCCGAGCTCTTCGCAGAACTCGAGACGCGCGTGCGCGGGCTCGTGCTGGGCGGCTCGGCAGACGCCTCGAAGTAACCGCTGCAGCGCTCTGCCGCTGCGACGCCCCGCTGCTTCGGCAGCGGGGCGTTTTGTTTGTGGCCCCTGCACAGTGAGTGAGCCCGTGGCGTGCTTCGCTATACGGCAAGGCCCCAACCAAGAAGGAGGCCTGCGATGTCCCACTCCTATCGCAAGACGCCGATTTTCGGCAATGTCCCCGCGCCATCAGAGAAGCTCGACAAGCGCCATGCGCATCACCAGGAGCGCGGCCGCGTGCGGGCCGTTCTGGCGCACATCGAGGACCTCGAGTCGGTGCAGCTACCCGCTGCGGCCCACGCCTACTCCGAAGTGCACGACTTCGCCAAGGACGGCAAGAGCTACGTGCCCATCCGGGTACGCCGGACGGGCCGCACGCTGTCGCCCCTTCACGTGCCCAGCACCCTGAGCGACAGCCGCACGCTGCACAAGAAGATGGGCAAGTAGCCATCGCCACCCGCTTCGGCCTGGCTGCAACGCAAACGGCCCGCATCGCTGCGGGCCGCCAGGAGAAAGTGCTGAGCCGTTTCAGGGCCGGCAGCTTGCAGGCAGCTGGTCCACGAGCGGCTTCAGTCCTTCGATGTTGAGCGTGAAGCGCTGCAATCCTGCCTCCGCGTAAGACAGCGTCACCGCAGGCGCGGCTTGCGACAGCACGGCTCCGAGCGCAGCGCGCGCATCGGGCGGGAACACGTTGCGGTCCGTGCCTTTTTGCCATTCGAGCAGGCCGAGTCCCGAGAGCTCCACCGGCGTGGTTCGAGCGCCCGTGGTCGTGCGACGCGCATCGATGCGCATGTCGAGCTTTCCCGCCGCACAGAGGATGCCGATTTCGGGGGCGGGCCCGGAGACGGTGTTGCCCTGAATCTGCCCGTCGAGGCTTCTGCTGAACTCGGCGGCACCGCCGCCTTGCTTGATGGTCCAGCCCTTGTACTGAGTCACGGACTTGGCGCCCCCCGGCACGGGTTGGGTCTCGACGACCTTCGCTTTCAGGAAGCCCAGCTCATCAGGGATGTCCTCCGAGAGACTCACGAAAAGCATCAGCCCGAAGGCCAGGGCGACGAAAATCCACAGGATGGTGTTCATTGTTCAGCGCTCGGCGCCTCGGACGACTTGAGCATGCCCGCAATGCGGTCGGACGTGATGGGCGGCAGCGTCACGGGGCCGTAGCCCGTCATGGCAGACGCACTCGCGAGCTGCGCCCGGATGTTGCCGAAAAGCAGCCCCGCGATGTTGGTGGACAGGTAGGCCCGAAGCTCGGGCTCGTCCATCCCGGCGGTGACGACGATGGCTTCCATCGCGCAACCACACTCGAAGCACAGGACCCCTTCGGCGTTGCGCCCGCTCACGCGCACCTCGAGCTCGAGTCGCCAGTGGCCCGCCTCGGGAAGCGCCTCGATGTTCAGCCCTCCGCCGATGGCGTTGGACAGCGGGCTCTTGTTCGCGTACGGCCGCACATGAGCGCGGGCTTCGAGGTGACGAACATACTGGGCGACGATGGACAGCGAGGGCGAAGTCACGAGAGAGGTTCCTTGTAAGCGGGCAGCAGCCGCACATGCGGGGCCGGTGAAGGGTGTAGCCCTGCGCTTTATTCGGCCGCAGAGGCCGGCCCGTTGTCGGCCGGGACGCCCCCCGTCACTGCGCGGTCTGCCTCGCGCTGAGCCTGCAGCACCGCTTTTCGACTCTCGTGGCGAGCCACCTGCATCAGCAGCTTGGCGACTTCGTCACCCTTCCAGGTCAGCACGAGAAAAGTGGGCTTTCCCGCCTTGTCGGACTCCCAGCGCAGGTAGTCCTTGAACTCGAGAGTCACCAGCTCTCCCTCGTTCTTCTTGTTGAAGCGGGCGACTTCGCGCTTGTGGAGTCCGTCTTCGCCGCACAGCATCACTTGCAGCATGAGCTGCTTCTGCGCGTCGGTCATCCACGAGAGCTCTTGCGGCAGCTTGGTCTGGCGCAGGATGCCCAGGGACTCAAGCTCGAGATACTGTTCCATTGGCTGGCGATATGGGGTGCTGGTCGTCTTTTTAGCCTACGCGGTTTAAACGCTCGGGCTATAGGTTGCATCCACTCCGGAGGCACTCCCCCAATGTCCCAACCCGACACGCAGACCCCCATTCACGAGCTCGCGCCCAAGAAGATGCGCCTCGGCGAGTACCTGCTCTCGAAGGGCCTCATCAACGAGACGCAGCTGCACGCCGCCCTCGAAGAGCAGAAGGTCACCGGCGAGAAGCTGGGCCTCATCCTCACTCGAGGCGGCTTCATCACGCGGCAGATGCTGCTGGACGCCATCCTGGCGACGAACCCCGACGCCATCCACGGTGAGAGCCACTTCACGGCCCGCGTGCCTCCGGAGGTGCTGCTGTCGGCCCGCACGATGGTCGTGGCCGAGACGGCGGGCAAGGTGTTCCTGGCGACGCTGGGCAGCGAGCGGCAGGCCTATGCGGAAATCAAGCCTCATTACCCGGAAGCCGACCTGGTGTTCGTGGCCGCCAACATCGAGCAGCTCGACCACTACCTAGAGGACCTTCGGGCGATGCAGCAAGACGACGATTCGCTCGTCGACAAGTTGCTCCGACGGGCGTTCTCGGAAGGCGTCTCCGACGTGCACATCATCCCGCGCTACGGCTCGTATTCGGTGCTCTTTCGGCGCCTGGGCGTGCGCCAGCACGTGCACGAAGGCTCGCTGGACGAATACAACACGCTGGGCGCGCGCATCAAAGACCTCTCGCGCATGGACCTGGCCGAGCGCCGCATCCCTCAGGACGGTGGCTTCCAGATGGAGTACAACGGCAAGCTCGTCGACCTGCGGGTAGCGACGGTGCCCACGTCCAACAGCGAGTACATCGTCATTCGTCTGCTGGACCCCGACCGCGTGCAGCCGCGACTGGACGGCCTGGGCATCTCGCGGGTTGTCGACTGGCGCAAGGGCACGTCCCGGCCCGACGGCCTGTGTCTCATCTGCGGCCCGACGGGCTCGGGCAAGACCACGACGCTCAACGCGACGGTCAAGGAGATGGACCGGTTCTCTAACTCCATCTTCACGCTGGAAGACCCGGTGGAGTACCGCATTCCTTACGTGGGCCAGGTGAACACCAACCCTGCTCTGGGCCTGGACTTCGCGCGCGGCATCCGCGCCTTCATGCGAAGCGACCCGGACGTCATCGTGGTGGGCGAAATCCGGGACCCCGAAACAGCCCGCAATGCGGTGAAGGCAGGCGAAACCGGCCACCTGGTGCTGGGCACGCTGCACACCTCGACCATCTTCGGTGCGGTCTCGCGCCTGCGGGACCTGGACGTTCCCGCCAACGAACTGACCTATCTGCTGCGCTCGGTGCTCGTGCAGCGGCTGCTGCGCACCGTGTGTCAGCACTGCGGCGGAGAAGGCTGCAAGGCCTGCTCGGGCTCGGGCTACGGGGGACGCACCATCGTGAGCGAGTGCGCCTACTTCCGCAACGAAGAGGAAGTGATGCGCATGCTCAAGGGCGAGCGCTGGTGGCCCACGATGCTGGAAGACGCCGTGCTCAAGTACCGTGAGGGCGTCACCAATGCGAAGGAGGTCCTTCGGGTCTTCGGTGAAGAAGCCCGGGTCCTCATCGAAGCCGGGGAGACGTCCTGATGCCGCTCTACCAAGGCAAGGTTCGGACCCGCAACAACATGATGCGGGCGGTCGAGATTCAGGCGCCCAATAAAGACGAGGCCATGCAATCGTTCAAGCGCATGGGCCGGGTGGTCACGTTCCGGCGGCGCTTCACGGTCGACTTGGGACGAGGCATGTCGCCTGCAGAGCGCCAGATTTTCTTCGGACGCCTTTCTGCGATGCTTTCCTCACGGGTGGGCACGTCGGACGCGTTGATGCTGCTGCGTGATACGTTCAAGGGCAAGATTCAGGAGGTCGCCGGACGCCTGCTCGCGCAGGTCGAGGGCGGCTGCGACCTGGCTGACGCCATCGAACGCGTGGGTTCGCCGGATTTTCCGGAGGCGACCATTGCCCTCATCAAGGCCGGGGCCCGCTCGGGCGAAACCGGCAAGGCCATCAAGGACGCGGCGCACTTCGAGTTCCAGCTCCACGCCATCCGCAAAGGTGCGGCCAAGGGGCTCTGGACCGGAGTGGGCTCGTTCCTGATGGCAGGTGTGCTCACCATCGTCTCGACGCTCTACATCGGTCCGCAAATCATGGAGTCCGACCTCATCAAGGCGGCGGGCAACGTCGACATCGGCTGGATTAACACGACCGCCACGGTCGTGGGCTACATGATGGCGGGTCTGCTGGGACTGGGCACCCTGATGTGGCTGCTCGCATCGGTCGGTCGCCGGGTTGCGCCCGTCACCGCGGACAATGTCATCATGAAGATTCCGTTCTACAGCGACCTCGTGCTCGCGCGGAACAACTTCGTGGTGCTCTACGGCCTGGCGCTGCTCATCCAGTCCGGGGTGCGCACCGAGGAAGCCTTGCGGCTGTCGTCGGAAGGCGCCCCGAAGGGCGCGCTGCGCTCGGACCTGGTTGCTGCCATGAATGCGGTGAAGACGGGCCGACCCTGGCCCAAGGTCATGGCCACGCTGCACCCGACCGACAAGGCGGCGCTGCTCAGCGCGACCGACCGCGAAGAAGTCGCCAACACGCTCGACGTGCTGGCCACGCAGTACCGTGAGCTATACGGTCAGCGTCTGGCCGCGTTCGTGCCCGCAGTGAATCTGCTGGCCGCGCTCTTCATGTCCATTGCGGGCGGCATCCTCTTCGGGCAGTCGATTCTGCCGATGCTGATGGCCTCGCAGAACATGCTGGGAGGCTGACGAAGTCCTGCCCCGGGCGCTCGATGGCTCGGGGCAGAGTGAATAAAAGACTGGTTCTATACGGTTTTCGTAGCTGTCGGGCAATGGTGTTCGGCAGTTGCTATACAGCCTCATACGCTGCCCTCAACTCCGCTGGAGACCCCAAAGAATGTTCTCTCTCATCATGACCATCATCGCCATCGCCCTCGTTGCGGCGCTGGCCCTCGCCATGCTCTACTACGGCAACGAGTTCGCCACCGACGGCGCCGCTCGTGCCCAGGTGACCCGCACCGTGCAGGAAGGCAACCAGCTCGTGGGCGCCTTCGAGCTCTACAAGGCGGACCATGGCTCGCTGCCCACCGGCACCCAGGAAGAAATCAAGGCGCTGCTGATGACCGGCGGCTACCTGACCGCCTGGCCGGATGCCTCGTGGGAGCTGCGCAACGACTACGCCGTTCGCACCGACCTGACCCTCGAGGGCTGCAAGGCCATCAACACCCGCCTGGGCGTTGCTGGTGACCCGCCCTCCTGCTCCGACGCGTCGTACTCCGACCGCAGCATCTGCTGCGTGAACTGAGCGCGCTGAGGGCAGCCACTCTGTCGCGGGGTGGAGCAGCCTGGTAGCTCGTCGGACTCATTATCCGAAGGTCGTCGGTTCGAATCCGGCCCCCGCAACCACACGGCAAA
>JACCDQ010794798.1_pt1 | contig 12368 bp, 11 predicted proteins | sample 7446031 | NCBI WGS metagenome assembly JACCDQ01 (sample SAMN15323442, study PRJNA562643) | freshwater metagenome | isolation source: river surface water | place: USA:Blue River Watershed | collected 2017-08-17
ACCTTGGGCTTACAGGTGAGCGTCGTTGTGCAAAACAATCAGGAATTGAAGGCCCCAAGCCTGACCTGCATGCTCATGGGTAGAGGCAGGCTGCAACGCTCCTTGGGGAAGGCTGGATTTTAACCGGGTGAAATTCAAACCCATCGGCCAGGTTGCCACATTGCTTGGCCATCGCCCCCCTGGTCCAAAGCTTGCTTGCCTGCAAAGCATGCCCACCGCCCCCATTTCAGCCCCCTCCCCGACCGATGCGCACTGGCGCGAGCAAGAGCTGTTGCTCATGCGCGAGGTCATGAAATGGGTGGGGCGCAGCCTGTCTTCGGGCGAGGTGCTGCGCGAGATGCTGCATTTGATGAGTGAGTTGCTGGGCTTGAACCGGGGGCGCGTGGTGCTGCGCGACACCCCTGTCCCTGGCGATCCACATCCGTCAAGTCACACCGCATCGATCCGCCTCGCCTATGGCTTGACGGCCATGGAAATGCGACGGGGAGTGTATGCCGAAGGCGAAGGCATCACCGGGCGGGTGCTGCAAAGCGGCTTGCCTTCGATTGTTCAGGACATTGCGCACGAGCCGCTGTTTTTGTTCCGCTCGGTCAGCCCAGTGCAGTTTCCCAACGAGACCGTGGCGTATCTGGCCTTGCCCATCACCTTGGGCACCAGCACCGTGGGCGTGCTCGGTTGCCACCGCATCCGCAGCCGTCAGCGGCATTTAAACGACGACTTGGCCGTGCTGAAAGTGCTGGCCACTTTGGCGGGGCAGGTGCTGCACATGGAGCAGTTGGTCAATGAGCAGACACGGCACTTGCGGGCGCGCAACGCGGCCTTGTCGCAGGCGCTCAGCACACATGCCGCACGGTATGGGCTGATCGGCAGCTCGCCCCCTTTGTTGCAGGCTTTGTCCGAGTTGGAGCGGGTATCGCAATCGCAAGCCACGGTGCTGCTGCTGGGCCAGTCAGGCACGGGCAAAGAGCTGTTTGCGCGGGCCGTGCACCTGGCCAGCCCGCGATCAACGCAGCCGTTCATCAAGGTCAATTGCTCAGCGATTCCGGACACCTTGTTCGAGTCGGAGCTGTTTGGCCATGAGCGTGGTGCCTTCACCGGGGCCAACCAGGCCCGGCCCGGCTGGTTCGAGCAGGCACACGGTGGCACCATTTTTTTGGACGAAATCGGGGAGCTGCCCTTGGCCTTGCAGTCCAAGCTGCTGCGCACCTTGCAAGAAGGCACCGTGGTGCGGCTGGGCAGCCAGCGCGAAGTCCAAGTCAATGTACGCCTGGTGGCGGCCACCAACCGCGACCTGGCGGCCGAAGTGCAAGCCGGGCGCTTTCGGCAAGACCTGTACTACCGCCTGAACGTGATCCCGATCCGGCTGCCATCGCTGGCCGAGCGCCCCGGCGACATCCGCGAGCTGGCCTTGCACTTTGTGAACCGCGCCAACCAGGCGCACCAGAAAAACGTGTACCTCAGCCCCGAGGCGCTGGACACGCTGACGCAGCATCCTTGGCCCGGCAACATCCGCGAGTTGGGCAACTGCATCGAGCGCATGGTGCTGTTGGCCGATCAAACCTTGCTCACACCCGAGCAATTGCAGCCCTATTTGCCGCAAGCCTGGGCCACGCCAGCCATGGCACCGACCATGTCACCGGCAATGATGCCCTCCACGCCATTGCCCGCTGGACAGCATCGAGCACCCGAACCCGCTGGCACGGCGTCGCTGGGCGTGCGGGCTTACGAAAACGCGCACTCCCACACGGTGCAGGTCTTGCAGCAAGCCCTGGCGCAACACCAGGGCAACCAGTCTCGCGCCGCCCAGAGCTTGGGGTTGACTTTGCGGCAGTTTGCCTACCGCCTGCGCAAAGCCGGTTTGCGCTGACCGTACATTGTGTTTACACATTGTCAACACAATGTCCAAACCCTGGGTCCACGGCATCCAAGAGCGGTGGTGAGGGCGCACGGCTTGCAGCATCTTGGCAGCTGAAAATCCTTTCATATCAAGCACTTGCGTGCTTCAAACACGCAATCAACTGCCCACCCCCATCCCTGGCACGGCCTTTGCAAAGTCATGGGCACAGGCATCGCTGGATGCCCTGTTTTTCAACCCTCAACGCCCAAGGATTTGCCATGACCGAAGCTGCCACCCTCGACACCCCCACCACCGTCAAAGCCTGTTTGCGCCCCATCGACGCCCAAGGCCTGGCCACATTTGCCGCAGGCGGCAAAGCCAACCCGGCGCGGCGCGGCACCAACAAGGTTCACACCGTCATGGAAGGCCAGTACCGCTCCTTGTCTTCTGTTGGCGACAAGCACACCGTGGTGGTGGACGAGCCGCTGCACCTGTTTGGCGAAGACACCGCCCCCGCACCCGGCGAGATCGTGCTGTCGGGCCTGGGCGGATGCATCGCCGTGGGCGTGACCGCCGTGGCCACCTGGAAGGGCGTCAAGCTCAGCAAACTCGAAGTCTTTCTGGAAGGCGACATTGGCAACCCCGCAGCCTGGGGGGCGGGCGGTGCACTGGAGATGACGCCACACCAAATGGGCTTTCAGGCCATCCGCGTGAAGGTGCTGGTCGAAGGTGACGCACCACGCGAAGTGCTGGACGAGATCGTGCAACACGCCAACTTTTACTCGCCCGTGGCCAACAGCATGCGCAACCCGATCCCCTTCGAAATCTCGATGGCCTGAAGCGGTGCAACAGGCGCAAGCCGCACCTGTTGAAGCATTCATCCCCGTTCAGCCCCCGCTCTGATCAAGAGCGCCCCCCATTGGAGCTTTTTATGAATCCCGCCAACCTGCCCCCTGTACTGGCCACCCCTTCCATCCCGCTCCTCAGCGCGGTACGTGCCATCGCCCAAGGACCCTTGGCGCAACAGGCCTATGCAATTGACCGAGGCACCTACCCCGAGTCCGTGCTGAAACAGCTGGCAACCGCAGGGGCCATGAGCGCCCACTTGCCCAAAGCCGACGGCACACCGGGCGACTATGGCCTGGCCATTGCGGCCATGGCCGAAGCATCGAAGGTGTGTGGGGCCACAGGTTTCATGATGTGGTGCCAATCCGTGGCCGGGCTGTACATGCAGGCTTCGGGCAATCCGGCGCTGCAAGGCGAACGCCTGGCGCGCCATGTGCGCGGCGACACGCTGGGCGGCACCGGCTTGTCCAACCCGATGAAAAGCTTCGCGCAAATCGAAGCCTTGCTGCTCAAGGCCACACCCGTTGAGGGCGGTTACCGCATCAACGGCACCCTGCCCTGGGTCAGCAACCTGGCCGCCGACCATTACTTCGGCGCAATTGCTGCCGTGGCGACGAACGATGTGGGGGCCAGCCGCGAGATCATGTTCATGCTGCGCTGCGATGCGCCTGGGGTCACGCTCAAAGCCTGCCCCGAGTTCTCGGGCATGGAAGGCACCGGCACATTCAGTGTGCATTGCAAAGACCTGTTCGTTGGCAGCGACGATCTGGTGGCCGACCCAGCCAAGCCCTTGATCGCGCGCATTCGCGGCGGCTTTGTGCTACTGCAGTGCGGCATGGCGGCCGGCATTGTTCAGGGTGCCATCGACAGCATGTGGACCGTCGAAGGCCAATTGGGCCATGTGAACCAATACCTCGAAGACCGGCCGGCCGATTTGCAAGCCGAATTGGACGCGCTGGTGGCCCGCATCATGAAGCTGGCCGAAACGCCTTTCGACACCTCGACCGACTATTTCATCAACGTGCTGGACGCCCGCAGCCACGGGGCCGAACTGTCCTTGCGCGCTGCCAACTCGGCCTTGATGCACCAAGGCGCGCGGGGTTACCTGATGCAGTCTGAAGTGCAGCGCCGTGTGCGCGAAGCGCAGTTTGTGGCCATCGTCACGCCCGCCATCAAGCATTTGCGCAAAGAGATGACCCGACTGAGCGCCCAGGAGATGCCCGCATGAACGACACCCCACTTGTGCTGCCCGCCGACGCGGCTTGGCAGCTCTACATTTGCCACGCCTGCGGCTACATCTACAACGAAGAAGAAGGCGACCCCGACAGCGGCCTGCTGGCGGGCACGCGCTTTGCCGACATCCCCGAGGACTGGGCATGCCCTTTGTGCGGCGTGACCAAGTCAGACTTTGAGTTTTATGTGGCGCCAGACCTGAGCGCCCTCAAAAACAGCGCAACTTGCCAAGCCAGCGCGCACTTGTCGGCCCCACGCTCAGCGCCCGGCATCGTGGTGGTGGGGGCGGGCAAGGCAGGCTGGCAACTGGTGCAAAACCTGCGCGCCCAATTGCCCAACACCCCCATCACCTTGGTCACGGCTTGCGCTGGAGACGTGTACGACAAACCCCTGCTGTCGGTGGCCATGGCACGACACATCAAGCCCCAAACGATGGTGAAGGAAACCGGCGCCGAGGCCGCAGCGCGCTGGCAAGTGCGGCTGTTGGCGCACACGCAAGCGCTGCACATCTGCACCGAAAGCCGCACGCTGCGCACCACCCATGGGCCCGTGCCTTACGCCCAACTGGTACTGGCACATGGGGCCGAAGCCGCATTGCCTGCGCCCTTGCGCGCCGACCTGTGCTGGCGCATCAACCACCTGCAGGCTTACCAGCGCTTTCAAGCCGCGCTGGGTGCCAAGCCCCAGCATGTGGCCATCGTGGGGGCCGGTTTGATTGGCAGCGAATTGGCCAACGACTTGGCCCTGGGCGGACACCGCGTGACACTCATCGACACCCAAGCGCGGCCCCTGGCCCGCTGGCCAGCCGACCAAGCGGGCGAGCCCTTGCTGGCCGCTTGGTCTGGCTTGCCCATCCACTTCATGGGCGCAGTGCAACTGCAAGACTTGCAGCGCCAAGGCGCGCAGTACCAACTGCGCACCAGCGACGGGCAAGTCGTGCTGGCCGATCAGGTGATTGCTGCCACCGGTTTGGTCACGCCCACCCGCTTGGCGCGCAGCGCGGGGCTGGACTGGCAAAACGGCATCGCCGTGGATGCGCAAACCCTGCAAACCAGCATGCCCCACATCTACGCCCTGGGCGACTGCATCAGCGTGAACGGCCAGTCCAGCCGCTTCATCGAGCCGATCTTGCGCCAAGCCCAAACGCTGACAGCCGTCTTGGTCTGTGCTTGCCAGCGCGAGGCGCATTGGCCGGACAACGCCGAGCCGCCCTGCGCCCAGCCTTACACCGTGCGCGATGCGGTGGTGCGCGTGAAAACCACTTCGCTGCCTTTGTCCTTGCACTGATCTGCCCACAGCAAAAAGCCGTGGTGGACGATGTTCACCACGGCTTTTTGGTGCCCCGCAGGGCAAGCAGCTCAATACTGCTTGTAAGGCAAGAATTTGCCCGACAGCACCACGTTCACGCGGTCGCCTTTGGGGTCGGGCTGGCGCACGATGTCCATGCTGAAGTCGATGGCGCTCATGATGCCGTCGCCGAATTCTTCGTGGATCAGCTCTTTGATGGTGGTGCCGTAGACACTGACGATTTCGTACCAGCGGTAGATCAGCGGGTCGGTGGGCACCTGACTGGGCAGTGAGCCTTTGTAGGGCACCACTTGCAGCCATTTGATCTCGTCGGCCGTCAAGCCAAAGATCTTGCCGATGACTTTGGCTTGCTTGGCGTCAAAGGTCATTTGGCCGAGGCACCCAGCGGTGACCCACTCTTTGGACAAGCCAACTTTCTCGGCGACATCGCTCCACTTGATGCCTTTGGCCACTTTGGTGGAGATGATTTTTTCGGTGACTTCTAAACGGTTCATGAAAGACCTCTTGAGGGGGTTGATGAAAAATCAGGGATGAAACAATTCAATGTGCTTTGGCGCGTGACACCAAAAAATCGACGATGTGGTTGCGCATGTCGTAGTAGCCGGGCAGGTGGTGCAGCTGGGCGCGGGTGCGTTCGCGCGGCAGCGGGTTGACCACCACTTCGGCCAATCCACCGGGCACATAACTGCCACCCGACTCGTTGCCGTTGCTCATGAGCAAGATGCGGTCCGACAACAAAATCGCTTCGTCCACGTCGTGCGTGATCATGAAGACCGTCTGCTGCGTCTGGCGCACGATGCTCATCAGTTCGTCCTGAATCGTGCCGCGCGTGAGCGCATCGAGTGCACCAAAGGGCTCGTCGAGCAACAGCATCTTGGGCTGGATGGCAAAGGCCCGGGCGATGCCCACGCGCTGCTTCATGCCGCCCGACAGCTGGCTCGGTTTTTTGTCGATGGCGTGCAACAAACCCACCATGCCGACATGCTTTTCCACATGCACATTGATTTGCGGCGTCTTCCATTCAGGCCATTTGGACTTGACGGCAAACGCGATGTTTTGCCGCACGGTGAGCCAAGGCATGAGCGCGTGGCTTTGGAACACCACGCCGCGTTCCAGGCTGGGGCCTGCAATCTCGCGGCCGTCCATGAAAGCGTGACCCTCACTGGCCGTATCCAGGCCAGCCAACACGTTCAGGATGGTGGTCTTGCCGCAGCCCGAGTGGCCGATGATGCAAACGAACTCACCCTTGTCGATGGTGAAGTTCACGTCTGCAAAAACCGGCTTGTCGCTTTGGTAAGCCTTGCCCAGTTTTTCAATTTTGAGGAACGCGTTCATGGCTTTGGCCTTGGGTTGGGGTGCAAAAACGTCGGTGGGCAAAGGCGCGATCAGCTCGCGTTCAGTGGTTTCACTCCACATAGGTCACCGCCTTTTGCACTTGGGCAAAAGCCAGGTCCAGCAACATGCCGACCACACCAATCACCAGCACCGCAAAGATCACATTGACCAGAGACAGGTTGTTCCACTCGTTCCACACGAAGTAACCCACGCCAGTGCCGCCCACCAACATTTCGGCTGCCACGATCACCAGCCAGGCGATGCCCATGCTGATGCGCATGCCGGTGACGATGGTCGGCGCCGCCGCTGGCAAGATCACCTGAAACGCTTTGCGCAAAGGACGCACTTCCAGCGTGCTGGCCACATTGAGCCAGTCACGTTTGACCGCAGCCACACCAAAGGCGGTGTTGATCAGCATGGGCCAGACCGAGCAGATGAAGATCACGAAAATGCCGCTGACCTCCGAGTCTTTCAGCGTGTACAGCGCCAAGGGCATCCAGGCCAAGGGGCTGATGGGCTTGAGCACCTGCACAAAGGGGTCAAACGCTTTGCGCATGAGCGGCGACATGCCAATCATGAAACCCACGGGCAGCGCCACCAGCACGGCCAGCAAAAAACCCAAGCCCACGCGGCCCAGCGAATGCGCCAGTTGAATGCCAATGCCCTTGTCGTTGGGGCCTTTGTCATAAAACGGATCCGACAGATGCCCGACGATGGCCTTGCCCACTTCGAGCGGCGGCGGAAAGCCCATGCTTTTGACCGCACCCGGGTCCTTGCCCATCATCTTCTGGTACTCGATCTCGTCAGCTGTCATGCCCGCCTTGGACGCACCGGCCACCGACGGTGCGGTGGCCGACAGTTGCCACGCGCCCAGAAACACCAGGAACATGAGCAGCGACACCATGGCCGCTCGCAAATTGAGGTGAGAGGTCTTCATGTGGATCAACCCATCTTGTTGATCGCAAAGCTCTTGAGGTATTCCTCAGGCTTGGCGGCATCAAAGGGCTTGCCCATGATGGTGTGCTTGGCATAGGCAGGGCCTGCGGTGAAGGGCTGGCCCAGGTCTTTCATGTGCTTGCGCGCATCGGTGATCAGGAACACCTTTTCGGCGATTTGTTTGTAGTTCACATCGCCCTTCACATAACCCCAGCGCTTCATTTGCGTGAGCATCCACACCGCCATGCTCTGCCAGGGCATGGGGTCAAAGTCAGCGCGATCGGGCACGTTCATGACTTTGCCCAGACCGTCGGCAAACTTGCCTGTCAGCACCTGATTGAGCACGGCTTCCGGCTGGTTCAGGTACTGCGCAGGCGCGATCACCTTGGCGATCAATTCACGGTTGTCGGCTTGACGCGCCATGGCCGCAGCCGTGAGCACAGCGCGGTAGAGCGCAGCAAAGGTGTTGGGGTTCTTTTGGATGAACTCGGTGCTGGTGCCAAAGGCGCAGCAAGGGTGACCATTCCACAAGTCTTTGGTCAGGATGTGGATGAAGCCGACTTCGTCAAACACCGCACGCTGGTTGAACGGATCGGGGCCCAGGAAACCGTCGATGTTCCCCGCACGCAAGTTGGCCACCATCTCAGCGGGTGGGATCACGCGGATTTGCACATCGGTGTCGGGGTTGACGCCGTTTTCGGCCAGGTAATAGCGCAACAAGAAGTTGTGCATGGAGTAGTCAAAGGGCACGCCAAACTTGAAGCCCTTCCAGTTTTTGGGGTCGCGGTTGTCTTTGTGCTTCATGGCCAGTGTGATGGCCTGGCCGTTGACGTTTTGCACCGTGGCCACGTTCATGGGCGTGGCATTCGAGCCCAGCCCCATGCTGATGGCCAGAGGCATGGGCGAGAGGAAATGCGAGGCGTCGTATTCCTTGTTGATCATCTTGTCGCGCACCAAAGCCCAACCTGCGGTTTTGGTGACTTCGACTTCCAGGCCTTGCTTGCTGTAAAAGCCCAAGGGGTGCGCCATGATGAGTGGCGTGGCGCAGGTGATTGGAATGAAGCCGATCTTGAGCTTGGTTTTTTCCAGGGGGCCTTTGCTTTGCGCCATGGCCTGCAAGCTGGCCACGGGCAACACGCTGGCAATGGCGGCCATGGCGGTTTTTTTGCCGACGGCGCGCAAGAACATGCGGCGCTCTTCATCGTGCGGGAACAGCGATTTGACCAAGGTGGCTTCGATGAACTCCTGGCTGTAGGCCTCGAACTCGGCGGTTTCCGAGCGGGCGCGCAGCTGGGCGGCGGCGGCATCGGCGGCCACCTCGGCATGGTGGTCAGCGGGTGAATGGTCTCGGCCGCAGCTGCACTTGAGCATCAAGGGGCGGTCGGCGTTGTACGGATCAAAGAATTCAGACATGGCGGCCTCACGGGGTTGAAGATGTCTGTCTCCATGCAAGCTGCGGGCCAGAAAACAGCTTGGGCATGCCATTGAGCGCGCAAAGCTTCATTTCGTGCCGCGCTTGTCGACGCGCTGTAGGGCTGGCCCTACAAAAAACCCCGACGCCACCGGCTTGCGATCGGTGGCTTCAGCCCCGACTGGCGTTCAAGCACCCATCTGCTGCGGTGGACCCGGACCTGTGAAGTTTGAAAATGTCAGGGCGAAGCTGTCGCTGCGGTCATCCCGGACTCTGATCCGGGATCCACTGCGCGGCGCTGGCGTTTGCAAACGACCGCGCTGGACGATGGACCCCGGGTCTACGCCCGGGACGACAAAGTCACTTTTTGTGCGTACAAAGCCAGTTCCACATCGTTCTTGGTGCCCGTCTTTTCCAGGATGCGTGCACGGTAAGTGCTCACCGTGTTGGGGGCAAGGCTCAATTGCGCACCAATTTCGGTCACGGTGTGGCCTTGCGTCAACAAAAGGTAGACCTGGTGCTCACGGTGCGAGAGCAGTTCAATCCCGCTTTTGGTGCGGCCCTGGCTCACCAGGCTGGCCAGCGCCTCGGCCGTGGTGGGCGTGACGTGCATGCCGCCTGCCGCCACACGCCGCAGCGCCGCCATCAGGTCATCGGGATCGGTGCTTTTGTTCAGGTAACCCGAGGCCCCCAATTGGATGCAACGCACCGCATATTGTTTCTCCGGATAGGTGCTGAGCATCAGCACTGGCAAGCCGGGCCAGTCCCGACGCAGGATCTGCAACACATCCAGCCCGTCCATGCCCGGCATGGCGATGTCGAGCAGGACCACGTCGATGCCCTGCGGGCCTTGCAGTTGTTGCACGGCGTCCAACACGCCGGGGCCGGTATCGGCTTCGGCCACCACTTGCAGCAAAGGGTCATCGGCCAGCACCATCTTCAGGCCTTCGCGCACGATCTTGTGGTCGTCGCCCAGCAGCACGCGCACTGTCGCTCTCATGGCGCAGTCTCAAGAACGGGCAAGGGCATGGACAGCCGCATGCGGGTGCCCCTGCCGGGTTGGCTGTCGATGTCGATCACGCCGCCAAAGTGCCGCGCCCGCTCACGCATGCCCAGGATGCCGTAGGCCTGCGGTGACTCAAACACCTGTGGCAAGGCACCGCAGCCATCGTCTTCCACGGACAAGTGCAGCCAGCCCTCGCGCTCCACCATGTCCACATCCACCGTGCGGGCCTGAGCGTGGCGGCCCACGTTGCTCAGCATTTCCTGAAAAATGCGGAACACGGCCATGGCCATGGGCTCGGGCAACTCCCGCTGCTCGTTGACCTCCATGCACCATTTGAGTTGTTGTTCAGCCGACTGCACAAACTCCTGCGCCTGCCACTCCAGCGCCCCCCACAGGCCCTGGTGGTCCAGGATGCTGGGGCGCAAGTCGGTGATGATGCGGCCCACGTTGACCACGGCGTTCTCAATCAAGCGGCTCATGTTTTGGCACTTGCCCCGCATCTTCTCGCGCATGCTTTGCGCCTCCTCAAAGGCGCGCTGCTCTTGCTCGGACAAGCGCTTGTCCAGCCAGCCCACATCCATCTTCAGGGCCACCAGCAAGCTGCCCAATTCGTCGTGCACCTCGCGGGCAATGCGGGTGCGCTCTTCTTCGCGCACAGCCTCGGACCAAGCGGCCAATTCACGCAACTGCTGCAAAGCCGTTTCCAGCGCACGGGTGCGCTCGGTCACCCGCGCCTCCAGTTCGTTTTTGGCCTGGTGCAAAGCGTCTTCGGCCCGCTTGCGCTCGGTGATGTCCACAAACGTGACCACCGCACCACGCACCTGCCCCTGGTCAAAGACGGGGTAACTCGAATACTCCACCGGGAAGCTGCTGCCGTCTGCGCGCCAGAACACTTCGCTGTCGATGCGGCAGGGCTCGCCGCGCCGAAAGGCGTTGTAAATGGGGCAGTCGTCCATGGGGTAATGCGCGCCATCGCCATGGGAATGGTGTGTCAGCACATGCATGTTTTGCCCCAGCACCTGTTGCGGTTCAAAACCGATCATGCGGGCCCCGGCCGGGTTGATGAAAACACACAGCCCCTCCAGATCGACCCCGAACACGCCCTCGCCGGTGGAGGCCAGCATGAGGCCCAAGGGGTCACGCCAGGCGCTGGAGACCCCCGGGCCGACGGGTTGGAGCGGGTTCAAATCGAGGTGCATGCACCAGACAAGCAAGCGGTGTGCCACAAAAGGGGCATGCCCTCACTTTCACCTTGGCCAGGCGGGGTTTGTCGCCTGCAGCAACAAGCTGGCCGCTGCGGGGCAACGACAATGGAGACCTCTTTTCTCCACGATGCCCCCATGACCCCGGTAACCCCCGCTCTGCTGCAAGGCGCCTCCAACTTCCGCGATGTCGGCGGCTACCCGACGACAAACGGCCAACGCGTACGCCGTGGTCAGGTGTTCCGCTCGGACCATCTGGCGGGGCTGAGCGATGCCGATGTGGCGCGTTTGCAGGCCTTGGGGGTGAGCCACAGCCTGGACTTTCGTGGGGTGGCCGAATACACCGCCACGCCTTACGACATCCCGGGCGTGCAGCGTGTGGCCCTGACCATCGAGCCCACCGTGATTGCCCGCATGCAGGCACTGGTGGCCCAAGACATCGTGCCGACCACCGAAGAGACGGTCGAGCTGATGCGCGAGACCTACCGCGATTTTGTGAACCGCAACGCAGGCACGTATGGGCGGTTCATGAAGCATCTGCTGGAGCAGCCCACGCCGCAGGTGTTCCACTGCACGGCAGGCAAAGACCGCACGGGTTTTGCGGCAGCGCTGCTGTTGTCAGCGCTGGGCGTTGAGCGTGACACCATCGAGCACGACTATTTACTCACCAACCAGCTGTACCGGCGCGACCCCAGCCTGGAAGGTAAAGGCCACCCGCATGTGATGAAAGTGCTGTGGCAAGTGCAGCCGGAGTTTTTGCATGCGGCCTTTGAAGCGGTGGACGCGCAGCACGGTGGCATGCGCGAGTACCTGCACGGTGCGATCGGACTGACGCCTCAAGAATTGCTGGAGTTGCAGCGCATGTTGCTACAAGCAGCATGAGCAAGGTCTGCTCAAAACAGATCCTGGCGAATCATGAAGGTTTGCGGTTGCGTGAAGCTCAAAAGGCCGTCCTCCCCCATTTCGACACCAAAGCCTGACTGTTTGTGACCGGCAAAAGGCGCATTGGGTGAAAGATAAAACGATTCGTTGATGTACACATTGCCTGTCTCCAACCTTTGCGCAATGTCGATGGCCTCATTGAGGTTACGCGTCCAGACAGAACCGGCCAAACCGTAGCTGGACGCATTGGCCCGGCGGATGACTTCATCCACCGTATCAAAACTCAGCAATGGCAGCACTGGGCCAAATGCTTCCTCTGCCACAACACGGCTGTCATCCGGAGGGTTATCGAACACCGTGACAGGCACAAAA
>JACCDQ011543096.1_pt1 | contig 12368 bp, 12 predicted proteins | sample 7446031 | NCBI WGS metagenome assembly JACCDQ01 (sample SAMN15323442, study PRJNA562643) | freshwater metagenome | isolation source: river surface water | place: USA:Blue River Watershed | collected 2017-08-17
CAAGGACCGCGCCATGGTCGAAAACGGTCAGGTGGTGGTCCGCCCGATGAACTACTTCGCCATGTCCTATGACCACCGCATCATCGACGGCCGCGAAGCCGTGCTGGGTCTGGTTGCCATGAAAGAAGCGCTGGAAGATCCGACGCGCCTGCTGTTTGACCTGTAATTGACTGAAACCGCAATGCCTCCGCTTGGGGGCATTGCTTTATCCGAGATTTTCAAATGAGCAAACAATTCGACGTCGTTGTCATTGGCGGTGGCCCTGGTGGTTACATCGCAGCCATTCGCGCTGCGCAACTGGGCATGAACGTGGCTTGCATCGACGAGTGGAAGAACGCCGCAGGCGGTCCCGCTCCGGGCGGCACCTGCACCAACGTGGGCTGCATCCCCTCCAAGGCGCTGCTGCAATCCAGCGAGCATTTCGAGCATGCCAACAAGCATTTCGAAGAGCACGGCATCACGGCCAAAGACGTCAAGATCGACGTGGCCAAGATGGTTGCCCGCAAGGACAACGTCGTCAAACAGAACAACGACGGCATCCTGTACCTGTTCAAGAAGAACAAGGTCACCTTCTTTCACGGCCGTGGCAGCTTTGCCGGCCAGGCCGAGGGCGGCTACGCCATCAAGGTGGCCGGCAAGACCGAAGAATCCATCACTGCCAAGCAAGTGATCGTGGCCACCGGTTCCAACGCCCGCGCACTGCCTGGCGTGGCCTTTGACGAAGAAACCGTGCTGTCCAACGACGGCGCACTCCGCTTGGGCGCCGTGCCCAAGAAACTGGTGCTCATTGGCTCCGGCGTGATTGGCCTGGAAATGGGCTCGGTCTGGCGCCGTCTGGGTGCGGACGTCACCGTCCTCGAAGGTCTGCCGACCTTCCTGGGTGCGGTGGACGAGCAGATCGCCAAGGAAGCCAAGAAGGCTTTCGACAAGCAAGGTTTGAAGATTGAACTCGGCGTGAAAGTCGGCGAGATCAAGTCCGGCAAGAAGGGCGTGACGGTCAACTACACCAATGCCAAAGGCGAAGCGGTGGCGTTGGACGCAGACAAGCTGATCGTCTCGATCGGTCGCGTGCCCAACACCAACGGCCTGAACGTTGAAGCCGTGGGCCTGCAGCTCGATGAGCGCGGTGCCATCGTGGTGGACGGCGATTGCCGCACCAGCGTGCCTGGCATCTGGGCCGTGGGCGATGTGGTGCGTGGCCCCATGCTGGCCCACAAGGCCGAAGAAGAAGGCGTGGCCGTGGCCGAGCGCATGGCTGGACAGCACGGCCATGTGAACTTCAACACCATCCCCTGGGTCATCTACACCAGCCCCGAGATCGCCTGGGTTGGCCGCACCGAGCAGCAGCTCAAGGCCGATGGTGTGGCGTACAAGGCGGGTTCATTCCCCTTCCTGGCCAACGGCCGTGCCCGTGCGCTGGGTGATACCACCGGCATGGTGAAGTTCCTGGCCGACGCCAAGACCGACGAGATCTTGGGCGTGCACATCGTGGGCCCGATGGCGTCCGAGCTGATTTCCGAAGCCGTGGTGGCCATGGAATTCCGCGCCAGCGCCGAAGACATCGCCCGCATCTGCCACGCCCACCCCTCGCTGTCCGAAGCGACCAAGGAAGCTGCGTTGGCCGTGGATAAGCGCACGCTGAACTTCTGATGATCCTGTCACCCCGAGGCCTGCACCAGCAGGTGCTTTGGGGTACAGTTTCACCAGCCGCAAACCCGGGCCAGCCCCGGGTTTTTTGATGCCAGACCCATTGCCGTCCCCCCCATGTCCGTTCGTGCTGTTTACGAAGAAGAGCTGAAGAAGCGTGGCTTCCAAAGTGACCCTGCGCAGTTGCGCGCCATCGAGGCGCTTGAGCGCTGCGCGCAGGCGTGGAGCAGTTTCAAAGCCAAACGTTCCAACCCGATCAAAAAGTTGCTGAACAAGCCCGAAATTCCCAAGGGCGTCTACATGTTTGGCGGGGTGGGGCGTGGCAAGAGCTTTCTGATGGACTGCTTCTACGAAGCGGTGCCGATCCAGCGCAAGACGCGTCTGCACTTTCACGAGTTCATGCGCGAGGTCCATCGCGAACTGGCCGCCATGCAGGGCACGGTCAACCCACTGGACGTGCTGGGCAAGAAGATGGCCCAGCGCTACCGGTTGATTTGCTTTGACGAATTCCATGTCGCCGACATCACCGACGCCATGATCCTGCACCGCCTGTTGCAAGCCCTGTTTGACAACGGGGTGGGCTTTGTGACCACGTCCAATTTCAAGCCGGATGGCTTGTACCCCGATGGTTTGCACCGCGACCGCATTCTGCCTGCGATTGCCCTGCTGAACGCCCGCATGGAAGTGCTCAATGTCGACAACGGTACCGATTACCGCCGACGCACCCTCGAACTGCTGGACCTCTACAAGACACCGCTTGGTCCGCAGGTGGATGCCGAAATGGACGCTGCGTTCAGCCAGCTGGCCAGCGGCCAGGACGAAGACCCGTTGCTGCACATTGAGGCCCGTGAAATTCGTGCCAAACGCCGTGCCGGTGGCGTGATTTGGTTCGATTTCCGCACCCTGTGCGGAGGCCCACGCTCGCAAAACGATTACCTGGAGATCGCCACCCAGTTCCACACTGTGTTGTTGTCAGACGTTCCGCACATGCCGGTCAAGTTGGCGTCTGAAGCACGCCGCTTTACCTGGTTGGTGGACGTGCTTTATGACCGCCGAGTCAAATTGATCGTCTCAGCCGAGGTGCCGCCTGAGCAGCTTTACACCGAAGGTCCGTTGTCGCATGAATTCCCGCGCACGGTATCGCGGCTCAACGAGATGCGATCGGCGGAGTTTTTGGCGCTCGAGCACCGAACGGTGGACACCCACCTCACATGAAACCGCACGTTATCTTCATCCTGTCGATCCTTTTGGGCTCTGCTGCACAGGCGCAGACCGCGGAGCCAGTCGATGGCACGCTCCAGCGCATTGCCGCTGAACGTGAGCGCCTGCAGCGTGCGCGTGCCGACGTCGAGGAGGAACACGATGCACGCATGCGCGAATGCTGGCAACGCTTTGCCGTGAACGCCTGCCTGCGGGAAGTCCGTCGCAGCCGACATGTGGCGCTCGATCCGCTTCGGGCGCAGGAATTGGATCTCAATGCACAGGAGCGGGCCTGGAACACCCGACAGCGCGATGAGCGCCTTCGCGAAAAGCAAGACGCGCAGGAACGGCGGCCATGATCGACGCCGACACCCAGGACCAACGCTCGCCGCAGCGTCGCTTGATTGAATTGCAGATCGAGCATGCAGACCTCGACGCCATGATCGACCAGGCCTCGCAGAGCGGTGGCGGGATCGATGAGCTGCGTTTGCGTCGGTTCAAAAAACGTCGCCTGGCCCTGCGCGATGAAATTGCCAAGCTGCATTGGTTGATCGATCCAAAGGAGCCGGCTTGAGTCGGCTCGCCGATCAGGTCGCGCACGCGCTTTCCGCAGAGGGCCCACTGGCCAGCCATTGGCCCGGTTTCAAGCCGCGCACCGGGCAGACCGACATGGCCCAAGCGGTCACCGAAACCGTGCAGCTAGGCGGTAGCCTGGTGGTGGAGGCGGGCACCGGTGTCGGAAAGACCTTCGCTTACCTCGTGCCGGTGCTGCTCAGTGGTCAGCGGGCCTTGATTTCGACCGCCACCAAAGCCCTGCAGGACCAGTTGTTTTCACGTGACTTGCCGCGTTTGACCGAAGTGCTGAACTTGCCTGTGCGCGTGGCCTTGCTCAAAGGACGCTCCAGCTATTTGTGCATTCACCGCATGCAGCAGGCCCGACACCAGCCCCAGGCCACTCAGCCTGCATGGCAAAAGGCCATTGCACGTGTCGAACAATGGGCACAAACCACGCGCTCGGGTGACATGGCTGAGCTGCCGGGCCTGGACGAGACCTCAGGGCTCTGGCCCTTGGTCACCTCCACGCGCGACAACTGCCTGGGTTCGAACTGTCCGAGCTACAAGGCTTGCCATGTGAACCTTGCGCGCAAGGAAGCCATGGCGGCAGATGTGGTGGTCATCAACCACCACCTGTTCTTTGCCGACCTGGCAGTCCGTGAATCGGGTGTGGCCGAGCTCTTGCCCACCGTTCGGGTGACGGTGTTCGATGAAGCCCATCAGCTCAATGAGATTGGTGTGCATTTTTTGGGACAGGAGCTGTCCTCCGTGCAGTTGCTGGAACTGGCCCGTGATGTCTTGGGTACGGGCTTGACGCTGGCACGCGGCCTGGTGGACTGGCAGGGCTTGAGCCAGCGACTGGAAACGGCAACCCGCGATTGGCGCCTGGTGGCTGGTCATTCCCGGGGGGCAACCCGCTTGCGCTGGGAGGGGGTGGCCCCGCAAGGCATTGATGAAGCCGACTGGGTGGCCAGGCTGCAGCAGATGGCACAGGCTTTGCTGGAGCTGTCGCAAGGTTTGGACCAGGTCACAGAGCTGGCCCCAGATTTCCAGCGCCTGCTCGAGCGCAGCCATGGCCTGCGTCAATTGTGTGATCGGTTTCAGAGCCCAGGCGATGACGATGCGGTTCGCTGGGCCGAGGTGTCTGCCGGTTTGCGGATTGTGCAGGCGCCCCTGGATGTGGCAGAAACCTTTGCGCGCCTCACGGCGCCGCCTCAGGTCCCAGAGGCCTTGCCTGAGGCTTCTGAGGGCGTGGTGGCTGCAGCGGCGAACGCGCGGGCCTGGATCTTCACCTCTGCCACCTTGGGCGACGACCCTGCACTGCGTTGGTTCACGGGCCCCTGTGGATTGGCTGCGGCGCGAACTTTGCGAGTGGAGAGCCCTTTCGACTATGCGCACCAAGCCGCCTTGTATGTGCCGGAGGATGTGAGCGCACCAGGCGACCGCCAGCATTCGCTGGATGTGGGGCGCCTGGTGCTTGAGGCGGCACGGTGCATTGGGGGCCGCACATTGGTGCTGACCACGACCTTGAATGCGATGCGCACGATCGGTGAATTCCTGCAAGCGCACCTGGACAGTGGCCTGGGCCTGGAGGTGCTGGTGCAAGGGCAAAGCCCCAAGCGCTTGTTGATGTCACGTTTCAGAGAAGGTGCCAGCCAAGGGCAGGGCGGCTGCATCCTGGTGGCCTCGGCCTCGTTTTGGGAGGGCTTTGATGTGCCGGGGGATGCCTTGCAGCTGGTGGTCATTGACAAGCTGCCGTTTGCACCACCGGACGATCCGGTGTTCGAGGCTCGGGGCCGCCGCTTGCAGCAGCAGGGACGCAGTGTCTTTGTGGACCAGGCTTTGCCAGAAGCGGCCGTCATGCTCAAGCAGGGGGCTGGTCGACTGATCCGCAGCGAGTCCGACCGTGGGATTTTGGTGGTGTGCGATCAGCGTCTGAGCCACAAGGGCTATGGCCTTCGGTTGATCAAAGCCTTGCCACCCATGCGGCGCATCACGGGGCAGCTTGAATTCAAGCAGGTGTTGGCCGAGCTGGCCGGCTGATCACCAAAGCTGCCACCAGGGCTTGGCCGTGCGGCCAACCAGCGGGTTTTTCAGAAAAGCGGAGTTGGGGTAGTTTTTTTCCAGAATCCGCTGGGCATCGTCGCGCAGTTGGCCCATGCCCAGGGCATCGTAGGAGTACACCAGGATCGCCAGGGCCTCTTCGGCAGCCGGCACGTTTTGGTAGTCACTCAAAGCCTGCTGGGCGCGGTTGATGGCCGCCACATGGGCGCCGCGGCGCGCGTAGTAGCGGGCCACATGCACCTCGTAGCCGGCCAGAGAATTGACGATGTAGGTCATGCGCAGGCGGGCGTCCGGGGTGTATTTGGACTCCGGGAAGCGCTTGCTCAGTTCGAGGAACGATTCGTAGGACTCTTTGGCCGCTTTCTGGTCACGTTCGGACAGGTCCTGGTTGATCAGTGCGGAAAACAGGCCGAGGTTGTCGTTGAAATTGACCAGGCCCTTGAGGTAGAGCGCGTAATCCAGTGCTGGGCTGGTGGGGTGCAAACGGATGAAGCGGTCCAATGTCGCCAAGGCTTGGACTTTTTCATTGGTCTTGTACTGTGCGTAAGCTTTTTCAATCTGGGCCTGCTGCGCCAGCGCGGTCCCGGCAGCGCGGCCTTCCAGCTTTTCAAACAAGCCGATGGCCTTGTCCCAGGCGCCTGCCGCCACTTCGTCGCGGGCTTCTTGGTAAATTTTTTCGGGTGTCCAGCCCTGAGTGATGTCCTTGGGGGTGCTGGAACAAGCCGTCAACAACAGTCCCGCGCTCAAGCACAGCACGGCAGGAACCGTCGATAATCCAATGCGCAGCATCCTTGATACCCCAGAGCTTTTCATTCCAATTGATTATATCGACCGCCCCTGAAACCGATCTGCCTGACAACCTTCTGGACGAAGGGGCAGGTGAGGATGCCGAGCAGAACGAGCAGCGTTCGCTGCAGATCGATGTGGGTCTGCATGGGCAGCGGCTGGACCGGGCGCTGGCTGTGTGTGTCCCGGAGTTTTCGCGCAGCTACCTGCAGCAGCGCATCGAAGCCGGCGATGTGCTCTTGGACGCTCAGGTGGCCGCCAAGGCGTCCGCCAAGGTCAAATTGGGGCAGCGGGTGCTCATCACCCTGCGGGCGACGCCGCAATCGCGCGCATTCGTGCCTCAAGATCTCCCCATCGAGACGGTCCATGTGGACGAACACCTGCGTGTGATCTACAAGCCCGCAGGATTGGTGGTGCATCCGGCGCCTGGCCACTGGCAGGGCACTTTGCTCAACGGCCTGCTTGCGTTGGACCCTATTGTTCAGGACCTGCCCCGGGCTGGCATTGTTCATCGCTTGGACAAGGACACCAGCGGGCTGATGGTGGTGGCCCGGACGCGGGTCGCCATGGAAGCCCTGGTCCGGATGATCGCAGCCCGCGAGGTCAGTCGGCAGTACCTGGCCATTGGGCAGCGTGGCTGGCCGGGTGTGACAGAGCGCACGGTGGAAGCGGCGGTGGGCCGGGACCCTGGCAATCGCTTGCGCATGGCGGTGGTCGACCTGTCGCGTCAGCCGGGCAAGGCGGCCCGCACGACTTTCCAGTGCCTGGACCAGAACGCGCAGGCCTGCCTGGTCCGCTGCATCCTGCACACGGGCCGGACCCATCAGATCCGGGTTCACATGGCCCATCTGGGGCATCCTTTGCTGGGTGACGGTTTGTACGGTGGTGCCGCTCAGGCGGGCATGACCCGGCAGGCCTTGCATGCATGGCGGCTTGCTTTCCAACACCCATTGACCGGCGAGTCTCTGGTCTGGACGGCCAGCTTGCCTGAAGACATGCAGCAAGCCCTGCTGGCCTTGGGCCTCCGATACAATGAGGCCGATTGAGGTCCGTGCAGGGCCTGTCTCGGTCAGCGGGGTGTTTCCCCGTGTCGTCCGGCTTTCTCCCACCGTTTCCCGTGCGCTGCCTGGCGCCATTCCCTAAAAGACCAAAACCATGAACACGGCGCAAGCCAAGCGTGTCCTTGAAGCGGCCCTCCTGTGCACGGCCCAACCCCTCTCGCTGCGCGAGATGCGGGTGCTGTTTGACGATGCCTTGGGCGCAGACACCCTGCGCCAGCTGCTCAGCGAAATGCAGCAGGAGTGGACGAACAAAGGACTTGAGCTCGTGACGGTGGCCAGCGGTTGGCGCTTCCAGAGCAAACCCGACATGCGGGCGTACCTGGACCGGCTGCACCCCGAAAAGTCCCCCAAATACACGCGTGCGGCGCTGGAGACGCTGGCCATCATCGCCTACCGGCAGCCGGTGACGCGCGGTGACATGGAAGACATCCGCGGCGTGACGATCAACTCACAAATCCTCAAACAGTTGGAGGACCGCGGCTGGGTGGATGTCATCGGTCACCGCGAAACGGTGGGTCGACCGGCCTTGTACGCCACCACCCGTCAGTTTCTCGATGACATGGGCCTGGCTTCGCTGGACCAGTTGCCCCTGCTGGGCAGCGTTGAACACCAGGCTTCGGCACTGGCCCATTTGGTAGACGATGAGGGGCCTGTTCAGCCTGCGCTGTCCTTGGAGGATGCGCTCGAGCCCCTGGCGCCTGAAGCTTCGCAGGCCGAGACCAGCGCCTCTGACAACGACACGCCCGACACCCCTCATGAACATTGATCCGCAAGACACACCGATCCCCGAAGATGGCAGGGCCAAGCCCGCCAATGCGGGCCAGTACAGGGCTGTGGACCTGGCGGATGTGGTCTCAGGCCAATTCGATGCCGAGGACGATGTCGCCGAGGTGGCGGAACCGGGTAAACGCGTGTTGGCCCCCCAGGCCGATTCGCCCAAGCTGCACAAAGTGCTGGCCCAAGCCGGGCTGGGGTCGCGTCTGGAGATGGAGCAGCTCATTCTGGAAGGCCGGATTTCGGTCAACAACGAGCCTGCCCACATCGGCCAACGCATCCAGTACGGCGATCAGGTCAAGGTCAATGGCAAGCCGATCCGTGTGCGCATCGAGCCACCGCCGGCCCGAGTGATCGCCTACCACAAGCCCGCTGGTGAAATCGTCAGTCATGACGATCCGCAAAACCGACCGAGCGTGTTCCGCAAACTGCCGCGCCTGCAGCACGGCAAATGGCAGTCGGTGGGGCGTCTCGACCTCAATACCGAAGGTTTGCTGCTGTTCACCAGCTCTGGCGAACTGGCCAACCGCCTGATGCACCCGCGCTTCGGTCTGGAGCGCGAATACGCCGTGCGCGTGCTGGGGGCCTTGTCCAAAGATGAAAAACAAAAGCTGCTGGAAGGCGTCACGCTGGACGATGGCGTGGCCCAGTTCGGTTCCATTGAGGATGGCGGTGGCGAAGGGTCTAACTGCTGGTATCGGGTGACGATTTCTGAGGGGCGCAACCGCGAGGTGCGCCGCATGATGGAGGCCGTGGGCCATGCCGTCAGCCGCCTGATCCGCATTCGCTATGGCGCCATGGTGCTGCCGCACGGTCTGCGACGCGGGGCCTTCATTGAGTTGGACGATGCCGACATCCGGGCCCTGATGAAGGCCGCCGGGGTTTCCGCGTCACAGCAGAGCCCCCGTCAGGGGGCGCCACGTGGCCGGGGGCGCCCCGATCGGGCTTCTGGCAAAGGGGCGCTCGGTGGTGGGCGCTCTGCGGCGGCCAAGCCTGCGCGTGCACCTCGCAGTGGTGGCGGCCAGCCGGACCCGATGCGCACCAGCCTGGGCTACATTGGCGCCGACAGCGTTGGCCGCCAAAAGCCGGGACAGTCCCGCAACAACCGAGGTGGTCGGCGTTCGGGTGGTCGCACCCGCTGACCCCGCGTTTGGCCAGGTTTTGGGCTGCCCCATCGGGGCTAACCCTGGGTCTCAGGTTAGAATAAGAGGCTTTGCCAATTTGGCAAAAACGCTTTCAAAATCACTCACCTACAGGAATCACCATGGCGATCGAACGCACTCTTTCCATCATCAAGCCCGACGCAGTGGCCAAGAACGTCATCGGCCAGATCTACGCCCGTTTCGAAGCCGCTGGTCTGAAGGTTGTGGCTGCCAAGATGGCCCACCTGTCCCGCGGTGAAGCCGAGCAGTTCTACGCTGTGCACAAGGCCCGCCCCTTCTTCAAGGACCTGGTGGACTTCATGGTCTCCGGCCCCGTCATGATCCAGGCTCTGGAAGGCGAAGGCGCCATCGCCAAAAACCGCGACCTGATGGGCGCCACCGACCCCAAGAAAGCCGCTCCCGGGACCATCCGCGCTGACTTTGCCGACAGCATCGATGCCAATGCCGTGCACGGTTCCGACGCGCCTGAAACCGCGGCTGTGGAAGTGGCCTTCTTCTTCCCCGGCATGAACGTTTACAGCCGCTGATCGGCTCGCGACCCGTTCGCGATCCTCACGAGCGCAAGCCATGACGGCCAACCTTCTCGAATTCGATCTGGAAGGTCTGGCCGTTTTTTGCGAGGGCCTGGGCGAAAAACGTTTCCGGGCCACACAGCTGTTTCGCTGGATTCACCAGCGAGGCGCCAGTGATTTTGACCAGATGAGCGATCTGGCCAAATCCTTGCGCGAAAAACTCAAGAGCACCGCCCACATCACCGCATTGCCGGTGGTTTCGCAGCACATCTCGCAAGATGGCACGATCAAGTGGCTGTTTGACGTGGGAGACGGCAACGCCGTCGAGTCGGTGTTCATTCCCGAAGATGACCGAGGCACGCTCTGCGTCTCGTCCCAGGCCGGTTGCGCCGTGGGTTGCCGCTTTTGCTCTACCGGGCATCAGGGCTTCAGTCGCAACCTCACCACGGCTGAAATCATGGCGCAGCTGTGGTTTGCGGAGCATTTTTTGCGCAAACACCTGCAGACCGACGAGCGCGTCATCTCGAATGTGGTGATGATGGGCATGGGCGAACCGCTGCAAAACTATTCTGCTTTGATCCCTGCGCTCAAGACCATGCTGGATGACCATGGTTACGGCCTCTCGCGTCGCCGCGTCACGGTGTCGACCTCAGGGGTGGTGCCGATGATCGACCGGCTGGCGCAGGATTGCCCGGTGGCACTTGCCGTGTCTTTGCATGCGCCCGGCGATGCTTTGCGCGACCCGCTGGTGCCGCTCAACCGCAAATACCCCATTGACGAATTGATGCAGGCCTGTGTCCGTTACTTGGCCCATGCGCCGCGTGACTTCATCACCTTTGAGTACTGCATGCTCGACGGTGTCAATGACCAACCCGAACATGCCCGCCAGCTCATTGAGCTGGTGCAGCGCCACGCGCGCCAGGGGCTGCGCTGTAAGTTCAATCTGATTCCGTTCAATCCGTTCCCAGCCTCTGGCTTGCTTCGCTCGCCCCAGGGGCGCGTGCAGGCATTTGCCAAAATCTTGCTTGATGCTGGCATCGTCACCACCGTGCGCAAGACGCGTGGTGATGACATCGATGCCGCCTGTGGCCAGTTGGCCGGCGATGTCAAAGACCGTACCCGCGTGCAACAGAGAATCGCCGAACAGCGTGCTGCTGGTGTGATTCCGATCCAACCTGTAGCGAACTGAAAGGTGATCCGATGAACCCGATGGACATCCCTTCAACCGTTTCCGATGGGCTCACAGCCGGTCAGATGCTTCGCGCCGCACGTGAGGCCAAGGGTCTGCATTTGGCGGTCCTCTCGGTCACACTCAAGGTGCCAGTGCGTCAGCTCGAAGCACTTGAAAGCGACAATTACGCCGCCTTCAAAGGCACCACTTTTTTGCGGGCCATGGCGCAGTCCGTGTGCCGCCACTTGGGTCAAGATCCAGCCCCCGTGCTGGCGGCACTGCCGCATTCGGATTCACCGTTGTCGGTCCAACCAACGGCCATCGATTTGCGTGTGCCCTCGCAGCCTCGGGCGCGCCGACGTTTTGCGCTCAAAGGCATGTCCCGTCAGGTCTTGTTGTTGGCGGTCCTGATGCTGGTGGGGACCGCAGCCTTGATCTGGTGGCCTGTGTCGCCGGCATCCACAACGGTCACGGATGAACAAGCCGTGCCAGTGCCCATATTGGTGCCAGAGCAGTCCGCCAGTGAGGCGCAGGCAGAGCCCGTGGCATCGCCTGTTCTTGTTGCATCTGCCAGCGCATCTGCGGTGGCACCACCGGTACCTGTGCCGGTGCCAACCCCAGCGCCAACGCCTGTTGCCTCGGCTGCATCGCCAAAGGTTCAGCCAGTCGTGCAGGCACCTTCTGCAGATGAAGGGCTCCTCATTGCCATGGCTGCTGATGCCTGGGTGGAGATCCGTGATGGCCGTGGCCAGATGGTGGTCAGGAGACAGGTCAAAGCGGGTGAGACGCTCAAGCAGGACGTTTCACCGCCGCTGTTTGTCTACATTGGTCGGGCCAATGCGGCACAAGTGAGTTGGCGCGGCAAGCTTCTGGACCTCAAGCCCCATACCCAGAACAACGAAGCCCGTTTGCAGGTCAAGCCATGAGTGAATCGCCCATCGAGATTGCAGGGCCCACGCAACGGCCAAGTCGCCAGTCCCGCGTGGTCTGGGGCAACCGTGTGGTCACCGTGGGTGGTGGTGCGCCGGTGCGCGTGCAGTCCATGACCAACACCGACACGGTGGACGTGATCGGCACCGCCATCCAGGTCAAGGAACTGGCGCTGGCCGGTTCTGAGATGGTGCGCATCACCGTCAACACCCCCGAAGCCGCCCAGGCGGTGCCGCACATCCGCGAGCAGCTCGACAAGATGGGCATCGATGTGCCCCTGATCGGCGACTTTCACTACAACGGCCACCGCCTGCTGACCGACTACCCGGCCTGTGCCGAGACCCTGTCCAAATACCGCATCAACCCTGGCAATGTGGGCAAGGGTGACAAGCGCGATCTGCAGTTCGGCCAGATGATCGAGGTCGCGCAAAAGTTCGACAAACCCGTGCGCATCGGCGTCAACTGGGGCAGCCTCGACCAGGAACTGCTGGCCGAACTGATGGAC
>JACCDQ011727225.1_pt1 | contig 12368 bp, 15 predicted proteins | sample 7446031 | NCBI WGS metagenome assembly JACCDQ01 (sample SAMN15323442, study PRJNA562643) | freshwater metagenome | isolation source: river surface water | place: USA:Blue River Watershed | collected 2017-08-17
CAGACCAGCGTTTACCCGCGCGAGGTGGTGCTGCGCGCGCTGCATCACCAGGCTGCTGCCGTGGTGTTGGCACACAACCACCCGAGCGGCTCGGTGCAACCTTCGCGGGCCGATGAAATGCTCACGCAAACCCTCAGGACCACGCTGGCGCTGATTGACGTGCGCGTGCTTGACCACGTTATCGTGGCACCCGGTGAGGCGCTGTCGATGGCCGAGCGGGGGCTGCTGTGAATCAGGTCAAGGTCAAAACCTTGGGCGATCTCAAGGTGGTCAAACGTGCCATCGCCGAGCAAGCCCAAGAACGCCTATTGCAGGCCAGCCAGCAAGCCAAGGCCGCCCAACAAGCAGCCAGTGACAAGGACTTGTTCATACGGGCGGCAGGTGCCGTCAAGCCGCTGCCCGACATACGCAAGCTGCACCACAAACCGGTCCCCAAAATGCCGGGGACCATGCAATACCAGCGCGACGAAAAAGCGGTTTTAAGAGAGGCCATCAGCGACGAATTCGATGTCTCAACCCTGCTCGAAACCGACGAGCACCTGAGTTTTCGCCGCCCTGGCATCGGAGTCGATGTGACGCGCAAACTGCGCCGTGGCGACTGGAGCATCCAGCGTCAGCTCGACCTGCATGGCCTGCGTCGCGACGATGCCCGCGAAGCCCTGGGCAACTTCATTCGTGAAGCGTACAAACACGGCATTCGCTGCGTGCGCGTGGTGCACGGCAAAGGTCTGGGCTCACCCGGCAAGGCACCCGTACTGAAAAGCCGGGTGCACAACTGGCTGGTGCAGAAAAACGAGGTGCTGGCTTTTGTCCAGGCCAAGCCGGCTGATGGCGGTGCAGGCGCACTGCTGGTGCTGCTGATGGCGTCCCGGGACTGAGCCCGACGCTGTTGCCGGGGCGCCGCGCATGATGGAGAGCCGCAAAGAGATGCTCCATCCCGTGCACCGTGAGGCGCACGTCGACAACCGCCACGGCGTCGGTTGAGGGCCCCATCTCGGTGAAGCCCCCTGCACTAAGTGCCCCGCAAAGGCAACCAGGCCAAGCAGGTCAAAGCAAGGGGGCGGCGCTGGCTTTTTTGACGGTCGCCCTGGTCTTAACTTTGACAGGCTCAACAACCGGCGTTGCGGCCGCCGCGGCCCGCCCCACATACCCTGACGTTCAAGCATATCGATCAGGTGTTCGGCACACTCAGGATATGGCAATACAACAGTGAGCGCACCACCTCAGCGTCATGGACTCGAATGACTTTCATGATGATCGGGTGGTATTCGAGTGCCCCCTCGGGCTACCCTCGAGACTTGTGTAAAAACGGTTCGGTAGCCGCCTTGCCAAGCGCCAAGCGCCAATACCAGACGAGAGGAATCAACCGCCATCCAGACGCGCGAGCAACACTCTGCTCATCATCGCGATGAACACCATTCATCTCGAGCAAAACGCAACACGCAGATCGCCTACTTCTTCTTTTCGGGTACCGGCCCGCACCGGGAAATGACCCAGCTTTGAGGCGTGGCCGACCAGGCCCCTAGTGTCAAGGTCATCGCTCTGCACCGGTCCTGGTTGATGCGGCCCCTTCGCTCCCATCGTGCGTCACTCACCAATGCCAATCTGGAGAGGCAGCACGAATAAAATCAATCTTTGAGCATTGCCACCGCGCTCGCGATTCGTTTGCATCCTTCCTCAATCACGTCCACTCCGGTAGCCGTAGACATTCGGAAGTACGGCCCGATGCCATAAGCCGAACCAGGGATCATGGCAACGCCGACAGAGTTCAGGAAATACAGGACTACGCCGACATCGTTCTGAAGCAATTGACCATCCGGAGTTCTCTTGCCAATGAGGCCGCCACAATTTACAAACAGATAAAATGCACCCCCGGGTTGACGGCAATGCAGGCCCGGCACAGCATTAATCAGCGTCAGTGCCTTGTCACGACGAGCACGATAAGTCTTGACAAAACCGGCGAGAAAGCTGTGATCCCCGTTCAGTGCAGCCAAGGCCGCGGCCTGACTTACCGAGCATGGGTTGCTGGTTGATTGGGACTGCAGGGTTTCCATCGCTGAGATGATGTCTCTTGGGCCGGCAGCAAACCCGATGCGCCAGCCTGTCATGGCATAGGTTTTAGAGACGCCATTGACCACAACGGTTCGATCGTGCAGGCGTGGCTCGACTTGGAGCAAGTGCGTCAAACTTTGATCATTGAAGCTGATGTGCTCGTAGATATCATCCGTCAGAACCATCACCTGCGGGTGACGCATCAACACTTCTGAAATTGCGCGCAGTTCCCCTTCGCCGTAAGCAGCTCCGGTGGGATTGTTGGGTGAATTAAGAACCAACCAGCGGGTTTTAGGCGTGATCGCCGCTTCGAGAGCGGACGCGCCGAGCATGAATCCATCTTCTTCATGGCAATTGACGATGACCGGTATTCCGTCACAAGCAAGAACCATATCCGGGTAAGAAACCCAGTAAGGTGCGGGAATAATGACCTCGTCGCCTGCTTCCAGCGTGACAGACAAGGTGTTGAAGATGGCGTGCTTCGCACCGCATGTCACGATGATGTCGCCAGGCAAATAGGTCAGCCCGTTCTCGCGCAGCAATTTGTCACATATTGCTTGCCGAAGTGCAGGTGTGCCGGCCGTCATGGTGTAGCGGGTTTCACCCCGTTCAATAGCCTCGCACGCGGCACGGCGTATGTGCTGTGGCGTGTCGAAATCTGGCTCGCCAACGACCAGATTAACGATGTCTTTACCTTCCCTGCGCAATTGGTTGGCACGATCTTGAGCCGCACTGCTCGGCGATGGTTTGATTCTCTGCAGTCGTGCAGAAATGCGTGAATAACTCACTCTGTGCTCCTGATAATGACAGTTGAGGCGTACGATAAAGAGTTGCGATACCGAACGCAAAGACTGTTTTCGTCTCGCTGCATAGCGCTCGCTTATGCGATAGATCGCTAGAATGCCTCGAGATAATTCTTCGCAGCAAACACAGAAGACCCAATTGAACCTAAGGCGCCTAAAGTACTTTGTCAAGATTGTGGATATCGGAAGTCTGACTCAGGCCTCCGATGTACTTCACATCGCCCAGCCGGCGCTCAGTCAGCAATTGGCTACGTTGGAGGGCGAGTTTCGCCAACAGCTGCTCATACGAACAAAACGTGGAGTAACCCCAACTGAAGCAGGCAAGGTACTTTATCGCCACGCCCAAATCATCTTGCGTCAGTTCGACCAGGCTCAAAATGACGTCACGCATTCTGGTCAAACCTTGTCAGGCCAGGTTTCTGTGGGACTGGCACCTGGCACCGCGGCTTCCGCGCTGTCCCTTCCACTTCTGAAGGCTGTGAGAGCCCGGCATCCAGGTGTTCTGTTGTATCTCAACGAGAATTTTGGCACCACTTTGAGTGAGCTGATCATGAATGGACGCATGGATATGGCTGTGCTTTATGGAAGCAAATCGGTTCATGGTCTTTCTTTTATGCCCCTACTCAAAGAAGAGCTGTACCTGGTGAGTCCGCCCGACATGGCCTTGTCGGATCACCAGATTTCCATGGCAGAACTTCAGAACGTGGAGTTGCTGCTACCCAGAACCTACAATGTGATGCGTAAGCTGGTTGATGAGGCATTTAGCGGAATTCATCGTGTTGCCAATGTTGTTGCAGAAATTGAGTCCGCCACGACCCTCGTCGCAGCCATTGCCAATGGTCTTGGCGCAACCATCTTGCCGGGTTCTGCCGCGCGTGTTGTGGCATCTGCGTGCAACGCCAAACTTTCCCGCATCGTCGACCCCGTGATCGAGGCGCCTCTCTCGTTGTGTGTTTCCGATCACCTGCCCATGTCAGAGCCCGCTGCCGCTGTCAAGGAAATACTGCTTGAGCTTGTAGGTGACCTTGCTGCAGGCAACCTGTCGATAGAGAGCCCGCAGTCATAAGACAGCCTTATTGCCTCAAGCCCATTCCGTCTTTGCGTCAGTCGATGATTGAACGTACATTGGAGTTTTATGGGAACGGGCTTGGCAATGGAACTTCAAAAAATCAGGGAACTCATCGATGTTTTCAAGACATCAGATCTGGCCGAATTTGAGTTCGCACAAGGAGACACCCGGGTAAGGTTTGTCAAGCGTGCTGTGCCTGGATCAACACAAGGCAAGCCCAGCTCCAATATTGACTTCATCACGGGTCAATCACTCCTACTTGAAACGAATTCGACGCAATGGACAGAAGCAGCGTCTGTCGACCGCGATGGCGGAGCTACAACGCGAACGTCCGGGGTGGTCAAGTCTCCCCTTTATGGAATAGTCCACCTCACGCCCACACCAGACGCGCCTCCCTTTGTCATGCCTGGCGATGTCATACAAGAAGGGCAAGTGATCTGCATTCTTGAGGCGATGAAAATATTCCATGAAATCAAGGCGGATCGCAGTGCGCGGTTAGAAAAAATACTGGTGCTTTCTGGCGAAGAGGTGGACGCAGGCGCCCCGCTGTTTTACCTTTCAGACACAAACTGAGCTTCATGTTTGATACCGTATTGATCGCCAATCGTGGGGAGATCGCCACCCGCATCCAGCGCGCCTGTCATCAGCTGGGCTTGAAAACGGTCGCAGTGCATTCCACGGCAGACTCGGGTGCAGGCTACTTGAAACAGGCTGACTTGGCGTTGTGCATAGGACCGGCCGCAGCCAAGGCAAGCTACCGCAATCAAGCAGCCATTTTGCTGGCTGCAGAAGTCAGCGGAGCCCAGGCCATTCATCCAGGATACGGTTTTTTGTCCGAAAACGCTGATTTTGCTGAGGCGGTGGAGCGCGCCGGGCTGACCTTCATCGGCCCAACGGCAACCGCAATTCGTACCATGGGTGACAAAATTGCAGCCAAGCGTGCGATGTTGTCGGCAGGCGTACCTTGCGTGCCGGGACCAGACACCAGCCTGACGGAAAACCCGCATGAAATATTGGCCGCGGCCCGCGCCCTTGCTTACCCGGTCATGATCAAGGCTTCAGCTGGCGGCGGTGGCAAAGGGATGCGCGTCGTCCATGAAGAAGGCCGTCTGCTGGATGACGTCAATCTTACCCGCGAGGAAGCACGACACACTTTTGGCAATGCGGATCTCTACCTTGAAAAGTATCTGGCCAATCCGCGACATGTCGAGATTCAGGTAATTTGTGATACTCACGGCAACGCAATATCGCTTGGCTCGCGCGACTGTTCAATCCAACGGCGCAATCAGAAAGTGATTGAGGAAGCACCTGCTCTCGGCATACCGCAAGAAAAAATCAGAGCGGTAAGTGACAGCTGCCTGACTGCTTGCAGGCAAATCGGCTACCGCGGTGCTGGTACGTTTGAATTCCTTTTTGAAGATGGAAACTTTTATTTCATCGAAATGAACACCCGCTTGCAGGTTGAGCATACCGTGACCGAAATGGTGACAGGCATCGACATCGTGGAGCAGCAGCTTCGAATTGCACGTGGCGAAGCGCTCAGCTTTTCACAGGCAGATGTCATTGAACGTGGGTGGGCTATGGAATGCCGCATCAACGCGGAAGATCCGCAGACCTTCGCGTCATGCCCAGGCCGAATTGAGCGATGGGATACCCCTGGTGGCATCGGCATCCGCCTCGACTCTCATATTCGCGCAGGTGACGTTGTGTCGCCGCATTATGACTCCATGATTGGCAAGCTCATTGCCCATGGCAATACCCGGGAGCAGGCATTTTCACGCATGAAGGTGGCCCTCGATGAGCTGGTTGTTGAGGGCATTCAAACCAATTTGCCCATGCATCGCGCGCTGATCCGTGATGCCGAAGTCGAGGCTGGTGCCGTGGACAACCATTTTCTGGAACGCTGGCTCGCAGCGCGTGATTGCAAATGAACATTCAGACCGAATCGCAACCGCCAATCATCAGCCTGCTCGGAACCAGCGCAATACTGTTAGAAGCACCAGGGCCAATGGATATTGAACAGCAAAGGCGCATCTGGCGATTGGCAACCCAGACCGAACGCTGGTCTCATGTCCAGGAGGCTGTTCCTGGCATGAATAATTTGATGCTGGTCTTCAACACGCCCCCGGAAGATCTTGCGCCACTGACGCTGGCCCTGCGTCAGGCCTGGGATGCCACCAAGTCTTGCGGCGACAAAGCACAACAGGCGGGGAAAACGATTGAACTGCCCGTCGTGTACGGTGGCGAGGCCGGCCCGCACATGGATGCGGTAGTTGCCCACACGGGCTTGACTGTCGACGAAATTGTGCAAATACACACAGCGCCGCTTTATGTGGTGTACGCATTGGGTAGCCATCCGGGCTACTGCTACCTTGGCGGAATGGACCCACGCATTGCAACGCCGCGCCGCAAGGTACCTGTGGTCAACCTACCTGGCGGTTCCGTATCCATCGGCGGCATCCAAACGGGCGTTTCTGCATCCGATGGCCCGAGCGGGTGGAACACCATCGGGCGCACGGCCATGTCTTTCTTCGATCCGCAACGTGATCCGCCGGCCACACTTTCCCCTGGCGATTGCATTCGCTTCACGGTGCAAAGGATTGATCGATGATCGAAATAATTTCTGCGGGAGCACTCAGCACCGTCCAGGACATGGGGCGCACGTCATACCGGCGTTTTGGAGTGGGAACTGCAGGCGCCATGGACGTACTGGCGCTTGCTGCAGGTAATCGTCTGCTCGGCAACCAGCCTGGCGCTGCTGGCATCGAAATCCCGGTGCTGGCTTTCTCCGTCCGGTTCCTGAGCAAACTTGACTTCACGGTTGTAGGGGCAGACTGCACCATGGAACTCGACGGACAACCGGTTCTGCCCTGGTGGCGACAGCGCGCGGAAGTTGGTCAGGTACTGACACTCGGCGCAAATGGTGGCGGTTTTACCTCCGGCGCCCGAAGTTATTTGCTGGTGGCGGGTGGTATCGATGTGCCTGAAGTGCTGGGCTCTTGCAGCACCCAGCTGCGCGGAAGATTTGGAGGGCATCAAGGACGGCCACTCGCAAATGGTGACATCCTCCATACGGGCATACCAGCAGATGCAGCCATACCCTCGACCAGCAAAGATCCCCACCATGATCTGGTCGGCTTTGGCGTTCTCCCGCCAGTCGTTGCATTGAGTGCAAGTGCCTTCTTCACCAGAAACCCTGTTGAGACGCTGCCGCTTACTGCCGTTCGTGTGTTGCCTGCGGCCGAATACGATGCCTTTGATTCGGAATCAGCCCAGCGATTTTGGCAGACTGACTGGAAGATCACTGCCCAAAGCGATCGCTACGGCTACCGCCTTGCCGGTCCGTCCTTGAACCTCAAAACAGCATTGGAAACCCGGTCACATGGGGTTGTGCCAGGTGTTATTCAGGTTCCGCCGGGCGGGCCGCCCATCATTCAGATGCGCGACGCTCAGCCCTCTGGCGGCTACCCGAAGATCGGGACCGTGATAGAGGCGGATCTTTGGCGCTTGGCCCAGGCACCCGCGGGCAGCTACATCCGCTTTGTGGAAACAACTTACGCCAGCGCTCTGGCCGCAATCAAAACGTCCAATGACTATTTGAACAAGGTCAGCCATCTGACGTCACTCTATCGGGGAAAGAATGTTTGACTCAGCAACATCGGTTGGATGCGACATGCCCGTCGCTGGATGGCGGCAGATAGCGGATTGGTTAGCGGACGCCGACATTGAATTTGCCGAGATTTCAGGTTCTGATTGGGATGTTGTCATGCAGCGTGAAACCGGCTACCTGCCGGAGCGGCTAGCAGGCACGGGCCAGCGGAACGCAACCGCAAACAACTTGACTGCATCGACGAGCGGTATGGTTTTCGTGGCGGCACCATTGGCGGGCGTTTTTCTGGATCGCCATCCGTTACGCCAAGCACCCATGATCACGCCTGGTGCCAAGGTTCGCAAGGGGGGCATCCTGGGTTTCCTGCGCCTGGGTGTTGTGCTGGCACCCATCGTCGCCCCTGTGGATGGTGTCTTTGTGAAGACCCTGGCGCGGCACGGTGCACTGATTGGATTCGGTACTGAACTCATTCAAATTTACGCTGGAGAGGCATAAATGGAAATAGACCTGAATTCGGATGTTGGCGAGGGTTTTGGTCCGTGGCGCATGGGCGACGATGCCGCGTTGATGCCAATCATCTCTTCCGCCAATATTGCATGTGGTTATCACGCGGGTGACCCGGTCATCATGGATGCAACCGTCAGGGCTGCGGGCGAGCATGGTGTCGACATCGGCGCCCATGTTGGATTTCCTGATCTCATGGGATTCGGCAGACGCAAGATCGACGCGGATCCGATTGAGCTTGCCAAATATGCGCTCTACCAGCTCGGAGCGCTGGCGGGAATCGCCAAGGCGGCCGGTCAAAAAATGACGCACATGAGCTTTCATGGTGCCTTGGGCAATATGGCTGCAGCAGACATCACACTCGCCGACCCATTGGTCCGGGCCGTGGCGGACTTTGACCCAGGCCTGATCATCAGCGTCTCGACAGGCACCGCCATTGAACGTGTTGCAGACACGTTGGGAATGAAGGTTGCGACAACCTTTCTGGCCGACCGCGCCTATGACGATTCAGGGCAACTGGTTTCGCGCAAGACGCCAGGCTCGGTCATTCACGATCCCCAGCTTGTCCTTGGCCGCGTGATGCGGCTTTTGCAGGAGCGCAACATCGCCAGTATCACCGGAAAAACTCTACCGATGCGGGTTCAGTCCATTCTCTTGCACGGCGACACGTCAGGAGCCGTTGACCTGGCCCGATCTGTTCGACAAACCATTGAATCCGGCGGAGGTCGCGTGGTACCCATTTCACGGATTTGCGCTTGAAGCCTGATACCGGGGCAAGGCATAAGCTTGCCTTATCGTGGCAAGCCAAATCCGTCTTTGCGCTTCGTGCAAACGGTTAGTACATTCATCTCAACAATGCGCTCGAAATGCGCGATGGAATAGGAAACTCAATGCCATTTTCTGACTACAAGACTGCCTTGGTGACGGGTGCATCCTCCGGAATGGGTGCTGCCATCGTGGAACGGTTTTGCCGTGAAGGCCTTCAGGTACATGCCCTGGCGCGCAGCGGCCCGGCACTCCGGGAACTTGCTGCACGAACAGGTTGTATTCCACAAGTGATGGATGTGTCTGACCTGGATGCCGTGACCCGCCTCACGGAGGAAGTTCATTTCGACATCCTTGTCAACAACGCCGGAGTCAACCAGCCCGGTTCCATTCTGGGCGCCAAGGCATCTGACATCAACCTTCAAATGGATGTCAATCTGCAAGCGGCCATGCATTTGGTTCGCCTCATCATGCCTGGCATGATGGCTCGGGATTGCGGGCATATTGTCAACGTCAGTTCAATTGCCGCAATCTACAACTTTGGTGGCAACACCACTTACCACGTCACAAAGGCAGGACTGCACGCCCTGTCGCGCCAGCTGCGCGTGGACGCCATTGGCAAAAGAGTACGTATCACGGAAATCTGTCCGGGGCGAGTCGCAACCGACATCTTTGGCCACGTGTTGGGAGATGTCGAAGCGGCCCGCAAGGAATTTATTGATGGCTTTGAACTGCCGCAGGCAAGTGACATTGCCGATGCCATTGCATTTGCCATCGCAGCACCGCGGGCAATGAATATTTCGAACATGGAAATTTTGCCGACCTTGCAGGTACCAGGTGGTTTGACCACGATCAAACGGACCGACTAGGGCCATCTTTTTTATTTCTTTTTTTCAAAATACAGCAAAGGACTCAGATATGCAATCCACTGGTGCCCGTAGAAATCCTTCTGCCCCCCAGGTTGACGCTTCGATACTGCAAACCCTGCGCGGCATTGCCGTTGCACTTCTCAGTGACAACCTGCATCGCAGCACGGGCAGCATCGGCCTTCACCCCTACCATCGTCCCAAGGCAATGGCCGGCACGGCAGTCACCGTGCGAACGCGTGGTGGCGACAACCTCACCATACTTCGGGCCTATGAATACTGCCGACCCGGTGATGTGATGGTGATTGACTGCGGCGGTGATGTCACCAATGCCGTTCTGGGCGGCATCCTTACCTACTACGGCGCCACCATTGGTCTGTCCGGCATGGTAATCGACGGCGCCATTCGCGATGTCGCAGAAATCCGGGAACGCGATTTCCCAATCTATGCGCGGGGTGTGACGCACCGAGGTCCGTACAAGGACGGGCCCGGTGAAATCAATGTGCCGGTATCCGTTGGTGGCATGGTGGTGAATCCCGGAGACATCGTCGTCGGCGACCAAGACGGTGTTCTGGCTTTTGCACCTGATGAAGCCCTGACCGTGATCGAAAAAGCGTTGGCGCAGGCGGACAAGGAAGCACAAACCATGCTTGCCATGAAAGAGGGACGCTGGGATCGGTCCTTCATCGCCGCACTGGAGGCGCGTTGCGCCAATTAAGCCGAACACACATTCTCGAAACTTATCTCACCAGACGAAAAGCGTCTTTGCCTCAAACAACTCCCCAGCGTACGATTTTTCTTCCTTCCTCAACCACTATTTGGAGAATGTCATCATGGCCATCACTCGTCGTCAGTTCATTACCACCAGCTGTATCGCCGTCTCTTCGGCCTCGCCGTTCGGATCTGCCCTTGCAGCAACGCAGTTCAACCTTGCCGATGTGCTGCCCGATGGAAACTTCATGGTGCAAAACGCACGCAAATACGCCGAGGCCGTCGAGAAGGCCACTTCTGGCGATATTGTGATCAACTTGCGTCCAGGTGGCTCCCTGGGTTTCAAGGGTCCGGAACAAATGCGTGCCGTTCGGGACGGACTGGTCCCGATGGCGGATATCCTGACGAGCCAGCAAATTGGTGATGAGCCCATGTTTGGCACTGAAGGCATTCCTTTCCTTGTCGGATCGCAGTCTGAACTTCGCACCCTCCATAAGTTTTTGCGCCCCGAATTCGACAAGCTGGCCGCCAAGTTCAATCAGAAGATCCTGTACATGGTTCCGTCTCCGGCCCAGTACATGTTCCTGAAAGTCAAGGCAGGCTCTGCTGATGCACTCAAAGGCATCAAGATTCGTGGGGCCGATAAAAATACCGTCGACATTTGTAATGCTGTCGGCATGGCCGGCGTTGTGATCCCGTTCGGCGAGTTGATCCCGGCCCTGGCGTCGGGACGTGTCGACGGCGTTGCGACGTCTGCGACCACAGGCGTGGACGCCAAATTCTGGGAGTTCATGAAATATGTGCACCCGACCAACCATACCTGGGCTTGCAACATGGTCAATATCAATCTGGACTCATGGCGAAAAATTGCACCGGCCCAACAAAAGGCCATGGAAGAACTGGCAGCCAAAATGGAGCCAGGTTTTTGGGAAGTGTCAGCTCAGGCGGATCGCGACAGCATCAAGAAACTTACCGACAATGGCATGGAACTGGTGCCCGTGTCACCTGCCATGATGGCTGACATACGCAAACGTGCCGGCGCGCTGCAGCAAGAGTACCTGCAACGTGTGCCCGCAGCAGCTCCCATCGTCAAGCAATACCTGACAGCCATGGGCAGAGCTTGAGATGAGTCGTGGTGCACATAAAGAACCGTCAAGTAAGGGGACGGGCGTTGCCATGGTCGCGCGCTTTCAGCGCGTGGTGGATGCACTGGCACTAGCTGCAGCCTATGTTGCTGCAGCGTGTCTGGTTGCCATGGTTCTGCTCGTTCTTGCCGAAATCAGTGTCGGCCTCCTGTCGCGGGTCTTTGAATCCGTGCCGAGCGGCATACGATTTGCGTGGGAATACAGCGCCTACCTGATGGGCGCAGCTTTCCTGTTTGGCGGACCCATTACTTTGCGCTCAGGCATGCAAATTCGCGTCGAGTTGCTGCTGCGTGCTGGTAATGGGCGTTTTAAGTGGCCACTGGAAATTTTTTCATCGTTGGTCGGTGCCGTCTTCCTGACCATCCTGGCATGGAGTCTGACCGCGTTTGCATGGCAATCATGGACCTACGGTCAAGTGTCCGGCGACACACTGACGCCACTGTGGATTCCTCAAAGCGCACTTGCCTTGGCCACCTGCCTTTTTGCTTTGCAAGCCATCGCCCGGTTCCTAACTTGCATCACACGACAACCGCTTGATAACGACAGCTTCAAAGTGGCTTTGGCCAGTGAATAGCGTCCACGGAGTTTATTCATGACTGCTATTTTTACCAATCTGTTTGGTCTGCTGTTTGCTATTCTGGCTTCTGGCGTCGGCATCGGTATATCGCTGGCCATCACGGCCATGCTGCTCGCCGTATTTTTTAGCGACGTACCCATAACCAGGCTTGTAGCCCAGCACACGTTCAATATTCTGACCACGTCCGACCTCGTGGCGTTGCCACTGTTTGTGATGATGGGTGAATTCCTGTTCCGCACGAACCTGTCCAAAACGCTTTTTAATGG
>JACCDQ010026089.1_pt1 | contig 12365 bp, 12 predicted proteins | sample 7446031 | NCBI WGS metagenome assembly JACCDQ01 (sample SAMN15323442, study PRJNA562643) | freshwater metagenome | isolation source: river surface water | place: USA:Blue River Watershed | collected 2017-08-17
CCAAAATGAAAAATAATTATTCCTTTTTTGAGCAAATTTTACATCGCTTGAGTGTGGGAAATCCGCTTTTCAACGAGTTAAGCTTTGACTTGGAAAAAAGTCTCTATTTAACCCAAGCCAAGCATATCCAATCGCAAGTTATTTTCATTTCCGGATTAGCGCGTTCTGGGACGACATCAATGCTCAACCATTTGGTGAATGCCCAGATGGGACAGTCTTTAAGTTACCAAGAACTTCCTTTCTTGTTTATGCCCAATTTATCAGCTACTTGGCGGACTAAAAAAACAGCTTCCGTACCCATGGAAAGAGCACATGGTGACCAAATTCTCATCAACGAGGATAGCCCCGAAGCGATTGATGAGATTTTTTGGAAAAGCCAATTAACAAATAGCTACATCAAAGAAAGACAACTTGAGCTTCATGAGCTTTCAGAGGAGGATATTATTGAATACAAACATTTTATTCAATTGCATTTGGTCAAATCTGGCAGGGAAATCTACCTCACTAAAAATAATAATTCCATTCTCCGACTCAATTCACTCGCGAATCAATCGATACTTTCCACTCGCTTTATCTTCACTATTCGTGAACCCTATTCACATGCCCGCTCATTGTGGAAGCAACATATCCAATTCGCTAAAATTAATCAAAATGATGCCTTTAGTCTGGCTTATTTTAACTCACTTGGACATCATGAATTTGGTCTGAACCTCAAATCATTCGATTTAGGAAATAAAGAATTGAATGCGCAATTGAACACCCTCAATCCGATGGAATTAGACTATTGGTTGGTAAGTTGGTTAAACTATTACCAGCATTTATTCTCCCAATTTTCCGACAAATGGCTGTTGGTCGATTTCCAAGATTTATGTTCATATCCCAATGAACTGATGAATACCATCACAAAGATTTGGGAACTACCATCTTCTTTTTCGCTAATAGAGGCCTATCAAGCGCCTAAATACGAGCTCAATGAGGCAAACTGTACAGCTAACCTTTTGGAGGCCTGTAAGGAACTTTATTTAAAATTTAAACCCTTATGTTTAGCTTTCCCTTCCAACGATTAAAAAATAAATTAAACTATGCGCTAGTCAAGACAATCAGTTATCGAATTGTCTCCTCAAGCGTTACGTTTTTGATGGTCTTCCTAAATACGGGCCAAATCGCCATGGGTTTTACTTTAAGCCTCTTGGAATTCTTTTTCAAGCCTTTCCTATACTTTTTCCATGAGATAGTCTGGATCAATTTAGAGACACGGATAAAAACTAAAGCTGCCAAACATTCCCCCAACCATCTGACGGAGGAAATTATGCCTGTGAGCAAGGAGGAGAAGGAAAAAGCGCTAAAACAAAAAGGAATCAGCATTTGGTTTAGCGGCTTATCTGGTTCCGGGAAATCCACCCTATCCAAATTACTTGAAAAACGATTGTTTGACCTAGGTTATAAGACCGTCCTTTTAGATGGAGATAATACGCGCATGCACTTGAACCGGGATCTTGGTTTTTCCCTAGAAGATCGTTCAGAAAACATTCGACGGATTGCGGAAGTCAGTAAATTAATGAATGACTCGGGCATCATCACGCTCTCTTGTTTCATCTCTCCCACAGAGGAAATACGAGAATTGGCGAAATCAATTATTGGGGAGGCTAATTTCTATTTAGTTTATACGAATAGTAGCTTAGAGACCTGTATGCAACGGGATACGAAAGGATTATACAAGAAGGCCATAGAAAATAAAATACCCCATTTCACTGGGATTAGCAGTCCTTTTGAGGAGCCCTTGGATTATTTTATGGAAATTTCAACGGAAATATCGATCGAAGAGTCTTTTGAGAAGCTGTGGAAGGGCATTCAAACTGAGATAACAAAATATCAATAGGAGAATAATATCCATAATCGTTTAACAAATTGATTATTCAATTAAATAGGGATAAGACGAATTTATACCACAAAACGTATTACTTAATTTACACCTTCCGCTACAATAATATAAATCACATATTTAATAAATAAAACATGAAACCAAGTCTAAAGGATATTTTAATAATAATACTTAGTATAGTTAGCCTATACTTGTTGTTCGAACTTTCACGAAATGGGAGATACAAATCAATTTCAGAAGGAATGATATTAGATACAAGAAATGCTAAAGTTTATAAAGTTGAAAGAAATGGTAATAATAACCCTGAAAGTGGCCCAATTTGGAAATGGGCGATACTAAGCGAAGAAATAAATTGACTAAATAAAAGTAACTGATGATTTGAGATTTTATGAATTATCAAATTTTTAGGTTCCCAGGTATATTTTGATAAAATCCAAATTTAAATTTGGGGCTTTGTCATTATAGGCCAACTATAAATTTTTAGTATAAAAATACCACCGAAAGACCCTAGCGAATATTTATTTGAGGAAAACGAATGCTGGAAATAAATGAATAATATACTTAATAATCTAAAATTTATTTAGTTAAATCATAGTGGAGAGTTGGGTAATTAACGTTGCGAAAAAACCTAAAAAACGAAAATGCATCATGAAAAAATTACTATCAATAACGCTATTTATTATATCCTTCCAATCTCTTGGTCAGAGGAAATATGAATTCATTTTAGCACCGGAATCTCTTAGTTCAATCAATTCAAATGTGATAAATGACGACCCATCATTTCCTAAGGCAGCCCCTGTGGATACATTGGGAGACGGTCTTCCAAGCAATAATAAAAAACATTTCATTTTAACTGATCTTCAAAAAAAGGTTAAGATTTCTAAGGAAATTATTTTTGAAATCATTGATAGTATTACAAGTTCAATTCTAAATTATTCTTTAGACGAATATGGCGGATTTTTAAATGATTTTACAGATAAATCAGGTAATAAAGTAAGTTATTTCACCTCTTTAAAATCTGACACCATAAAGACTTTATTTAATCCTGAGGAATTTATTATTAAGTCAATTTTAGATAGCAATAGAATATTAGTTGAGAACCCTTTAAAAAATTCTGAAATTGGAATAATAGATTATGAGGGTCGAAAATTACTGAATTTTTCCAACTGGTATAGTTTTGAAAGAAGTCTATCTAAAAATATATGGATTGTTAAAAATGCAAATCGAAAAAATAGATTTTGCGTATTTGATATAAAAAATATGGTGGCTACACTAGATTTTGATCAAACTATTGATTACAGTTTGATTGAAGTAGAAAACAATCCGTTTAAAGATGAGAATGAACGTCTTGTTGATTTAGGTTTAGTATTAATTAAAAACGTAAAAAATGGGTATTTTAATTTCTTAACTCGAGAAGGTGAACTTTTAAATAAGGGACGTGATTTTGATATAAAATCGATTGAATTCATAGGAAAATCTTTGATACTTAATGCTTCTGAGTCTTCATACTTGATAAGTAAAAGTAAAAATACTTATTTATTTATAGACTTGAATTTTGCACCAATAGAGATGCCTTATTGTCATCAAACCGAATCCTCAAATGAGAAATACCTACTGGTATATAAAGCCAAAACTCCTATTGAAAAATTATTTAAAGAAAATAGACATGATTATTTTGTTGGATTAATGGATTACTCTGGCAAAATTATAATTTCGCCAGAATATGATTCATTTATTGATATAGATTCAGAAAATGTGGTGCTGAGAAAAAATAATGTAGACCATTTATTTGATTTAACAGGGAAAGAATTTGTTTCAGGAAATCACATAAAACTGCATGGCGATAAATGTTTTTCACTTGAGAATAATAGTAGCAGAACGGAAGGAGTTTACAAAATCAATTTAGGGTCCTCTACAAAATTAAATCTAATTTTTGATTCTTCAAAAAAGCACAAATCAGTAAAAATTATAAGCTATCAAGGAAAATTTGGATTATTGAATTCAGAGAATAATGAGCCTATTCTTAAATTAGATTATGATGAAATAAGCTCATTTCATGAGTGGGATGAAGATGTGAATATTGATGAAAAATTATTATTAATTCGTAAAAATAACCTTTATGGTGTATACAATTTTGAGACTAATCAATTTCTAATTGATATAAATTTTAGCAGGATAATAATATTTAGAGTTGATGGAAAAGTACATTTTTTAGCCCGCTCGAAACAAAATGGGAATAAACTATATAATTTTAAGGAGTTGCTTCTTGGGTCATCAACTATAATTCCTTTGACATTAATTAATAGATTCGATTTTGATGATGAGAATCCAAGTAGTACAGATTTTTATACCATGAATGATTATGCCGATTTGAAAGCTCAACCATCCTTGGAATATGTAAAAATCAAAATCAAAATAAATGGGAAGTGGGAATTTAAATTTTACAATTTTATTAAAAATAAAATGTACTCCTATATGCCCATTTCTAATCAAATAAATGAAAAATGGGTTGTTTATGGTGATAGAATATTTGTAAATGACCTAATTGTATATAGACAAAGGATTAAGTTAAGTCGCAAGATTATTGATTCAGCCTGCGATGAATCTTCAATTGATATCTTACCATTTCAATATGATGCAAAAAAATTCCCACTAGTGGATGTCAATAAATATGGTCTAATTAGTAAAGATTTCAATATAATTTCAAAACCAATTTATGATGTTATTAAACAAGAAGGTGAGTTTATAATTTGTTCAAGAGGCTTAAAAAATATTTTTTTTGATATATTTAATACAAGAGGTTTACTATTATTTTCTGGAGTGAAAGGGATTGAACAAGTTGATCAAGAATCAGTAAGGGAATGGCCAGAATATAATATCACTGCTGGGGGACTTTTGCTTATTTTAACAAAATTCGGCAATTCCCTTAGATGGAATTATATTGATTCAGACGGAAAGGTCATTGACTTTAAATCAGAAGATTCATTATTGCCAGTTATTTACGTGGAATCCCAATAGAAAATATCTGAAATTGAATCTAAGAAGACTTTAAGATACTTCCAGACAATATGTGGATTTAAAATCTCGAATACGGAGTAAATATAACACCACCCATAAAGAGTCAACTCATTTTAAACAATTGCTTCTTGCATAAAAGACAACCAATCTCAAAGCCTATAAACAACAACAATGGTCATTATATACAAGCCGAACATAAAGGGAATTATTATATAAAAATTTATGATAAAGCGAAGCAATACAGACCAATAAATAATGAATTAATTAGCCAAGAAATCCTCCGTATTGAAGTAAAACAAATTAGATGGAATAAATATCGAAAAGTAGGAATATCGACATTAGATGACTTTAATAAGTGCGAAAAACATCTATTTATAAATGACTTGATTAATAAGTGGGAGGAAATAGTCTTTTACAACCCAATGACTATTTGTGCAAATTTTGGCGAATTCTATTCAAATTCAAATTACTGGATAAATATTCTTAATAGAAACCCTAAAACCTATTACCGGCATTTATTAAGATTAAAAAGCAGAAACAACGAAAATGGGAATGATATCCAATTAGAAATCAAACGAATTATTATTGATAATATCAAATATCTAAACTTGAATTAAAATGATTAATCAAATCAAAATTGGTACAAATTCCGACTTTAAATATAGTCGGAATATGTACATTAGAAATTAAATAGTATTAGGTTTTCAATAACTAACATAATAACCTATTTCAAAAAAGGTTGGAGTCGCATATAGATCAATTTTTGCTTTTCCTTTTCTATATTCAAAATGATTTGATGTGATTTCATCTTTATTAAAAATTTCAGAATTCACCAATTTAAATCCTAATACCTTTACTTGATTTTTTATGTTGAGGTATTCTTTTTTATTACTAGTTTGATATGAAATTGAATACTTTTTATCAAAAAATGATTGATATAATGTAATAAACTTTGACGCTTTGGTGATGTCTATTTTACTTACTTCAAAGGCGTATGTAACTCCTGAATAATTATCATCCTTATCTGAACTTGAATAAACAAAATCTTTTGTAGTAACATAAGTATCAAATGATTCTGTATCCATCTTTGACATTTTGATCAATTCAGGCAACGTGAATGATTGGCCGATTGAAGTTGTTGCAAAGAATAAAACTAATGAAAAAGAAAATAGAAGTCTCATAATTTAAATCAATAAAAGACACTAAAAAAAGAGGGAATTAAACAAATTATTTGATGGATTGAAGTTTCTTATTTTTAAAATAAAGTCTGGTGGAATCGTTGCCACTACCCCAAACAAGAACCTCATAACCCATATTTGTATATCCAGTATTTGGAATTCCCCATGAATACCTACATTGCTTTTCAGACATACCTACTTTAACTTCCTTATTTCTAATATTTTTCAAAAATAATTTATTCTGAACAACAAATTTTTCAAAAATAGATTTCTCTAATAATTGTACTTTAGGATCTAAGAACCCTCCTCCATATATCTCAATCCAACCAAAATCTAAATCTCTATATTTATCATCAGCCAAGACACATTCAAAGGAATCATTAATTTTAAATACAATTCCATAACCCATTTCAAGTTTTGAAAATTTCACATCACTAATTTTATACTCTTTCGTACCAGAAAATTCTATTTTATCTCCACCAATAGATGTTATTAGGGTTGTATTGTAAAGAGGTACAAATACTTTGTTTAAGTATTTTGTATTCACATAATCAAGATATCGGTTGAATAAATAATGATCTGTAATAGAAGGTGTAAATATGAATATTCCTAATTCATTTTTAATTTTCAATCTTGGAGAATAATCATCAATATACTCGATTACATTGAATGTCTTATTCTTAAATTCATCTTTTAAAGTATATGAAATATCTTTCCCATTTTCATCTTTAATATCAAAGTATCCATCTATAAGTGTAATCTTTTCACCAACAACTCCGGCCATTTTTTCTTTATCTGTAGATGAGTACATTGAATTAAAATTCATAAAACTTCCATCATAAGGTATCGCCTTAATTGTAGGCTTGGCGGACTTATCTGAAATAGAAATTTGAGAAAAACTTATATTAGAAATAAGGATTAAAAACAGAAAGTATAAAAAATTGACTTTTTTCATTTTACAAAATAAAAAGACACTATAAATAAGAATATCATACGAATTGGACACACTAAAAGGTTAAACATTTTATCAAGCCAATCTTATTAAATTCCTGAAATTGTAAATACCAGTATGATCATTAAATTTCTTTACCAAATTGGTCTCAATTTTATATTTCAAAATAATATCTTGAACAATTAAATATGCTTTTTCGTAAGAACATTTAAAAACTTCAGATGCTTTGTGTTTCTTACCATCATGCTTGTATTCAAAAAGATCAGAATGATAAATACTCAATTCTTTATGGATGTAATCTTCGACTTTTCCGGCCTCATTACAAGAAAAAGAATAAAGAACTTTCCAATCATTGAAACCAGCGTAACTTGTTCTATTTAATGAAAATTCACGAAATGATTTAAACTTAGATATCCCAATTTTTATTACTTCTCCACATTCAGATCCAGCAATATATACGAACCCATATTGTGAATTGCGAAGGGCAAATGAAATCACAGATGTTTTACAAACAATACAATGGCTGTGGCGATCTTTAATTGTGTGTCCATTTTTACAAGGAGTTGTATTGTATGCAAAATAAATATTATTTTCTTTCATATATTCCTTAACAGCATTAGTTGTCACTTTTCCATGTAGATCCAAAGTAAGGAAATCAGCAATATCATGTTTTTCGAAAAATAACTTAGAATCGGTAAATTGGCCCATATTGCTAAATATTAAGATTTTATTGTTCGTATACTCCACAGAATTATGTAATAAGTATACCGAAAACCAAAAAAGAAAATAACTAAGTACAACAATATATCTTTAAGTAAAATATATAGTTCATTTGACGAAATATTAAACCTTAATAACGGAGCAATTTTTTTATTATTTACATCAATATTGTCAAGAATTGATTTTTGGTCATATCGAGGATTTGGCCAAATTCGCCATGAAAAAAAATAATCCTGATTTGGATCTCCTTTTGAAAAATTATTAAAAAACCTCCTTGCTAAAAGCATGTCCTCGGAATTTACATTAGGAAATTTTTGAAGTACATATTTTAATTTATTTAAAAATTCATTTTTACTCAATACTTGTCCTTTTGAATTTACTAATGTCTTTGGGAAAAAATATTTTTTGAATAACTCATAGTTTTGAGTTTCAATAATGTACACTTGGAGAGGAGATGCTGGATTTCCAAATACTTCACAATTATAACACAGATCATTAAAATAACGAACATAAGCATATTTTATGTCTGAATTTGAAATTGTTTTTTCAAACAATTTATCCTCATTTCCTTTATATTTCAAACCAAACTCTTTGAAAGATTTTGTATATAATTCTTTTGATTTAGCAAATTTCCAAAATTCATATCCATTCTGACTTTTCAAATAAAAATCATAATATTTATTGGACCACTTCAATTTTTGATTTAATGTGTTCCACATTTCATTTTCCTTCAAAAGCGGACTTAGCCTAAACTTTTGAATTTTATAATAACCAAATACACCTAATGTTATAAACAAAACACTAAAAAGTACCAGAATTTCTCTTGCAATGATTTTATTGTAATTCATCTTTGTAATTAGAAAGATTCTTAATATGGAAATCACTTTTTACTAAACCTTTACAACTTGGGTATTTGGTACATCCCCCAAAAAAATCCTTTTTATTGTACTTTGATTTAATTCTCCTCATTCTTGAGTCACAAATTGGACATTTCGGATCAAGAAATACATAATTGGTTGTTTCGAAATTCCCCTTTATCACTTCATCGATATTAGTTTGAACTAAATGACCCAAACGACACTTTTGATCAGAGTTAGAATTTAAATTAAACTTTAATACCTCACCACACTGATCACAAATCACATCATATTGATCATTTTGTAAAGAATCAGGATATGCTTTCTCCATCATCAAAATCAGTGACTGACCATTAATTAAAACAATTTTATTAAATATGTCATTGGGATATTTTTTTGCAGAAGAGGTGAAATCTGAAGTCGTAATAAAGTATCCTATTTCAGCATTTTCTTCAACACAAGCAGCATAGAACTTTTGAAGTTCTGGTCTACTTACTAAATTATTTTTGGAATAACGTTTACATTCAACCAAATATTTCTTTCCAGATTTTTGCATAATTAGATCCTTACCTTTGTCATTTGACTTAGGAGTTTGCTTGACTTTGTAACCTAGTTTAATATACAATTTTGCAATAGTACCTTCAAATTCATATGGATTTGACTCTATTAATAGTTCAAGTTTTTTAACATTTTTGGTTCTAATTAACTCAATCAATTTTATTTCTGCATCTCTTTTTGACAATTTTAATCTATTTAATCTTTCGTTTTCTTTTTCAATTTCTATAAACTTTAACTTCTGCAATTCTAATTTTTGTTTTATATCTTGTTTTTCTTGCAAACAAATACTACACTTTTCAATAGTCTTTCCTCCAGGTATTCCATGTGGGCATAAAGAATTCTTAAAACGCCAGTTTTTATAGTTCGATTGAAGTTTGGGGTATAACAGGGTTTTAAAAAATATAATAAAAAGAGTTATTGAGATTGTAGAAAATGGAAATGCCTTTATTAAAATTAAATAAAACCCTCCTCCGAAAAACAAAATTGGAAATAAGCAACCCGTATCATAGGTTTTTCCTTTATAGTAAATATCTCCTCTTGCCATTAAAATTGAAAATAAGTCGTTTTGAAAACGACTTTAAGTTTAAACAATTTATAACCTAGAATAGGTTAATAAACACAATAAAAAAAGAAAGACTTAGTTAATTATGTACTTAACAAGAGATTCTTTAAGATTGTCATAATCAACTTGTTTCATCAAACCTAAATCAAGTAAATCCTTAGCCCCTTTTAATTTAGCGATCGCACTTTCTTTAGTGTATCCTTTGGACTTAATTTCTCCGGTAGCAATTGCCTCTTCAAAGTCAATGGAATAAGAGGGACAAATCCCACATACACCTTTACCTATCACACCCATTTTAAACCCCATTCTTTTATTCCCAAAAACACCCATTTTCTTAATTATTGTATTTGTGCCACTTTGTGAAACATTCAACGGTTCTGGACTTTGCCCATTTAATGCTCCAAGAGTAGAAAATTCGGTGATAAATGAAAAGGTTTTATTAGTTGATGGTCTACCAATCTTCAAAGTATCTCCAATTTTGTAAGAATATCCATCTTTTCCAACATAAACGTCAGCGGTAATATTTTCAAATGCACCTTTAGTAATGGTTTTCATTTCCTCAAAAGTTATAGTCTTTTGTCCAAAGGATTGAATGGAAATAAATAATAATGCAAATATCAACTTCTTCATTTTAATAAGATTTATGGTTTAACTAAAATATAAAACACAATTAAACAGGCGAAAAACAGAGAATAGTGTCAAATATTTAGATACAATATTCAACATATAATAAAGAAAATGAAAGTCTAAAATTTAACTCCAAAATTTACTTCAAATGAAATTGAACTAGCATATATACTAATTATACTCTTTCCATTACTGTATTCAAATCGATTAGAAACTTCTCCATCATCGGATGTAAATATTGCAGTATCTATTAGTTTAAAACCTAGAGTCTTAATCTGATTTTTAATTTTGACATATTCATTTTTATCATAAGTCTGCAGGGAAATTTTATATCTAAAATCATAAAATTTTTTAATAGTGAAATAAACTTTGACGCCTTTAAATTGGTAAGATTTAGGTTTAATGCATAAGTAAATTTCTCTAAATCGTCTTCTTTCTTTGAATCTTTAAATACAAAACCTTTTGAAGTAACGTATGTATCAAAACTGTCAGTATTCATTTTTGATAACTTTATTAACTCCTGCAAAGAGAATGTCTGACCGATTGAACTAAAGGAAATAAAAACCGATAAAAAGAAAGAAAATATAAATTTCATAACTATTGATGTTTTAAAAATAAACCTACTAATTAAAGAGTAATTCTTTTTTGGGCTTATTAATGAACTGATCAATTTTGTCTTTCGATATCAATGAAAGAAAAGTTTCAATTTGTTTAGTCGATTCGAAAATGAGAGTTACTCCTCTTACTTTCATAAATTGATTACTCGATGACTGCAATTCACCAGTTTTAACTAACAAAAAATACTTTGTTTCACCTTTAACGTCCAAAATTCTAAAATCATAAGTCAAATTAAAATCGAATTGAAAATTCCATTTTGAGCCGTATAAAAAATACGCATCTGCCCTACTTTTAATAGACATTTGTTTATCAAGTTGATTAACATTATTATCTTTTGCCGTCTTTACCCATTCCCCATATTTCACTTTTGCATTATTAAGTGCATCAATAAATCCTTCATAGTTTTTTTCATTAATGTTTATCCCACCGTTTTCATGAATTGCATCTAAAGAAAAAGCATCAATGTAAAGAGTAAATTTTTCTTTATCCTTGAAAGCAATTTGAATTGGATAATATTTGCCAACATATGAATTTTCATAACTTGAGAATTTTTCTTGGGCTTTACTCGAAAAGCCAAATAAAACTCCACACACTAAACAAAGTATTTTGATTATATATCTCATTTGAAGTTGAACTAAGATTTATTAATTGAAAACAATATAACTATTCATTTATGAATTGAAAATTAATAGTTATCAGGAGGTAAAAAATAATTAAAATACCAATTGTGGGGAAAATATGGGGAAGAATAAAACAAAAAATCCCCAAATCTGAATGATATGAGGATTTATTTGCCTACCGAAGTAGTCCGTACGGGAATCGAACCCGTGTTTCATCCGTGAAAGGGACGTGTCCTAACCCCTAGACGAACGGACCAATATTTATTTTGGTGGCACAAAGGTAGACTTTTCCCGTTTAAATACAAACTACCTCCTCAAAAAAAAGCGTATTTTTTTCTAATTAATTTTCGCTATTTTAGCCTTATCATTGAAACTGAACCCCTTATGGCCATTGTAAAACCCTTTTCTAAACTGACCGATTTTGATGTGGCGCTCTTCCTAAATGGCAAGCACACACGGCTTTACGAGAAATTAGGGGCCTTCGAATTGGAACATGAGGGAGAGATCGGGACCTTCTTTGCGGTTTGGGCTCCCAACGCAGACGCTGTTCACGTCACCGGAAATTTCAATTTTTGGGATAAATTTTCACACCCACTCCTAAAACGCTGGGATAACTCCGGCATTTGGGAAGGTTTTATCCCCGGCGTTCGCAACGGCGAAACCTATAAATACGGCATACAAGCCAAATCAGGCGAATACCTGGAGAAATTAGACCCCATGGGTCTTTTCTGCGAGACGCCGCCCAAAACAGCCAGTATCGTTTGGTCGACCTA